>WNGA01038995.1_pt1 | contig 10360 bp, 10 predicted proteins | sample 5400061 | NCBI WGS metagenome assembly WNGA01 (sample SAMN13153366, study PRJNA577476) | soil metagenome | isolation source: 100 cm soil or saprolite under grassland replicate 2 | place: USA:California | collected 2016-06-15
CAGCGACGACCCAGCCCGACCGCGGCAGCGCACGGCCGCCGCAGACACCTGGCGGTCGTCGTTCCTGCGAATGCCCTACCAGCGCGACGCACTCGCGGCCCGATCGATGATCGTGGAGACCTTTGAAACCGCCTGCACCAAAGACGCACCTGCCCAGCTCTCGGCCGCGTCGCTACCCGTCGGGCACTACTGATCTCGAGTGGCAGCTCATCGTGGACTACGTCCCGGCCGGTGGCCGGCGCGGGCCGCGCACGACTACATCGACGAAGCCGAGACCGTCGCGCCGGCTGAGCATAACCATCGTCTGGTGCACAAAATATTGATTGCTGTCGATCATCGGTTCAGGTTACCGGTAGGTTCGCGTTCTCTCGTCGGGTCGGCGTCGGCATGGTGCCCGAAGCGTGGCTGCCGGTTCGGCAGTAGGTCGAGGGGAGGCTTCATGATCGCAGCACGCAAACGCAGCGCGGTCGACGGTCGCGGCGTCATCCGGACCAGGTACCGTAGGGCGGCGATGTCGGCCGTGGCGGTCCTGGCCGCGCTGATCGCCGTGCCGGCGCGGCCGGCGACCGCCGTACCGCCCGCCCGCCCGCCCGCGGATCCCGCCGCGCAGGTCACGGTTGCGGCGGCGGCCGACACGTCGGCGCCGATGGCCGCGCTGGCCCGGCGGGCCGCCACGGTACGGCCGTGGACGGGCGGTCCGGTAGAGGACCGTGGCCCGGTGATGGCGGACAAGGGATACGCCGGCGACGGGGCGCTGCAGTCTGTGGCCCGCCCGGCGCCCGGACCGGACGTCGTGTCCGCGCCCGTGGTGTCCTTCGATGGCATCGCCAACACCGCGAACCCGACACCTGTCGCGCCGCCGGACCCGGTCGGCGACATCGGGCCCAACCACTACGTCGAGATGGTGAACCTGCAGTTCGCCGTGTACAGCCGGGCCGGGACGCCGCTGCTCGGGCCGGTCCCGCTCGGCGTGCTGTGGACCGACTTCGACATCCCGGACTGCACTGACCTGTCCGGTGACCCGGTCGTGCTGTACGACCAGCTCGCCGACCGCTGGATCCTGACCCAGTTCACCACCCGCGGCCCGACGTTCTACAACTGCGTGGCCGTCTCCGCGACCGGTGATCCGACCGGGGCGTACCACCGGTACGCGTTCTCGGCCGGCCCGAACTTCCCCGACTACCCGAAGTACGGGGTCTGGCCGAACGCGTACTTCCTGTCCACGCGCGAGTTCGCGCCCGACGACACGTTCGCCGGCATCGGTGCGTACGGCCTGGAGCGCGCCAAGATGCTGCGCGGGGACCCGACCGCCCGCGCCGTGAAGTTCCTGCTCGCTCCGGGGACCACGCCGTACCTGACCGGGGACGGGCTGCTGCCGGCCGACCTCGACGGCCGGCGCCTGCCACCGGCCGGCAACCCGAACTACTTCGTGGGTACGCAGGACAACGGCGGCCCGTACGGCGCGCCGTTCGACGCGCTGAACATCTTCCAGTACTGGATCTCGTGGGGAAGCACGCCGGTGGCGATGTTCTTCCACTCGGCGACGGTACCCGTGGCGGAGTTCGACTCGGTCTTCCCGTGCGACCCCGCACCGAACACCCGGGACTGCATCCCGCAGCCGGGTACCGACAACAAGATCGACATCCTGTCGTACCGCCAGCGACCGACCTGGCGGCTGGCGTACCGCAACTTCGGCGACCACGAGTCCCTGGTCACCAACCAGTCCGTCGAGGCCCGCCCGGGCATCGCCGGCGTGCGCTGGTACGAGATCCGCCGCCCCGGTGATCAGCCGATCGTCTGGCAGCAGGGTACCTACGCGCCTAACGACGGGGTGCACCGCTGGATGGGCAGCGCGGCCATGGACCGACGCGGCAACCTCGCACTCGGCTTCAGCGTGTCCAGTGCGACCGTGTTCCCCGGCATCCGATACACCGGCCGCCTCGCCGGGGAACCGATCGGGGAGCTGCCGCAGGGCGAGCAGGTCCTGGTCAACGGCACCGGCTCGCAGACCGTGAGCAGCCGCTGGGGCGACTACACGTCGCTGAACGTCGACCCGACCGACGACTGCACGTTCTGGTACGTCAACGAGTACGTCCAAACCTCGGGACCGGCGACCTGGCAGACCCGCATCGGCGCGTTCCGGCTTCCCGGCTGCCGGTGAGACGGCGGCGGGGCGCGGACCATCCGCGCCCCGCCGCCGTCCGGCACCAAGGCCGGTACCGACATCCCACCCGGGCTGCCGTGACGCTGGACCTCACCGTGCTGCACCCCGGCTACGGGGTGAGCGCGCTCCCGGGCTTGCGGACCACCACCGTTGTCGTCGACCCGCCCAGCCGGTCCATCGTCGTCTGCGCCTGCTGGGTGAGCGACGCCTGCTCGGCTTACCGGTACCGATCGCCTCGACGGTGAGCGCCGAGAAGCCGCTGACCTGACCGTCGGGCGGCTCCATCGCCTCGATCGTGATGGCTCCCCCGGAGCCGCCGGGCGTCGAGGCGTCCGCGCTGTTGCTCACGTCCGACGCCACGGTCACCGCGCCGGAATACTAACGTTCATCGAAGCGGCCTGAGCAGCGGCGATGGGCAGGTAGGGCGTGTGCCAGCCGCCGTGCTTGAAGCATGACGGGGCCGATCATCAGGTGCAGCTCGTCCACCAGACCGGAAGCCAGCAGGTCGTTCCACAGCGTGCGGCTGCCGGAAGGTGGTGCAATCGCCGCAGCCGGAGTCGGACACCACAGGCAGTTTGGACAGTCCCCAGTCGCCGATCGTCTGGTCGATCATGTCCAGCGCCAGCCGCCACTCTCCCGGTGCCGCACCTGGTGGAGGACGCCCGCGTCAGCCCGCCGTCCGCGAGTACCACCGCGCCACGTTGCACCGCACGCCCTGGTCAGGAGTTACACCACGATCTCAACACCGTCCACAGTAGATACCGACGAACGACACACCATCGACTTGACAGAGTACGACTTCTCCTAGGCTGCAATTCGTACCAGCCCAGGCCTCGCGGGCATGACATGGCGGTTCGAAGGGTGCAGGATTGGAGCCACTGCATTCGCGGACCGCCGGAGCCGTCATGAAGCACCTTGGCATTCTCGCCCACAGCCCCGAAGGCGCCGCGCTTTGCTTTCTCGCCTTCTGCCAGGAGGGGTTCCGCCGGCTGGGCGGTCACGAACATCCTGACGTGACCCTGGACTGCATCGCCTTCGGCTTCAGCATGCCCGCGTGGGAGGCAGGGGACCACGCCTCGATCCGGACCACCTTGGGCAGAAGCGTGCAGCGGCTCGCCCGCGCGGGTGCTGACTTCTTCGTGTGCCCGGACAACACCGCTCACATTGCCCTCGAGGTGCCAGGATCCGACCTCGCGATCCCTGGCCTGCACATCGCCGAGGTCGTCGGCGACCAGGCCGACAGCGACGGCCGAACGCGCGTCGGGGTGCTGGGCACCAAGTACACCATGGAGGCGCAGCTGTACCCGCGTGCGCTGGCCGCCCGCGGCATCGCCGTTGAGTTGCCGGACGCAGACGACCGCCACATCATCAACGCGATCATTCTCGATGAGCTGGTCAGCGGCGTATTCACCGAGGCCTCGCGTCGGGAGTATGTCCGCGTCATCGAGCGGCTGGCGGCACGGGGCTGCGACGCGGTCGCCCTGGTGTGCACCGAGATCCCGCTGCTGGTGACGCCCGAGGTCTCTCCCCTGCCATCGCTGGACTCGACCCGTTTGCTGGCCCGTACCGCCTACGACGTCGCCGTCGGTGACCACGCCATGCCGGCATGGCGCGGCGGCCCGGTGTTAGCTGGGCGACGCGGGGAGAGCGACGCAGGGCATGCCCGGAGAGGAGCGCGTGATGTCGCACCCTGAGCAGCGCCTCGATTGCGTCGCACCTCATCCCGCCCTTCAAAGGGTGGTCCTGACGCTCAGATCCGGCCGAGCAGACGCGCCCGGGTCTGACCCGGAGGCGTTCGGATCGCCTTGGCGATCGTCGAGGCGTGGCGCCGGCTCCAGGACGACCAGATGAGCCGGCGGATGGGCCACCCGGCGACTGGACGCCCACGGTGGAGTTTGCCGGGGTGAATGCTGGTCGGGTTGGCGCGGTCGGACCATTGGGCATCACCTCGTCGACGTCGGACTACGCGCGTGCAGGGGCGGCCGTCGACGCAGGGCAGCGTCGGGCGGGTACGTCTGGGTCGTCGTAGGTGTCGGGCATGGTGCCGATGAGGTCAGGGACAGCTCCGCACGGCGGCCCAGCGGACCAGAGTGGAGCCCTGTTTGGTGATCCGTCCCCGGTGGACCTTGGCGTCGGACTCGTGATGGCGTGGGTCAGCCCGGCTCACGAGCACAACTGTTCCGGCCGGGGAAACGGTGCGGGTTGCCGACCTCGGCGACGAACACGCGGCGACGGTGCGGGCGAACGCGGCGAGCTGCGCCTCGGCGGCCGTCAGCTCGGCAGCGATCGTGTCGGCGCGGGCCACCAGCGCCCGTCCGGCGTCGGTCAGCGTGACGCCGCGGCCGTCGCGGATGACCAGCCGGACACCGGTCTCGGCCTCCAGACGGTGGATGTGGTGGCTGACCGCGGGCTGGCTGTAGCCGAGGGCGCGGGCGGCGGCGGCGATCGAGCCGTGCCGCGCGACCGCGCGTAGCACGAGGAGCCGCCGGACGTCGAGCACGGCCTTCATCGTCACACGGTCCGGGCCGGCGGGACCACCTCCAGACGGCGTCTTGAGACGGCAAGGAAACCGGCAGGTGTCGCCCGCCGGCGGGGCGGGTACCACCGGGAAAGTTACCGTTCGATGCTGGACCGTCCGGCGTACGGCCGGCGGAGAGGACCGGCCGGCATGTCCGAGACGACGATCACGAGACCCGGTCTGGGCAGCCAGGTCTGGCATTTCGCCCGGCACTGGCTGGAGATGTGCGTGGTGATGTGCGTGGGGGGCGGGATCGGGGCATGGCGTGGCGGCCCATCGTGGAGATGTCCGGCGCCGTGGTTGCTCTGGCCGTCGTGATCATCGGGATGGCGTGGGCCGGCGTTGTCTCCGGCAGCGGTCTGCGCGGCTGGGCGATGGGCTTTTGCGGGCCGGCGTGCGCGGTGATGTTCGTGGTCATGCTGTTCCGTCTCGACCTGTACACCGGACGGAAGGGCCACGGCATGGGACACCGCACCCCCGCCGCACCTTCCGGCCGGATATGAACGGCGAGCGTCGGCAACTGCAGGGGTCGCTTTGACGATCGCCAACGCCGCGCGGCGGCGGCCCGCGCGTATCTGAGGGGAGCGAGCATGACGCGGCGATTGTTCACCGGCGCCACGGTATGGGCCGGGGCGAGCTGCACCCCGCGCGCGGGCTGGCTGCTGGTCGAGGACGACCGGGTGGCCGCCCTCGGCCAGACGCAGCCTCCGCCGCCCGCCGATGAGGTCATCGACCTGACCGGCTCTCATGTGCTGCCCGGGTTCGTGGACGTGCACCTGCACCTGAGCCAGGCCGCCTGGTTCCCGCACGGCGGCGACGGAATGGCCTGGCGCAGCCTGGCCGAAGCGCTGCACGCGATCCGGGTCGCCGCCGACGCCGCACCGGCCGCGCCGTGGCTGCTGTTCTGGCGCATCCCCCGGTTCGCCTGGCCGGAGGGCCGGCTACCCACCGCCGCCGAGCTGGACCAGGCCGCACCCGGCCGCCGGGTTCTGGTCAGTACCTTCGATATGCACCGCGGCGCGCTCTCGCCAGCGGGCCTGGCCGCGCTCGGCCTGGACACGCCGCGCGGTGTGGGCGGGTTCGGTGCGGACGTCACCCGCGACCGGCGCGGCCGGCCCACCGGCGAGGTGTGGGAGGCGGCCTACGGCATCGCCCTGCAACGCGCGCTGGCCGACACCGCCGCGCAGCATGGCGAGCAGGGCACCGCGGCGGTGCTGGCCGCCGAGGCCGACCGCTGCCTCGCCCACGGCATCACCCACGCGCACGACCCGTACGTCTCGCCCGACCTGCACGAACAGATGCTCGCCCTGCACGCCACCAGCCCGATGCGGCTGTCCTGGGCCACCGGCTCGCCGGCCGGGATGCTCAGCCGACCACCCGGCCCGGCCAGCGTGCCGGATGGCCCGTACGGCGACGCCGGGCGCGAGGTGAAGCTGTTCGCCGACGGCGCCGAACGCGCCGCCGTCCAACTGCCCTCGCGGGCGGTGGTCGACCTGTTCGCCGGCGCCTGCGCCGAGGCGTGGCGGATGCGCGCCACCGGGCCGCTGCGGGAAGCGTTGCGCCGCAAGCTGATCCTGCGCCCCGGCCACCTGCACCTGCCGTACCTGCGCTACACCGACGCCGAGCTGACCGAGCTGATGGCCGCCTACGCCGCCGCCGGGCTGCGGCTGCGCATCCACGCGCTGGGCAACCTCGCCGTCGTGCGGGCCGCCCGCAGCCTGCGCGCCGCCGGCATCCCACCCGGCGCAGCCACCATCGACCACCTGCTGCTGCTGGATGCGCCCACCGCCGACCTGGTCGCGGCCAGCGGCGCGACCGCCTCCTACCAGCCCGGGTTCATCCCCCGCTGGGGCCACATGATCAGCGCCACCGGAGCCACCCGGCGCATGACCGTGTTCGCAGCGCGGCTACTGCTGCAGGCCGGGGTCCCGCTGGCGCTCAGCTCCGACTACCCGCCCGGGCTGCTGGACCCGCTGCACAACCTGCGCGCCGCCGTCCACCGCCGCCTACCCAGCGGCCGGCCATGGCAGCCCGAACAGGCCCTGACCCAAAGCGAAGCCGTCCGCGCCGCCACCGTCACCGCGGCCGCCTCCCTCGGCCTACCCGACGCCGATGGCCTCGCCCCCGGACACCCCGCCGACCTCGTCGTCTGCGACGGCGACCCGTTCCAGCCCGAGACGCGGGTGATCCAGACCTGGATCGCCGGACGTGCGGCATGGCACGCCCCAGACCAGCCGGTGGCCCCTCGGCGGTGAGCGGCGCACAGCGCAATGACGGCCGCCACACGCTCGCGGATGCTGGCATAGGCCCGGTTCGCGCTGGTACTCCCCGCGTTGGCGGTGCCCGGCATCGTGTTCAGTGTGGGAATACGATCGGCGAGCCGGCCGCGGATCAGGCGCCGGCGTGGGGCTTTCGGGCGGCGAGGCGTTCGACGATGCCGAGTTGGAAACGTTGGAGGCCTTCAATGGGCGTACCCGGTTGGGGACGTGAACCGCGACGGGCCCCCAGACGACTGTAGGGGTGTGGCAGGCGGACCGGGCGGGAGGCGGTGTGGATCGGGTCAGACGCGACACGCTGCTGGTCGTACGGGCGCAGCTTGGCGACCGGCGGTCGCTGGCGGAGCTGGTCGGGCACTGGCACGAACCGGTGTGGCGCTACGTGCGACGCATGCTCGGCCGACCCGGCCTGGCCGACGACGTGAGCCAGGAGGTGTGGGCCGCTGCACTGAAGGCGCTACCGGCTCTCCAGCAGCCGCAACGGTTTGCGCCGTGGCTGTTCACGATCGCCCGGCGTGCGGTCATGGACCACCTGCGGGAGAAGTACAGCGAGGCCGATCCGCTCGACGGTGACCCGGCCCAGAGCGACGACGTCGATGCCGTGTTGGACCGGGCACAGGTCGCCGAGGGCCTGGCCGAGCTACCGGTATGCGAGCGTGAGGTGTTGATCCTGTTCTACCTACACGACCTGGCGCTGGAGGAGTGCGCGCAGGTGTTGGCGATCCCGGCGGGGACGGTGAAGTCCCGGTTGTTCCGCGCGCGACGGCTGCTGCGTGACCGCCTGACCGAGAAGGGATATCGAGGATGACCGAGCGACCCGGGTACGGCCCCGACCACATCGTGCGGGGGCTGTCGCTGCCTCGGCGCGTCGGTCACCTCGTGGCCGGACTCGGTGGCCTGGCGACAGCCTCGACCGTCGGCCTGCTGTGGGCCACCGAACCCGGCGAGCTACCGCTACGGACCCGGATCGCGTTCGCGGCGGTGATCGGCATCGGGATGACGTGGGCCGGCTTCGCCGGCTGGACGTTGGCCCGACGCCCCCTGTTCGCCGTCGACCGGGTGATCGCCGCCTGGCTCGCGGTCACGTTCAGCGCCCTGACGACGCTCGGCATGGTGACGATCGCCCTCACCCGCGCCAGCACCACGGCCGTCCTCGCGTGCGGCGGCCTCGGCGCGACTCTGACCGTCGTGGCCAGCACGATGCTGGCCCGCGCCCGCGCCTACCGCCGGGCACTGCTCGCCCGCCGACACGAACTCGAACGCCAGGAGCATTGAGTAGCCAACCTTCAGGGCTCGACAGACCCGAACACCAATTCCCGTCAGGAGAATCCGTCATGAACGCTCGTAAGCCACTACCGATCGGTCCGCTGGCCTTGGCCCTGCGCCACGTTCCACCCGCGTCCACCAGCCGCCGCATCGCTGTTCTCGCTGTCGCCCTCTCCGCGGCCCTGCTCGCCGGTATCGCCCTGCTCCTTCGCTGACCGGCGCTGCGGACCATCCTGTTCTGCCGCTGGCCGGGCGTCGATCACCGCGGACCAACTCCACCGACATGAATGCTCCGTCCTCAATGGACAGCAGCTTCTCCAGCAGAGACCGGCCCACGCCGATCATCGCAGAGCGCACCGCCAGCTCCACCGCGTCCAGCCCGTCCCCCCAAAGCCGCGGGCGCGTACCGCCAGCGCCACCAGGCGGTCTACCTCGGTGGCGAGCTCCGCCTGGATCTGCGCGCAGAGCCCCCTTATCTGTGATGGGGCCCCCGGTCAACGAGGGGTTCGGTGTTCGTCTCCTCCGTCTTCGTGTCGTTCGTCGTCGGGTCGTTTGGGCGCAGTGGATCGCAGCCGGGTCAAGGTGGGGCGCTTGCAGCGAAGCGGTTCCAGTAACCATGCCGGCGATTGTGTGAGCAGTTGATCACCGGTAGTGTCCGGCTTGTCACGGGGTCGGCCGAGACGGTGGAGGTGCCGACATGGCTGAGTCCGAACTCCCGATCTTCCCGTTCGACACACCACCGGAGCTGGACGCTGAGCCGGAGTACGTGCAGCTGCGCCGGGAGGATCCGGTACCCAAGGTGCGCCTGCCGATGGGCGGCGTGGCCTACCTGGCGTCCCGGTACGAGGACGTGAAGCGGGTCTTTACCGATCCGGTGTTCAGCCGGGCGGCGACCAGCGACCCCGGGGTGGCGACGCTGCGGCCGGTGCGTCGCAACCCGTACATGATGCTCAGCCTCGACCCGCCCGAGCACACCCGGGTCCGGCGGCTGGTCGCCCGCGCGTTCACCCCCCGCAGCGTCGAGCTGCTCCGGCCCCGGGTCGAGCAGATCGTCGACGAGCTGATCGACGCGATGGTGGCCCAGCCGCAGCCGGTCGACTTCCGTGACGATGCTGCGCGGCTGGTTAGACGTCGGGCTGTCGATCACCGCGCACACGCCGCAGGAGATCCAAGCCGCCGGCGAACAGCTCTTCGGCTACATCGAGCGGCTGATCGCCGCCAAGCGCGTCCAGCCCGCCGACGACCTGTTGACCCGGATGATCCAGGCGCGTGACGAGGAGGACCGGCTGTCCGAGCCGGAGCTGGTGAACAACGCCTATGTCCTGATCAGCGGTGGGTACGAGACAACGGCCACGCTGCTGGCCAACTCGCTGCTGACCCTGCACCGGCACCCCGAGCAGCTGGCGATGCTGCGGGACAAGCCGGAGCTGATCCCCGACGCTGTCGAGGAGCTGCTGCGCTACGTCCGCCTCGCCCCGGCCATCCTGGAACGGGTCGCCACCCAGGACGTGCAGCTCAGCGGGACGACGGTACCGGCCGGCTCGACGGTGATCCCGTTGCACTACTCGGCCAACCGCGACGAGGCGCTCACCGACGATCCGGACCGGTTCGACATCACCCGCAAACCCACGCCGCACATGGCGCTGGGCGCCGGCACGCACTTCTGCCTGGGCGCGCCCCTGGCCCGGCTCGAGCTACGCGCCGCGTTCCAGGGCCTGCTACTCCGGCTGCCCGACCTGCGGCCGGCGGCGGCCGTGTCCGAGCTGGAGTGGAAGCACGGGCTGCTCATCCGCGGGCCGGTCGCGCTACCGGTCACCTGGTAGGCAGCGCCGCGGTGCCCGCGGTTTGCGCCGAGTCGCCCACCCCTAGATCGTTGGCAGCGGCCGTGTACACGGGCCGCACCTTCCCCCCAGCGGCGCCGCCGCGCCGACCCCAGCGCACTGGGCTGCCCGGCTGTTCGCCAACTGCACTACCTGACCGGTCCGGCGCTGGTGCCCGTACCTTGCGAACGGACCAGGTGAGGAGGAGACAGGTGGCTGCTGGTGGCTTCTCGTCGAAACGGCTGGCTCGGGTGCGAGAGCTGCTCGAGCGTCACGTCGACTCCGGCTTCGTCCCGGGTGTGGTGGCCGTCCTCGC
>WNGA01015974.1_pt2 | contig 10359 bp, 11 predicted proteins | sample 5400061 | NCBI WGS metagenome assembly WNGA01 (sample SAMN13153366, study PRJNA577476) | soil metagenome | isolation source: 100 cm soil or saprolite under grassland replicate 2 | place: USA:California | collected 2016-06-15
CACTACGGCAGCGAGATTGATGATGGCATCAATGTGCACATCGTCTTCGGTCTCGGCGGAGGCACCGGATCGGCACTCGGGCCGGCGGAGATTCCCTACCTGGTGCGAAAGATTCTTCGCGACATGGGCATCGTGGGAGCGCACCAGTTGGTCGGTTATGGCGTGCTGCCGCAGGCGTTCAAGGAATTGACCGGCGCGAACGCTCTGGCCAACGGCTACGCCGCGCTCAAGGAACTCAACTACTACAGCTACCAATACGCGCCGAACAACCCATTGGCGACCGTATTTGGCGAGCCGAACTGGGATGCAGACTATCTGCGGGACAGCGTCAATCGGGTGCGTTTCACGCGTCAGGCACCCTATGACTTCTGCTACCTGCTGGATGCGCGCAACAAGCATGTGGACCTCCACCGCAAGGAAATCTATCAGATGATTGACCGTGCGATTTTCCACGAGTTCACCGGAAGTTTCGCCACGTTCAAGCGGGCGTTGCGGGCAAACATCAAGAACCGGCTCATCCAAAACGACAGTGCCGACTGTCCGATCTGCTTTATGAGCTTCGGTCAGGCTGCGGCGCAGGTGCCGCTACCTGAGATCAAGCAGGTGCTTGCCCATAAACTGGCACTTGACGGCGTGCAGCAGTGGATTGACCGCAACGCGGCGCCGGTGAAGTCGTTCGCGACTGCGGATTCGTCCGGCGAAGACGACTTCGTGAAATCCGTGGTCGGCTCGATCAGAGCGAAGGCTGGCGAAGCGGCGCTTGTGGGGCCGGTTCGCGAATACCTCTTGCGCGACTTCATTCAGGCCCACGGCCTCAATCGGGCCGGCGTGTTCGCCAACGTGGTGCAGGAACATCAAGAACGGTTGACGGACGTGCCTTATGCGCTGGCCGAAGGCGTGAAGCAGGAATGGATCGCCGAGCGCTGGCCGAACGATATGTTCGTCGGACGACTCAAGGCCGCATGGGAGAAATGGCAGACGGACTTCAACGACGATGGTGCGGACCGGATGCAGTGGGGCGAACAAATCCGCAAACTCGAAGCCAACAAGTCCCGCGCAGCGAAAACCTTGAAGGCGTTGTTGCGCCAGAATGCGTTTGAGATGTTCGAGGACTCGGAGCGCTTTGGGCCGGCCTGGGCGGTGTGCGCGCTGCACCAGTTACGCTCGGGACTCACGCAGCTCAAACAGGTATTCATCCGCGAGGCGGGCGATGCCAACACTATCGCCAATGCGCTCGGCGATGTTTACATCATTGACGCAGTCACCGGAGGCAAAGGCCCTTCCCTGTCAGCCGTCATCGAGGCGCGGTCCAGCGATGCACTTGCAGTGTTGGATCAGGCAGTGCGTAGCGGTTGGGTTTTCAACAAGCGCGAACGCGTTAGCCAGGCGGCTTACAACTACCTGAAAACCTGCGCGCACTGGTGCCGTGCTCGGGTCGAGGAGCGGGCGCGCCGCGAGGCGGCCGAGTTGATGGACCTGATCGTTCAGTTCCTCTCTGAACTCGAAGAGGAATTGATCAACCACGCATCCACGCTGGCCAACCTCGAAAGCGAACTCGTCAAAGAGATGCGCGCGTGGAATCAGAAGGCAGTGCAGCATGGTTCGGTTGGCACATTGCTGTATGACGCCAGCGTGATCGAAACGCTGGAGAAGCGATTGCGCGAGCGTCAGGGCGACCAATACTCGGGCTTGCAAGTCGCTCAGAAAGCTTTGCAAGCGATGGGAACGAATCTCCGTGAACTGAAACCGGAGGATGTGCCCAACTTGATGGCCTGCCTGGTGAAAGCGGCATCAGACGCGGTGGGCGACCTGACCGAACATGGCCTCGCCGAAACGGAATTCGCAGCACATGACTTGTTGTCAGCAAAATATCGCGATGACAACGACCTGGACACGGCTCTGCGCGATGTCATCCGCAAGAGCTCTCCCTACGTGCGATTGACCCCGGCGGTCGAGGATGGTGGGTGGAACGAAGGCAGTGACCTGCTCTCCATTGGTGGGGCTGGCTTGCGCGGTGGAGGGTTGAAACAGAACGATCCAGACAAGGACCATGTGCGGGTCATCCAAAGCCTGGCGCGCATTGGCTGGGACACCAAGGATGCCATCAAGCCTGTTGAGGATGGCAGCCAGATCATGTTCTTCCAGGAGTTTGGCGGATTCCCGTTGCGAGCGCTTCAGGGAGTGCGCGAAATGAAGGAAGCCTATGACCAGCACCGCAGCCAGGCCAACAAAGCTCCGCTCCACATCGTCACCGACGAGATGGCGGAGCGTTATCCAGACCTGTTCCCGCCGCAGTTGGATTTGCTGGAGCGGGCGCGGCTGGCTCAGTCCGTGGGAATTCCGCTGGGCTTCATCGCTCAACGCGACTTCCCGATGCCCAACGGCAAGGGCGCGGTGGACCGGCAGTATGCGTTCCTGCGCCGAATTCAGGAACTCGACGAAGAGCAGCCCGTGCCGCTCGGACGGACGGTTGAGGCGGTCGGGATCAAGCTCGCGAGCAACGAGGAGTTGCTTGAGGAAATCATTGGCTCAATTGAGACGGTGATGGGCAGGGCAAGTGCGGCGGATCGGGCCAAGTTCGCCAGCCAGTTGCGGCAATACATCGCCACGAAAAGTGAATCCATCCGGGAAGCTTCTCCGGAAACCGAACCGCAGAATGATCCCGCCTACCAAGCGGAGCGCGATCGGGTGTTGGGGTTCATGCGGAAGCATGGCCTCAAGGCAGAAAGGAGCGACACCCCACTCCACGCCGACAGCGGAGTTCGCTAACTGCACAAAACGCGAGAGGCGAGAAGATCATCGCCCCTCGCGACTCCAGCAAAAGCCTACATCTCGAAGGAGGGCCTATGACTAACGCGAAATGCCGATTGATGCTGTTCATCATTCTCTGCGTCTTCTGCACCGCAGGTTGCGTTCGGAAGCAAAAGCTTCCGGTGACAGTCGAATTCCGTCAGTCGCTGCTCGGGGAAGGAGTCGTGGCCGTAGTGAAAAACGATACGAGCACCCAGATGAAAGTTCTGATTACCGGCTCGAATCGAACCACCAAGCAGCGCAAGACGTGGGCCGTGCTGCTGAGGCCGCATGGCTGCAAGGAAATCGGCTGGGTGCAGGGATGGGCGTTCGTGCAGGGCGAAACGATCATCATCGAGCACGAAGGCTATTCTCCGAAACAAATCGTCGTTCCGTGACACATTTTGCAGGGATAACGGCTTCGTTTGTGGGTTGCTCTTATCTGCAAGAGGCCGAGGCCCCCTCGGCCGGGTCTGAACGCCACTAACACATCAACCCTGAGCTTCTTTCAAAACCCCGTAGCGGCGTCTTCGGCAGAGCGCCGCATTCGTTGCAAAACGAACAGAAATTGGCGGCGTTCTGCCGAGACGCCGCTACGCCGGAGAGGTTTTGAAAGAGCCTCCCCTGTTAAAAAGTATGTCCAAAATCGAGAACTTCATCAAAGAGAACTCCACGCTCTTCCCCTCAACCTTTCACGAGGACTTCTTGGCGAAAAAGCACTTGGGCAATGCGCCCAAGTGGCTCGAGGATGTGGGCATCAAGCCGCACAGCGTCCTCGGAGAAGGCTCATTCAAGACCTATCATTACGAGCGCGCCGCAAGCTGGTCGCGTCCCTCTCTGTCTAGTTCGAATTCGGCTTCCGGGCTTGGTCCGGCGCCTCTGCCGGGGCCGATTCCGTTGCGCTAAACGTGCCTGTTCCGAGGGGCCACCCGCAACTCATGCGGAGTGGTTCGATTCCTCCAGTCCTTCCTTCCCCCAAGGAGTGCATCAAATCATGAACGAAAAGAACACCAAGCCGTTCCGAAAGGCATTCGGAACGGATGAAATCGGCGAGATTTGCTGTCCTCCGAAGATCGGCAACGTGAAGCTCGCCAGGTTGAAGCACGAGAAACGCGAATGCTCTTTTTGTTTTCCACACGGCTGGGAGACGTCAAATGCCACCATCAGGAAGAATCGCCGGTCCTGGAAACACACGCGCAAGACGCAATACTGGCAACGCCGATAGCTCTGATGAAGAAAGGCAGAAGTAGTCAACAGTTTGCGCACTTCGCATGCATCTCCCTACGCACGCAGAACCAGCGAGGGCGCCTTGCGTTCTGCCGATCAAGACGATTGTCTGATTGAGCCTCGGAGCTAGCCAGAAGCTTCTGTCTCGACAATCCCAAGAATGACGTATTTGGGATCCGTCTGCCAAAAATCCGAACAACCAGAAACAACCGAAGAAAGGAAACATCATGCTCACACGATTCATCCAGCGCATCACCCGGCTGTTTGCCGGAGGCATTACCCGCAATGCCGAAAATCCCAGCCTCAATGTTCCTGCAAAACCCTCGCGCAACTCCGCCCAATACAACGGGCGAGTTAACGGGACTTATCCCCACCATCGCCTGAACCAGAATGGCAGTTTGCAGAATCACGCCTCTGTTGACGGCTATCGGCACAACGCGGAGCGGCTGCTCCGGGACGGGCATCTGCGGATTGCGATCACAGGCTTCAATGACACGGCGTTCGACGTCAGTGTCATGGGACGGCACGATTCCCCGCAGCTTGCGATGAGGATTTCCGACTTGCCTTGCAAGATGAAGATGGTTGACCAGCGGAACATCTCTGCTGGCTTACTTGCCGCCATCAAGACCCTTGACGATGGTTCACCGGGACGACGTGGGATCGTGCTGATCACATCCGGCGACGCCGAATCAGGACAAGACCACCTCCAGCAGTTGGCGGCGAGAGCGGCAGCCCTGAAAATTGGGATTCATGTGATCTGCCTTGGGATCAGGACTGATGATCCGACCGGTGCTCGCAGAATCAGCACGAAAGATGCGCTGGGATACGGCAACTTTCGAATGGTGGGGAGCGACGTGCAACTATTGGCTGCCATTCGTGAAGCCTTCCAGGGTTTGACGCCAGCCTTCGGGATGCGCGGGACGAACAAAGCTGTGATTCTCTTGGACTGCTCGGAAACGATGGTGGAGGCATATCGTGACACCACCCGTATTGACATGGCGATTTCCGCATTGAGGAAATTTCTGGAAGCTCCCTTGGTTCGCATTGGTGACGCGGTAAGGGATGCACGCCAAGTAACAAGTTTCCGCCCAAGGACGAGTCGCAAACCTGTTTCATGGCAGTCTCATAACGAACTCGCCACCGCTGGCGCATACGATTGGTCGCCGCGCTCGACTTGACCGCGAACTTGTCTGAAGCAAAAACCACGCATTCCGCCATCATTCGATTTCAACGAGCACTATTGACCAGCGGTGCTCTTTTGGTGGAATCTTGATGGAGGCGAACAAAAAAGCGGCGTGTCAATGCAATGGAATGAACGGAGAAATTGCAACTGCATCAAGCAATCATGAATGGCTCCTTGATCCTCTCAATCGAGCGGCATCGCACGTCGAGCAAATGCCTTTTTTTGAATGGCTCGCAAAAATTGAGTCGCCGGGTGAATTCAAGCCGGCTGCGATTCAAATCTTCCATCATTCGTCTTCGTTCCCAAAAGTGATCGGAATGATGCTTGGCGTCACCCCGATCCGGAGAGGCCGCCTCTACGCCCTTTATGCTGAGCATGCACATGAGGAAGCCGATCATCATTTGCTTCTCTTGGAGTGGATGCTTCAGCATCGGATTCTGGTTTGTGCGGACGAAGCTTACCGAATGATACCTACTTTAGAGACGAGCGCATGCGTCAATATTGGATATGAGTTCGCGGCTTCTGCCGATCATAACGGTTGGATCGCAACGATTGGTTGTGGAATTGAACTTTGCGCTTTGAAGTTCTTCAAGGCCGCCGCAAAGCAGATGCATCAGATCGGCACTCCTCACGAGTACTTCGACGTCCATGTCACCGCCGACGAGCATCACAGTACCATGGGGCTGGAGTATCTTGAAAATACGGATCAGGAAGGAGAGCGCGTTCGGTTGGTGAGAAAGGCGCTGGAAGGTGTGACGCTTTGGTCCTCAATGGTACATTCGTGGATCGGGATTCCAACTGCTCCCCGTTTTGGAATGGACGGGGGTTGTATTTAGGCCGAGCAGATTCGCCCCGTTGCGAGCAGGTTCTTGCTCAATCGGTCAACGCCTCGCACCCCTCCCCGCAAACACGAAATTAAATCCTTGTCTTGGCGTCCTCTGGGTGAATATCATCCATTAGGGTAATACCTATATGTTATTCTTTGTCCCATTACGCTTCGCTGACCATTGATTATAAAGGTGTTGCGATATTGATTTGGGTTGGAATCACAACTGCTTAAACACAAAAGAAATGTTACAGTTTGTCGCAAATGGGCTGTGTAAAGGGGCTGGTTATGCCTTGGTGGCGACCGGCTTTGGGTTGATCTACACCACGACCGGCGTATTCCACATTGCGCATGGTGCGGTTTATACGATTGCAGCCTACGTGCTCTACTGCGCATTTTCCCTGCTGAAACTCCCGCTGATGCTTTCCATTGGACTTGCGCTGACCTGTGCCGCCGGGCTCGGCATACTCATCGAGTTGATTATCTATCGGCCGCTCGACAGAAAAAAAGCGTCTGGTGTCGTTCTTATGATCAGCTCACTGGGTGTCTACATCGTCCTCATAAACCTGATCGCCATGTTCATGGGCAATGAGACGAAAATACCCCGCCCAGGTATCGAGACCACGATGACATTTGGGGGCATAATTCTCACGCGGATTCAAGCAATCCAGCTGTTGACCTCAGCCATCGTGATCGGAATGTATTGGTTGTTTCTGTCTCGCCACTCGATCGGGAAACTCTGTAGGGCGGTCGCAGATGATTCAACCCTCGCCTCAGTTTTGGGTGTCAGAGTTGAAGGAACCAGACTGGTCGCGTTTGCTGTTGGCTCCCTTCTAGCAGCTACTGGGGCAGTGCTTGTTGCGCTTGATGTTGGAATGGACCCGCATGTCGGATTTCCAGCAGTTCTGGTGGCTGCGGTTGCGTGCATTATTGGAGGATTAAGGAGATTCATCGCGCCTGCGTTAGGCGGACTTTTGTTGGGAATGATACAAAGTCTAGTTGTATGGCAGACATCTGCTAAGTGGGAAAGCGCCGTCACCTTCGCGCTCTTGGTAGTTTTCCTCCTCTTCCGTCCGGAAGGATTGCTGCAAGTTAGAAGGAGGGCGAAAGAATGAACTATATCTTCCACATCCTGATTACCGTCGGTATTTACACAATGCTGGGGCTTTCACTTAATTTGATCGTTGGTTATGGCGGCATGCTGACGCTTTGCCACGCAGCATTCTACGGGATCGGCGCCTACGTCTCGGCCCTCCTCGCGGTGAACGTCGGTTTCCATTTCGTTTGGTGTCTAATCATTGCCGCGGTGGTCACAGCGATCGTGGCATATTCAATATCAATTCCTACGATCCGCCTGCAGGGAGACTTTTTCGTGCTCGCAACTCTTGGATTCCAAATGATTGTTTTTTCGATTCTCAACAATTGCACGGAATTAACCAGAGGCCCGTACGGTATTCTTGGCATTCCACGGCCTTCTTTTTTTGGATTCACGATCAGCACACCCGGCTTATTTCTCACGCTCACGTTGGTGGGCGTCAGCCTAGTTTGTTTTGCAATGAAACTGTTAACCCACTCACCCTATGCCCGCACCTTGCAAGGTGTCCGAGACGATGAAGTTGCAGCATCAGCTTTGGGCAAGAACGTTGTTAAATTTAAGCGCAGCGCTTTCGTCATCGGCGCGACGATTGCGAGTTGTGCGGGAGTTCTTTACGCCGCTTACACCCGATATATTGATCCCACAAGTTTCACGTTGGATGAATCAGTTTTCATCCTTTGTGTGGTGATCATTGGCGGTGCCGGCAACCTTCGAGGGCCGATTGTGGGAGCTATAATTCTGGTGCTGTTGCCGGAATTGCTCCGGTTCTTAAAAATCCCCGATGCCGTTGCTGCCAATGCACGCCAAGTTCTCTACGGATTACTTTTGGTGGGAATGATGAGGTTTCGCCCTCAAGGCATCGCTGGCAAATACGCTTTCGACTAAGAACTCGCGATATGAAAACCCTCATCTTCCCCGGTTTGAGCAGCCCTAACAGTCGCAAGTATAAGGACGTGTATGGTTTGTTAATCGCTGAGGCCAGAAAATCTTTTCCAAACACCGAACCCGAAGTAATTCTTTGGTCAGGGCAAAGCAATGTGGGAGGAAGAATTTCTGGAGAATTTCTTGTTCCAACCGCATCAACACAGGCAAGCAGTCGTCTGCGCGAGCTTCATAGGCAGGAAGTGGTAATCATCGCCCGCAGCAGCGGGTGCAACGTTGCGGCTCACTGCCTGGCGAATAATAGTTTCGATTTTGTAAGAAAGGTTGTCTTCTGGGGGCCGCCTCCTTTCTGGCTATACTACGACATGTTTATCCACCACGCGCCAGAAAATTACGCAAAAGCAAAAGAAACCGGTGTTAGAATCGGCAAGCAGATCGTTTCCTCCGCGATCCCTTTTGAAAGCCACCTGGCTGACATCCAGTGCGATTTGTTGGTAGCGACCGGAAAAGAAGATCAGTTGTGCCCACCTTCCTATCTGCGCTACCTGAAAAGCGCGACCGAACAAAGAAAGCGGAAACTGACATTTGCCGTCATTGATGGATGTCCACATTCAGTGACTTACAGTTCACTCGGGGCTCAGTTGTTTATTGCGAAAATCTTCGGCTGGTTGAGCAAGTCTCGACGTACTCCTCGTTATGCGAGTTGAAACTGACAACTTGAACAAGCGCTTTGGCGGCGTGGTGGCGCTGGAAGAGGTCACGATGGACTTCTCGCCTAGCACGGTCACGGCCATCATCGGGCCGAACGGGGCGGGGAAGACGACGCTTTTTAACGTAATGGCTGGATTTCTTAAACCGGATAGTGGGTCTGTCAACCTGATGAGCGACCAAGCTGACTCTGGTCCGAAGCACTCGCAGGATAGAAATCAAGCGACTGACATTGTAGGTCTTGCTCCACATCAAATTGCCGCCAGAGGGATCGGTGTTCTTTTCCAAGACGTCCGGGTATTTAAGAAAATGTCGGCGCTCGAGAATGTCGCAGTGGGAGTGAAAAACCAGGCAGGGGAGAAACCAGTTAACTGCTTTTTCCGCCGAAGCGTTGTGCGGCGAGAAGAAAAGGATGTTATGGAGAAATCGGGATGCCTCTTGGAATACGTTGGATTGTCAGACAAATCTCACTTGCTCGCAGAACAACTTTCCTACGGACAGCAAAAGCTGGTCGCTCTCGCGAGGCTTTTGGCTGGCGATGCCCGGGTGTTGCTGCTTGATGAGCCGACATCGGGAGTGCATCGGTTTACCTCATGGCAGGCGGCAGAATCGAGGTTTTTGGAAAAGCCCAGGAGGTGCTGAGAGATAGCACGCTACAGGAAATATTCCCGACGTTATGACAGCAACCGATAACAAGCCATTGTTGGTGCTGAAGGATATTCACGCGGCATACGTTAAGAAGGAAATCCTGCGTGGCATTTCCTTGTTGGTTCGCCAAGGCGAGATTATTGCGCTTCTCGGTGGGAATGGCTCCGGAAAATCCACCCTCCTCAAAACGATTGCGGGGCTATTGTTGCCAACGCAAGGCACAACAACTTTCAATGGAAGCAATGTGACGGGAGATTCCGTTCATGCGCGGCAGCGGTTGGGCATCGGCCTCCTCCTCCAAGGTGGAAAGGTTTTTCCAAATCTCACCGTGGCGGAGAACTTCGAAATAGCAAAGCTGAATGTCTTCAACCATCGTTTTGACGAAAGCAAAATCGGCAGATTCTTCCCTCAGTTGAAAGAGCGCTCCGCAGATCGCGCCGGTCTTCTCTCTGGCGGCCAGAAGCAGATGCTGGCGATTGAGATGGTGCTTGTGCAACAACCACGCCTTGTTTTGATGGATGAGCCCACAGCGGCATTGTCCAGTGATATGTCCCGCGCGATCCTCGGAAAGATTTTGGAATACTCGCGTCAATCGGGATGCTCAGTGCTCGTGGTCGAGCAGAATGTCGCAGAAGCGAAGGGAATCAGCACACGCTGCCTTCGCTTAAATGAGGGGCAAATTCAAGAACTAACAACCAATGAGAAAGGTCAGTAGAAATATGAAGAGACTCCAAATTGTCAGCCGGGCGTTCACCGCAATTGCGGTGATTGCCTGTACCGCGATGCTCGGGTGCAGCAAGACCGAGCAACAGACTACAAACAAAGCGCCGGTGAAGATCGGTCTTGACGCATCCTTGAGCGGCAACCTTGCTTTTTGGGGGCAAAGCATCCAGCAGGGCATGCAGTTGGCAAATGAGCAGTATAATGCGCAGCACCCCGAGTCGGCCGTGACCGTCGTGTACGAAGACAATCAGGGCGATCCCAAAGCTGCTTTGGCAG
>WNGA01019988.1_pt1 | contig 10358 bp, 13 predicted proteins | sample 5400061 | NCBI WGS metagenome assembly WNGA01 (sample SAMN13153366, study PRJNA577476) | soil metagenome | isolation source: 100 cm soil or saprolite under grassland replicate 2 | place: USA:California | collected 2016-06-15
AACGATGGTGGCTGACGGGATGACCGTGGATGAGATCCTCGCCGACCTCCCCTACCTCGAGCATGAGGACATCACCGAAGCACTCCGCTTCGCAGCGGAGGCCGTGCGCGAGCGGGAGCTCCCGCTTCGCCAGTCGGCGTGAAGCTCCTTGTCGACATCTGCCTCTCGCCTCGACTGGCCAAGGGGCTGTGCGCGCTCGGTCACGACGCGGTGCACGCCGCCGACGTCGGTCTGCACAGTGCTGATGACGAGGTGGTTCTGGCTGCGGCTGCGGCTGAGGACCGCGTGGTGCTTTCTGCCGACACCGACTTTGGCACGATCTTGGCCCGCACGCGAGCGTCCGGTCCCTCGGTGATCCTGATTCGCCGCGCAGAAGGCCGGCGCGTAGAGGAACTACTTGCTCTGCTGGCAGCAAACCTTGCGACGGTCGAGACGGCGGTCGGTGAGGGGAGCGTCGTCGTGCTCGGTGAGAGCACGATGCGCATTCGTCGGCTGCCGATCCTGTGAGAGGGTCGTCCGCACACCACATGGTCCTTGTGTCGGGCAGTGGCTCTCCGGGGCGGGGTAGCACACACCCCACATGGGTGCATACGCCGCAAGACTCAAGGACCACCTTGTCCAGCGCATCTGGGGTCCGAGACTTTCCGGAGATGCAACGGGCTGGCTCGACTTCCCAGGAGCTGCAGAGTTGTCGGGCCGAGACCTTGGTGAGCTGGACATCCGCCCTACCTGGCGAGGCACCCATCGCCGAGCTGCTGATCGACCAGGGTCGAGTAGGGCGCGCGATCGAGTTGGCTAGAGGGGCGATGGCGATCGGAGAGGAGATCCGCAGGCCGGAACACATCGCGGAGGCAGGCGCGACTCTCGCTCTGGCGTACGTCTGTATGGCTGCAGGAGCTGACAGGCTGGACGCCGCGCAGACGGCGATCGAGACCGCTTGCAGGCACCGCCGCGCCCGCAGGACTCTAAGTGCCCCAGTACTGGCAGGGATCATCGCGCTCCGGCGTGGGGATCGATGGGCGGCGGAGGACGCATTCGTCGAAGTCGAGGGGGAGGCGGGCGGCCTCCTGGCCCAGGACGATCGCACGTTTGACGCCCTCGACGCTTTGGGAGTGGCGCAGTGCGGACGCGCCGTGATCGGCGAAGACGCCACTGAGGCGCTCAAGCGGGCAGTCATAGCCTTCGAGGCGGCGCGAGCGCTGACCGTAGCGCGTGGCGTGGTCGGCCGCGTCGTGCGGTTGCTGAACGAGGCGATCCGGGGCCCGGATGAAGATCTCCTCAGCCGTTTCGCCATTCGCTGGCGCCCACTCGACCTCATCGTCGACCAGCAACTCCTCCGCCTCCGGAGCTGGCTGCAGCGGTAGATTCCTGAGTTCGTTACGGTTCCAATTCCGATGCGGTTGTTGAATGCTCTCGTCAGGGGCCATGGGTTCCCTCATGCGCTAACGGTACGGATGTATCCCGGCTCAGCGTCGCGGCAACCTTTTCTTTGACTCGGAGCCGCGCGAATCCCTGTGAGCGCGTCCGGTCCGCGACCGCACCGGCCGTAGATCAACCGCCTTGAGCAAGCGGCGCGACCACTTCCGGATCGGACGCTCGATCCTCCCATCGGGGGCCATCCGGTGTCTCCTCTGAACCATCGACCATCCAGGTTGCTACGGCTGGGATGACGTTAGTAGGGGTTGAGCACGCAGATCCATGACAAGCCGGGATAGGGCGGCCGAACGCCAGCATGTCGGTCCGGCGTGACCTCCGCAGCCAGAACCGACCATGATTGCGCCTGCGCGAGCCAGGCTTGAGCCAGGCGCCCACCTGCGACGCCCGGCCCCAGCGCATTGAGGAATCGATCGCTACGGAGGCGTCAGCCGTTATGTCGGTCCGAATCGCCGTGTCGGATCCGCTTCCGTTGTTCCGGCGCGGGATCATGGCAACCCTGAGCAATGCTGGCTACGAGCTGGAGGATCCTGAGGACCTGCTGGCGTGGATCCGAGAGGAACAACGGCGAGTGGTGATCCTCACCCTGCAGTCGCCTAAGGATTGGGCGCTGCTCGGCCAGCTTCATGACGTCCAGGCTGACGTGCTGGTGGTCGCGGTGCTCGCAGAGGCGAGTGTCCCCGCGTATGTGCAAGCGGTCCTGGCCGGGGCGACGGCAGTACTTCCGCGAGACGCATCCATCGAGACCGTCCGGCGGGTGTTCAGTGCAGCTATCAGGGGCCAGAGCCTCTTGCCAGCCGAGGTGGTGCGTGCCTTGGCGTCGCCAGGCCCGACTGCGGACAGTACGCAGGGGACACCATCGGTCAGGGAGATCGAGTGGTTGCGGGAACTCGCTGGCGGCGCGACCGTAGCGCAGTTGGCGAGTCGGGTTGGGTACTCCGAGCGTGCCATGTTCCGACTGCTCCGTGATCTGTATGTGCGCCTGCGAGTCCGCAACCGCACCGAGGCGCTGATGCTCGCCCGCGAGCGAGGCTGGCTGTGAGGGGTGGAGGCCTGGTACGCGCCATGGTTTCATGCCGTAAGTGGACTAGAACCGCATCAAGCGCCAACGGAGTGGCCAGCATGACGCGAAGCAAGGATGGCCTCACCCCCCGCGAGCGGGACAACCGGATTCTTCGGCTACTCGCGGCCAATGACGTTGGTATGAGCGTCCGCGATCTCGTCGAGCGGCTCGGCTGCGCCAACGACACCGTCCAGAACGCACTTACCCGCTTGGAGAGCGAACGGCTGGTCAAGTCTCGAGCGAAGTCCGGCAACCGAAGCAAGGCCAACAGCATCCGACTCACCGAGGCCGGATATGCGCGAGCCGTTGCGCTCACCGGGCCTTCTGTCGCACCGACCGTAGTAGCGGCCGGACCGCCCGTTAACCTTGAGGAAGGGGGAAGCTCGCTGCGATCACTCGGCGAGATAATCGGACGGCACCTCGAGGATCGTGTGGTTCGAGTGGCCGGCTCCTCCATGATGGACGCCGCCGTGCACGACGGGGATTACCTGGTCGTGTATTGGTGCCCGTCTGAGGACGTGCACGACGGCGACATGGTCGTCACCGAGGTGAGCCCAATTGGCATTGACGAGGTAACCGTGAAGTTCTGGCAGCGGACAGCAACGGTGGTGAGGCTGCACCCGGCCAATACTGGCGGAACAGACTCGCACGGCCGCCCGTATCAAGTCCAGGAATACCGGCTTCAGGACGTGAGGGGCATATGGCAGATCCGGTGGACCATCTGCGGGCATCCGCCCCATGTACGACTGTCAGGCGCCTGATCGTCGTGCGGAAACCAGGTCATTATCGGCCGAGCAGGCGTGCCTCACCATCGCTGAAAGGGGCGCCTGTGCTACCGCTTAGACGCTCAGTCGCGCGTATAGTTGTGCATCGGTGGTAGTTGTGTCCGAGCAGTGAGATGGTTGACAAGATGAGCGGACACTTCTCTGTTTCGCTTCCTATCAGACGCAGTAACAGTGATGAAAACAGAGCATTCCTCACCGATGGCGAGTTCGAACCCTGGCGCCTGCGGTTGGTTAGCGGCTCGGAGTCACGCCGCCCCGGCGAGCCAGCGGTCGTACAGGTCGGCGAAGCGGCCGCCGCGGGCGATCAGGTCGTCGGGGGAGCCGGCCTCGACCACGTGGCCGTCCTCGATGATGGCGATCTGGTCGGCGTCGATCACCGTGGACAGCCGGTGGGCGATGATGATGGTGGTGCGGCCCTAGCGCAGGCGGCGCAGGGCCTGCTGCAGGCGGGCCTCGGTGACCACGTCCAGGTTCGAGGTGGCCTCGTCGAGGACGAGCAGGGCGGGGTCGGCGATCCAGGCGCGGGCGAACGAGACGAGCTGGCGCTCGCCGGCGGACAGCTTGACGCCGCGTTCGCCGACCTCGGTGTCGAGGCCCTTGGGCAGGGCGTCGGTCACGGGTTCGGCGCCGACGGCGCGGACGGCGGCCTGGATCTCGGCGCGGGTGGCGTCGGGACGGCCGAAGCGGATGTTGTCGGCGACGGTCGCTGGCCGAGTACTGTCAAAGGAGGAGAACAGGAACGCGACCGCCGGGTCAGGCGAGGGAGAGGAACAGCCGCTCCAGCCGGGCCTGGTCGATCGAGGGCTCCTCGCCGGCCGCTCGCGCGGCGATGCACTCCTGGAGCCCGCTGGCGATGAGCTTGAAGCCGGCGCGGTCCAGCGCGCGGGAGACCGCGGCGAGCTGGGTGATGACGTCGCTGCAGTCGCGGCCCTCCTCCAGCATGCCGATGATGCCCCGCAGCTGGCCCTCGGCGCGGCGCAGCCGCTTGATCGTGTCGCTGACGGCGCTCTGGTCGAGTTGCATGCTTCCTCCCGCTGTGCCGGTCCTGCCCTCGCCTGGCGCTTGTTCCGGCCGCCTCACTGAGCCTTGCACGGCTATGATACCCGCGCGGGTATCTGGCAGGATGCATCGCTTGTGCGGGAATCGCGGATCGTGCTCAGGGTCGGGCTGGCATGCCCTAGCGGCCCAGCGGCGGACTGGTCCGCAGGTGCAGCCGCACGACGGTGCCGTCGGCGAACGACCGCAGCTGCACCAGGTCGCACAGGTGGTTGGCCAGCCACAGGCCCCGCCCACCAGTTTGCTCGGCGGTCAGGCGCTGGCGGCCGACCAGCGGGTCGCGCACGTGCCCACTGTCGCGGACCTCGCAGACCAGCGAGCCGGAGTCCCGCCACAGCCGCAGCGTGCCACGGCCGCCGCCGTGGAGCAGGCTGTTGGCGGCGACCTCGTGGACCGCCAGCGCGACCTCTGCCGCCTGCCTGGCACCCAGGCCGGCCGCGGCGGCATGCCTGGCGACCAGCTCGCGGACGGTGCGCAGCGTGACCACTCCAGGGCCGAACGCCAGCTCCGCCGGGCGCTCGGGTGGCTCTGGCAGGGTCGCGTCGAACGGCCGGGCCTCCACCTGCAAGCCCCGGTAGGCGGTGCTCTCCTGGTGAGCGCCGCCCTGCATGACGAACGGGTGGCTACGGCGAGCCTCATCGATCACGGTCGCCTCGAGCGCGCCGGTGTCGTACGGGCACACCAGCCACCACGCCGGCGAGCCGGCGAAGGCCACGTTCAGCAGCGACTCGTGCCGCTGGCACTCGACCAGCTCGTCGGGGCTGCGACCGCGCCAGACCGGCTCCCCGATCCCGCGCACCGGCGTGCCTGTGCTGGCGTGCTGGGCGAGGAACTCCCGCCACGCCGGGATGATCCGGGCCGGGTTGACGCCCACCTCGGCCATGTCCGCGAACATGACCGCGGCGCCGTCGCCGCCGAGTGCCGCGCGCAGCCGCTCGATCTTGGCGGCGTCCACTATCACCAGGGTCGGCTCGCCAGCGCTGACCGCGTCGCGGAGGAACGGCACGGTGGCCTCGACGAAGCCATCCAGACCTGCGTACAGCAGCGCCTCGTGGCGGAACGCCGTGATCGGCTTGGGCCTGCGGGACACAGGTGAGGCGCCACGTGCCCGTCTCCGGAGGTCTCCTGTCCCGCGCATAGCTGCATTGTAGGGCGACCCCGCGGCCAGGCATCGGAGGCCAGCGCGCATGGCCTCCAGAGATCGCCGCGGACGCGTGCCAGCGGTGACGCCGGCGCAGCCTACCGGGTCAGCGTGGTGGTCGCCGACGCGGACGGGTACCAGCCGTCGAAGTCCTTGTAGCGGACGGTGAACGCGGTCGTCCCCCGCGGCGGCGAATAAGTGCCGCTGAGGTGGCCCGCGCTCGAGGACGGCTACGTCGCGCTGGCGCAACAGCACAGCCTCTCCGCCGCGTCGGGGCGCCATCCGTACTGAAGCTATGAAGAAGTCTGTAGCTTGCGGCTGAACCGGGCCGGCAGTACCTGGAATGACCGGCTCCGGTCCCGCCAAAGACCGCCGGTCGGGGTAGAGTCCCGCGGATGGATCAAGGGCTGCTCAGTAACCGCTACCAGATCGTCCGGCCTATCGGCACCGGCGACACGACCACAGTGCTGGAGGCATGGGACCCGCTGGCGGAGCGCCGCGTGGCCATCAAAGTCCCGATTGGGCAATTCGCGAATGACAAGGCATTCCTGCTCCGGCTCGAGCGCGAGGTCGCCGCGCTGGCCAGGTTCACCCACCCCAACATCGCCGCCATCCACGCGGTCGAACGGGGCGGCGGCGGTGGCTTCGTCGTCGCCGAGCTGGTCGACGGCGCAAACCTTCGCGACATGCTGGCAGACCGGGGACCACTGCCGCCGGTCGGAGCGGCCCAGGTCACCGGCACGGTGTGTGCCGCGCTGGCCGCCGCCCACGCCCGCGGGATCGTCCACGGCCATCTCACGGCGGCCAATGTCCTGCTGAGCGTCGACGGCCGCATCAAGGTGACCGACTTCCGTGTAGGCCAGGCTGCCCGGCCCATAACCAGCGCTCCTGACCCCGCCACCGACGTGCGGGCGCTCGGCCGCTTGCTGGCCGGCATGCTGACCGGCCGTGAGCCCGCCGATGACGAGCCGATCCGGCTCGGGCCGGGAATACCCCCTGAGCTGGCCGCGATCGTGGCGCAAGCGGGCGTTCCCGAGCAGCCCGACGCGGTCGCGGAGATCGGCCGCGAGCTTCACCGCTTCCTGGCCAGCGTCGGCCCGGAAGCCGCCCCGGCTGGGCAGCCGGACAGGACTTCGCGACCCGGCGCAACCAACGTGCCGGCCACGAGGGCCGCCCCCGCCACCCCGGCCGCTCCGGCCGCTCCGGCCGCCGGCCAGGCCTCGTCCCCGGCGACCGAGCCGGTACGGCCTCCGGTCGCTAACGGCGTCGTGCTGTCGATGGCACGCCGGCGCCGGCGCCGGCGTCTGGCCGTCGCGATCGGGCTACTGGCCGGGCTGATCGCCGGCACCGCGGTCGCCGCGGTCACGTTGCCTGGCCGCGAGCCCGCCGGGACGGCCGGCCGCACAGGCCAGGCTACGGCTGCACCGCTCTCGACCGCGGACCAGGCGACCACGAGCGGCCAGCCGCAACCGGCCACCAGCACCAGCACCGCCAATAGCACCAGCACGAGCCAGGCACCGGCCACCACAGCGCAGCCGACCATCGTGGCGCCGGCCACGCCGCAGCCGACCGTCAGCGGGAGCACCGGGAACGCGGCGAGTCCCGCTCAGCGGACGGTCCCCAACGTCGTCGGGCTGCGCCGGCAGCAGGCAGTCGACGTGCTGACCCAGGCCGGGTTCGGCGTGCGGATCGTCCAGGTGACGATCCGCGACCCTGACTGGGTGCAGCGCGTGATCAGCCAGCAGCCAGCGGCCGGCCAAGTCGTTCCCGCTGGTTCCACGGTGACCTTGCGCGTCGGCATCATCCAACCGACCAACTTGTAGCTGCCAGAGGGCTCAAAGCGGGCTCGGTCTTCCATATCCTCAGTCTCCGCCAGTCTCCCTCGCTGGCCGCTTCAGCGGTGCGCGGTTGCGGCGGAGATGAGGAGGTGGAGCGTCTCCTTGAGCCGCTTGACATCGCCTTCGCCCAGCGGCGCCAGAAACCGGCGCTCCGCGTCCTCACTTGCCTGGGTGGCACGGCTGCGGGTGTCGCGGCCCCCGGCGGTCAGCTCCACCACGTTCTTGCGCCGGTCGTCGGGGTGTGGATGGCGTTCCACCAGGCCCTTGTCCTCCAGCCCGTCGATCAGGGCGACCATCGTGGTGCGGTCGATGCCGAGCCGTCGGGCGACCTCCTGCTGAGACAGCGGGTCCTGGTCCACGAGTGCGTTGAGCACCGCCAACTCGCGCCCGTCGATCCCGTACGGCGCCAAGGCGGGCCCGGTGAGCTCGGCGAGCTGCAGTTGCGCGTGCTTCAGGAGGAAGTAGAGGCGATCGGTGGTGGACACGCCGAGATTTTACGCGTGGTACTGATCATCAGTATAAGTGATGATCAGTATCACTGACGTTATGGCGTGGAGCTGGACGCTGGAAGAGGAGGTGGGTCAGCCCGATGACTGACCGCGAGCGGGTGAGCTTTGGCATCAAGACCACGCAGTGGAACGTGTCCTACGAGGAGATCCTCGGGGTCTGGCGGGACGCCGACACCGTCCCGGCCATCGAGCACGCCTGGCTCTGGGACCACATGGTGCCCTTGCGCGGGGACCCGACAGCACCGCTGCACGAGGGCTGGACACTGCTTGCCGCCCTGGCCGCCCAGACAGAGCGGCTCCGCGTGGGACTGATGGTGTCCAGCAACCGGATCCGGCCGCCCGCCGTGCTGGCCAAGATGGCGGCGACCACGGACGTGATCTCCCGCGGACGGCTGAACTTCGGGATCGGGGTGGGCGGCACCAGGGTCGCGGGCGAGAACCCGGCCGTACGGGAGTTCGAGGCGTATGGCCTGCCGCTGGTGACGCCGGGCGAGGGTGTCGCCGCGCTGGCCGAATCGTGCACCATCATCCGGCACGTGTGGACCGAGGGCCCCTTCGACTTCGACGGTCGCCACTACCAGCTCAAGGGTGCGGTCTGCGAGCCAAGCCGGTGCAGCGGCCACACCCGCCCATCCTGCCCTTTCTGAGCATCGAGGACTTCCGTCGCAAGAGCCGCGTCCTGGACGACTACTGCACCGCCATCGGCCGCGATCCGCGGGAGATCACCCGCTCCGCGTCCTGTGGTGCTGCTTCGTGCACCCGGAGGCCCGCAGGCATCTGCTGAACTTCGACGAGGAGGCGCCGCGCATGGTCGCGACCCTGCGGGCGTCGTTCGCGCAGCACCTGAACGAGCCCGTGTGGACCGGCTTCATCCGGGAGCTCAGCGAGGCGAGCCCGGAGTTCGCGGAGCTGTGGGCCCGCCACGAGGTGGCCAGTGCGGGGTCGCGCATCAAGCACTTCCTGCACTCGAAGGCGGGCCTGCTGCGGCTGCGGAGCACGAGTCTCGACATCTCGGACATGCCCGAGACCCGCATCGTGGTGTACACCCCAGTGGACGACGACTCGCGCGAGCGCCTGCCACTGACCCGGTTGCGGTAGGCACCCGCCAGGCCAGGATCCTCGCCCCTCGGCATGGCCAAGGCAACCAGGTAGGCGACCGGACCTCGCCCGGTCAGGCGTGCCCGACCATGCCGCCGGGAAGCCGAGTCTGGAAGTCGAGGACCCCGACCCAGGTCGGGCGCACCGCGATGCGCGCCATCCTGGTGCCCGGCTGGTCGATCTGGGCGGCCTCGGACGCTGAGCACCACGGGTGGGAAGCTCTCGGTGTCGATGGTGATCGCCACGTCGGGGTTCGCGCGCAGCGCGTGCAGCCGGGCGGGGGCGTGCTGCACGTGGGGCGCCGACAGGAACGATGGCATCACCAGCTCATCGCCCGTCCAGTGGAACCAGGTCGGCACGACGCGTGGGGTACCGTCACTGGCGATGTACGCAAAGCGTGCCGGCACCGTCGAGGTGAGCAGGCGCTTGGCGGCATCGCTGCGCAGCAGCCTGAGGTCACCCTGCGGCAGCGCCATCGCTCCCGAGTCCGCGGCGGTCTCGCTCATCGCTCCAGCTCCTTTTCGGTCACACCGATAGAGGCTGGCGCTAGTGTGCCCCGCGCGCGGGCGGCCTTACCGAGCCGGTGGATCTGCTTGTTGCCGTTCGGCGGCGATCGTGTCGAGCAGGCCCAGCAGCTTCTTGCCGTAGAGCCTGCGCGCGCCCGAGTTCCACAGCACGATCGTGCCGTCCAGGTCCTTGCCGATGATCGAGTACTCCGTGGAGGCTTGCAGGATGGTCTCGACGAACGCCACCGCGTCGTCAGGCTCGACGAACGTCCTGGTGAAGGTCCTGGAATCCAAGATGCCGCTCATCACACCTCGTCTCGCCCGATTGTTGTCCAGGTCTGCTCCTCGCTCAGGACCGCTGTTGGCCGCTGTGGCGGACGAGGTAGGCGGCGGCCTCGGTGCGGCGGCCCACCTCCAGCTTGGCGAGGATGCTGGACACGTAGTTCTTGACCGTCTTCTCGGTCAGGCGCAGCGCCTCACCGATCTGCCGGTTGGTCTTGCCCTCCGCCACCATCGCCAGGATCCGCTCCTCATTGGGCGACAGCCGCGCCAGCCTCTTGTCCTTGCGCCGCTGCTTGCCCGAGCGGAGCTGCTCCATCAAGCCCGCGGTCATCGCCGGGTCCAGCAGGCTCTTGCCCTGACCCACCGCCCGGATCGCCTCCACCAAGTCCAGACGCTCGGTCTGCTTGAGGAGGTACCCGGCGGCGCCGGCCATGATCGAGGCCAACAGCTGGTCCTGATCGTCGTAGGAGGTCAGCATCAGCACCTTGGTCTCTGGGCGCTGGGCGCGGATCTCCCTGGTCGTCTCGATGCCGTTGCCGTCCTTCAGGCGCACGTCCATCAGCACCACGTCCGGCAGGACGCGGGGGGCGAGGTCGACCGCCTCACGCGCCGAGGTGGCCTCAGCGCAGACGACAATGTCATCGGC
>WNGA01027930.1_pt1 | contig 10358 bp, 10 predicted proteins | sample 5400061 | NCBI WGS metagenome assembly WNGA01 (sample SAMN13153366, study PRJNA577476) | soil metagenome | isolation source: 100 cm soil or saprolite under grassland replicate 2 | place: USA:California | collected 2016-06-15
GCAACCAGGGCGACAGCAGCTCACCAAGGACTGCGCCGAAGAACAGTGACGCCGTGGCAGCGCCTGCGGCTCCGTGGGGTCCGTGGCGCTCCACCAGCACCGGGACGGCCGGCAGCAGGATCTGAAAGCTAGAAGAGATCGAAGCGGCGATGCCGGCGAGCACCAAAGAGGGGTTCGGCCGGTGTGCGGTCGAGGTCAGCTGTTGTCGAACCGCCGGCAGTGGCTGCGCGGCTGCTGTGGTTGGGGGGTCACTTTGGCGAGGTGCGCTTGCACGAAAGCAGTCGGGTCGACGAAGCGATGCGGAAACGCCGGAAAACCGTCGCACCGCGTGGTCGGCAGCGCTCCTCGCCATGCGGTGGCTTCGAAGTCCCCGACGAAAACAGCAAAATGAAAATGCGTGCGCGAGCCCATGTCGGCGATGTCGGCGAAGGCCTGACCCTTGGAGACAGTGGTGCCGACCTTGAATCCAGCACGTGGCCACACATGCCAGTACTGCGTGATCACGACGCCCTGTGATGTCTGGTGCCGGATGAGGACCCCTCCTCGGAAGGTGGGATCAACGATGTAGCCGGCGATGACCCCGTTGGCTGCCGCCCTAACCGGTTGAATTCCGGTGCGGACGTCGAAGCCCGTATGCAGCCAGACCGCGCCCGTAGTCGGGCACGTCCTCAAAGCGGTGCCATCGCAGAGTCGCCACTGGCTGCCAAAACCAAGACAGTGCCGGGTCCATGTCGGAAGCGGGAACTGAAAGCTGTCGGCCGGTGCCGCCGCCAATGCCCGCTCGACCGCGGCCGGGGCCGACGCAATCCGCGGAGCCGGCGTGAGCGCCCACGCGGCAGTCATCAGAATCGCCACCGCAGCAGGTGCTCTGGCGGCCAGCTGCCTCACCCCAAAAGATTATGCCGGGCTCACCTTTCAGCGGCGCGACCATCCGGGTGTATTGGAAGAACCAGAGTGAAGGTCGTCCCCTGCTCCAGATCGCTGCTTTCTATGGTCAGGCTTCCCCCCTGTGCTTGTGCCAGCTGGCGGCTGATGTAAAGGCCGAGGCCCGAGCCGGCGACATGGTCGAATCGAGGATCGCGGCTGCGCAAGAAGGGCTCGAACACGCGCTCGCGCTGCGCGTCGGGAATCCCCACTCCGTTGTCAATGACCCGGACCAGGGCGCGATCGGCATTGCTCGTGGCGCTCATCGACAGTCGCGCCGTCCGCGTCGAGTAGGCGAAGCTGTTGTTGATCAGGTTGTCAAGAATTCGAGCGAGCTGGTCGGCATTCGCCTCTACCTCGATTGGGTCCCGCGGCAGCTCGAGCTGGATCTTGGCTCCGATCAGATCCGCCCGGGGCTGAGCCCGTTCGGCAGCCTCCTGCACGACCACTCTCAGGTCAATCCGCCTGCGGTTCCCCGCCGTGGTGTCGGCATCGATGCGGGCGGCCTCGAGGAGGTCGTCCATGATCTTGTTCAGCTCCTGAGTCTTGGTGGCGAGGATGTCCAGCGTTTGGCCCCAACGCTCGGGAGGCGGGCCGAGCTCGCCGGAGGAAAGGAGCGACAGATATCCGTTCAGCACCGTGAGCGGGCCCCTGAACTCGTGCGCCGCCAGGCTGAGGAATTCGCTCTTGGCCTCGATCGCCTGCTGCGCGAATCGATACCGGCGAGACATCTCCTCGTGTCGCTCGCGGGCGTCGACAAAAGCTGCGAGCACGAAGGAGGCGAGCGCCACGCTGACGTTGAAGACCTGCAGCGTGACCATCTTCTCGAACAGCGGCTCCGAGGCGAAGGGGCCGGTGCCGCTCACAGCGGCCCAGATGGCAACCCCCGAAGCGACAAGCGCGGCTGGAGCTGCTCCGCGCAGTCGAAACCGCAACGCGGCGATCATGATCAGGGGCAGGACGAGGTACTCCAGCCTCAGCTCGTTCTGGAAGAGGAGATAGGCCGCGACTCCGATCCCGGCGAGAAGCACTGTCAGCTCGGCGAACTGGCGCCAGGTCAGCTGCGCCTGCCCCGGGCGGGGACGCAGGCTCAACAGGAAGGGAGCGACCAGCAGCACGCCCATGGCGTCGCCCGTCCACCAGACCGCCCAGGTCGGCAGGAAGTCGGTTACAGGGACGGCGCCGGACAGCGTGAGCACCGCAGTGCCCAGCGTCGCGCTCACCGACATGCCGCCGAGCGCGGCAAGGAAGACGATCGCCAACGCGTCGCGCAGCCGATCGAGCTCCAACCGGAAACCCACTCTCCTCAGCAGCTCAGCCGACGCCAGCGGTGCGAGCGTGTTGCCGGCCGCGATGACGGCCGCGCCGGCAACGGAAGGACCGATCGGAAGGTTGACCAAAAAGGCGGCCAGGGCAATGGCAGGCCACACCCGGCGCCCGAGGATGAGGATCGCGACCAGGGCGATTCCGGTCGGGGGCCAGATCGGAGTCACCTGGCCGTGAACCAGGGCCAGGTTCAGGCTGAGGCGCGCCGCGACCCAATAAGCCAGCGCGACGAGCGCCAGCTGCAACAGCGCTTTGGCCGGCGCTGCCCGACGCAGAGATCCGATCCTGGTCCGCATGTTGTCGTCAACCACCAGTGCTCTTGTCGACACCCCGTCGCCGCACACGCTGCCCGAGCAGCCGGGCGCATTCGCGCATCAGATCCAGGATCTCGGCCTCGATCTCGACCTCGCCTTTGCTGGCACCGCACAGCGTGCCGAAGAACTTTCCGTCCGCCGCAAAGACAGGATAGGAAACGAACGTGCGGATCTCGAGCAGCCGAGCGACGCTGCTCTTCGGAAAAGCCCTCGGCACGTCCTTCGAGTAGTTGGGACCGCCCTCGACGACGAAGCGGCAGACCGCTTCGGACCACGGCAGCGTCACGCCTTCTGGGATGTGAAAGATCTGGCTCGTGTTGTGGGAGAACAGGATGAGCTGCTCGTCCTCCCTCAGTCGGGTCTCGGCGAGGTAGGTCGAGCTCAAGCCGGTGAGCTCAGCCAGCCTGGCGAGAAGTCCCCGCGCGACCGACTCCAGATCATCTCCGGCAGCGGCTTCGGCCAGGAGCTCTCGCGCGGTGTGCCTCACGGGCCGTAACGGTAACTCTGGCGCACCACAGGTTGATGACGTTCGGCATCTCAAGGCCGAGCTGAAGTCCCGGTGTAGAGTGGCCCGATGATTCGCGTCGGTTCGATCGTCATCCGCGTCGACGATCTACAGCGCCAGGCAGAGTTCTGGTCGAAGGCACTCGACTATGTGCGACGGGAGGGCGGGGACGACGATTTCGTCCTGCTGCGCCCGAGGGACGGCGCAGGGCCGAACATCTCGCTCGACCAGGTTCGCTCGACGGTGCAAGTGCCGCCGCGCATCCATCTCGACCTGTACACAAAGGATCAGGCAGGAGAGGTCGAGCGCTTGAAAGGATTGGGCGCTACCGAGGTCCACTGGAAGAAGCGACCGCCCGATGCCGACTACGTCATCCTCGCCGATCCGGAGGGCAACCGCTTCTGCGTCGTGGACATCAACCGGTAGCCTAGAGCGCCCCGACCGCAGCTCCCAGTGAACGGAGCAGCGGCCGTCCGGCTTCGGCCCAGCTCTCGGGCCGGCTGGCGACAGGCGCGCCGGGCAGCGTTTCGGCAAAGGCATCGACGACCTCGGCGTCCCACTGCGTGCCTCTGCCCCGCATCAGCTCGGCCAGCGCCACATCGCCGTCGAGCGCCACTCGATAAGGGCGGTCGGAGGTCATGGCGTCCCAGGAGTCTGCGACTGCGATGATGCGCGCGCCGAGTGCGATGGCCGAACCGGCCAGCCCTCTCGGATACCCGCGTCCGTCGATGCGTTCGTGGTGTGCGAGCACGAGCTCGCGCCCCCGCTTGTACTCCGGAAACTTGGCCAGGATCTCGGCGCCCGTCTCCGGATGCTGCTTCATCACCTCGAATTCTTCGCTGCTCAGCCGCCCAGATTTGTGCAGCACCTCGTCCGGTATTGCGATCTTGCCAAGGTCGTGGACGCGCGCGGCGAGGCGTATCAACTCGACCTCGTGGTCAGGCAGACGGGGGCGGCGCGCGGTGCGAACCGCATGCTCGGCGACGCTTTGCGAGTGCTGATCGCGCCGGTCGACCACGTCCGCCATCGACTCGACGGCGTTGATCGTCTGCTCTCGCAGCAGGACCGAGCGCTTGAGCGCGAGCTGGATGCCGGCGACGGGCACCATCATCGCCACCGCGAGCAAGGTGTGGCCGGTCGAGAGCACGGCCAGCAGGTAGCCGGCGACGTACAGGGCGGCGGTCTGCCTGAGATCGACGGCTGCTGCCTCGGCCCATATGTGTAATGGGTTCCGACCGGTCATCAGGCCGGCCCCGATCACGACCAGCACAGTGCTGACGGCGTACATGACCGCGGCCGAGACCACAACGCCGACGACCTGGGCGTAAGGTCCGCCACCAAACGCCAGCGCTTGATACGCGAGCGCTGCCGCCGAGGCGGCGATGACCAGCTGGGAGGTGTTGAAGACGACGTCGATCGGGCGGCGGCGCCAGCGCCCGGTCGCAGGGTTGCGGCGCATGCACAGCGCGGTATCGCCAACCGCACGGCTCAGCCCGATCATCGCCACCGCGGGCGCGGGCGCGAAGAGCACGATGCATGCGAGGTAGACCGCCGGGGTCGGGTCGACCTTGTATCGCGGCGAGACCATCACGGGAAAGTTGGCCGCCACCGCGCCGACCGCGACCAGCACCGCCATGAGCACCGGGTCGGTGACGGCGCTGGGTGCAGTCGGCAGCAATGCGACGATCGCCATCGCCGGTGCTGCCGGAGCCAGAAGGTACGCGCGGAGACCGGGGCTCAACTGGCCTAGTTCGAGAGCACGATCCCAAACCAGGTCGTCTTGCTGGTGCTGCCGGCATAGACGGTCCCGGAAACCAGGCCGGTCGAAACCGTCGCGTCGGCTTTGAGGTGAAGCGGAGTCCCGATCGGAACGACTGGATCATCCGAACAGATGACGGCCGCGCTGACGTTGGCTGCGCCGGCCACGAGAAGGCCCGTGCTGAAGAGCATGGCAAAGAACAGTCGCTTCATCCCAATCCCACCTTTTGACTTGCGGCCGACCCCCGGCCGATGCGCCAAACGTAGGCAAGGCGATGTTGTGAAAGGTCAAGACATTGTTAAGAGTTCTTCAGACATCAAACCGGCGCGCGACTCCGGGAAGATCTATGGCCGAACCCGCAACGAAGGCCGCCAGTGCCGGCAATCGCGGGTATCAGGTGGCCGACGTTGGCCTCGAAACCCGCCGGGTGCACACTCGCGGGCTCAGGCCAAGAGTGGTATTGACCACTTGCCGGGTTTGTGCTTAACTACCGGCGATGCAAAGGACAAGAGGGCCATACCACTTGGTCAGGAGCCTCCGATGACCAAGCAGGACGACACACGCGACCGTGTCCTCGACCTGATGGAGGCGCTCGTCGTGGGGCAGGCCATCCCCAGCGAGCGGCAGCTCACCCACGCGCTGGGTGTCTCGCGATTGACCATCCGCGCCGCCCTCGATGAGCTCGTCCGCGACGGCTACCTTGACCGCCGTCACGGGAGCGGCACCTATGTGACCGAGCCCAAGATCGCCCAGCCGCTGACGCTGACTTCGTTCAGCGAGGACATGCGGCGGCGGGGGATGGTCCCGGGCAGCCGCACGCTCGAGCTCACCACGACGTCGGCAGGCGCCCGGCTGGCGCGCCGCCTCCAGGTCTCACCCGCGGAGCGCCTGGTCCGTGTCAAGCGGCTTCGCCTGGCGGACGCCGAACCGATGGCGATGGAAGTCCTGCACATCCCGGAAGCCCTGGTCCCCGGGCTCACCAGGGCGGATCTCGAGGATCGCTCCTTCTATGACCTTCTGCAGGAGCGATACCGCATCGTCATCGCTGCCGGAACCCAGAGCATCGAGCCCACCGTCACCAACGAAGAGGAATCCGAGGTGCTGGGGGTGCCCCTCCACACGCCGGCATTCCTGTTCGAGCGGACGACCGTCTCCGAGTCAGGGCGGATCGTCGAGTTCGTCCGCTCCATCTACCGCGGCGACCGATATCGCCTGGTCGCCGACCTGACACCGCAGCGGGGCCGCAACGGGCGCATGGCCGGCGCCCAGCGCGCGCATAACCGGGCCGGCGAAGGCGCATTACGGCGACGGCAACCAGGGCGCTCGGGCGCCGCATTCAAACCACAGGGGGAAAACCAAGAATGAAACCCAGGCAGCTCGTTTTCGCCATCGCTACGGCGTTTGCGCTGCTCGCGACGGCTTGTGGAGGCACCTCCGGTACGACCGGCAACGAGTCGGGCTCGCTCACGGTGTGGCTCATGAACGGAAGCGCTCCTCAGAGCGTTGTCGACGGTGTCAACGCCGACTTCAAGGCGAAGCATCCCAACGTCACCGTCAACGTCGAGATCCAGCAATGGTCGGACGTCACCACCAAGCTCGACACGGCCTTTGCGGGCAGCAACCCACCTGACGTGATGGAGCTCGGCAACACGCTGGTCGCGAAATACGCGGCTGCAGGCGCGCTCCAGGACATCACTGCCAAGAAAGGCAGCTTCGAGAATTCCGGCACGTGGCTGCAATCGCTGACCGACTCGTGCACGTACCAGAAAAAGCTCTACTGCGTGCCGTACTACGCAGGCAGCCGAGCCATCATCTACCGCACGGACATGTTCGCGGCCGCGGGCGTCCAGCCGCCGACGAGCATGGACGACCTGCTGACAGTCGGCCAGAAGCTGATGACCAAGTACGGCTCAGACAAGAACTTCTCCGCGCTCTACTTCCCAGGTAAGTACTGGTACGCGGCGGCGCCGTTCGTCTGGGACTTCGGCGGCGACATCGCCACCTCCTCAGGCAGCAAGTGGACGGGCTCGCTCGACTCATCACAGGCGCAGCAGGGCCTGTCAACCCTGAACAACCTCGTGGCCAAGCTCTCGCGCGCCGACAAAACAGGCGACGAGCTCAAGCAGGACCAGGCCTTCGCGCAGGGTCACATCGCCATGATCGTGGCCAACGGATGGGAGGTCGGCTCGATCACCGACGCCAAGCTCGGCAACCCGAGCCTGAAGGACAAGCTCGGCGCCTTCCCGATCCCCAGCCACAACCCCGGCCAGACCGCGCCCGTGTTCCTGGGTGGGTCTGATCTCGCGATCGCCGCCAAGAGCAAGAACCAGGCTCTGGCCCAGGAGTGGGTCGGCCTGCTGGGCGGCACCAACGCGCAGAGCAAGATGGTGACGGTGGGCGGGGTGATTCCGAACACCACCTCACTGGTCTCGCTGAGCAGCGGCCTGCCGGCGATCTTCGCGGCCGCCGCCAAGAACAGCCGCTTCACGCCGAACTCGCCCAACTGGGCGAGCGTCGAGTCGGCTAACGTGCTCCAGGACATGCTGGTGTCGATCTTCACGGGAAGAACCACGATCCCAGCGGCCACCACATCAGCCAGCGCCAAGATCACTCAGATTCTCAACGGCTAAGTCAAAGGGACCAAAGGGGGTCGGCTTCGATGGGAGTGGCCGGAGAGACACGCGCTCGCGTGGCCGCCGGAGCCAGTTTCGAGGCCGGCCCCTTGAGGTCGATCCTGGCCCGGCGCCTGCTGCCGTACGCGCTGATCGCGCCCGCGGTCCTCGTCATCGCCGCGGTCCTTGCATACCCGCTCGGCATGCTGCTGTGGCTCTCGACCCAGCACTACGGCCTCCGCGAGCTGTTCCAGCACCAGGGCCAGTTCGTAGGGCTGCAGAACTACGCCAAGATCCTGACCGATCCCCAGTTCCGGTATGTGGTCCAGATCTCGATTCTCTTCACGGTCGTCAACGTCGCTCTGTCGATGTTCCTCGCGACGCTGATCGCCCTCCTCCTCGAACGGGTAAGCAAATTCGTTCGCATCCTCCTCAGCTCAGGGCTCGTGTTCGTGTGGGCGACACCCTCCATCCCGGCGATCAACCTCTGGCAGTGGATGTTCGACTACGAATTCGGCGTCGTTAACTGGCTGCTGACACGCATCGGCGCGGGCAACTTCATCCACCACAACTGGTTTGAGAGCCCGATCCAGGGCTTCACGGTGATCACAGTCATCGTCGTCTGGGGGGCGATCCCCTTTCTAGCCCTGATGCTCTATGCCGGCCTGACCCAGGTTCCGCGTGAGCTGGTCGAGGCTGCGGAGATCGACGGTGCGCGCCCGTGGCAGGTCTTCGCGAACGTCACTGTGCCGATCCTTCGTCCGCTGCTGATCGTCCTTTTCAGCCTGTCGACGATCTGGGACTTCCAGGTGTTCAACCAGGTCTGGGTGCTGCTCAACCAGAGGCCAGGCAAGGACTACTTCCTGATCTCCGTCTATACCTTCCAGGAATCGTTTCGAGTCAGCCAGTACGGGCTCGGGTCGGCTGCCGCCGTCGTGATGGTCGCGATCCTGATGGTGGTCAGCTTCTTCTACGTCCGTCAGACCGTGCGGCTCACAGAAGAGGCCGGGTGAGCCGCCGCGCGGGCCGCGTCGTCTACGACGGCCTCGGCGTCTTCATCTTCCTGGTCATGATCTTCCCGATCTACTGGATGGTGTCCACAGCTTTCAAGCCGGGCAGGGACATCCTCAGCCTGAACCCTGTCTGGATCCCCACGTCGATCACGCTCGACAACTTCCAGACCGCGATCAACGTGCCCTTCTTCTGGAATGACGTCGTCAACAGCCTGGTGGTCGTGCTGACCGTGGTCGTCATCTCGGTGCTGCTCGCCTTCCTGGCCGCGGTTTCGGTGGCCAGATTCGGGTTTCGCGGCCGCGCCGCTTTCATCGTGATGGTGATCGGTGTCCAGATGGTTCCTCTCAACGCGCTCGTGATCCCGATCTACCTGCTGCTCGACCAGGTGGGACAGGTGGACAGCCTGCTCGGTGTCATCGCCTATTACCTTGCGGTCGTGCTCCCGTTCATGATCTGGACGCTGCGCGGCTTCATCGCGAACATACCCGTCGACCTAGAGGAATCCGCGATGGTCGACGGCGCCACCCGCGTGGGCGCATTCATGCGCATCGTCTTCCCGCTGGTCGCCCCGGGCCTGGTCGCGACCGCGATCTACGGCTTCATCCAGGCGTGGAACGAGTACATCATCGCCTACGTCCTGTTGAGCAGCTCCTCCAAGCAGACCCTCACCATCTGGCTCGCATCGTTCACCACACAGCACGGCACCGATTGGGGCGGGCTGATGGCGGGAGCCACTCTCACCGCGCTGCCGGTGGTCGCCTTCTTCCTGATCGTCCAGCGACAGGTTCAGGGCGGGCTCACCGCCGGCGCGGTCAAAGGCTGAAAGCTTGGAAGCACTGCGCCGGCTCGCCGACCGGTGCCTGATGCCCGGCTTTGTCGGCATCACCCCGCCGGGCTGGATGCTCCATCGGGCTCAGCACCTGGGCGGCGTCTGCCTCTATGCACGCAACGTCACCGGCCCGGACCAGCTGGCGGCGCTCAACCAGCGCCTGCACGAACAGAATCCTGGCCTCGTCATCGGCATCGACGAGGAGGGCGGTGACGTCACTCGGCTGGAGGCCCGGGCGGGCAGCTCGTATCCGGGCAACCTGGCGCTCGGCGCAGTCGACGACGTCGCGCTGACACGGGCGGTCGCGCGCTCCATGGGCGCCGAGCTCGCCCTGGCCGGCGTCGACCTTGACCTGGCGCCGGTGGCGGACGTGAACAGCAACGCCGCCAACCCGGTGATCGGCGTGCGTGCCTTTGGCGCGGAGCCGGCCCTGGTCGCCCGCCAGACCGCCGCCTGGGTGGAAGGCCTCCAGGCTTCAGGCGTGGCTGCATGTGTCAAGCACTTTCCCGGCCACGGCGCCACTTCGCTCGACTCCCACCTCGCGCTGCCGGCGGTCGACGACGACCCTCACGACGGCGCGCTGGAACCGTTCCAGGCGGCGTTCGCCGCCGGCGCGCGCGCCGTGATGAGCGCGCACATCGTGGTGCGGGCCGTCGACAGCATTCCCGCGACTGTGAGCCGAAGGATCATGACCACTGTCCTGCGCGACGAGCTTGGATTCGACGGGCTGGCGGTGAGCGACGGCCTCGAGATGCGCGCCATCAGTGACGGCGTCGGTCTCGCCGATGGCGCCGTGCTCGCGCTGGCCGCGGGCTGTGACCTGCTCTGCATCGGTGGCGGGCTGGCAGGCGAGGACGTGGTCGACCTGCTCCGCGATGCGATCGTCTCCGCTGTACGGGAAGGGCGCCTCGAGGAGCAGCGACTGGTGGAGGCAGCGAGCCGCATCGATCGGCTCATGGAGTGGCGTGCCGAGCAGCACCACCCGAGCGGCCGCAATCGCGAGGTGGGAATGGAGTCGGCGCGCCGCGCCGTGCGCGTGGACGGCCCGGCTCGAGTCGGGTCCGACGCCGTGGTC
>WNGA01032784.1_pt1 | contig 10358 bp, 11 predicted proteins | sample 5400061 | NCBI WGS metagenome assembly WNGA01 (sample SAMN13153366, study PRJNA577476) | soil metagenome | isolation source: 100 cm soil or saprolite under grassland replicate 2 | place: USA:California | collected 2016-06-15
TGCCACCTCGCCAGACGTCCAGAAGCACACCCACCAGTGCCTCCGCCTCTGTCAGGTCATCACGATGCTGCTTGATCAACCACTGACCCTCCTCACGGTGGTGAGGCCGTGTACGGCCCACGCACCTCATGACGGACGTGAACGTGGCCCCCGCTGCAATCAGGCCCCAGAAGCCCCACGCCAACCCCAGTTCACGCTCCACCACATAATGGGCGAGATCGTGTGGTAGTCCCAGGGGGCGATCGTATGTGCGTACGGCCAACACTGCACCGTCGTCGCACGTACAGCGAATCGCATAGTCCCGCTCGCTCGTACGAATGAAGGTGATCTGCATAGCCATTGCTCCGGAATAGAGGAGACTGCTCCAGCGCGTCTGACGTAGATACTTGCCGTGTTTTCCTCCGTGCCGTAGGCACCTGACATAGAGGTCGGCGGCCCAAGCAGGCGTACCGTATCGGTGCTGACCGTGATGGCAGCGCATACGACTTTCTGCCGGTCGTGGTCAAGCATAGGTCCTCTCTCTATAAGTACCCGGATGGCCGCTCGTGTCCCACACGGGCAGGCGCTGCAGGGCATGCCTGATCTCCTGCAATAACGAAGCGGCCAGTTGCCATGGCCGTTGCGAGTGAGAGACGTCCATAGGTCAGGAGCATAGAGGTCTCGGCATCACATTGGAGAATGCGTACGTGGTTTGACGGGCAAACATGGACTCTAGAATGTCTGCACGACCGGTCAACTCATAAAACTGTCCATATTCCTGGGAGAGGCTAAACGCATGGATGCCCGGATTGTCTGTGCACAGGACGAAAGGAATATCGCAGGCGATAAACGTCAAAATCGGGTGGTGCTGCAAGGAAGAAACGGTGCTGGTGAGCACATTGCTGCGCAGGCACAGCTCCACGCATATATCACGTTCCTTGAGGAGATCGAGCAGCGGTGGCGATTGCACCGCGGACAACCCGTGGCCAATTCTCGTGGCACCACAGGCTTCAACGGCAAAGCGAATATGCTCTGGCGGTCCGATCTCTCCCGCATGAATCGTCACACCCAGACTGAGCTCTTCTGTGGCCTCGCGCAGCAGCTTGGCAAGTCCATGATCAATGGGGAACGCTTCGTCTCCGGCAACATCAAGGCCAACGATCTGCGGCGGGCACCCGAGCGCCTTGAAGGCGTGCAACGCGTCTCGGATGTGCCCCAGGTCTACTTGTGCCCTGTCGATACCCAGGATAAGTCAACCTTTTTCCTCGCCCTGAGCCGTATACAGTGTAAGAACAGAGACCATAGGGCTGCAACCGCATCGCGTCGAGTGGTATTTCTATCTCCAGAGGGGATACAATAGGCCATGACCATACAGTCATGTGGACCTCAATGACGCGTTAGCCTGCGCTGTCCCCCCTCTCCAGGGGCGCTATCAATGGCCTTGGGCGACCGCTCTGGCGCTGCACTGTCCAATAGCAAGTGAGGTATCGCCATGACCCATGCCAAACCCATTGTCTTTTCGGGCATTCAGCCTTCGGGGGATTTGCACCTTGGCAATTATATTGGCGCCATTCGCAATTGGGTGGCTGGACAAACGCAGTTCGACAACATTTTCTGTGTTGTTGACCTCCATGCCATTACCGTGTACCAGCACCCTGAGGTGCTCCGCGCCAAGATTCGTGAGACGGTGGGCGTGCTCCTGGCGTGTGGGATTACGCCTGTGGGGTGGTTAGAGCGCATGACCCAGTACAAAGACAAGGCAGCGAAGCAGGACAGCGTGGGCATGGGCCTCCTCGCCTACCCCGTGTTGATGGCCGCGGATATTTTGCTGTATCAGACCCAGTTCGTGCCCGTGGGGGAAGATCAACGGCAGCATCTGGAGCTGACACGGGATATTGCCGGACGCTTCAATTACCTCTACGGCGAAACCTTCGTCGTGCCTGACATGCTCATTCCGCCGGTGGGGGCAAGAATCATGGGCCTGGATGAGCCCACCGCCAAAATGAGCAAGAGTACCAACAGACCCTACCATGCCGTGGGCATTCTCGACCCTCCAGATACCATTATGGCCGTCATGCGTCGGGCTGTGACAGATTCCGGCCGTGAGATCGCGTTCAGTGATGATCCGGCGAAGGCCGGGGTGACGAATCTGCTGACAATCTATCAGGCCCTGTCTGGTCACAGCCGTGAGACCATTGAGGCACACTTTGCTGGCAAAGGTTATGGTGATCTCAAGCGTGAAGTGGCAGAAGTGGTCATTGACACCCTGCGGCCTATCCAGCAGCGCTATCAGGCCTTCATGGACGATCCCGCCACGTTCGATGACGTGCTACGGGCCGGCGCTGAGGCAGCCAGGCAACGCGCTGCACCAATGCTCGACACCGTCAAAGAGCGGGTAGGTTTTCTGCCACCCCATGCCTTATAAGACAATACACCACGCCAGCTGACGTCCTGCGGCCAGTAGCGTCGCACGAGCGCGTTGAGGAGCACCATGCCGCCAAGGAGTATCGCGGCGATGATGACCACGGCCACCAGCCAGCTCAGCGTCCCAATACTGACTGCCAGGAGCGGGGCCATACCTCGTGCGTCCCTCGCCATACGAGCCCCTGCGCTCGAGTCCACTCCATACCAGGGCATAGACCACGCCGACAGCCGGGGGAGCAGCGCGCCTGCCGCCACCGCTGTGTCCCAGCTCCGCAAACCAGCTTTTTTCCACCCCAGGTCGTGATGCCACGCCCCCACGCGACGCTTCGCGTGCTCGTGCGCTCTTATGGTCTGCTCTTCCCATGGACATTGCCGCATAATGCTCTCCTCCGTGTGTGTGCTTCTCACGAGCCAACGCCAGCATGATCTAGGCCATCACCTCCGTGTCACAGGCAACGACGTCACCTGAGGCTGCTGGGGGGACTGCAGCGCCGCCATCCCCCGTCGCGTCACGTCCGCGTGTGGGCGTCTGTCCGGCTGACACCCACGCCATCTCCCGGTAGAAGGCCGCGATCAGCTCGGAGAGATGTAGCGCCTGGACAAGGCCAAAAGTGGCCGTGGTCTGGAACAGGCACGTCATCTCGTGGGCGACACGGCTCCCCTCGTCCCACGTCATCGTCTCCGCCAGCGCCAGCAGTCGCTGCGCCGCGTGTGCCGCCCGGTGGTACAGCGGCTCACCCAAGTACCCCTCGAGGACCGCGCTCGTGGCCTGTTCCAAGACGGCGACGTGGCCCCTACCCTCTGTCTGGCAGCGGGTCCACCTGCCAAGGCCTGTGGTGGCGTGCTGCCGGGCTTGGTGTGGCGCAAGCCTGCGCGGAGATGTGGATGCAGAAAGCGTCACCATATCTGGCTCCTTCTGATACTGAAGATGTGAGCGACCCCCTGTGAGGACTCCTGTGCGGGCAGGGCGCTCCACGTGAGGTCTGGTACAGCGCCGGAATCATCACCGCCTCCGCACCGTGCCCGCATCACCCTAAAGGCGTGACGCAGGTGTGCCCCGAGACGGCACACCTGGTGGCAAGGCCACTTTGACCGCCTTGCTGAGAAGCGCGTTATGGTAGTGGACAGATTGTCATAAGGTTCGACATCCTGTCGCAAGCAAGTGGTCAGAACGTATGGGGAACACTGTATGCGCCCTGGGAAAGCAAGTGGCCTCGATCTTGCGTGACACCGGGCTCAGAGGACGTGTGTCACTCTGCACCTATAGCAGGGGGGGGGTGCTGTGCTGAAGCCACAATGACGTCTCCCTACCGCCAGGAGGGCTTCAGCGGTGCGGAGCGAGTCGTACGTGAGGCCCCTGGGGGGCATCTCTTCACTCAAGACGAGAAAGGAGAGCAGATGACATGTACAATAAGCATGAACGGTTGTGAACGTAGCATCTAGACGATCTCTCAGGGGTGATAGGCATGACAGAAGACAAGATCCTCGTCGTGGACGATGAAGTGGGCATGCTCACGCTGTTGCGGAACTATCTTACGCGCGAAGGACATGACGTGACCACGGCCCCCAGTGCCGAAGTCGCCCTGCCGATGGTTGAGGAGCACGACATCGCCGTAGTGCTGACGGATTTGCGTATGCCTGGTATGGGGGGTATGGAGCTCGTCCGCGAGATCCACGCCCTCAGGCCAGAGACGCAAGTCATTCTCATGACAGCCTTTGGGAGTATTGATACCGCCATCGAGGCCATCAAGGCTGGGGCCTATCACTTCGTGACCAAGCCCGTTAAGCTCCCCGAAGCTGGCGCCCTGGTGCGCAAAGCGCTCACCGAGCGGGCCCTGCGCCTGGAAAACCGGCAATTACGCCAGGCCGTGGAGGAGCGCTACACCTTTGGGCAACTCCTGGGCAAAAGTGCCGTGATGCAGCGGCTGTTTGGTCTCCTGGAGCGGTTGGCAGCCACGCACAGTACCGTCTTGATTCAGGGAGAAAGTGGTACGGGCAAAGAGTTGGTGGCCCGGGCGTTGCACTATCATGGCCCGCGGCGCCAACGGCCATTCGTGCCGGTGAACTGTGCCGCGATGCCTGAGGGACTGCTCGAAAGTGAACTGTTTGGGCATACACGCGGGGCGTTCACGGGTGCCGCCATGGCCCGCCGTGGGCTCTTCCTGGAAGCGTCACGGGGCACTATCTTTCTCGACGAAATCGGCGAGATGCCGCTGGGGATGCAGGCGAAGCTGTTGCGTGTACTCGAACAGCACCAGATACGACCTGTCGGCAGTGATCGCGAGGTCGACATCGATGTCCGGGTCATCGCCGCCACGAACCGTGACCTGGCAGTGGCTCTCCGGCAGGGCACCTTTCGTGAGGATTTGTACTATCGCTTGAACGTGATGCTGGTGCAGGTGCCTCCTCTCGACCACCAATCATGTGGGAGCACGGCGCTTGACCCGGCAAGCCCTCCACCGCCTGGAACAGTACGACTGGCCAGGCAATGTCCGTGAACTCTCCCATGTCATCGAACGTGGTGTGACGATGAGTACCAGCGAATGGATCGATGTTGAAGATGTAGGACTAGCAGAGGAGCCCCCACCTTCTCGGAGCGCATCGACTCACAACATAGGTGGTGCTACTCCAGAAGTCGCATTCTCCTCTGACACTTCCCTGAACCTTGATGACGTGACACGCCACCTGGTGACTGTCGCCTTACACAAGACCCGTAGCCATAAAGGCCAGGCGGCGGCGCTCCTCGGTATCCATCCCCGCACACTCACCCGCATGCTCCGCCGCTACGGGCTGCCAGATGCGCTCTGACCGACCCCTATACGCCCAGACGGGAGAGACCCGATATGACACCGTGTCACTCCTATGTGACAACGGGTCTCTTCTCCACCAGATCACGCGCTGCCTCCACTGGAGTCCGCACGAGGAGGACACACCAGGCAACGAGGACGTGCGGCGGAGTATCCGCATGGGCATGGCACATGTTTTGCTCAAGAAGCATGAGAGGTATTTGCTGTCTACAAGAAAGGGAGAGAGGTGTATGTCCATTGGACAAGCCTGTACACGAAGCGTGGTGACGGTGCGCCCGGAGGAAACGGTGTATGAGGCGGCCAAACGCATGGCACATCATGAGGTTGGGACGCTTGTGGTCGTGGAAGGCCACAGGCCTGTAGGGATGCTCACGGATCGTGACCTGGTCATACGGGTCATGGCCCAAGAGCCTCCGCCACTGCAGGGCCTGGTGCGAGATGTGATGACGCCCGATCCGGTCTGTATCCCAGAGCACATGCCGCTGGCAGAGGCTCTCGTGCGTATGCGAGGACATCAGGTCCGTCGGCTCGTGGTCGTGAATGCAGCCAAGGAAGTCGTGGGCCTTGTCTCTCTCGACGATATGCTGCGGCTACTCGGCGAGGAACAACAGGCTATTGCCGGGTTGATGCGTGTAGCACGGAGCCGCAACGCCTAGGTAAGCGCCATGCCCATGTGAAGGGCACGCCATACCAAGAAGGAGGCGGATGATGAAATCCATTGGCATCTTTTATGCCACGAGAGAAGGTCATAAACGGCGGATTGCTGAGCATGTTGCTGCTGAGCTGCGCGTGCGCGGGTTTGCAGTCGCAGTCACGAACGTCCGGGACGCCGCCGCTCAAAGCAGCCTCAACACCTGTGCCGCCGCCATTCTTGCAGCGTCAGTATATACCGGCAGGCACGAACCTGCCATGGTGCAGTTCGTCAAGGAGCATCGTGGCGAGCTGGAAGGCCTGCCGACGGCGTTTCTCTCCGTGACCCTCAGCGAGGCAGGCGCGGAGCGGTCCGACGCCACCCCAGAAGAGCACACCCAGTTCGTGGCCGACGTGCACAAGGTCCTGGACAGATTCTTTGCAGAGACGGGATGGCAGCCGCAGCGCGTCAAGCCAGTTGCCGGCGCTCTGCTCTATACGCAATATAATTTCTTCATCCGGTTTGTGATGCGGCGTATCGCGAAGCACGCTGGCGGGTCAACGGACACCTCGCGCGATCACGAATACACCGATTGGGTTGCCCTGGACCAATTTGTCGCGGAATTGGCTGAGGAGTTTTCCTCCTCGGCGACGGGAACGGGCTCTGTGCCCGGGCGCAACTGTCTGAAACACGGCAGGGCGTGAGCGTACGTCGACACAGTCATGGCCCAAGCCCTCCTGTCGCTTCCCCCTACGCTGCGAGTTGCATAGAGAAACTACATGATGAGCAACGGTGACGTGCGGTGGTGCACGTGATAGCGCGGGGTGCCCCACGGCGCCCAACGCTACAGGGCTGCAAACTCCTTGAACTGCGGCAGCAGTCCCAGGGCCTCGGCTACCGGTTTCGACGTCACATAGCCCTTGTAGGTGTTCACCCCTTTGCCGAATCCCGGGTCGGCGCGGAGGGCGTCGAGCCCCTGGTGCGCCAGGTTCAGCACATAGGGCAAGGTGGCAGTGGTGAGCGCCAGGGTCGAGGTCGAGGGATACGCCCCTGGCATGTTGGGGACGCAGTAATGGATCACCCCATGCTGTTCGAATACAGGGTTAGAATGCGATGTAGGCCGCGAGGTCGCCACGCATCCCCCCTGGTCGATACTCACATCGACAATTACTGAGCCGGGTTGCATGCACTGAACCATTGTCTCGGTGACCACGTGCGGCGCTTTCGCCGCGCGCAGCAGGACCGCGCCCACGACGAGGTCGGCCTCGGCAAGATATTGTGGCAGGCTGTCTGCCGTGGACGCGAAGAAGCACAGCTCGGGCCCAATATCTCGCTTGAGTTGGTCCTCTCTACCGCGGTCTCTGCCCCCGAGAAACACCTGCGAGCCCATCCCGTATGCGGTCTTGGCGGCATGCCGCCCCACCACTCCATCGCCAATGATCACGACTTTGCCATAGCGTGTGCCCAGGACCGCGCCGAGCTGGACACCTTTCCCGTGGTTGAACTTTGCTAGATAATAGCTCCCGATGGTAATCGCCATATTGCCCGCAATGGCACTCATGGGCGTCAGGAGCGGGAGCTGACCATGCGCATCCTCCACCGTCTCATAGGCCACGGCGGTAGTCTTCTGCTTGAGTAGGGCCTCGGTCAAGGCTTGCGCCATTCCGGCCAGGTGGAAATACGTAAAAAGGATCTGCTCCTGGAAGTACTGGTATTCTGACGCCAACGGCTCCTTGCCCTTCAGCACCAGGTCGGCATCCCACGCCTGGTCCACGCCGACTATGCGCGCTCCTGCATCGAGGTAGTGCGCATCCGAGAAGCCAGACCCGAGTCCTGCGCCAGCCTGGACCACCACGGTGTGCCCAACCGCATGCAAGGCCTTGGCGCCAGCAGGTGTTAAGGCGATACGGTGCTCTTGATCTTTGATCTCTTTGATGACCCCAACTTTCATCGTTATTCCTCCCCGGCCGCACTGGCGAACGTACTGCTCTCTAGGTCGATCACGGCGATCGCAGCTCCTGCTCGCGTCGATCGAGGCCGTACGCCAGTTTGTATTACCTCTTGTAGCAACTCCTATGCCATTCCCGGCTGCCAGGCGTCCTGCGAGCGTGTAGACTGAGCCAGCACCAGGTCTTATCATAGCTCGCATGCTGGGCTCTTGCTCACTAGCGCGCCGTCGCCGAGTATGTCTTCCATGTCCAGAGTACTCCGGACGTATGTGACAGTTTGTCCATCCAGAGGACATCTTGTTCACTCCTGAGTGTACTGGAGCATCAACAGCAGCCATCGCTTGATGCGCATGGGGAAAGACGGCAGGGGACCTATGGCTTCGGCCGAATAGTCAGCGAGAGGCAGAGCCCGAGCGTCAGACCTGCCACGGCAAGCCCAAGCGCCGCGTGGTATCCCCAGCGTGCTGCCAGCCAGCCACCGAGGGTGGCGCCGCACACGCCAGCGAGCGCGGTGGTGGCATGCAACAGGCCCATCCCTGCCCCTTCGTGGTCGGGTGCAAAGTGCGCCGTCAGCGTCGTACTACTGACACTGAGGCCGGCCCAGCAGAGCACCACGAGCGTACAACCCACGAGCGTGAGCCGGCTGTGGCTGCCCGTGGGAAACCACCCAAGGCCCAAGATGCCTCCAAAGGCCAGGAGACGGAGCCCTAAGGCTCCCTGCAGCAGGCGTGCCGGGCCGAGGCGGTGTGACCAAGGCCCAGCATGGTGGGAGAGGTGTGGTGGAGACAGCCGTGTCCCCTCATCGTGCCGTGTAGGATGGAAGAGTGCTGGTTTGGGCGTGCACGTGCCAGAACAGCTCTCCGCAGAGGAACACCAGCTGTACGAACGCCTGCAGGCGCTTCGCCGCAAGCCGAAGTAGAGGACAGTCCCGTCTGGAACCAGTCTAACGATTTGGCCCAGTGACACGGAAACTGTGAGCTGACCCAACGGGACTCAACCACGCGTGTACGACCTGTCGCCTCGACAAACTGTCGTTTCACGAAGGACAATCTGTCACGCAGGAGCAGTGTGTAACTATGCCCTTTGACCTCACAGCGCGGATTGATAACGCCCCGGGATAGGCAGCGCGGGTGGCACTTTTCTTGCTCCTCTCTCTGGCTAGGTCTCCCTGGTATTCCGTCGTAGTCAGAGCCCTCACACGAAAGGACATCGATGGAAAACGGGTGTTAAACCTGTGTGCCAACAACCACCTGGGTCTGGCCAACCACCCGCGCCTGCGGGAGGCGGCGCACGCCGCCATCGAGCGCTTTGGCGTAGGACCAGCTGCGGTACGCAGTATCGTGGGCACCTTGTCCCTGCACACTGAGCTGGAACAGAAGTTAGCGGCGTTCAAAGGCGTCGAGGCAACACTGACGTTGCAATCAGGATTCGCGGCAGACTTATTTCCCTCTTCCTCAAGTGCCCTTCGCGTCCGCACGGACGGCCTCTGCCGCTCCCTCGCATGCGCAGTGCAGCGCCTATGCGAAGGGTCATGTACCTAACCCCACCTTGGCATGTCACGAACGACTACAGGTACGCGGCAGTCTGACGCCGTCGGCGGGAGTTCCGCCGTGCAGGCGGAGAAGGCGACAGCTCAACTGAAAGATGGTGTCCTCGAAGTCACCATGCCGAAGAGCGCTCCGGCCAAAGTCCAACAAATCCCCATCCAGGTATCCTAACACCACAGGGGGTGGGCTAGGTTTGTGGCCGCAGGTACTCCGTCACCTCCTGGAGGGACAGGACGAGGCCGTACTTCGCGTGCATGTCCAGGAGGCTCACCTGGTGGCTGATCTGGAAGCGATCGAAGCAGCACTCCTCGACGATGCCTACATAGAAGCTGTAGCATGCCGCGTCCACCACGGTGGCCCGCACACAGCCGCTGGTCGTGGTCCCCGTCACCAGCACGGTGTCAATGTCCATCTCGTTGAGGTCCCGAATGAGGGAGGTCCCGAAGAAGCCACTGGCCCCACGCTTCGGGATGACGAGATCCTCGGTCTGCGGCCCAATATCCTCGACGATCGTGTTGCCAATGTGCTGATGTTCCAGTTCCTCGGGGGTCAATACACCCTGGCTCGCCTGCTCCCGAGCGCGGTTAGCCCAGGAGGTTCCCCGTCGCGATCGGGTCGTACCCGTCGTATAGATGATGGGCACGCCCACCTGGCGCCCCATAGTTAACAGCTTCTGGATGTTGGCCACCCCTTCCCAGCCGCGCTCGCCGCAGGAGGTGCGGTAGTCTTGCACGGACTCCACAATGTGCTCAGGCTTACGGCCCACAAAGGCATAATTGACGTCTATCACCAGAATGGCCGGCCGGGTGCCCAGGGTCTTGGGCTGCCGGAAGACCTCATAAACCTTCTGCTCATCCTCCGTCAACAGGTTATCCCACACGGGCATGGCTCTCCCTCCTCTCCGGGATCAGTTGCTGACCTCATATCCTGTCCTTCCAAGAGCTATTATAACGTTTCTGTTTGTGAACTTTGAGGGTATTCTCACCGTGGAGGTGTCGAGCGGCTTAGGGCAGCAGGAGAT
>WNGA01039524.1_pt1 | contig 10358 bp, 8 predicted proteins | sample 5400061 | NCBI WGS metagenome assembly WNGA01 (sample SAMN13153366, study PRJNA577476) | soil metagenome | isolation source: 100 cm soil or saprolite under grassland replicate 2 | place: USA:California | collected 2016-06-15
CGCGACCTGCTCCCCACGGCGAGTCGCCGCGTACACCGCTGTCAGCTCGTAGTCGTCGAGGACGGTTTCCTCCGGCACGCCGAGCACGAGCAGGGTGACGGCCGCGGCCATACCCGTGCGGTCCTTGCCCGCAGAGCAGTGAAAGAGCGCGGGCAGGCCGCCGGGCGCGGCCAACCCGCGTACGAGCGTGCCGAACAGCGGCGCCGACTCGGCGAGCATGCCGCGGTAGAGCTCGACGAGGAAGCGCTCACCGTCGCGCAGGCGCTCGGCCAGCGGCCGGTCGTCGACCTCCGCGATGAGCGCGAGCTCGACGCGGCGAAGTGCGTCGTCCTCCGGGAGCCGGCTCGGCGCCCTCGACCGCTCGCGGTCCGTTCGGAGGTCGTACACGACCCGGAGCCCGAGCCGCGTGAGAGCGTCGACGTCGGCCTCGGAGAGCCGATGCAGCCCGTCGGACCGGAACAGACGGCCCCAACGGGTGCGGCGGCCGTCGGCCGTGCGATAGCCGCCGAGGTCGCGGAAGTTCACCGCGCCCTCGAACGGCATCCGCCGTTCGGCGGCCACGACCGCGCTCCCACCGCTCGCCGGCGACACGGAGACGTACTGCCGTGCGAGGGAGAGCCCTTCGATGCGAACGGAGCGCTCGCGAGCGCCCACCGTGACCGCATGGACGTGATCGATGGAGTCGGGCGTCGTACCGACGGCGACGTCCACCTCGGCGTCGCCTCCGGCAAGCTCCCAGCTCACGACCAGCGCACCGGCGCCATCGCCCTCGACGACGACATCGGCCACGAGCGTCACCGCCGGAGCGTACCGAGCCCGGACTGCGGCGGCCGTCGCGCGGTGCCGCCGCCGGTGGCGCGTAACGTCGGCTGCGATGACGACGTGGTGTCGCGCGCTCGTGACGGGGGCGTCGAGCGGGATCGGGCAGGCGTTCGCCCGCCGCCTCGCGCGCGACGGCGCCGACCTCGTCGTCGTGGCACGGCGGACGGAGCGACTCGAGCGGCTCGCCGGGGAGCTCCGCGAACGGCACGGCGTGGCCGTCGAGGTCGTGACGGCCGACCTCACCGACCGCTCGGCGCTCGCGCGCGTCGAGGCGCGAGCCTCGGCGCGGGCCGATCCCATCGACCTCCTCGTCAACAACGCCGGCGCTGCGACGTACGGCCCCTTCGCGGCCCTCGACCCGGCGCAGATGACGGACGAGATCGCGCTGAACGTGATCGCCGTCGTGCGCCTGACTCGCGCCGCGCTCCCAGGCATGCTGTCCCGTCGACGGGGCGGCGTGGTCAACGTGTCGTCGGTGTCGTCGATGGTCGTGCTTCCGACGCTCACCGTGTACTCCGCGTCGAAGTCGTTCGTGACCGTCTTCAGCGAGGGTCTCGCCGAGGAGGTTCACGGCACCGGCGTCAGCGTGCTCGCCGTGTGCCCCGGCACGACCCCGACGGAGTCCGGGCCGCGCATGGGCCTCGGCAACGCTCGAGGACCGTTCCTCACGAGTCCCGACCACGTGGCAGACGTCGCCTTGCGGGCGCTCGGGCGGGGCAAGGTCGTCGTCGTGCCGGGCCCCGTCAACGATCTTCTCGTGCGCGGCTCACGCGTCGTGCCACGCTCGCTCCTCCGCCGGGGTATGGGCCTCGCGGCGCGCCTGACCGCGCCCCGCGGTGACGCCTCGTCAGGCTGACGCCACCGCCGCGCCGGCGAATCGTGCGATCTCGTCGCCGACCTCGTACGGGTGCTCGAGCATGAGCGTGTGGCCGGCGTCCGGGAAGACGCGCAGCCGGGCGCCCGGGATCGCCGCCACAATCGCCTCCGCGTCCGCAAGGGGGAAGACGCGGTCAGCACCGCCGGCGAGGACGAGCGTCGGCACGTCGATCTCCTGGAGGCCGGACCTGAGGTCGGCGCCGAGCATGGCGCGCGCCAGACCGCGCCGGTGCTCGTGCGGCTCGCCGGCGGCTGCCCGCCTGGCCGCCTCGACGACGTCGTGGGGCGTCGCGCGCCCGAACGCGCCCATGGTCAGCACGAGGCCGTAGCGCGGATGCCCGCCGAGCACCGTCGCCAGCGCGGTGTCGGAGAGCATCGCCGTGAGGAGCCTGCCTCGCGACGCGGCGAGCTGGGCGGTCGAGTTCATGATCACGATGGCGCCGACGCGCCGCGCGCCGCCATGCCGGTCGAGGGCGGCGGCCGCCTGGGTCACGAGTCCGCCCATCGACTGCCCGACGAGCACGGCGTCGCGCAGGTCGAGCTGGTCGAGCACGGTCTCGACGTCGGACGCGAGCGTCGGCAGCCCCACCCCGGGTGTGACCGCTGAAGACGGCCGCGAGCCGCGCTGCGACACCGCGACGACGCGAAAGCCTCGGTCGCGCAGCACCTCGGCGAGCGGTCCCCAGTAGGCGATGTTGATCCCCCACCCGTGCAGCAGAACGATCGGGCGGCCGGCGCCGCACTCCGCGACGTGGAGCGCGGCGCCGTCGGGGGTGGCGATCGTGTGCGTGCGCTCGGAGGGGAACGCGAGCGTGAGGGACCCGCCGCGCGCCGTCCGGCGGAGCTTCCGCACGTAGAGCCGGACGGCGATGTCGACGAGCGCGGCGGCGACGACCGCGGCGCTCGCGACGCCGATGAGGAGCTTTCGGGCCGCAGTCATCTCCGACGCGGCTCCGAGTGGTCCCAATCGGCGAGCAGGGTGCGCAGCGCCGTGATGAGCAGCAGAGGCTGGTCCAGCATCGCGTGGTGCCCCGCCTCCGGTATCTCGATCACAGGTGCCAACCGACCCAGCCGTTCGTACATGGACTCTCCGATCGTCGGGGTGACGAGGCCGAACTCGGACCTCAACAGCGCGAACCGACACGTCACCTTCGACAGGTACGGCAGCGCGACGGCGCGCATGCCGCCCGACACCTGAGCGAACATCCGCGGGTCGAACTTCCACTGCCACCCGCCTTCCACCTGGTGCACCGACCACCGAGCGACGTGGTCCATCACGTAGTCGAGGTAGTGGTCCTGCCCCGGTACGGTGCGGAACCGCGAAAGGGCGTCGTCGAGGGTCTCGTAGGTGCGCGACCGCCCGAACGCCTGGCGGCGCCGGTAGGCGCCCATCTCGGGATCCGGCTCGGCTACGGGCGAGTCGCAGACGATGGCGCCCGCCACGCGGTCCGGGTGCCGCGCCGCGGTCGCGATCGTCACGAAGCCGCCCATGCTGTGACCGACGACGACGGGTGGCCCGTCGATCCCCCCCGGCGCCGCGACCGCGACGACCTCGTCGGTCCACTGCTCGAGCGAATACCGCTCTCGGCGGCCGCTGTCGCCGTGCCCGGAGAGGTCGACGGCGAGCACACGGAAGTCGTCGGCGAAGGTCGACGCCACGTGTGTCCACCAATGGGCGTGCGCGCTGCCGCCGTGGACGAACACGAGCCCCCGTCGCCCGCTGGCGCCCCACGCCAGGACGTGGACGGAGCATCCGTCGATATCGACGTACTCGTCGTCGTACCGCACGGCGAGCGCGCGCCGGAACCACTCGGGCGCAATGGGGCGTCTCTCGCTCTCGCCGGTCACGCCGCGGGACGATAGCCAGCGCCGGCGAGGGCACCGACCTGGAGCGAGGGGCGGGAGGCGGTCGTGGACGTCCCGCGAGTCGGCGGCGGCCGTCCGCGCGAGACTCTGCGCCGCAGCCGACTGCGACAGGAGCACGATGCCCGAGGCCCAGCCCGACACCGCTGCGGCGACCGTCTTCGCGTCGAGCAACGAGATGGAGCCGTTCGATTACCTGATGTTCCGCACCGAGGCCGATCCGCACTCGCGGTCGGCCGGTATGGGCATCGAGATCCTCGACCGCGTCCCCGACTGGGAGCGCCTCGTCGACGCGTTCGATCGGGCCAGCAGGGTCGTCGTGCGGATGCGTCAGAAGGTCGTCGTACCGACGGTCGCGCTCTCCACCCCCCGCTGGGTCGTCGATCCCGACTTCGACCTCACGTACCACGTCCGGCGCATCGCCGTGCCGCCGCCCGGGACGCTCCGGCAGGTGCTCGACCTGGCGATCACGATGGTCGAGGCACCGCTCGACACGGCGAGAGCCCTCTGGGAGGTCGCGCTCGTCGAGGGGCTCGAAGGTGGCCGCGCCGCGCTGATCACGAAGATGAGCCACGCCGTCACCGACGGCCTCGGCGGGATGCAGCTCGCCAAGCAGATCTACGACGCCGACCGCGACCCGCCGCTGCGGCCGATGCCGCCGTTGCCCATCCCGGAGGACGTCACGCCGCAGGACCTGACCCGCCACGCCGCGCGGCGGCTGCCGATGTCGGCGGTGGAGACAGCGGCTCGTGGTGTCGGCACCTTGGTCGGTACCGCTGGGCGCTCCCTGCGTCAGCCGGCGAAGAGCGTCTCCGACGCGGCCGCCTTCGTGAGATCCGCGCGGCGGATGTTCGGGGCGCCGCCCGTCGAGCCGTCGCCGCTGCTCCGTCGTCGGAGCCTCGCGAGCCGGCTCGAGCACCACGAGGTGTCCATCGACGCGCTCCGGCGCGCCGGCAAGGCGGCCGATTGCTCCGTGAACGACGCCTACGTCGCCGCGGTGTGCGGGGCGCTCCGGCGTTACCACGAGGCGCTCGGCGTGCCGGTCGAGGCCGTGCCGATGGCCATCCCGATCAGCCTCCGGACGAGCGACGATCCCGCCGGCGGGAACCGCTTCGGTGGCGCTCGCCTCCGTGCGCCGGTCGGCGAGGAGGACCCGGTCGAGCGCATGTGGCTCATCAGGGAGCAGGTGCTCGCCGCCCGCGCGGAGCCGGCGATCGGCGCGATGAACCTCCTCGCCCCCGTCCTCAGCCGGGTGCCGGCATCGATGCTCTATGGGCTCACGGCGTCGACCGACGTCCAAGCGAGCAACGTGCCCGGTGACCCGAACCCCCGCTACATCGCAGGCGCCCTCATCGAGAAGCAGGTCCCGTGCGGCCCGTTGCCCGGGGTCGCGATGATGGTCGTGCTCCTGTCGCTCGCCGGGCGAGGTTTCGTCGGGGTCCGCTACGACACCGCGTCGGTGACCGAGTTCGACCTCTTCGCTCGCTGCCTTCGCGAGGGCTTCGACGAGGTCATCGCCGTCGGCGACGACGGCGGCCTGGCGGGCGGTGCGTCGGCCGACAACGGCAAGACGAGCACCTCGAAGCCGAAGAACAAGAAGACGGCAGCGGCCAAGTCGCGTGCCGGAAACCCGCGTCCCGGGACGAAGAAGGCAACATGAACGAAGACCGCAGCGACACGACGGAGGGCTCACCCGACGGTGAGCCGCCCGACACCGCCGTCGTGGCGGCTGCCGCTGCGGTCGACCTCGTGGTCGACGACGCTGCGTCGATCGAGACGGCGGCACCGCAGCCGGCGAACGTCCTTCGTCTCCCCGGTTCGGTGGCCGAGATCGACGCCAGCCCCGAAGGGCCGGAGATCGGTGCGTTCTTCGACGTCGACGGCACGCTCGTGGCGGGATACACCGCGTCGATCCACATGCGCGAGCGGCTGCGGTCGGTGTCGGTTACGGGCTCGGGCGCGCGGAGTTCGAGGACCTGTTCACGCTCGCCGCCGAGACGATGAAGGGACGCGTCCTCGACGACCTCGACGAGATCGGCGAGCGCCTGTTCCAGCAGAAGATCAGCGACCGTCTCTACCCGGAGATGCGCGAGCTCGTGGCCGCCCACGTGCGCCGGGGCCACACGGTCGCGCTCAGCTCGTCGGCCTCCAGCTTCCAGGTGGAGCCGATCGCGCGATACCTCGGCATCGACAACGTGCTGTGCAATCGCTTCGTGCTCGCCGACGGGGTGCTCACGGGAGACGTCGAGCGCCCTGTGCCGTGGGGTGCCGGCAAGGCGAACGCGGTGCAGCGCTTCGCGAGCGAGCACGGTGTCGAGCTGCGGCGCAGCTACTTCTACGCCGACGGCGACGAGGACACCGGGCTGATGTACCTCGTGGGCCACCCGCGGCCCACGAACCCGGGCAAGCGGATGGCCAGCGTCGCGGCGCGCCGGGGGTGGCCGGTGATCCGGCTCACGAGCCGCTCCGCCGGCGGACCCCGACCGCTCCTGCGCATGCTCGCCGGCATGGGATCCATCGTGCCGACAGCGCTCGGAGCCGCCGCGATCGGTGTGGTGACGCGCAACCGGCGCAACGCGATCAACGTGCTGTCGTCGTGGCCGCGCACGCTGCTCGCGCTCAATCGCGTCAAGCTGAACGTGGTCGGCAAGGAGCACCTCACCGAGCAGCGCCCGGCGGTCTTCATCTTCAACCACCGCACGAGCTACGACGCCATGATGGCCGCGGCGTTGGTGGGCCGCGACTTCACCGGCGTCGGGAAGAAGGAGCTCGAGAACGCACCGATCATCGGCCAGGTCGGCAAGCTCATGGACGTCGCCTTCATCGACCGCGCGGACTCGAAGGCGGCCGTCGCCGCGCTCAAGCCGATCGAGGATGCGGCCAAGAAGGGCCTGTCGATCCTCATCTCACCCGAGGGGTCACGACTCGACACGAAGTCCGTCGGCCCGTTCAAGAAGGGCGCGTTCCGGATCGCCATGGCAGCGGGTCTGCCCATCGTGCCGATCGTGATCCGCAATGCCGAGTCGGTCGGCGGCCGGAACTCGACGACGCTCGTGTCGGGCACCGTCGACGTCGCCGTCCTACCGGCGATCCCCATCGAGGAGTGGACGCTCGAGAACCTGAACGAGCGGATCGACAGCGTGCGCCAGCTCTACGTCGACACGCTCGAACACTGGCCCGGGTGACGTCGACCTGGCGGCGGTGCGCGCGGCGCGCGCGTCTATGCAATTGATCCGCAGGACTTGCGCGGGCCGCGAGATCGTTGGTGAGCCGCGTGAGGTGACGCCGGCCGGTGTGGTCAGCTCATGCGGTGGCGGCCCAGGCGTCGGGGAAGTGGCGGTCGTGGACGGCGATGGCGGCGGCCATGACCCGCTGGCCGTGGGGAGTGACGCGGTAGAGACGCCGCCGGGGGACCTTGGCGACGAGGCCGTGGCCGCGGAGCTTGTTGATGAGACGGCCGGTTCGTTGGCAGCGTCGGCGGGCTTCGGTGTGGTCGGCGGCCGGTGGCGGGGGAGCCCTGGGCGGTCAGCGACGGCGGCGCTCCGCGACTACGCGCCGCCCTTGATGAAGTGCAGCCAGCAGAAGCGCTCGGCCGGGTGGTCGGCGCCTTCCTCGGTCACGTCGCCGTGCATCCATCCCATCGACGTGTCGGCCGCGGGGACCGAGACGTTCCCCGTGCTCACGTAGCGGAACGTCCGCCCGTCGAACCGCAGCAGGGCGCCGACCGGCTGACGGCGCCCGTTGCGCTCCTGCCACGTGACGTCGTGGTCGAGCGTCGTCGCGACGACCGGGTCCTCGCCGTCGCGGTGGAACGCTCCCACTCCGAACCCCGGGTCGCGACCGGCGACGGCCCAGCCCCGCTCGCGGCGCCCGTCGTCGTGGACACCGGCCCACCACCACCAGAGGTGCTCGAAGCGGAACGCGCTCGACTGGCGCCAGGTCACGCCGTGGTCGTGGTAGCTGCGGTCGTACCCGCCGAACCCCGTCACGGACATGCCGTCGACGACGCCAGTGGCGCGGTAGAGCGCGCTCATGAACGCGTAGTCGTCGGGTCCGCCCGCCACCCGGCGTTGGAGCGACGAGCCGAGCGAGGTGAGCGTGAGGTCGAGCCACTCGCCCTCGATCCAATGGATCGTCGCGGGCGCGAGCGAGATCGCGAACCGCGGAAACGCCGGGTTCATCCCGCGGATCTCGTGCGTCGCGCCCGCCGGCTCGTAGTGGATCGGCCCGGTGTAGAGGGGATCGACCCCAGGCGCTGCCATCTGGCGCACGAGTGGCCACGACCAGACGTCGCGCGTGAGCTCGAAGCCGTAGTAGACGCACGTCGTGCCGACCTCGTGCTCGCGCATCACGGCGAAGCGCTGGCCGCTGGCCGTGGACAAGCCGGCGGTGAGCCACCCGTTCGTGAAGCCGAGGCCCGGGAACGTCGCGGCTCGGCGGCCGTAGTCCTCGAGCGTCGGCTCGTAGAGCCGGCAGTCGGCCACGAAGGCGCCGGCACGTGAAGCGATCACGGGCGGGGTCGCTCGACGCGAGCGCGCGCGTCGAGCCTCGCCGAGCTCGAGTGCCGTGCCATCCGCGTCGATCATCGCGCCGGTCGCAGGCTCTCGCGCCGTCGTCGGGCGGCGAAGCCTCGGTTGAGCGAACGGGAAATCGGCGCCCTATTCTCCGACGGGCTCGGTCGTCGCCGGAAGGGGAGCACCATGCGTGCGTGGGTCGTCCAGGAGTTCGGCGCCGCAGGGGACGTCTTGAAGATCGAGGACGCACCCACCCGTGAGCCCGGGCCCGGTGAGGTCGTCGTCGACTACGCGGCCGCGTCGCTCGGCTTCGCCGACAACGTCGTCATCGCCGGCAACTACCAGATCCAGCCGCAGCCGCCGTTCACGCCGGGGTTCGAGGGAGCCGGCACGGTGTCGGCCGTCGGACCCGACGTGACGGGCGTCGAGCCGGGTCAGCGGGCGATCGCCCTCCCCGATCTCGGCGAGGGCGTGTTCCGCGAGCAGGGCGTGGCACCCGCTGTCCGGATCCACCCGATCCCGGACACGCTCCCGTTCGAGCAGGCGGCCGCCATGTTCGTGCCGTACCAGACAGCGATGCTGGCGCTGCATCGCCGCGCCCGGCTCGAGACCGGGGAGACCGTCGTCGTCCACGGCGCCGCCGGCGGCGTCGGCTCCGCCGCGATCCAGGTCGCGCACGCCCACAGGGCGCGCGTCATCGCCTGCGCGCTCAACGCCGAGCACGCACGGCTCTGCGAGAAGCAGGGCGCCGATCGCGGCGTCGACATGAGCAGCGAGGACTTCGTCGCCGTCGTCAAGGAGATGACCGGCGGGCGAGGCGCGGACGTCATCATCGACCCCGTCGGCGGTGACGTGTTCGAGCAATCCATCCGGTGCATCGCCCCCGAGGGCCGCCTCGTCGTGATCGGCTTCGCCGGTGGCGCGCCGGGCGAGCTGAAGCTCAACCACCTGCTCGTCAAGAACTTCTCCGTCGTCGGCTGCTTCTTCGGCCCCGGCGAGCTCACCGTGAGGCTCAACCGCGAGAACCACGAGCGGCTGATGCAGATGCAGGCCGAGGGCAAGATCACGCCGCTCATCTCAGAGGTCATCCCGTTCGAGGAGATCCCGGCGGCCCTCGCCAAGATCGCGGCCGGCGCCTCGTACGGCAAGATCGTCGCCACGATCTGAGTCGGGGGGGTGATGTGATGCAGCAGCTCAGCGGGTTCGACGCGACGTTCGTCTCGATCGAGAACCCGCGCACGCCGAACCACGTCGCGCTCTACTTCATCTACGACCCCACGACCGTACCGGGCGGAGGCGTCACGTGTGACGACGTGGTCGCGAACCTCGCCCGACGCGTCCACCTCGTCCCGCTGCTGCGTCTGAAGCTCGCGCGTGTGCCGCTCGACCTCGACGCGCCGTACTGGGTCGACGACGCCGACCGCGACCCGCCGCTGCGGCCGATGCGTTGTGCTGCCCGAACCCGGCACGTGGCGGCAGTTCACAACGCTGCTCGGCCGGCTCCACGCTCGGCCGCTCGACATGACGCGCCCGCTGTGGGAGTGCTTTGTGATCGAGGGGCTGAACGACGTGGAGGGCGTGCCGATCGGCGCGTTCGCGCTGCTGTTCAAGATCCACCACGCCGCGATCGACGGCAAAGCCGGCGTCGAGCTCATGAACGTGCTCCACGACCTGTCGCCGGATGCACCACCCCCGCCGCCCGCCCCCGAATGGCACCCTGCTCCGCCACCGTCGCCGGCGGAGCTCCTCGGGCGGGGCGCGGTGAACCTGATCCGGAGTCCGGTCCGGGTCGCGCGCGGGGTCGGCCGGGCCGTCCCGGGGTTCGGGCGCGCCCGTTCGGAGGTGCGCCGCGGCTCGCTGCAACGACCGCCACGGGGCGCGCCACCGACCCGGTTCAACGCGCCGGTGTCGGCACGTCGGGTCACGGACGCGTGCCGCGTCAGCTTGAACGGCCTCAAGCGCATCAAGGCGATCGTCCCGGGTGCCACCGTCAACGACGTCGTGCTCGCGGTCTTCGCCGGGGGCCTGCGAGAGTACCTCGCGTCGAAGGGCGAGCTGCCGACCGAGCCGCTGGTCGCGATCATGCCGATCTCCGTGCGGACCGATGACGAGCGGGCGGCGATCGGCAACCGGCTCGCGACGACGACAGTGTCGCTCGCCACCGACATCGAAGACCCGGTCGAGCGCTTCCGCACCATCCGCGAGTCGACGGCGAACGCGAAGTCGTACGTCCAGGCGGTCGACGCGCGCGCGCTCTCGGAGCTCTCGAACCTCATGCCGGGG
>WNGA01013655.1_pt1 | contig 10356 bp, 7 predicted proteins | sample 5400061 | NCBI WGS metagenome assembly WNGA01 (sample SAMN13153366, study PRJNA577476) | soil metagenome | isolation source: 100 cm soil or saprolite under grassland replicate 2 | place: USA:California | collected 2016-06-15
GGCTGCGGCGCGGGAGAGGTTGACGGCGCTTCTCTCTTCCTCAGTAGCCGAGCTCGCTCCGCCACCGCCGCTGGTGTCGATCGCCTCGATGGCGATCTTGTCGTCCGGCTTCTTGAACCGGCACGGCGGGATCACGATGTTGGGACCGATTCCCACGATGGCGGCGACGGTCTTGGCGACGACTCCCGGATCCTGATACCTGAGCCGGATGATCTCCTGCCTGATTTCGCCCCGCTGGGCCTGGAGCTCGGCGTTCCTCTGGGTGACCTTGGTTTTCGCGAGCTGGATGGCCTGATCGGCCTCCTGCTTCTGTGCCTCGTAGACGCGCTTGTTGATGTCGGCCTCTCGATTCGCGCTGGTGACGAGCGCATCGACGCGGCTCTTCTCATCCTTCACGATGCGGTCGCTCGTGCTGACGCGCAGGAGCTCGCCCTGCCTCACGCAGACGAGCCCGTTGGCATCGAGGATGCCCTGGAAGACGTCGCGAACGGGCGCCCGGTAGAAGTCCAGCGTGACGGTGCCCGTGACATCGTCCGTGACGACCATGTTGACGCGATAATTCTGAGCGAGCAGGCGCAGGGTACTCTGCGTGCTCGCGTCTCGCAGGGACAGGTTAACCGGGTCCGTGGGCATGCGCTCGTAGCAATCCAGACTCCGCGCGGTGGTCGGTGGCGTGGTGCCCGACTGGGAGTACGCGGTGCCGATCCAGAGCAGCGGTAGCGCCGCGACGACAGCGACAACTCGTATCCACGAAAGCATGGTTCGCTTTACCTCCTCGGCCCTGACGGGCCGTCGGTAACCGGTGGGGACGGCGCAGGTGCCGGCCCAGCGGAACCCGGCTCAGACGGTTTACCGGGCGCGGGCGCCTGCTTCTTGCTGGTCACCGCGCCGATCTCGGGGAGCGACAGCCTGCGCGGCGTTCCGTCGGGCTGACGGAGCAGCACAGCCGTATCGGTGATGTGCTCGACGGTATGACCGGCCATCTTCTCGCCGGGCTTGACGATCTGGTTGTTCACTATCGCGAGATGACCACCCGGGAAGCCCACGATGCCCTGCAGGTCAAACACCGTGCGCGGGACGCTGCCTTCCGCCTGGCGGGGCCGATCCACGGGCGCGCCGAAGGCGAACGGGTCGCGGAACTCGGAGCCCGCCGAGGGCACGGGCAGCGACAGCCCCGTCGATGGCTGCGGCGTGACCGTCACGCCGCTCGCCTTGGCGGCGTCTTCGATGATCTTCCGCGTCTGGTGCGTCAGCTGGAGGGCCGTCACCCTGAAGCGCGCCTGGACCTCGGGGCTGACCCGGGGCTGCGGAGCCTGCCCGGGCGGTGGTGTTGCCGGCGCCTGCGGGGCCTGCGCCTCGATGACGACATTGTCGAGCGTGCCGCGTTCGTTCTCGACGCGCGCGGCCATCCCCACGAGGTCCCGGAAGGGCCCCTGCACGGTCAGCGCGTGCCAGGACTTGCTGAATTGGGGCGTCGCCTGCTGCTCGAGGGGACCGACGGCCAGCACCTTGAGCTTCGAGCCCTGCGTCAGCTCGGCCACGCGGGAGAGAAACGCGACCGGGTCGCCCGTCGTCCCGGTCCAGCTCATCTCCTGGAGCGTGGTCGCGTTGCTCTTCATTTCCGCGAGGATCTCCTTTTGCTTCTGCTCGATGGCCGCTCGGAGACTGGCCACCTCCGCGGCGGCCTGGGCCCCGCTGCTCCTGAGCGTGCGCGAATACTGCAGGAGCGCGATCAGGCCGCCAACGAAGATCACGACGAGCGCGATCCAGAAGATGGCGAGCTCGCGCTCCCTCACCGCGGCTTCTCCGCCAGCACGATGAGGATCTGAAGCTGCGCGCCCTCGCCGACCGCCGCGCCCCCTCCGCCCGGTTGCCTGATCTCCCAGCTCTTGAGCTGATACCGCCTGGCCACGGCCGGGTCCTTGAGGAGGCCGCCCATGAACTGCGCGATCTCCAGCAGCGGCGGCGGGCCGGGTCGGAGCGGCGTCAGAGCCTCGATGCGCAGCTCGCCCGCCCCAGCCGAGCCCGGCTGCGGCTGAGGCTGCCCCGCCGCCGCGCCCGCCTGCGAGATGGCCGGCCCGCCAGATTCGACTTTCTGGAGCTTGAGAGTCGCGGGGATCTGCTGACGGAAGGCGTTGAGCACCTCCGCCCAGCGCACTTGCCGCTTGGCCTCGACGCTCAGGGCCTGGAGGTCCTGGCGCAGAACCGTCAAGTCGCCATCGCGCGTCGCGAGGTCGGCGCGCAGCTTGGGGATGGCGCCCACGTCCTGGGACAGCCGAAGACGGACCGGCAGGATGAGCGCGATCACGACGAGCAGCAGCACCGCCGCGGAGACCCCGGCCGCGATGATCAGGCGGCGGCGGCCCTGCGGGCCGATGAACCAGTCCTGCCACGTATCGGCGACGTGACCGGGATGGAGGAGGTCGACCGAGAACCGTCCGCTCATAGTCCCCGCAGCGCGAGCCCGAAGGCCTGCAGGAACTGCGAGCCCGGCGGGCGCGGCACGTCGCCGACCTGCGCCGCGCGCACCTCGATGGCCTGGAGCGGGTCCATGACCTCGAAGGGGGCTGAGAGTTCCAGGCGATCGGCCAGCCAGCGGCCGATGAACGGGATGTCCGCCCAGCCGCCCAACGCGTAGCGGGGCAGGCTCTCGCGATCGTACTCGGTGCGGTAGAAGGTCAGTGACAAGCGGATGTCTTCCGCCATCCGCTCGACCACCTCGCGGCACGCCGTCTCGGCCTTGGGCGCCTCGGCCGGGGCGATGGTCCGCGTGAAGCTCTCGGTCGAATAGGGCGAGAGCTGGAAGGCGACGCGGATCTGCTCGGTGAAGGCCTCGGCCCCCGCATCGAGATAGCGCGCGACAACGGGGCCTTGCTCGCTGAAGAGACAAAGCACCGAGTTCTGCCGTCCGATATTGACGACCACGAGGAGTTCGCCTGTCTCCATGCCGGTGAGGTACAGGGCACCGTTCAGGATGGCGAGGGGCTCGACGTCGAGCATCCGGACATTGACGGACGCCTGCCTGAGGAGCTGCGCGCGCTCGTCCACGAGGAGGCGCGGCACGCTCACCGAGAGGATCTCGTTGGTGCTCTTGTCCATGGAGGAGCGCAGGATCTGGGCGTCGAGGACGGACTCGTCGGGCGGGTGCAGGCCGAGATCGCGATACTGCATCTCGAGGGCGGGAATGATCCGGGAGGACGGCAGCGGCGGCAGCGTCACCTGCCGAATCACGACCTCCGGGCCTCCGACGGAGGCCACCACGGGCTCGCCGTCGGCGCCGGCGTCGGCCATCGCCAGGTGAATCGCCTGGCTGACCTGCTGCACCTGCGTCTCGGCCGCCACGGGCGCGGAGCCGAGGCCCGTGATCACGAGGTCATTGCCTCGACCTTCCAGCGCCAGAACCTTGACCGAGCCGGAGCCGATGTCGAGGCCCACGACCCGTCGACGGCGAAGGAAGTTCTTGAGCATAGGCCCCTTGTGTTCTCGGCAGGCCAGCGCCCCAGGGCGGCAGCCGACCCGATCATCTCATGTCATGTCTAGGAAGGCACCAGAGTATTTCTGTAGAGCGGCAGGAATCCCCAGAAAAAACTTACGGTTACTGGTACTGGCAGGTCCCCGTGGGCGTCGTTGGGAGCGTTTCCAGCGGATCCGGACCGCGGCGGCACTCCATCCAGAACCGGGGCACGATGTTGACCAGCCACCGGTCGCCCGAGTCGCCCGAGGACGCGGGCAGCTCGGCCGGGATCTTGCGGAGATCCTGGAAGCTGGCCTGGTAGAACCGCGGGTCCCCTCCCGCGCCGCCAATCCCGCTGCAGCCGTTGGTGGCGCCCGAGTTGTTGAAACAGAACTGCTGGGCCCTCAGAGACCCGACCAGGTTTGACAGGTACTGGCTCTTGATCCCGCCCTCGCTGAACACGTACCCCATGAAGCGGTTGACGGGATTCGCGGAATTGTTGTTGGCGATCTCCACGTTCTGGCCCTGCCTGTTGATCAGGATCAGCAGGTTGTTCTCGGGGAACTTCTGGCCCGTGCATGGGGACGCCGCGCACGTGGTCTGGAGCGTGTTCTCGATTGAAATAAGGCCATTGTTGGTGAAGATGATCGCCGACCCGCGGTACTGGTAATCCCTTGGTGGCTGCTGCGTAAAGCCGATCCTCCAGGTATCGGCGTGATGGATCAGCAACGGGGCCGACGGATCGGTCGGGACGTCGCACGAGGGAGAGCCAAACTCGAGCGTCGGCACGGACTGGCTGGGAAACACGGGGTTGTAGCCGGGGTACATGTTCGCCGTGTTGAGGGAACCCGGCAGGACGCCTCGGCGCCAGCAAATCTCTCCGACCTGCACGGCGCCGATCTTGTTGACGAACTTGAACGTGTGGCAGAAACCGTTGACGGCGACGTACGGGGGAGGCGGAGGGACGGGGTCGACGAGAGCGGAATCCGTCATGCCCCCGGCACTGGAAAACGTGTTGCCGAAGAGTCCTTGTGCATAGTTCGACCCGCAATACCCGCCATTCGCGACGGCGGCATTCAAGCGCCCGTCCGTAAGAGGCACGCCTACCGGCTGCTCGAGCGGAGCGCCCACCAGCAAGGGGTTCAAGCCCGCGTTGGTGTTGGTGACCATGAAGCCCGCCCACCAGTTGGCGTACGTGGTCCCATTGATGACGGTGCCGTCGCTCGCCAAGGGATACAGGACCGGAACGTTCAACTGGTTCTTCAGCGGCAGCTTGGGCGGCCGGTACGGGTACGGCTTGGTGTAGTTGTTCGTGTCGACATAGATCGTGGAGCCCCCGCCGAAGCCGAACGCGTTGGTCGTGCAGGGCATCGAGCAGCCGTTACCGATATAGACACCGTCGATCCGTCCCTTGCCGAAGCGGTTGCCGCCGGTGAAGTTGGGGGCATTGATTGTGGCATCGCCGTAGGCGGCGCCCGTTTGGGCGGCGTTGATGCCGAGGTCCGTACCGCCGTTGAGCTGGACCATGGTGTTCGACACGTTCCCGTAGACCTTCAGCTCGGCGTCGAGCGATTCGACGAGGTTGGTGGCGCCCAGGCAGCTGGCACCAGTCGGGCAAATGGCCTGCCGGGGGCTCATCCGCGCAAGCGTGCGCAGCCCGCTGAGATCAGTATCGGGCCAGAGATCAGCCCAGTTGTTTTTCATGCCCATGGCGGCGCCGCCGCTGATCTGGAAGGCCGGGTTGATGCTAGCACTGCCGAGGATGTTGACCGAGCCTGCGATGAGGACGCGCCCGTCGATGGCGGGATCATTGGAGCCGCCCTTCTCGGCAGTCAGGCCGCCCGCGAAGTACGACGTGCTGTAGGCCTTGACCAGCGCCTGCACGGTGCGGAGCCGCGTGAAGCCGGGAGGACCCACCACCGTCCCGGTGCTGCGGACGAACATCAGGTTGGCGCAGACCGTCGGGTTGGCCGGGGTCGAGGGGATGCAGGTCTGGCCGTAGGGATACGTGTAGCCCGCCCCCTGCTCGATCGGGTTATTCGCCTCCGCCACCGACACCTGCTTGAGCTCGACGGTGAAGGTGCCACCAGGATCAAGGCCGCTGGCGGGCAGCGTGTTGTTGGCGAGGTTCATCACGCGGTAGACGGCGGTCCCGCAGGCGACCGTGCAGGTCGGCCTGTTCGGGCCATCCACCCAGCTCTCGCTGCCATAGGGGTCGGCGAGGAACCCGTTGCTCAGCTCGCGGATGGCCCGCTCCATCCCCGCCTGCGCCAATTCGAAGGCCCGGGCGTCGGCGAGGCTCACCCCGGACTGCTGGCCCTCGATCTGGCCCAGCTCGAACAGCGCCAGGCCCAGGATCGTGATGACCACGATCAGCACCATGGAGATCAGCAACGCGCTTCCGCGCTGGTCTCCGAGCGGCGATCGCATCCGGATCATGGCGGCTCCTCAGTTCCTCGAGGTGATGCCGAAGCCGAACCGCATGCCGACGTAGGTGCCCTCTTGCGGGTTCGGAATCCTGGTGTCCGTGAGATCGAAGCTGACGTTCATGAGCTGGGTCGTGACGGACAGCGCGATGGCGCCCGTCCCGCATGGGCCGGGATCGATGCAGCTCACGTTCGTGAACGTGGTGTTCCGTACGCGCAAGGGCCCTACCGACACCTCGCTGGGCGTCAGGTTGAGCATGTTGTAGTTCGTGCCCCCGGTGCAGGCCGCGTTCCAGTTGGCGACCTGGCAGACGAAGAGATCGGCGTCCGTATCGGCCGCCTCCGGACTCTGGTAGATGCAGCGTATCGTGCCGTTGGCGTCCTCGATGGCCAGCGAGCGACCGGGGGTCACGTTGCCCCCGCAGAGCACCCGCTGCACCGTCACCGAGTTCTTGGCCCAGCGCGCTGTCTGCTCCTGGATCAAGGTGCCCTGGCGCTGGACATAGGCCTGGCTCGTGCCGTAGTCGAAGGCCTTTTTGCTCGTCAGGTACAAGGAGCCGACGGCGCTCAAGATGAACACGAAGATGAAGGCCGTGATCAGGATCTCCAGCATGCTGATGCCCCTGGCATCTCTGAGCGCGCAGCGGCCGCGTTGGAAGCAGCTCACCGGCGCACCAGCACCGTCTGCATGACGGCGGGCGTGGTCTGCGGATCGGTCAGGGGCGCGTTGTTGTTCAGCGCCCGCACGGTCACGACCACGATCCTGGCCTGTGCCTCGGTGGTCGCCGGCACGCAGCCCCCGTCATTCCAGACGATGTTGAAATTCGTCGAGCAGACATCGGTGATGATGGTCATACGCTCGTACCCGGGATTGCCCGGAACCGCGGTCCAGATCGTTTCCTCGCGGGGATCAGGCGGGAACTTCGTCCCGTATCCTGTCGCCCGCACCTGTTCGATGCGCTGCTGAGCGAGCTGCGCCGCTATCCGCTCCGTGCCGCTGGCCTGGACATAGGTTTGGCCCGTCGAGAACATCATCAAGACCCCCATCCCGGCGATCCCGACGACCAATGCCGAGATGATGGTTTCGAGGAGGGTGAAGCCGGCTGCGGACGCGAAGAGACGGGCTCCGCGTGCCGTCCGGAACAACCTACAAAAAACGGCAACGCTTCTCTCAATTTGGGTAGACACCGGAAGCACCAACCGATACCTCCCCATCGGGCGTTCGCTGCTTCTACCCTCGACCTCTGGACACGCCAGGACAGCCGGAAAGGCCTTATACATCAGCCTATTGGCAGCACCGAGACTAGCTGGAATCGCTTGCCTCTCTCAACGGCGATCGGGTCATCGGGAACCTGAATGCGCTGCCATTTTTCCTTCCGGAATTAGACCGCTACAAGCTCCATGCCACACCCTTTCTCCGGCTTTGCGGCGCGGGGTGCCGGCCTCGCCAGGCGGGCTCGGGGCCTGGGCTATAGTGGGCGCATGCCCAATGACGGCCGAAAGGTCGCGGGCGGGGCCGGGATCATCGTCCTCTGCTTCTTTCTCTCGGGCGCCACCGGGCTCGTGTATCAGGTGGTCTGGCTGCGTCTCCTCGGCCTCGTGTTCGGCCACACGGTCTACGCCACGACGACCGTCCTGGCGGCGTTCATGACCGGTCTTGCTCTGGGCTCCCTGCTGGCCGCGCGCACGATGCCGAGGCTCAGGAAGCTCATTGCCATTTATGGATCGCTCGAGGTCGGGATCGGGATCTGCTGCGCCTTGCTCCCCGTCACGCTCGACAGCGCGGCGCCTCTCTGGGTGGGTCTCTCGAGCGCCCTCGGCCTGGGCTACAACGGTCTCCTGCTCGTGGAATTCGTGCTGGTCTTCGCGCTCCTCGTCGTTCCGACCACGCTCATGGGAGCGACACTGCCCGTGCTCAGCCAGGCTCTCGTGGGGGACAGTGGCGGCGCGCGACGGGATGTCGGCGCGCTCTACGCCATCAACACCTTCGGCGCGGTGTTGGGTGTCGCGCTCGCGGGCTATGTGCTGCTGCCGGCGCTGGGCAACCGCGCCACCAGCATGCTGGCGGCCTCCGGCAACATCGTCGCCGGGGCTATCGCCCTCGTATACAGCCGGCACGCTTCGCGACGCGCCGGTCCACTCGCCGCGCCGCCCGTCGCCGGTGCGCCCCTCGCCGCCCCGAAAGACGCGCCCCCGGGGGCGCCCCAGGGCGGGCTCGGGCCGGTGCCGGGCGCCACGCTGACCACCGTGGCGCTCGCCATCTCGGGCGCTGTGTCGATGCTCTACGAGGTCGGGTGGACCCGCGCTCTGGCGCTCGCGATAGGCAGCTCGACCTACGCGTTCACCTCGATGCTCCTGGCCTTCCTGGTCGGCATCGCCGGCGGCAGCGCGCTCTACTCGCGACTGTCCCCGGAGTGGAAGATCTCGCCCGCGGCCTTCGCGCTCCTTCAGGCCGGGATCGGAGTGGCGACCGGCGCGACCATCCTCCTGTTCGAACGGGCTCCGGAGATGTTCCTCGTCGCACTGCGGTGGTCGGCGGCTCCCGAGTTCGTCCAGCTTGCGCAGTTCGGCGTCAGCGCGGGCGCGCTACTGTTGTCATCTCTGCTCATCGGGGCGACTTTCCCCTGCGCCGTCGCCGTGGTCGCGCGGAACCGGACGGACATCGGACGGCAGGTCGGGCGCCTCTACGGGGCCAACACCGTCGGGGCCATCGTCGGGAGCATCGTGGCCGGCTTCGTCCTCATGCCGTTGCTCGGCACCCAGGCCATGCTCGAGACGGGTGCCGCCGTCAACCTCGTGCTCGCATCGGCGCTGTTCGCCACGAGCGCTCGTGCCCTGCCCCGGAGATCCCTCCAGTGGCGATGGCCCGCCACGGCCGCGTGTCTGGTCGCGGCGGGGGCAGTGCTCGTCCTGCCGCACTGGGACCAGCGGGTCATGTCGAGCGGCGCGGCCATCTACGCGCGCTTCTACGTGAACGCCTCCCGCGGCCAGGATCTCGCCGCTCTCCTGCGGGGCCAGCGGATCGTCTACTACCGCGACGGGCTCTCGGCCACCGTCGCCGTCAGCAAAGCCGGGGAGCACCTCTTCCTACGCGTCAACGGCAAGCTGGACGCCGGGACCGCGGGAGACATGCCGACCCAGCTCATGTCTGGCCATCTCCCCCTCCTGCTCCACGCGGATCCAAAGAAGGTGCTGGTGATAGGACTGGGCAGCGGCATCACGGCCGGGGCGGTGGCCCGATACCCGATCGAGCGGCTCGACGTGGTCGAGATCGAACCCGCCGTGGTCGAGGCCTCTCGCTTCTTCGGTCAGCTCCATGGTGGCGTCCTCGAGGATCCCCGGGTCCGGACCGTCATTGCCGACGGCCGCAACTTCCTGCTCACGACCCCGGAACGCTACGACGTGATCATCTCGGAGCCGTCGAACCCGTGGATGAGCGGGCTCGCGTCCTTGTTCTCGGAGGAATTCTTCCGGCTCGCCGGGGAACGTCTGCGCCCGGGTGGGATCATGCTCCAGTGGATCCAGGCCTACAATCTCCGGCCGGAAGACCTCCGCATGGTGGTTCATACCTTCCGGTCCGCGTTCCCCGCCGCGAGCATCTGGAATCCCGTCCGGGGCGACTTCCTGCTGGTCGGCCGGCGCGACAGCTCACCGATCGACCTCGGCCAGCTCCGGACTCGCTTCGACGGAACGCCGCAGGTCCGGCGTGACCTCGAGCGGATCGGGGTCCGCGCGTGGCCGGGCATTCTGGGCTTCTTCATGCTGGGGGAGGCGGACACGGCCGGGTTCGCGCGCGGTGGAGGTCTCAACACCGACGATCGGCTTCCGCTCGAGTTCTCCGCGCCGCGCGCCCTCTACCTGGATACCGGGGAAACGAACTGGAGCCTGATCCACCAGTTTCGGCAGGCATCACTGCCCGACGTGACGGCCTCGAGCCGACCCGCGCTCGAGCACGCGGACGTCCGGTCGTGGATCGGCCGCGTCGACCTGACGCGCCTGGCCTACGACGACGCGCAGCTGCAGTTCCAGCGCGCCCTCGAGCTCGACCCGCGAAGCCTGGCGGCGCAGCTCGGCATGAGCATCGTGATGCTCCAGGGAGACCGGACCGAGGAGGCCTTCCGCATGGCCGGGCAGGTGGCGGAGCACGAGCCTGACAATGCCACCGCGCTCTTCGTGGCGGGAATCGCCGCGGGCCGCCTGCGAAAGCCCGATCAGGCGCTGACGCTGATCCGCCGCGCTGCCGCGCTCGAGCCCGGCAATGCCCAATTCCAGGTGGCGCTCAGACACCTCGAGCGGACGGCGGTGAAGCCGTGAGCGCTCCTCCGCGCAAAGACCGAGGCTAGTACTACTGTGTTAGAAACCATCAGCCGGTCTCCGGCGAACGTCCGCACGAGCGGCAGGGCAGTTGTTGCAGGAGGGCACGCGCCAGGAGCTCGTACGCCGTGGCAATCGACGTGGGGACATGGCGTTCAGGTC
>WNGA01013657.1_pt1 | contig 10355 bp, 9 predicted proteins | sample 5400061 | NCBI WGS metagenome assembly WNGA01 (sample SAMN13153366, study PRJNA577476) | soil metagenome | isolation source: 100 cm soil or saprolite under grassland replicate 2 | place: USA:California | collected 2016-06-15
CGACGACCCCGCCGGGGCGGTCGCGGTGATGGCCTCACACGGCGTGCGGGCGCTGTTCCTGGAGACCGGCAACTACCGCCACAGCGGCATGGTGTACCCGGGCAAGACCGCGGAGTTCATCCGGGCGGCCCACGCCCACGGCATGAAGGTGGTGGCCTGGTACCTGCCGCTGTTCCGCAGCGTGGACACGGACTTCGCCCGGGTGGAGCGGTCGCTCGAGTTCCGGACCTCCGACGGACAGGCCTTCGATTCCTTCGGCCTGGACATCGAGGCGGCCATCGTGCCGCCGGCGACGCGGGTCCGGCACCTCCTCGAGCTGTCCGCGCGGATCCGCGAGGCCGTCGGCCCGACCTATCCGCTCGGCGCGATCATCCCGTCACCGCGTGGCCTGATCCGCGTGCCCACGTACTGGCCGGGGTTCCCCTACAAGGAGCTGCCGAAGTACTACGACGTGATGGTGCCGATGTCGTACTACACGTTCCACACCAACGGGCCGTGGGCGGCGCACAGGTACATCGCCGACAATATCCGCATCGTCCGGGAGCGGACCGGCGATCCCACCATTCCCATCAACGTCATCGGTGGGCTGACGGAGGACACCTCGACGAAGGAGACGCGGGCGCTGGTGCGGGCGGTCCGGGAGAACGGCATCCTGGGGACCAGCCTGTACGAGTACGCGCACAAGACCCCCGGGCAGTGGGCCGCGCTGTCGCAGGTCCCGGCGAACCCCGTGGAGACGCCTGCGCTGCCCGTGCCGGTCGGGACCACCGAGGCGCTCGGGAACATCCCGGACGGCGACCGGACCCACCCCAAGGAAGTCTTCTACGCCGTCGCCGGCGGCCCGGGGTCGCTGAAGCTCGGCTACAGCGTGTTCGACGTCCAGACGGACGAGGTGCAGATCCTGGTGAACTGGCGGCTGCTGGGGACGGTCTATCCGACGCGCCCCGGGAAGTGGAGCCGGCCTCATGCGAGGTCGATCCCGGACGGCTTGCTCGACGACAGCGGAACGAACTTCATCGCGTTCGTGGCCGCGGGGAGCTTCCCCGACTGGAGCACGTGGGGAGTTCGAGACGTGGCGGTCCGGGCCGGCTGAGGGAGAGGGGCCTCGCCCGCGGCGAGGCGTCCGCAGGACGCGGGACAATGTCGAGGACACGATGGCGGGCGCGTGATCGCGCACCGCGGGGGAGGACAGATCCGTGAACGAGGAACCGTATCGTCCAGGTCAGCCGCCGCCCGACCAGCCGTCCTGGCAGCCACCGCCCGAACAGCCGCCGGCGGGGCCCGGCGACACCGTGCCCGGCGCCACCGCGCCCATGCCGGCGGCGACCCCGCCTCCCCCTCCGGCCCCGGTGGGCGGCGCGCCCGCCCCTCCGGCCCGCCGCCCCGGCAAGCTCGTGGCCATCGTCGTGGCCGCGCTGGTCGTGCTGGGTGGCGGCGCATACGCGGCGCTGCGCGTCTTCAACGCCGTCGCCGGGACGAGCGACGTGCTGGCCAAGATGGTGCCGTCCGGGGCCGACGTCTACGCCACGGCGTACCTCGACCCGGCCGCCGGCCAGAAGCTCAACCTGAAGAGCCTGGCGAAGAAGTTCTCCGCCCCCGGGGGCCGCGACCTCAGCGCGACGCTCGACCAGTCGCTGGAGGAGGCGACGGCGGGGACCGGGCTCTCCTACACCCGCGACATCAAGCCGTGGCTGGGGACGCAGCTCGCGGTGGCGGCGCACCTCGGAGGGCAGATTCCCGAGGCGGTCGTGCTCATCTCCTCGAAGGACGACGCGAAGGCCGAGGCCACGCTTCGGAAGGCCCGGGACCGCCTGCTCGGCGAGTCCGGGCTGACCTGGCGGCAGGAGGACCACGGCGGCGTCACGGTGAACATCGGGTCGGACCCCAGCGGGGCCCGCCAGGTCGCCTACGCGATCGTCGACCACACCGTCGTGCTGTCGAACGCCGGCGTCCTGGTCGACGAGGTCATCGACACCGCGCAGGGCAAGCACGCGAACCTGGGGGACGACGACGCCTTCCGAGACACCGTGGGCGGCCTGCCCGACGAGCTCCTGGGCCTCGCATACATCAGCCCCTCGCTGCTGGACAAGATCCCGCAACTGGCCGGCGGCGGCGTTCCGTTCGCCGGGCTGCCCACCTCGGGGCCGTCGGCGCCGACGGGGATCCCCGGCCTGGGGCAGCTGTCCGCGTTCCGGGGCATGGGCTTCTCGCTCTCGGCGGAGTCGAACGGCCTGGCCCTCGATCTCGCCGTGGCCCTGGATTCCTCCAAGCTCCCCGCGCCCGCGCGCGAGGCCCTGGAGGCGGGCGGGCACGAGAACTCCGTGATCGCGTTCGTGCCCAAGGACGCCTACGCCGTGTTCGCCCTGACCGGCTTCGACCAGCTGGCCCAGAGCCTCATCGACCAGCTGGGCACGCTGAACCCCGAGATCAAGCAGACCACGGACCAGATCGGGCTGACCACCGGCGTCCTGTCCGACCTCACGGGCGACATCGGCCTCGAGTACGGCCCCGGCCCGACCCAGGCTCCCTCCGGCGCGCTGCTGATCGGGACGAAGGACGAGGACGCCTCGCGGCGATTCCTGGACCGGGTCGCCCAGTTCGCCTCGCAGCAGTCCTCCGACCAGTCCGTGAGCTTCACGTCGGAGACGTACAAGGGGGTGACCATAAAGGTCGCCCAGGGCGCGCAGGTCGCGGAGGAGGGGATCCAGCCGTCCTATGCCGTCACCTCGGGCATGGGGATCGTGGGATCGTCGCCGGACGCCGTGAAGGCCGTCATCGACGCGCACGACGGCGACAACATCGGTTCGGCCCCGAACTTCGCCGACGCCGCCTCGAGCGTGGACCTCTCGAACAGCGCGCTTTTGTACGTCGACGTCGAGGCGCTCCTGTCGCGCTTCCTTCAGCCGGGGAGTCTCCCGCCCGAGGTCGAGACGAACCTGGCCAGGCTGAAGGCGGCCGTGCTCGACGTGTCCAGCTCGGCCGACACGGTGACGGCCCGCGTGTTCGTCCTCATCAAGTAGAGAGGCGGCGGTGGCGGAGCCGGGCGAGGCCGGCCCGGCTCGGCCGGGCCCGGAGGAGCGGATGATGGCGCTCGCCCTGGAGGAGGCACGGGCGTGCCTGGCCTGGGGCGACGTGCCGATCGGGGCCGTGGTTGCTCGGGGGGACGAGGTCCTGGCCCGGGCCGGAAACCAGCGGGAGCGGCTCCAGGACCCCACGGCGCACGCGGAGATCCTCGCCCTTCGCGACGCGAGCGGTGCCGTGGGGGCGTGGCGGCTCGAGGGGTGCACGCTGTACGTGACCCTCGAGCCCTGCGCCATGTGCGCCGGCGCCGCCGTGCTGGCGCGGGTGGACCGGGTGGTGTTCGGCGCGGCCGATCCGAAGGCGGGGTTCGCCGGCTCGCTGGGAGACCTGGTTCGGGACCCCAGGCTGAACCACCGGGCCGAGGTGGCCGGCGGCGTGCTCGCCGACGAGTGCGGCGAGGTCCTCCGCGAGTTCTTCCGGTCTCGCCGCTAGGGCGAACCGACGGTCCGGGCGTTCATCCGGAAACCCCGCCGGGCTGCGCCTGCGCCGACGCCGTCCTCGTCCTCCTCGAGTCCCCAGCTCACGATGCGGGTCGGGCGGATCCGGATGAACTCCGGTGCGAAGTTCGGGAACCGCGGGTTGATGGCCTCGCCGCCGGTGGTGTGCAGTTCCGCCGTGCCCCGGATCTCGATGGCGCGTGCCCGCCGGGGCGGCCCGATGACGTCCTCGACCAGCAGCGTGACCTTGGGGTTGTGCTGCGCGTCGCGCCACTTCTTCCCGGCCCCGAAGTTGACGCCCCCGACGTCGAGGGTGTCCTCGTCGAGGTTGAGGTGGAACGTCACGGGGATGACGTGGGGCTGGCCGTCGCGGCCCACCGTGGCCAGCACGGCCCGGCGCTGGCTCTGGAGGTACTCGATCTCGGCCGGGGTGAAGACGCTCACCGGTCCAGGGTAGCCCAGGGGCGCTTTGCTACCATCGCCCCGGAGGCGTGCCGGAGTGGACGAACGGGACCGCCTCGAAAGCGGTTAGGGGCTTGACCGCCCCTCACAGGTTCGAATCCTGTCGCCTCCGCATTGGGGTGCTCTGAGAAGGAGAGGCCCTGACATGGCCCCTGCCCCCCCTCGAGTGGCTTCTCGAGGCGGGTCGCGCGTCTCCCGGTCCGGCCGATAGATTGGCCCGGATGGCGTTCGAAGCACACCCCGTGACGAAGGAGCGGTGGCCCGACCTGGTCGAGTTGTTCGATCGGCCCATCGTTCGAACCTGCTTCTGCATGTTCTACCGGAAGACCGGAGCGGGCACCGGTGTCGGACTGGAGAACCGGCAGGCGACGAAGGCCCTGGTGGACCGGGGCACCGTGCCGGGGCTCATCGGATACGAGAACGGCGTCCCTGTCGCATGGGTCTCGATAGGGCCCCGAGAGGACTACGCGAAGCTCCGACGGTCCCCTGTCATGAAGCCGGTGGACGACCGACCGGTGTGGTCCATCGTGTGCTTCTTCGTCGACCGGAGGGCCCGTGGCCGGGGCCTGTCAGAGCGGATGCTCCGGGCAGCCGTCGACTACGCGCGGTCGTGCGGCGCCCGCCTCGTGGAGGCCTATCCGGTGGACAGGGACGGACGAAGCGACCCGGATGTCATGTTCTTCGGCGCGAAGTCCATGTACGACCGCGCCGGATTCCGGGAAGTGGCCCGGCGAAGGCCCACCCGGCCGGTGGTGCGCAAGGCGCTTCGGCCCGGAAGCTCTTCCACGGGACCGTGAGCCCGAGCGGCCGGGCCGGTCCCGGTGCCCGAGGATCTCGATGAGCGGGTCACTGACGCCCGACGGTGGGGCGGGGCTCGTCCCCGCCCCACCGGGCGTGGGCCCTTCCGGCGCTTCCGTAGAATCTCCCCCGGTGGCTTGCCCGAGCGGACGAAGGGGCACGCCTGGAGAGCGTGTAGGGGGGCAACTCCCTCCCGGGTTCGAATCCCGGAGCCACCGCCTGCCTTCGACGCACCTCGTCAATCGGTGCGGGCGAACCCGATGTCGTGAGATTCCGCGTCGGCGGCGGCGAAGGTGAGCAGCCGGGCGCCCTCGTCGGCCAGGGCAGTGCGGTGCTGCCCGGGCAGCGGTTCGAAGGGCTGGATGCCCAGTGTGGCCGCGCCGCCGCCGCGCTCGATCTTCCACGTTCCGCCGACGAAGCCGTCGACGAGGAACGAGCCGAAGCTCCCACCCATGCGGGCGATGAGCCGGCTGCGGGCATCGTCGGCCACGATGCGGGTGCGGTCGGCGTGGGACAGCAGCGCGTTGTCGAACACCGGCAGGAAGCGCGGCGGCGACGGGATGTCGGGGTCCGGCAGCGGGGCGTCGGGGAGGTCGAACAGCTCCCGGCCGCTCTCGTCACGGAAGGTGCGCAGCCGCGGCCGCAGTCGCTCGACCACCCCGCGCAGCCCGGCCAGGCCCGACCAGGTCCGCATGTCCATCACGGTGGCCGGACCGAACGCGCCGAGGTACCGCAGGATCGTGTCGTCCGGCTCCGTGATCGCACCCACGGGGGTGCCGAGCCACGCCCGGGCGGTGGCCCACCTGGGCAGGCCGCCGGCACCCCACAGCCCACGCGGCGGCACCTGGACCAGGGGCACGAGATACGTGATCGCGTAGACGAGGGAGTCGACATCGCGGTCGGGCCACCGTTCGCCCAGCAGCGGGCGGAGCTCGGCGCGGGTACGCGGGCGTTCCTCGAGCAGGGCCGTGCCGGCGGCCAGGACCTCCTCGACGTCCAGGCCCCCCAGGTTCCGGCCGAAGGGGCTGCCCCTGAAGCTCCGCTCCAGGACGGATTGCACGACGGGACGCAGCGCCAGGCAGTCGCGGGCGGTGACCAGGTGGATGGTCGCCCGCATCAGCGAGGTGCGAACCGCCTGCCGCCCGGTGATCAGGTTGGCCAGCTCGTCGTGACGGAAGCCCTCCAGCCGCGACCACAGGCCGACGTATGGATCCGTGGGCACCTGGGCCTGCATGCCGACCAGTCGCTCGATCGCCGCGGCCGCCGGCAGCTTCCAGCGGCGAAGCAGCATCTGCCGCTCGAGCAGCGCGCGGTTGAGCGCGCGCCGACCCAGCACCGGCCCCGGGGCGCTCACGTCGCCCATCGAGCCGGGTGAGCAACGTACAACAGGGCATGGGGACCTCCGTGCCACCATCTGACGGACCGTCGCTCGCTCGGGGAATCGTCTCGATCATGGCCTTCGTCGTCTTCGTGGGCGGCGCGGTCCTCGCGTGGCGCACGCTCGGGGTGGCCGACACCGGACACCCAGCCGGTCCCTCTGGCGGAACGGACGCGGGCTACCACGTCCAGTTCCCCGACAGCATCGAGTCGGCCGATCGGATCGAGGCGGTCACCAATCTTCCCGAGGGAACCCTGTTCGAAGAGCGAAGCGAGATCTTCGGCCCCACCGCCGCGTCCTCGGAGAGCGAGGGGTTCGGCTGCTGCACCAAGGTGCAGGACGGCCGGATCGTGGTCAAGGTGGAGAACAGCACGTGCTACAACCACGTCGGGGCCACCGCCGACAGCTCGGGGTTCTCCGTGGGCATCACCGTACGTCCGACGTTCGATGACTTTCAGCCCTCGATCCCGGCAGGAGGGACGTGGGAACCGCCCACGCAGCCGGCTGCCGTGTTCGCCGTCCTGGGGCGGCACTTCGAGAACGTCACGGGCGACCAGGTCGTGACGTTCGACGACGGTACGAGGCAGCTGGTGGCCACCGCACGGTATGCGTGGCCGGGACCGCAGTGCGGCGGCGACCCGCTGCCGCTGTTCGGCGGCCCCGATTGCCCGCCTCAGCCGGAGCAGCTCCAGGGCGATGACATCAAGGAAGCCATGGGCGAGATCATGGGGGCGATCAGCCAGGCCCGGATGTGCGAGTTCTGGGGCACGGAGCTGCCGCCGGACGTCGAGGCGCAGCGCCCGTGGCCCGAGTTCGCGAAGCAGTGGCGGGACTGGTTCCTGAATCCGCCCAAAGACTTCTCGGACGCGAAGTCGGATGCCTACTGGGACCTCGAGCCCTTCACGTGGCATCTGGTGCGACAGCAGGGCGACCGGCATTTCGTGGACATCGCCGATCACGGCCAGGTGATCATCTCCCTCGAGATCGACGCGCTTCCCGACTACTGCCCGGACTGCGATCCCGGCGTCGTTCCCTTCTGGGGCGTCGTGGACTGGACGCTGCACTGATCACTCGGAGCGCCAGCCCGGACAGGTCGGCGGAGCGACGGCGCCGGGCACCGCTTCTGACGGCTCCAGCCAGGCCCTGACGTCGTCGAAGGTCTCCCAGGGCAGGAACGGGACGCCGTCTCGCTCGCATATCGTGACCAGCCGGCTCTTGGCGAAGACGAGGTCCGAGTACAGCGCTCCGTAGCGGTCGGAGCGGCCCTCGCCGACGAAGGCGACCGCGCCGTGCCGATCCCGCAAGCGTGTGGCCGCGAGCATCTTGCACGTGCCGCAGCCGACGCAGACGGGGTGTCCGCTGGGGTGGCGCAGGGTGAACCGGCCCTCCTCCTCCACCAGCTCGTTGGTCAGGACGCCGACGCGCCCGAGGCCCGCCGCCTCCAGCATGGGGGCCACGTAGAAGCCGAACCCGTCGCTGGCCACCTGCACCGTGAGCGCCGCCGTCTCGGCCCATTCCACGAACGGCCCGAACGTGGGGTCCAGGCCGAAACGGTCCAGCACGAACTCGAGCATTCGCTCGCGGGCGCCACCGAGCATCTCCGCCTGCCGCCCGGCGGCCTCCCGCAGCCCGATCTCGCCGCGGTCGACGGCCTCGTCGAACGCCTCCCACCCGGGGCCCGCGAACTCCTCGAGCAGGGCCTCCGAGACGTCGTCCGGGCAGGCCGTCCCGTCGAAGTCCACCAGGACCGCTCCAACGGCAACCAAGGGAAGCGCCGGCCTACTTCGGCTGCCAGTCCGGGAAGCTCGAGAAGAGCTCGTCGCGCAAGATCCGGTGCTCGTTCGTCCCGTCCGCCCGCATGACGAACAGGTCGGCGAAGAACGTCGGCCGGTCCCGGCCGAACGCGATCTTCGTCCCGGAGGGCGAGTACGCCGGGCCGGTGTCGAAGAACCCGGCGTGCTTGGCGGTCAGCCGCCGCACGTGCGATCCGTCCACGTCGACCACGACGATGGAGAACCCGTTCACGTCGTCGAAGTCCCGTTCGAACACGATGCGCTCGCCGTCGGGCGACCAGTTCGCCTGATGGTCGTAGTCGGGCGACGACGTGAGCTGCGTGACCGTCCGGCTCTTCACGTCGATGAGGTACAGGTCTCCGGGGTCGCCCTGCTCGGACGCACGGGTGAAGACGACGAGGTCTCCCTGCGGCGACCAGGCGGGCTCGAAGTCGGACCCCGTGGACGTGAGGCGTCGCCGGCCACCGCCGTCGGACGCCCGCATCGTGACCAGGTTGCCCTCGGCGTTGAAGACGATGCGGAGTCCGGACGGGGACCACGCCGGGTCACGGCCGTCGACGTTCGTCGTGAGCCGGCGCTGGTTCCCCCCGTCGGCGTCCATGGTCCAGATGGAGCCGGGTCCGAACGGCGCGTGGGTGCGCCAGAAGGCGATCGAGGTGCCGGCGGCGTTCCAGGCCGGGCCGAACTCGTTCTTGTGCGGCGTGTCGGTCAGCTCCATGCGGCCGGTGCCGTTCGGGCGGACGGTGAAGATGTCGGCCTCCTCCAGGCCCGACTCCGTCGTGTGCTCGTACGCGATCCGTCCGTTCGATCCGGGGAAGGCCCCGTGCGCCACGGGCGCCGACGCCACGAGCGCGGCCGCTCCCGTGGCCACGGCGACCGTGAGACGCAGAACCGAGATCACGGCCACCGACTCTGACGAGCCCTCCCCATACGGGTCAACCCGCCCGTTGCCGCGACGCCCCGGGTGGCGGATACTTGGCCGTCCGCGTTCCCGGGCGCTGAGGATCGAGAGGAGGGATGCACCGATGGCCGTGACCGTCTCGCGCCGCGCCGCGCCGCATCCCTCGAGGGCCATCGCCTAGCAGGACCGGACACCCCCACCCTTCTCGGCCGCCCTCGGGGCGGCCGTCTCCATTTCCGCGTCCATCCGAGAGGAGGCCCTCATGCCTGACTTCGCCGTCCCTGCCACCCGCCGTGCCCGCGCTTCGACCACGACTGCATGGAGGCCAGGTTGTCCGATCTCACGGAACTCGAAGCGTTCCTCGACGAGGGACTCATCACGCGTGTCCAACGCGCCATCAAGAGCGGAAAGGAGGCGGACGTCTACCTGTGCGACGCGGGCCCGTCCACCGGACGAGACCTGCTCGCCGCGAAGGTGTACCGGTCACGCGACCACCGGAACTTCCGGAACGACTCCGCGTACACCGCCGGCCGGGTGATCACGAAGCGGCGGGAGCGCGTCGCCGTCCAGAAGAAGACGCGATTCGGGCGGGAGCTCGACCACGGGATGTGGGTGCACCAGGAGTACGAGGCGCTCCAGACGCTGCACGCGGCCGGGGTCGACGTCCCGGAGCCGTTCGGCGGCAGCGGCGCCGCGGTGCTCATGGCCTACGTCGGCGACGACGACGGTCCGGCGCCGCAGCTCCGGCAGGTCGACCTCGACACGCGAGAAGCCCGCCGGCTCTACGACCGGCTGGTGTGGAACCTCGAGGTGATGCTGGCCCACAACGTGGTCCACGGGGACCTCTCCCCCTACAACATCCTGTGGTGGGAGGGGGAGATCACGATCATCGACCTGCCGCAGGCCGTCGATCCTCGCAGGAACCCCAACGCGCACGACCTGCTCGTCCGCGACGTGGAGCGAGCGAGCGCTCACTTCGAGCGACAGGGAGTACGAACGAACGCCGCGGCGGTCGCGCACGACCTGTGGATGCGCTTCCTGTTCGCGGACCTCTGACCGTCAAGGCAGTTCCACCCTTAAGATCCTGCCACGGTGACTCGACGGCCGAGTTCGGCGACGATTCGATCTCGTGCGGCGTCGACGGATCCCGAGACGTCGGGAATAGAGAGGGTCGAACCGAGGCGTTCGGCCAGCCGTTCGGTTGCCTCATAGCGACGGCCTCGACGCTGGCCGACTGCCTCGAGGAGGCCCGCCGAGACTGCGGCAGAGAGATCGGTGGTGGCGGTTGCCGGGCTCACGTCGGCGAGCGACCGGTAGTACCCGGCCGTGACCGGCCGTCCGAAGAACGCGTCCCACAGCGCATGGGACACCCTCGGGTTCAGGCTGGCGTCCAAGGCGATCTCCTCCAGACAGGTCCAGATCCGGCGTTCGAGCTGCCCGCGGACATCAAGAGCGCGAACCTGGCCGAGCTGTGCGTCGACATGAGCGCGGATGAATTGTGTGAC
>WNGA01013658.1_pt1 | contig 10355 bp, 3 predicted proteins | sample 5400061 | NCBI WGS metagenome assembly WNGA01 (sample SAMN13153366, study PRJNA577476) | soil metagenome | isolation source: 100 cm soil or saprolite under grassland replicate 2 | place: USA:California | collected 2016-06-15
TGGCCACGGGATCATCCTTCAGCACGTTGTAGAATTCGCCCCAACGCTTCAGGTCGAACAGGCGCTTCGACTCGAACGCCAGTTCCCAACTACGCTCCCAGTGCACCGAGTCCCGGAACTGTGCCTGACTGAGACCGGCCGTGAGGTCTGGCAGCGTTGCGCGTCGCCGCACCTGATTGATGGCATTGTAGGCGTCCCCCGTAGGCCCATTCGCCTCGTTCTCCGCCTCGGCGAGCATCAGCAGCACCTCGGCGTAGCGGTAGATCGGCCAGTTCAAGTCGGTGCGCTGGTTCTGGCTGTTCTGGATCGACCCGTTGGCATCGAAGAACTTGCCGTAGTACGGCATCGGCTGCTCGAAGCCCACACCGCGCGTACGTTTGTCGCCGAAGAAGCCCGGGAGCGTGTCGTACCGGTACGTCGTGCACCCCGGGGCGCCCGTGGTGCAACCCAACGGAACGTTCACCCGCGTGAGAAAGGTGGGCTGCTTGCGCGCATCCGCATTCGAGAACGTGTTCATGAAGGCGTCGGTCGAGTACCAGTAGTTGGTGCACGATTCGACGCCGATCCCCGTGGGCCGCGACTGGCACGTGAACAGGTTGCGCTGCGTCCCCTGGAACTGGATCGAGTAGATGTGCTCGGGGCCGTTCTTGTTCCTGATCAGCCACAGGTCCGCGAAGTTGGGGACGAGGCTGTAGCGGCCGCTGTCGATGACCGCTTTGGCCGCGCGTGCGGCGTCGGCCCAGCGGTTTTGGTTGACGAGCACTCCCGACATGTTCATGTAGGCGTCCGCCAGCATCGCGTAGGCGGCGCCCTGCGTGGGCCGGCCGTCGTCCGGTGTGGCCGAGTCGGGCCAGCGGAGCGGCAGCAGGGTAGCCGCCTCCTCCAGATCGGCGGCGATCGCCGCGTAGACGTCGGCGATCGGCGCGCGCGTGACCGCTGCCGCCTGGGCAAAGTCCGTCATCGGCGCCAGCATCAGCGGCACGCTGCCCCAGACCCGCGCCGCGTTAAAGTGGTTGAACGCGCGATGGAACTTCGCGGCGCCGAGGTAGCGGTTCTTCACCGCCTGCGGCACGGCTGTCATCTGCGGAATACGCTCGATGATGATGTTCGCCTGGTTGATCGCGCCGTAGATCTGCCGCCAGACGCGCCAGAGCCACTCGTTCGCAGGCGTAAACGTGTACGTGTCCTGTTCGTAGCGCGTGGGGTCGGTCGGGCGCTGGTAGACCGTCTGATCCGAGGGCACCTCGGTGATCATCGGCCAGCCACGGATGAAATACGGCTGATTCGTACCGCCCGTGTACCAGTTGTCGATGCCGCCGAGCGCGAGCCTGAGATCGGCTTCGGTGACCGGAAAGTTGTCCGGTGAGAGAAAGTCTTCCGGCTGCTCGGCGAGGAAGTCGTTGCAGCCGATGAGGAGCACCACCGGCAGCGCGGCCAGGAGGGGTAGACGAGTGCTGAGTTTCATGGGATGTCTCCTAGAAGCGCACGTTCATGCCCAAGGTGATCGTCCTGAGGCCCGGGTAGCTCGAGTCGTCCCAGCCGAGCTCGAGATCGTCCTCGTCGCGCGAGCTGGCCTCCGGGTCGTACCAGGAATACCGTGTGAAGGTGAAGAGATTCTGCCCGCTCAGATACACGTGGACCTGCTCCATGCCGAGACGCCCGATGAGGCGCCGCGGCACCGTCCAGTCGAGCGTCACGTTCTGCAACCGGACGAACGAACCCTCTTCGATCCAGCGGGACGTCATGCCGGAGAACGGACCGACGTCCAGCGCGGTCATCTTGTTCGTGGGATTGGTCGGGGTCCAGTAATCGAGGACCGACCTGAGCTGGTTGGAGCTGCCGCCCGGCGTTTCCATCCCCTGGCGGTTCAGGTTCACCACCTGGAAGTCAAGAGCGCCGCGGAGGATCCAGCTCAGCGAGAGAGCCTTGTAGACGACCGAGCCGGTCAGGCCGACCAGGTAGCGGGGCTGCCCGTTGCCCAGGATGGTTCGGTCGTCGTCGTTGATCAGGCCGTCCGGCTTGCCGGTCAGCAGGCCGGTGGTCGAATCGCGACCGTTGATGTCGCGCACCTTGTCACCCCCCAGGCGCTCGCCGGGCTGGACGACTGCGTCGAGCTCCGCCTGGTTCTGGAAGATGCCGTCCCAGATGTATCCGTAGAAGTTGCCCAGGGGCTCGCCTACCCGCACGATCGCTGATTCTCGGAACGTGGGAAGCGAGCCGTTCGCGCCGGCCAGGAAGAACTGCCGGTCACCGCCGAGATCCAGCACCTTGCTCCGGTTGAACGAGAGGCTGCCACCGAGGTGCAGCTCGACCGCGCCGGTGGTGTGGCGAGTATCGAGCGCCAGCTCGAGGCCGCGGTTCTGCACCTTCCCGATGTTGGTGACGTAGCTCTCGAACCCCGTGAAGTACGGCACCAGCTTCCCGTACAGCAGATCGCGGGTGACCTTGTGGTAGGCGTCTGCGGTCAGGCGAACCCGATCGTCGAGCAGGCCGAGGTCCAGCCCGGCGTCGTATCCCGTGGTGGTCTCCCAGCGCAGGTTCGGGTTCTGGTTGCGGCTGGGGGTGACGCCATTGCGGTACGTCGCCGTGCCGATGGCGTAGATAGAGCCGATCGTCCAAGCCGCGAGCGACTCATATGGGTCGATCGCTTCACTCCCCGATCGGCCGGCGGAGAAGCGCAGCTTGAGGTCGTTCACGGCCGGCGCGAGCCGGCGGAAGAACGGCTCCTCGCTCACCCGCCACGCCACGGCGGCGGAAGGGAAGGATGCCCACTTGTTGTTCGCGGCGAACTTGGATGAGCCGTCGGTCCGGAACGTGCCCGTCACCAGGTATTTTCCGGCGAAGCCGTAGTTCACGCGACCCAGGAACGACACGAGCCGCTGCCGCCCCGCGCTCGAGCCCCCGGTCACGGTCTCCGCCAGATTCAGACGCCGGTAGCCGAGCAGGTCGGTCGCGAAGCCCACACCTTGCTGGGTGCTCTCCCCGGTGCGCGTCTCCTGCGCCGTAAAGCCGCCCAGGATCGTGACGTCGTGCTTGTCGGCGAGCGTGCGGCGCAGCGTCACGGTGTTCTCCGACAGCCAGATCCTGCTCCGGTTGTTATCGATGTTCGCCTGCCCCGTGTTGAATGCGGTGCGCAACAGCCGGGAGGTGTAGCGCTGATTGAGGCGAGCACGGGACGTGTAGCTCAGGCTGGTGCGCGCCGTAATCCCCGGCACGAGGTCGTACTCCCCGAAGGCGTGGCCGAGCACGTAGTCCGTGGTGGTCTTGTCGTCCCGCAGTGTGGCGATCGCGAGGGGGTTGTCGTTGGTCTGGCTGGGCAGGAGCGGCCCGCTGAAGTTCCCGTTCGCGTCGTACACCGGGATCGTCGGCGGGAAGCGCAGCGCCATCATCGTGATGGGTCCGCCTGCCGAGCCATAGCCGTCGTTTACGCGGACCTCGTCCCCCACAGACCGGCTGTAGGTCGCGCGGGCGCCGAACCGGAACCGCTCGCTCAAGTCCTGGTCGAGGTTGAAGCGCAGGGACCCGCGCGTGAGCCCCGAGCCGAGCACGATGCCCTCCTGATCGAACCAGGCGCCGGAGAGCATCAACCTGGTAGCGCCGGTCGTGCCGCTGACCCGAAGCTCGTGATTCCGGATCGGTGCTGCCTGATAGACCACGTCTTGCCAGTCCGTGCTCGGCAGCGGGCGCAGCGTATCGTACGTGATGCTGGCGTCGTGGCTCGGGCTGCGCATGTACAGCCGCGCGAACTCGTCCGCGTTCAGCACGTCGATGTGCTTGGTCACCTCCTGCATGCCGGTGTAGCCGGAGTAGCCGATGCTCATCTGGCCCGGCGCGCCGCCCTTGGTGGTCACGAGGATGACCCCGTTGGCTCCGCGCGCGCCGTAAATCGCGCTGGCTGAGATGTCCTTCAGGACGTCGACGGACTGGATGTCGCTCGGATTGATGTGGTTGAGATCCGCGCCGATGACGCCGTCGACGACGACCAGCGGCTCGTTGCTCGCCTCCAGGGAATTGCTGCCGCGTACGCGGATGCGCAGCTCGGAACCGGGCTGCGCATTCGTCGTCTGCACCTGCACGCCCGACACGAGCCCGGCGATGGCCTGCTCGATCCGGGGCACGGGAAGCGTCGCGATTTGTCGGCTCGACACCGAGCCGACCGAGCCCGTCACGTCCCCCCTGCGCTGCGTGCCGTAGCCGACGGCGACGATCGGGTTCAGCTCGATGGGACTCGCCTTCAGCTGAAAGTCCGCGACCGTCTGCTGGCCGTCCTGCACGACGGCCGTCGCGTCTCCGGGGGCATAGCCCAGCCGCCGGGCCCGCAGCCGATGCGTCCCCGGCGACACCCCCGGAATGGCATATCGGCCTTGTTCATCGGTCTCGGCGCTGAGCCGCGTGTCGGCGATGGTGACGGCCACGCGCGCTAGCGGCGCATTTGTGGCCGAGTCCCTAACGGTCCCGGCGATCGTGCCCTGGGCGCTGGCTGCGCGCGGCACTGCGAGGAGCGCGGCGCAACCGACGAGCAAGACAGATGTGGTTCTCATGCGGAATGCTCCCAAGCAGGAGGGCGGATCGGCGCTGGGTCCTCGGCGGAATGGGCGGTTGTTAGCGTTAACTGGTCACGTTAACATCATGGTGCAGTCAGTCCGAACCGCTGTCAAGAAGGGCTGGGAAGCCGATGTCAATGCGCACGATGCACGATGTCGCCCGGGCGGCCGGTGTGAGCGCGATGACCGTGTCGCGCTACCTCCATCAGCCATCCCTCCTCAAGCCCGCGACCCGGGTCAAGGTCCAGCAGGCGATCGAGCGGTTGCAGTACATCCCGAACGAGACCGCGCGAACCCTGCTCACCGGCCGGACCCGCACCGTCGCTCTCGTCGTCGCGGACATCACCAACCCGTTCTTCACGGCGATCGCCCGCGGTGCCGAGGACGTGGCCGTGGCGTCGGCGTACACGCTCGTGCTCGGGAACAGCGACGAACGCCTCGAGAAGGAGCGCGGCTACCTGCGCACGACGATCGCGCGCCGGATGGATGGACTGGTCTTGTCCCCCGCGGAGGCGGGCGAGCACCACATCGCGTGGTTCACGCAACACAAGATCCCGGTCGTGCTCATCGACCGTGAGATCGCGGGAGTGCGGGCGGACGCGGTGCTGAGCGATTCCCGCGACGGCGCCCGGCAGCTCGTCGCGTACCTGGTGGCGCGGGGCTACCGCGAGATCGCGTTTATCGGCGGGGAGGCAGGCGTCTCCTCGCTCGAGGAGCGGCTCGCCGGCTACCGCGATGCGATGCGGGAGGCGGGGCTCGCCCCGGAGGAGCACCTGGGGCGCTACGACCGGCAGAGCGGCGAGGAAATCATGACGCGGCTCTTGTCCGGCGGCCGCGTCCCCCATCCGCGCGCCGTGATCGCCGCGAACAACTACGTCGCGGTCGGCGCGCTCGTCGCGCTCCGCCGGGCGGGGCTCGCGACCCCCGGTGACGTGGCCCTCGCGTGCTTCGGCGACTTGGAGATCGCCGCCCTGCTCGATCCCTTCCTCACCGTCATCGCCCAGCCCGCCTACGAGATGGGGCGGCTCGCCATGGACGCCCTGCTGGAGCGGATAGGCGGGTACCAGGGGGCGCCGCGCCGGCGCGTGCTCCCCGTCAAGCTCATCGCCCGCCGCTCGGCGTGAGGCTGGACGCCCGTCGTGCAGAGCTCAGCCTCGGCCAGGGGTTGCGATCGGCCGGGGGAAGCGTCACGGGCCTCACGTCGGGGAGCGGCGTCGTCCGGTCCGGCGCGAGCACCACGGAGGCTCCGCTCGCCAGCTCGAGGACGAACTCGCCCGCCTGGGCTCTCGTCACGCGCGGCGCCGGACCCGTGTGGGCGCGAACCACGGCTGTGTCCCAATCCTCGACGACGAGCCGGCAGGGCTGACCGGCGCGGCTCTCGACCCGCACCCACGCTGTCCGCCCGCTGCGACGCACCCCGCTGACCAAGAAGCCTCCGTCGGCGCGGAGGTGATCGAAGGCAGCCTCCGTCCACGCGCTCGGCACCGCAGGATACACCCGCAGCGCCCCGCCCCAATCCTGGAGGAAGAGCTCCTGGATCGACGTCGCGGCGGAGAGCGGCGTCTCGATCACCGGCCCAGCCTCCGCGTAGAAGGTGTTCGGCTCCATGTAGCGCGGCGCATCGAGGAACTGGTTCAGGCGGGTGAGCGCGACGTCGCCGTGGCCGAGCAGGGCGTGCAGCGACGCGCCGCCGGTGAACGAGTAGCCGCGGAACAGCGCCGGCTCGCGCTCCCAGGTTGCGAGCGAGGTCTCGATGAGCGCCCGAGCGTCCGGGCGATCGGGGGTAATCAGTGCCAGCGGGTAGATCGCCAGCAGGTGCGAATAGTGGCGGTGCGACTCCTTCCACGGCCGGCCGCGGCCCACCATCAGCCCGGCCGTGTCGGTGGGGAAGGGCGCGAGATGGTCGAGCACCTCGCGCCAGCGCGGCACGAGCGGCTCGTCGAGCCGCAGCCGCGCGGCGCTGGCCAGAAGCGTCTCGAGGCCCCACCGCAGCAGCGCGAGGTCGTAGCTCGCGTCCGGCACGGTCGCGAGCTCCGGTGAGTGCGTCGGCGGAAGATGCCAACGCCCGTCCTCCCCCCGCTCGAGGTAGGCGAGGTAGTTGCCGATGGCGCGCACCAGCAGCGGATACACCCGCTTCCGGAGGATGCGGTCGTCCATCTGGTAGCGGTAGTGGAGCCAGTAGTAGTACATCGTCCATGGCAGGTCGCCCATCTCGTGCGCGGCGTCGCTCTGTGCGGTCGTGAGATCGACCGGCCGCACGAGGTCGGGGCCGGAGCTGCGGCCGATCGCCGCCGCCTCGCCCCGCAGCCGCTCGGGCACGTTGTCGATCAGCGCCTGACGATTCCGGTCGAGGTTCCCGAACAGCGATTCGGCCAGATCGAGCCGGTTCGCCCGGAACAGCGGCGAGTAGGTGAGCTGGATGTTCAGGTTCCACCAGATCCCGGGCCAGGGAGTGGCGTGGAACCAGGGCCCGTTCAGGTCCAGGATCGGTCCGTCCGGGCGCATGGCGGAGCCGAGCTTGTAGATCTGGATCCAGTAGTAGGCCTCGAGCCGGGCGTCCGGGAAGCTGAGAAAGCTGGCGGGGTAGTAGGCGTGCCACCATTGCCGGTGCGCCGCGACCAGGCGCGCGAGGCCCAGCCGGGCCGCCTCCCTCGTTGCCGCGCGAGCCTCGGCTAGAGCTTCGCGGTCGGTGGCGCCCTGGCCGATGCTGACGTAGAAGGTCCTCACCCCCTGACCCCAGGACGTCACCCCCTGACCCCCGGACCTCACCCCCTGACCCCCTCTCCGCGTTGCGGAGAGGGGGAACGACGGGTGGGTCTCGTTCCCCCTCTCCCGAAGGGAGAGGGGGCCAGGGGGTGAGGACTCGGAGAGGGGGTCGGGGGGTGAGGTCCCCGATGGGGATTGGGGCTCGCGGGGTGAGGACGACCGCCGGATGGACTCGGCATGCGCTCCGCCCCCGATGAACGACTGCACGCTCGTGATTTCGTCCGACGAGCGGGTAACGGCCGGCGCCGGATGCAGGTCCTCGGGCGCCAGGGGATCCTTGCGATACACTTTGCGCGGCGGACGCGCCTCGGCGGGAGACCAGTCGAGGTCGACCGCCCGCTCGCCGCCCGCGCCCTCGAGCACGATGACGATCACCGACGGCGCGGACGCCGTGAAGCTGCGCCAACGCACCTCCCCCCGATCCGTCGTCACCGTGCCGCGCGCTTCGGCGTCCCACAGCGCCAGGCGCGCGCTCCCTCCGGTCACGGCGCCGGCCGTTTTCACGACGACCCGCCCGATCGGGAAGCGGGACCCGTCGTGCACCACATCGGTGCGGTTGATAGTCCACCCGAGCGCGCCGTCCTGCACGTCGATGGTCGCTCCCACACGGCCGTTCCCGATGAACGCGCTCTCGCCCCACCGCGCCGGCAGGCGGTCCCAGACCAGGTCGTGCCGCGCGAGGAACGCGGGCCAATCGACGCGCGGCGCCGGCGCCGGCGGCCGCTGCGCGTGCACGGTGGTGATCACGGCCAGGAGAAGGGCGCAGCGAGTCATCGGGTGGTCATCATCGTCCAGCGGATGGTGCGATAGTGGAACGGCTTCCCGCCGGGCGGCCGGCGCGACTCGCCCTGAAGCTTCCCCGAGGAATCCCGCCGCACTGTGAGCGTCGTCCACGAAAAGTCGCCCTGCTCATATCCGAACGTCTCGCCGTCGTCGTCGTACAGCTCGAAGCGGCCGTCGGCCTCGCCGTAGTGCCGGACCTCCAGGTCCGCCTGCTCGTTGGGCGGCGGCACCTGGCGCCGGTCGCCCGCCAAGAGCGGGATGATGCCGCCGTCCGCCACGAACAGCGGAATGCGCTCGAGACCCGGCATCACCGTGATGGTCGCTCCGCTTCCCGCCAGGGCGCCGGTGTAGAAGTCGTACCACTTCCCGGCGGGCAGAATCACCGTACGCGAGGTCTCCCCGGCGAACAGCGGCGCCACCAGCAGGTTGTCGCCCACCATGAACTCGTCCTTGGGGTCGCGCCCCGCCGCGAAGCCTTCGACCAGCGGCATCGCCCGGACCGGCGGCGTCCCCTGGAAATGGTACCGCGCAAACGCCGTGTACAGATAGGGCAAGAGCCGGAGCCGCAGCCGCATCACGTCGCGCACGGCGTCGGCCACCTCCGGGAACGACCACGGCTTCGTGCCGTCGGCCCAGGCGTTCAGCATCGCCAGCGGCGAGAAACACACCGACTGCATGCGGCGCAGCCACTCCTCACCCGTCTTGGACGACCGCACCTCGGGCGTCCACAGGACGCCGATGAAGCTCGAGTTGACCAACGCGGTGATGAAATCCGGGTGGCTGTAGTAGTCGTTGTAGATGACGTACGGCAGCGCCGCCGCGCCGGCGTTCGAGCCGCGCACCAGACCCCAGGTGCGCCGGCCCCGCTGCCGGAATAGCTCCGCCGTCGCGCGCTGGAGATAGAGCGCGTACACCTGACGCATCTCCTCCCCGCTCAGGCCCGACGGAAAGACGGCGTGGTCGGGCCAGAGCCATTTGTCGTAGCCGTCCACCTCGTCGATCTTGTAGCCCGAGACGCCGAGCTGCAGGTGCTCGCGCCGGAACAGGTCGAGCACCACCGCGCGCGTCTCGGGCAGCGTGAAGTCCGGGACGAGCCCCGTCCAGACCGTGTGCGACCCGGAGAGCGGCTCGAGCCGCCCGTAGAAAGGCGCTTTGGGCGAGACATAGGGATTGATCCAGAGATTCACGGCGACGCGGCGGCGCTGCATCTCCCGCATGAAGCCCGGCGCATCGGGGAAGCGCGTCGGGTCCCACATGAAGGTGCCGGGGTAGGCGGCGCTCTGCCAGCCGGGCTCGAGGCCGACAACGTCGAGCGGGTAGCCGCGGGCGGCGAACTCGTCCACCTCGCGCAGCACCTGCTCGGCGGTGTACAGGGTCGGCACGCGCTGCAGGAAGCCGAGCCCCCACTTGGGCGGCAGCACCCCGCCGCCCGAGAACAGGTTGTAGCGCCGGACCGCGTCCAGCGGGGTCGGACCGGCGAAGACGAAGAGCCGCGTGCCCGCCGCGGGAACGAGCGCTTCCACGGCATCGGATAGCGGGATGGCCGTCCAGCTCGAGTCGCTGTTCCGGTCCTTGACCGGCGGGGGATGTTTCGAGTCCCTCGACTCGGCGGTCCCGGCGTACACGGTGATGTAGCGCGGCGCGTCGATCAGGACGGCGTACCCGGCGCTCGACACGTACAACGGCACCGGCGCGTGGGTGCGCCCGTTGTCCGACCCGCCATAGTGATCGACGTGCAGCTCTTTCACCGTCCCGCGCTGCTCTACGGTCTTGAAATTGAGCCCCAGCCCGTAGAGCCGCTCCGACGGTCCGAGGGGAAAACGGAGGGAGACTCTGGCGTCACGCCGGAAGGCCCGGATCTCCCCCGGTGGGAGGGGGAACTCCACCGCTCGCATGGCGCGCAGCGCGTCCACCCGCGGCTCGCTGCCGGCCGCGTCGAGCAGGCTCATGGCGTCCGGCGTTCCGACGGTCGCCTTCCACACGCCGGGCGCCACGGCCGTCCAGACGACGGCGAGCTCCTCACCCGAGGGGCTCGCAGCGCCCTGGGCGGTCGCGAGACGAGCCAACGCGCTCACGAGGAGCGAGACGGCGGCGCCTTGGCAGGCGACGCCGAGCCGCGGCTTCAGCCGCGACTCCTGGGCGGTAGGATCGTCGCGACGACTGCGGTCGTCCACTCGCCGTGGTTGCTCCGGTACGTCCCGCGCATCCACAGGAGCGCGGTCCGAGGATCCTTCCACTTGGGCACGATCGGCCGCAGGTTGT
>WNGA01013659.1_pt1 | contig 10355 bp, 9 predicted proteins | sample 5400061 | NCBI WGS metagenome assembly WNGA01 (sample SAMN13153366, study PRJNA577476) | soil metagenome | isolation source: 100 cm soil or saprolite under grassland replicate 2 | place: USA:California | collected 2016-06-15
CGGGAAGAGAAGTCGTCGCTCATCGAACACGTCAGCCAACAACGCCCGCTGACTTCATCTCCTCGATCTCGGCGTCTGAGTAGCCTGCGTCGCGGAGCAGATCCGCAGTATGCTCGCCGCGCCTGGGGGCGGTTGTGCGGACGGCGCCGGGGGTGTCCGAGAACTTGGGACCGACGCCAACCTGCTTGACGGGGCCGAACTCCGGATGCTCGACCTCGGTGACCATGCCGCGCGCCTGCACGTGGGGGTCCTGGAAGACTTCGTCGAGGGAGTAGACGGGGCCGACGCAGATATCGCGCTGGCGGAGCTGCTCGAACCACTCGTCGCGGGTCTTTTCTTTGAACTTCGTTCGCAGCGCCTCGAAGATCTCGGGGTGCTTTTCGCGGTTCATCTGGTGAGGGATGTATTCCTCGCAGTCGAGGGCCTTGCAGAGCTCGGACCAGAACCAGGGCTCGATGCAGCCGATGCTCAACCACTTGCCGTCCTTCGTTTCGTAGACGGAGTAGTAGGGCGCGCCGCCGTTCAGCATCTCGACGCCGGGGTTCGGGACCATGCCGGCGGCGAAGTACTGGCTGGCGGGAAAGGCGAGCAGGGAGGTGACGCCGTCGCTCATGGCGATGTCGACGTACTGGCCGCGCCCGCTCTCGCCGCGAGCGATGACGGCAGCGAGGATGGCGAATGCGGCGTAGAGACCTCCGGCGGCGAAGTCCGCGATGATGTTCATAGGGATGGCCGGAGGCGAACCGGGCGTGCCGATCATCCCCAGGGCGCCGCCGATGCTGATGTAGTTGATGTCGTGGCCGACGAGGCCGGCGTAGGGGCCGGTCTGGCCGTAACCACTGAGCGAGCAGTAGACGACGCGATCGTTGCGCGTCTTCACGGTCTCGTAGTCGACGCCGAGGCGCTTGACGACGCCGGGCCGGAAGCCCTCGATGACGACGTCGGCATCTTCGGCGAGCTTGAGGAACGCTTCCTGGGCGCGCGGGTCCTTGAGATTGAGGCCGACGGAGCGCTTGTTGCGGTTAAGGGCCCAGTGGGCCTGGGCGCGCTCGCTCATGCCCATCTCCATGCGACGGCCGGCGCCGGGAGCTTCCTCGACAATGATGACGTCGGCGCCGAGGTCGCCGAGGAGCATGGTGCAGTAGGGACCGGGCGCCTGGCGGGTGAGGTCGAGGACGCGGATTCCTTCGAGGGGCATCATGGGCTGGCTCCTTGAGGAGGTGTCAGGTGTTAGGTGTTAGCAATGATACGGCAAGAAGGAGGATCGAAGAAGGAGGATGAAGGCTTGGTAACCTCGGTCATCGTCCACCTTCCAACTTCCATCTTCCATAGGCTTCTGCTACCATGACTCTACGGTCCGGGGCTGTAGCTCAGCTGGGAGAGCGCCACACTGGCAGTGTGGAGGTCAGGGGTTCGAGCCCCCTCAGCTCCACCAGGCTCGACAAAACGGACAAACCTGCAAAGCGACAAACCAAAAAAACCGAATAGCGGATAGAGGCGGCGAAGGGGAGTAGTAGGGCCTCCGTAGCCGAGGCATTCAGCCTCGACGCAGAGAGCCGGCGGCTGGTGCGAGCCGGCAAACGATCGGCCCGAACTCGCTCCGGAGCCTCGCCGGTGAGATCGTGACGTAGCCGGCGACGGGGAAGCGCCCGTTATAGCGCCCCCAAGAGTTGCCCTGGGCAGCGGAACGTTAATCGCTTCGCTCATGCTTCGAGAACCTCAGCACGAGCGGGAAGAAGCGTTTACGCCGGCCGGGGAATCAGGGTGGTACCGCGGAGAATGATGGCCCCTCCGTCCCTGGACGGAGGGGCCGCTGTATTCGAGGAAGGGAGAAATGGGAAGGGAGAAATGAGGGCGGGGTTGCGGCCCTATTTCGCATTTCTCATTGCATCTTTTCCAAGCGATGGACGTTTCGACCGGCGACGAACTGGAGATCATCGGGCGGCTGGCTATGGCAGGGCTGCTCGGCGGGCTGATCGGGCTGGAGCGCGAGCTGCGCGGATATCCCGCGGGCATTCGCACGCTTGCGCTCGTGGCGCTGGGCGCGTCGCTGTTCACGGACATCTCGCGACTATTGGGAGGCGAGGACCGGGTCGCGGCTCAGATCGTTACCGGCATCGGCTTCCTCGGTGCGGGCGTGATCTTCCGCGAGGGTTATACGGTCAAAGGCATCACAACAGCGGCGACGATCTGGGCGGCTGCTGCGGTGGGTATGGCGGTTGGGGCGGAGCTTTACATCTCCGCTGCCCTCGGGGCGGCCGTCGTCTTTCTAATCCTTGAGTCGCGTCCGTTCACGCGGCGCGTAGATAAGATCATCCGCCGAGAGGCGCGCGAGCTTGGCCCGGAGGTAGAGCAGGCGATCACCGCCAGCGACCTCGAGGAAGACGAGCGGACGGGTGAAACGGAGTAGGGAGACCGGATGGACGATGCCACCGCGCACTGAAGTGCGCGGCTTGAACGACGCCGGCATGCCAAGAGGAGTATTCGGATGACCAAGGAGATTAAAACGGCACCGCGCACTGAAGTGCGTGGCGTGAACGGCACCCTGTACCACGTTTGGCTTTCACCCAGGCGTCGCAAGCCGATATTGCTCGGCGATATAGACGAGGCTGTGAAGCGGCATTTTGCAGCGATAGCTCAGGAGAACAAGATTGAGATCCTTGAGTGCGAGACGGGCTATGATCACGTGCATCTGCTCGTCAAGCCGCCGCCGAAGATGCCGCTTTCCGAGGCGATGCGACTATTGAAGGGCGCGTCGGCTCGCTACATCTTTCGGGAGTTTGACGGACTGAAAATCGATCTGCGCAATGATCACTTCTGGCAACGCGGCTACGGCTTCCGCAGAGTGAACCCAGGCGCCATCCGATCCACTGTGAGCTATATCCGCAACCACCGATCGCACGACGATCTGGAGCCGCGCACTTCAGTGCGCGGGGATTGGTCGATATCACGGAGGCAGCGCGATGGCTGAAACGAAAAAGGTAGAAACGAAAACGGAACGCTACGACCCGCAGACAATCGAGAAGAAGTGGCAGCAGAAGTGGGAGGCCGACGGCATCTATCACACCAACCTGAACGCCGAGCGGCGCCGCTTCTTCCTGACGATGCTCCCGTACACGTCGGGCGACCTGCACGTTGGGCACTGGTACCCGATGTCGCCGTCCGACGCTGCGGCGCGGTACCGCCGGATGCGCGGTTACGAGGTGTTCTTCCCGATCGGGTTCGACGCGTTCGGTCTGCCGGCGGAGAACGCGGCAATCAAGCAGGGCATTCATCCGCACAAGTGGACTTACGACAACATCGACCGCATGCGCGGACAGCTCAAGACGATGGGGGCGATGTTCGACTGGAACAGCGAGATCCGGAGCTGCGACCCGGAGTATTACCGGTGGAACCAGTGGTTCTTCCTGAAGTTCTACGAGAAGGGCCTGGCGTACCGCGCGAAGGCGCCGGTGAACTGGTGCCCGTCCTGCCAGACGGTGCTGGCGAACGAGCAGGTGCTGCCAAACGGCACCTGCGAGCGCTGCGGCACGCCCGTGATCCATCGCGACCTGGAACAGTGGTTCCTGAAGACAACCGCCTACGCCGACGAGCTCCTGGACTTCTCCGGCATGGAGTGGCCGGAGAAGATCACGACGATGCAGCGCAACTGGATCGGGCGCTCGGAGGGGGTTGAGGTCGCCTTCGGGCTAGACGTTCCAGGCGTCGAGGAGAAGGAGATACGCGTCTTCACGACGAGACCTGACACGATCTTCGGCGTCACGTCGATGGTGCTGGCGCCGGAGCACCCCCTGGTGCCCCTGATCACGACGCCGGACCGCAGGGCGGAGGTCGACGCCTACATCGAGCAGGCGCGCATGCAGACCGAGATCGAGCGGATGAGCACGGAGCGCGAGAAGACAGGAGTCTTCACGGGTGCCTACTGCCGGAACCTGCTTTCGGGGCAGGACGTGCCGATCTGGATCGCGGACTACGCGCTGCTCTGGTACGGGACGGGCGCGGTGATGGGCGTTCCGGCGCACGACGAGCGGGACTTCCAGTTCGCAAAGAGGCATGGATTTGCGATACCCGTGGTGATCGCCCCGCCCGATTGGGATGGCGGCGAGCTGGAGGAGCCTTATGTCGAGCCGGGGACGATGGTCAACTCCGGACAATTCGACGGGTTTGCCAGCGAGGACGGCAAGCGCGCGGTGGCGGAGTTCATCGAAGAGAACGGCTGGGGCAAGCGGACCATAACCTACCGCCTGCGCGACTACTTGATCTCGCGCCAGCGCTACTGGGGGACGCCGATCCCGATGGTGCACTGCCCGAAGGATGGCATCGTGCCGGTGCCGGAGGACCAGTTGCCGGTGCTGTTGCCGGAGGACGCCGAGTTCAAGCCGACAGGGGAATCGCCGCTGGCACGCCACGAGGGGTTCGTGAACACGAGGTGTCCGAAGTGCGGCGGCCCGGCGAAGCGGGAAACGGACACGATGGACACGTTCATGGACTCCAACTGGTACTTCATCCGCTACTTGAGTCCAAACTACGACAAGGGCCCGGTCGATCCTGAGCTGGCGCGCCGCTGGCTACCGGTGGACCAGTACACGGGCGGAGCCGAGCACGCGGTGATGCATCTGCTGTACGCGCGCTTCTTCTGGAAGGCCATCCGGGACATGGGGCTGGTGAAGGGCGACGAGCCGTTCCTGCGGCTCTTCAACCAGGGCCAGATCCTCGGGCCGGACGGGCAGCGCATGTCGAAGTCGCGCGGGAACGTCGTGGCGCCGGACCGGCAGGTCGCGCGCTACGGCGCAGACGTCTTCCGCTGCTACTTGATGTTCATCGGGCCCTGGGACCAGGGCGGGCCGTTCGGTCTGGAGGGTATCTCAGGGGTGGAGCGCTGGCTGAACCGCGTCTGGAACGTCGTGCAGACGGAGCCGCGGTTCGGTCTAGACGGCGACGGCCGGGATCTGCGCCACCTGACCCACAAGACGATTCGCCGCGCGACGGAGGACATCGAGCAGTTCCGTTTCAACACGCTGATCGCAGCCCTGATGGAGATGACAAACGGTTTGACGAAGGCGCGGGCCGCGGGCCCTGTCCGGCGAGAGGCCTGGAACGAGGCGATCGAGGCGCTTCTGCTGATGGTCGCACCGCTGGCACCCCACATCGCAGAGGAGTTATGGGAGCGTAGCGGGCGTCCTTATAGCGTTCACACGCAGGCATGGCCTGAGTGGGACACCGACCTGGCCCGGGAGGACGAGGTCACGCTGGTCGTGCAGGTCAACGGGAGGGTGCGAGACCGCATTCAGGTCCCGGCTGACATCGATGAAGCGCGCGCCAAAGAGCTGGCGCTCGGGAGCGCGGGCGTCCTGAAGCACCTGTATGGCAAGACGTTACAGCAGGTCGTTTATGTGCCGGGCAAGCTCGTAAACATCGTGGTGGTCTGACTGCATTACGGCGAATCCTGCGACGCGACTCATACGTTAGACTAGGGTGGCATGAAGGACCGCCCGGACGTCTGGACGGAGACGGACTCCCGCGACTTCCTGGACCTGGCGGAGATCGCCGTTCCAGCGCGGGAGGAGCAGACTCAGGCGCTGCTCGCGCTCATCCCCGCGGAGCGCGATGAGGCTTTCACGGTTGCCGACCTGTGCGCCGGCGAAGGTCTGCTCTGCGAGCGCATACTCGGGAAGTTTCCGAAGTCACGCGTCCTGGCGCTGGACGGCTCCGAGGTGATGCGGGCGAGGGCGGCTGCGCGGCTCGCTCCGTTCGCCGAGCGAGCCGAAGTACAGGCTTTCGACCTCGATTTCGACGGCTGGCTCGATGAGCTGCCCGCGCCGCTGCGCTGCGCCGTCTCCTCCATGGCGCTCCATCACCTTGAGGCTGAGCGCAAACGACATATGTTCCGCCGGTTGGCGGAGCGCCTGACGCCGGGCGGAGCGCTGCTGATCGCGGACATCATCGCGACGACGTCCGAATTCGCGCGCCGCTCGTTCGCTGAGCAGTGGGAAAGGCTCGCCCGCGACCAGTCGCTCGCCAGCGTGGGGTCGCTCAACGGTTACGAAAGAGCCATCGCGGAGGGCTGGAGTCCGAAGTGGCTGACTGAACCAGAGATCGGCGAGATGCCGTATTCTGTGTACGAGCAGCTAAAATGGCTTGACGAAGCGGGATTCTCAGCCGTGGACTGCTTCTGGATGCGCGCCGGGCATGCGATCTACGGCGGATACAAGTAACAATGCCTTCGACATCTGTCTCTCGCGTGATTAATGCCTCGCGCGACGAGGTCTGGGCTGTACTCTCGGACATCGCGAACGCCCGCCGCTGGAACTCCGCCTGGTCAGGCATTGAGTTCGCTTCGAACCAGACCCACGGGCCGGAGACGCGCTTCCGCGCCCACACGTCCGAGGGGGACACGTTCGAGTTCGTCGTTAGCGCCTGGATCGCTCCTGAGTATATCGAGTTCTCGCCGGTCCGCGACGCGACCGAGCGATATGGCATCACGTTGGAATCGCACGCGTTTCGTCTGGAGCCGCAGGGCGAGGCGACCACCCTGGTGCAGTTGGTCGCTCGGGCATCGACCCACGGCGTCCGTGGATTCTTCGTCGGACTTCTGTTCTGGCGAGGGTATCAGAAGCATGGCCTCAACTCAGCGCTCGATACGCTGAATTCGGTGTTTGAGCCGGAGCAGGCCGACAAACAAGAGGAAGAGGCGACACAGGCCTCAGACTGAGAAGCAGATGTCACGCTGGTTGGCTCTCGCAGTTGGCGCCGTAGCCTGTATTCTGGTCACCCTGCCGGCCCAGCGAACTGCGGGCGAGGATGCCGTCCGCATCACGTCCCACGTTTCCTATGATGTGCGACCCGATCAAGGGCCGGTGCGCGTGCTCTGGGACGTCACGTTTCAGAACAACGATCCGGCAACAACGAACGGGGGCGACGGGGAGACGGAATTCTTCTACGAGACGTTGACGATTCCCGTGCTGCGCGGCGCGTCCGGACTCCTGGCGACTGCTTCCACCGGCGAGCCACTCGCGGTGACGCTGGGCGAGCCTGGAGCCGGCCCCACCGTGACTGCGACCGTGTCATTTCACAGGCACGTATTCTTCGGCGAGATGTACGGCTTCACGCTCGCGTACGAGCTCGCGAACGTGCGGGAGCCATCCGTGCTGGTGACGCCTACGTATGCGTACCTGCCGGTGATCGCGGGTGGCGATGAGGCGACGGTGACGGTTGTTTCGCCGTCCGGCAGCGATTGGAGCGTAAGCCTTGAGGCCGAGGAATGCGCCCAGAACGGGGCAACTTTCACCTGCTCGGGGGCCGACGCCGCTTTTTTGGCCGCGCTAGTGGAAGTGAGCCGGCCTGATGCCGTCGCGAGTTTCTCATTTGACACCCTGCTGAAGGAAAAGGCTGTCTCGGTGACTCTGAGCTACTTTCAGGGCGAAGAGGCAACCTCGCAGCACCTGAAGGACCTAGTAAGGGCAGCGTTGCCTTTGATGGAGGACGTGTACGGCTTCCCTTACCCCGGGCCGGCCACGGTCAGCGTGTCCCAGGGCGGACGGCAGGCGGCCCTGGGTTACGAAGGACTGGCATCCTGCGACCCCGCCGGCGCGTGCAGCGTCGTCGTTTCACCGGCCGCCGACGACATTACGGTCCTGCACGAGCTGGCGCACTTCTGGTCTAGTATCTACAGCAAACGCTGGCTTTCAGAGGCGTTCGCTCAACTGGTGGCTGAAGAGACGGCGAGCGCCCTGCCGCCCGGGCTGGTCCAGCGTCAGCCTCCAGCGAGAGAGCCGGCGGCAGTGGACGTGCGGCTGGACGAGTGGGGCGACGTGTCGTCACTGATCGGTGCGGCGGAATCGGCAGTGGACGTCGAGAACGCGGGATACGACCGATCGTTGCGCTTCCTGTACGTGCTGCGCTCCACGGTCGGCAGCGACGTGCTGAAGCGAGTAAACGCGGCCATTGCGGCGGGACAGTCGCCTGCGGACAGCAAACGTTACCTGGACCTACTCGAGGAGTTGAGCCAGAGACCATTGGATGATCTCTTCGCTGAGTGGGTCTTCCCACCATCAATGAAGCCCACGCTCGCCGTCAGACGGGAGCTGCGGGACCGTCTTGAGACCCTCGCGAGGAGAGTAGCAGACGAGGGGATGTCCGAAAGCGAGCCCCACAGAATCCGCGCCCACGTTGACGCCTGGCAGTTCGATTCGGCACGGGTGGCGCTCGACGATGCAGAGGCCGAGCTCGTCGAGTATGACGATCTGAAGGCAACACTGTCACGGCTCACAGCGGACGCCGAAGCCGAAGGGCTTTTATTGCCCGCCTCGATCCGCGAAGTGATGAGGGAATGGGAATTCCCAAGCGCGCGCTCTATGCTCTCGGCAGCCGCGGCCGCCGTTGATGCCTACGCTTCGGCGCGCCAACGTGTGGACACGCCACGCAACCTGTGGGAACGCTTTGGACTTTTGGGGACGAATCCGAATGAGAAGCTGGAGGAGGCGTCAGCGACGTTCGCGGACGGGGACTTCAGAACTGCGCTGGATCGTGGCAATGAAGCCACCGATTTGGTCGGCGGCGCATCGCAGAAGGCCCTGCGACGGCTCCTATTTCTCGGTCTCGTCTTCGCCTCCATCGCGGTCGGTACCGGAATAGCCGTGTGGATGTCTCAGCAGCGGGAGAAGGATCTAGCCGAGCTCTAGCCCGGGCGCTCTGCAGCGCGGTGCTCAAGCGTGTCTATTCCCTTGCGTACGGTTGAGAGGAAGCCGTCCAGCTCATGCTCGAGCCGTTTCAAGGTCTGCAGGGCGTAGACATCAGCCTCCCGCATCTGCGCGCGGCTAGACTCCTGTGCGTCGTCCAGGCGTCCGCGGGCCTGCTCCTCGGCGCTCTTGACAAACTCCTGAGCACGCGTCTGCGCCTCGGCCAGCAGGTCGCGAGCGCGCGCTTCGGCAGCCTTGACGACCTCCGTTTCGCGGAGGCGCTTCTCCACCTCCGACTTCGACTCCTCAAGGAGCCGGGCTGCTTCCTCCTCCGCGAGGCGGACCACCTCATCCCTGCGTTCCAGCACATCACGGGAGTCGTAGACTTCACGAGGCACGGCCACACGCATGCGATCGATCACATCCAGGAGCCGCTGGCGGGAGATAACGAGGCCACCGCCGACGGGCAGGCGTCTGGCGTCCGAAGCCATCTCCTCCAGGCGGTCTATAAGGTGAAGGATATCCATTTCCGGCTCATCTGGAGGCTGGAGGCTGGAGATTGGAGGTTGGAGCTGGTGTCGTCACGGTGTCGCGGCATTTGTACTCCTATTTGGCGAACTTCTTTTCGAGAGCCTTGCCGACGTGCGTGGGCACGAGCTCTCCGACGTCGTAACCGAGGCTGGCCACTTCCCGAATGCGGTGGCCACTGACGTACAGATGCTCAAGGCTGGCCATCATGTATACCGACTCGATCTCCGGCGCCATCTTCTTATTCATGAGCGCCATGTCCAGCTCCGCTTCGAAGTCCGTCACAGCCCGAATGCCGCGCACCAGCACCTTGGCCTGCTCCCGGCGGGCGAAGTCGACCACGAGCCCGGTGAACGGTTTGACCTCAACGTTCCGCAAGTGACGCACGGCCGCCTGGAACAACTCGACCCGCTCTTCGGTGGAGAACAGACACTTATTCGCATCCATGTTGTACACGGCGATGACGAGACGCTCGAACAGCGTCGATGTCCTCTGCGCGATATCGATATGGCCGTTGGTCACCGGGTCGAACCGCCCGGGATACACCGCTGTCAGCAAGCGTCACCTCCTAACGGTAGATCGATACCGCACTGTCGCCGTGTCGCCGTGAGTTGACTAGCTCCAAGGGTCCGATCGAAGCTCCGGGCTCCTCCCGTGGGCTGTGCTCCAGCACCAGCACGGTGACCCTGGGCTGAACGAGGCCGGACGAGCACAGCGCCTCCAGGGCAGCCACTGCTTCGCGGTCCGCATACGGAGGGTCAGCGAGAATGAGTGTATAAGGCTCGCGCAGACGGGCGTTTGCGCGCTCCACCGCTAGACAGTACACACGCGCCCGATCCTCAAAGCCGGTCAGGCGAAGGTTTTCGCGTACCAGCGCGCAGGACGTGGGGTCGCTCTCGACGAAGTCGCACCAACCGGCGCCGCGGCTGATGGCTTCGATGCCGAGGGCTCCGCTACCGGCGTATAAGTCCAGCACGCGAGACATGTCCACGCCCAGAGAGGCGAGGGCGGAGAAGATGGCGCCGCGCATTAAGTCGGAAGTGGGGCGCACAGTGGTGGCGGCGGCGCTACGCCGCTCTCTCGCCGGCGCCTTCAGACGCCGCCCTCTGGCTGTGCCGGCAATCACGCGCATTTGGTCAGGGACCGGTC
>WNGA01034281.1_pt1 | contig 10354 bp, 8 predicted proteins | sample 5400061 | NCBI WGS metagenome assembly WNGA01 (sample SAMN13153366, study PRJNA577476) | soil metagenome | isolation source: 100 cm soil or saprolite under grassland replicate 2 | place: USA:California | collected 2016-06-15
AAACGCCATCCCCGCCGGATACGTCCAGATCGCATGCCAGTCGTGCGTCACCGTGCCGTCCGCCGCCGTGGCGGCGAAGGCGCCGACCACACGGCCCGACGCCCACGCGCCGATGACGTATCCGAAGCCATTCGTGACCACGTTGATGAGCCCCTGCGCCGCGGCCCGGATCCGCTCACCGGCGCGTTCATCGGTGTAGACCTGGCCCGCCACGAAGAAGAAGTCGTAACAGACGCCGTGCAGCAGGATGCCGGCGTACAGGAGCCACATCCCGGCCCCGATGTTGCCCTGGCCGAAGGCGAGGTAGCGCAGCGTCCACGCCAGCATCCCGCCGAGCATGATCGCCTTGATCCCGTAGCGCCGCAGCGCGAACGGCAACAGCAGCATGAAGAAGATCTCGGACATCTGCCCGAACGTCTGGATGAAGGCGGGCTCGGGGGCGTGGATCTCGTTCAGAAACAGGTTCGTGAACGCGTAATAGAACTGCAGCGGGATGCACAGCAGGAACGACCCCAGCAGGAAGACCAGGAACGTGCGGTCGCGCAGCAGCTGCAGCGCGTCGAGCCCCAGGGCGTTGTGGACGCTGAACGGCATGCCCGCCGACTTGGGCGGCGTGTGGGGCAGGGTGAGGGAGAACAACCCCAGCGCGAACGATCCCGCGGCCGCCACGCGCATCGGCGTCGCCAGGGCGTCGGCGTGCAGCACCCGGCCGATCACGATGCCGGCGATGATCCACCCGATCGTCCCCAGCACCCGCAGGAACGGGAAGTACTTGGGGTTCTGGATGTGGTGGAAGGAGATCGAGTTCGTGAGCGACAGCGTCGGCATGTAGCACAGCGCGTACAGAATCAGCGCCGGGAAGAACGTCCCGAACGTGGTCAACGTGGACGCGTACCACATGATCGCCCCGCCCACGAGGTGCAGGACCGCCAGCAGTTTTTCCGTGGCGACGAAGCGATCGGCGAAGACGCCCATGAAGAACGGCGACACGATCGCCGCGATGGCCGTCGTCGCGTACGCCGCGCCGATCTGCGGGCCGCTGAAGTGCAGCGTGGTGCCGAGGTAGGTGCCCATCGTGACGAACCAGGCCCCCCAGATGAAGTACTGGAGCAGCATCATCGCGGCCAAGCGCACGTGGGCCCGGGTCATGTCCATCCTCGGAAAGGAGAGTCGGAGCAAAAGAGTACGGCGCCACCGGGAGAGGGGCTAGGGTAGGGAAAAGGGGTCTGTTGGGCGGCGTCCACAGTGTCGCTATCTTCCCCGCTCCCGGTTCGGCGACCCCAGATCGTGCTCATCCCCAAGCTCGTCACCACGCTGAGAGGCTACACCCGCGAGCAGCTCGCTGCGGATCTGACGGCGGGCGTCATCGTCGGGATCGTGGCGCTGCCCCTCGCCATCGCGTTCGCGATCGCCAGCGGCCTGACCCCCGAGCGCGGGCTCTACACCGCCATCGTCGCGGGCTTCCTGATCTCCGCCCTGGGAGGCTCGCGCGTGCAGATCGGCGGCCCCACCGGGGCGTTCGTGGTGATCGTGGCGGGGGTGGTGCAGCGCTACGGCGTGGATGGGCTGCTCGTCGCCACGCTCATGGCGGGGGTCATCCTCGTCGTGTTCGGCCTCGTCCGCATGGGCGGCGCCATCAAGTTCATCCCCTACCCGGTGACCATCGGGTTCACCAGCGGCATCGCGCTCATCATCTTCTCGAGCCAGGTCCGGGACCTGCTCGGCCTCGAGATGAACGCGGTGCCCGCGCCGTTCCTCACCAAGTGGGACGCGTACGCGCGCGCCTTCGACACCCTCAATCCTTGGGCGCTGCTCGTCGCCGTCGCGACCTTTGTGATCATCCTGGTGTGGCCCAAGATCGAGCGGCGCATCCCCGGCCCGTTCGTCGCCCTCATCGTCACGACCGTGCTGGTCCGCCTGCTGCACCTGCCCGTCGAGACGATTGGCAGCCGCTTCGGGGTGATCGACGCCGGGCTGCCGCGGCCGACGCTCCCCCACGTGACGCTGCCGATGCTCGCGACCCTCGCGGCGCCCGCGTTCACCATCGCGCTGCTCGGCGCGATCGAATCGCTGCTCTCCGCGGTCGTCGCGGACGGCATGATCGGCGGCCGCCACCGCTCCAACATGGAGCTCGTCGCCCAGGGGATCGCCAATATCGCCTCGCCGATCTTCGGCGGCATGCCGGCGACCGGCGCGATCGCCCGCACCGCCACGAACGTGAAGAACGGCGGCCGCACCCCCGTGGCCGGGATGGCGCACGCCTTGACCCTGCTCCTCATTACTCTGTTCTTCGGCCGCTGGGCGGGCCTGGTGCCGCTGGCGACGCTGGCCGCGATCCTTGTCGTCGTCGCGTTCCATATGAGCGAATGGCGCACCTTCGGGGCGGAGCTCCGGGCGCCCAAGAGCGACGTCGCGGTGTTGCTCACCACCTTCTTGCTCACCGTGCTTGTCGACCTCACCGTGGCGATCGAGGTGGGGATGGTGCTCGCCGCCTTCCTCTTCATGCGGCGCATGGCCGAGGTCACGAACATCAGCGTGTTCACGCACGAGTTCACCGATCCCAAGGACGATTTCGAAACCGATCCCAACGCGGTGCGCCGGCGCACCGTGCCCGACGGCGTGCAGGTCTACGAGATCAGCGGCCCGTTCTTCTTCGGCGCCGCCGAGATGTTTAAGGACCGGGTGGGCCGGATCGCCGGCAGGCCGAAGGTCTTGATCCTCCGGATGCGGCACGTGCCGGCGATCGATTCGACGGGCCTCCATGCCCTGCGCGACCTCGTGCGGCGCAGCCGCCAGGAGGGCACACTCGTGGTCCTCGCCGACGTGCACGCCCAGCCGATCGTGGCCTTGGAACGTTCGGGCTTCCTCGACGAGATCGGTGAGGACAACCTCACGGGCAACATCGACGACGCCCTGAACCGGGCGCGGGAGTTTCTCGGTCTGGAGCCCGTGGCGCGCCCCGCGTTCGCGACGCCCACGGTAGCGCGGGAGTCCTCGCCGGGCATGCCGGCGGTCTGAAGCTCTCTTCACACAGACGAACGCCTTCCTTCACGCGCCCGCCGCTAAGCTCCCCGTGCGCTTCCACACTACCGCACAAGGAGCTGGAGATGAGAGTCTCGAAGGCTGTCCTCGGCATCGCCGGGGTCGGGGTGCTGGCCGTCGCCGCCGTAGCGTTCGCCGGCCGCGCGCCGCGGTATGAGTTCGTCGACTTTGGGACGTCGATGACGCCCACGACGCCCACCTATCGGGCGGCGCTGTCCCCCGCCTCGCGGGCGAGCGTCAAGGAGTTTCGGATCCCGATCCTGGATGCCACCGTCGAGGTCGCCCCCGGCGTGACGTACAAGGGGTGGACCTTCGGCGGCACCGTGCCGGGTCCTGTGGTCCGAGTGCGCGAGGGCGACCTCGTCCGCATCCGCCTCGTCAACAAGGCGTCGATGCCCCATTCGATCGATTTCCACGCGGCCCGCGTCCCGATGAATCGCGCGTTCCGCACGATCGTCCCCGGGGACTCGATCGCGTTCGAGTTCACCGCCCGCGATCCCGGCGCGTACCTGGTGCATTGCGGCACGCCGCCGGTGCTGCTCCACCTGATGCAGGGGATGTACCTCCCCATCATCGTGGATCCCCGTGACGGGTGGCCGACGCCGGTCGACAAGGAGTTCGTCATCGTGCAGAGCGAGTTCTACCTCGGCGCGGGCAACAGCGCGCAGCCAGGCGCCCCCGATTGGAATCAGGCGCTGGCCAAGCAGGCCACCTACGTCGTCTTCAACGGGCGCGCCTTCCAGTACCAGGCTCACCCGCTCGAAGTCGCGGTGGGGGATCGCGTGCGGTTCTTCGTGGTGAACGCCGGTCCGAGCTTCCCGAGCGATTTCCACGTCGTCGGCACCGTCTTCGACCGCGTGTATCCGGACGGCAATCCGGACCATGCGCTGACCAGCGTGCAGACATGGAGCGTGCCGGCGGGCGGCGGGGCGGTCTTCGAGACCGTCTTCGAGGACGAGGCGAGCGGCACGGGCGTGTACGCGTTCGTCACGCACGCGTTCGCCGATGCGGCGAAGGGAGCCGTGGGGCTCGTGCAGGTGGGCGGGGCGAGCGTAGCCGCCGGAACCGGGCACTAGGAGGGAGCCATGAAAGTCGCCGAGCTGATGCATACCGACTTGAAGACCATCAGTGCCGACGCCACGGTGGCGGACGCCGTGGAGGCCCTGACCGATGCCGGCGTGTCCGCATTGCCGGTCATCGATCGCTTCGGACGCGCCGTGGGCGTGCTGTCGACGCGGGAAATCCTGCGGGCCGAGAGTAGCTGCACCTCGCCGCGGCAGCGGGAGCAGCTGTTCAACCACACGTTGATTCTCGAGGTGATGTCGCCGTGGCCCGTGACGGTCGATCCCGATACCGACGTCAAGCAGACCGCCCGGGAGATGCTGTATCTCAACGTGCAACGCCTGTTCGTCGAGTACGAGGGCGCGCTGGTCGGCGTGATCTCGCAGAGCGATCTCGTCGGGGCGGTAGCGACCGCGCGGATTTGAGCCGGTCCGCAGCGCTGGGTTGAACGCCGGGGGCGATGGCGTTAAAACAGGGGCGTGGCCAAACGCTCCAGTCGTTCCCCGGCCCGCTCGGCCGCCGCCGAAGGCGCGCGGATCCGCAGCCGCTTCGAGCTCCTGCTCGACGCCACCATTGCCATGGGCACCTCCGGCTCGCTCGGGGAGCTGCTGCAGCGGCTGGTGGATTCGGCGCGCGAGGTGGTCGGGGCGCGCTTCGCGGCCCTCGGCGTCCTGAGCCCGGACGGGGCCTCGCTCGCCGAATTCGTGACGTCCGGCCTCACCGAGGCCGAGCGCGCTCGCATCGGCGACCTGCCGCGCGGGCGCGGCCTCCTCGGGCTCCTCATCACCGAGCCGCGGCCCATCCGCACCCGGGACATCGCCCGGCACCCGCAGCGCTACGGCTTCCCGCCCCATCACCCCCCGATGACCTCGTTCCTCGGCGTGCCGGTGCGAGGGCGCGAAAAGGTCTTCGGCAACCTCTACCTCACCGACAAGCAGGGGGCGGACGAGTTCAGTACCGAAGACGAAGCGATCGCCATCGCGCTCGCCGCCCAGGCGGCTGTGGCGGTGGAAAAGCAGCGGCTCTACGAGGCGAGCCAGGAGCTGCTCGAACGCGTGCGCGGAATGCAGCGCCAACGCGATCTCTTCTTCGCCATGATGAATCACGAGCTCCGCAACGCGCTGACCGGCGTGTACGGCTGGGCGGAGCGCCTGGTCCGGGCGAAGTCTCCCGACGGGGTGGACCGGGCGGCCCACGAAGTCTACGAGGGCGCCGAACGCACGATCACGCTGCTCAACAACTTCCTCGACCTTACCCGGCTCGACGCCGGCAAGGTGCAACCCGTGTGGCGGGACGTGGAGGTCGAGCCGGCGCTTGCACACGCCGGCAAGGTGCAACCCGTGTGGCGGGACGTGGAGGTCGAGCCGGCGCTTGCACGAGTTCTCGCCGGCATCGAGCCGGCCGCCGCCGCGCGGCGCATCCGGCTGGAGCTGGAGCGTCGTGGCACCGCGGTGCTGCGGACCGATCCCGTGCGCCTCGAGCAGATCCTCGTGAACCTGCTCTCCAACGCCGTCCGCCACAGCCCTGAGAGGAGTACAATTACGGTCCGCGTCAACGCCGATCGGAACGGCTTGGCGTTCCGCGTCGTGGATCGCGGGCCGGGGGTTCCCGTGGAACTGCGCGAGCGCATTTTCGAGCCATTCGAGCGCTTCGATCCGCATTCGGGGCTGGGGACGGGGCTGGGGCTGCCGGTGTCTCGGCGTCTCGCGGAGGTCCTGGGCGGAGCGCTGCGGGTGGAGGAGACGGTGGAAGGGGGGGCGACCTTCGTGCTGCTCTTGCCCCTGGCACCACCGGCATGAAGGTTCCTTCATCATTCCTTTAGAATCGATTCAGCGCCGCCACCTTAGGCTCGGAACATGAAAATCCTCGTGGTGGAAGACGACCGGAAAGTCGCGGGGTTCATCGAACAGGGCCTGCGCGAAGAGGGATACGCCGTAGACGTCGCCCCGGACGGCGATGAGGCGACGATGCTGGCGCACGTCTATGACTACGACCTCCTGCTGCTGGACGTGATGCTCCCGAAGAAGACCGGTCTCCAGGTGGCGGCAGAGTTGCGGCGCGAGGGGCGCAAGACGCCGATCCTGATGCTCACGGCGCGCGATACGACGGAGGACGTGGTGCGCGGGCTCGACTCCGGCGCCGACGACTACCTCGCGAAGCCGTTCAAGTTCGACGAGCTGCTGGCGCGGGTGCGCGCGCTCGTGCGCCGCGGCGGCGCCAGCCGGACGGAGCTCCTCACCTACGGACCGATCGAGCTGGACCGTTTGAAGCACAAGGTGAAGGTCGACGGCAAGAAGCTCGATCTCACCCCCAAGGAGTTCCAGCTGCTCGAGCACTTCCTGCTGCGGCCGGAGGAGGTCATCCGGCGCACGGACCTGCTCGAGAAAGTGTGGGACCTGCACTTCGATCCCGAGAGCAACGTCGTCGACGTGCACGTCGGCAATCTGCGGCGCAAGTTGCGCGAAGCGGCCGGCGTGGAAATGGTGCAGACGGTGCGCGGCGTGGGATTCCGTCTCCAGGCGCCGGGTCGGGACGAGGAGTGAACCGGTCGCTGCGGCGCACCCTGGCGGTGCGGTTCGCGACGACGATGGCCGTCGGACTGACCCTAGCCTGTGCCGCGTTGTACTGGGTGACGGGCCGCGTCATGGAGCGGGAGGGAAAGGCGGCACTCGCGCCCGCCGCGGGCGAGCGGTGGGTGCGCGGGGAAGAGCGGGATCTCCTCGTTGCGTTGGTCGCCGTGGTCGTCGCCGGGACGTCCGCGACGCTGGTGGGCGCGTGGTGGCTGGCGGGCTCCGCGGTGCGGCCGGTGCAGGAGATCACCGCGCAGGCGATGCACATCGAGGCAGGATCGCTCGACCGCCCCATTGCGGCCCATGCGGACACGGAGGAGTATCAGGGCCTCGTCGCCGTGCTCAACCGCATGCTCGACCGTCTCGACCGCGCGTTCCGGGGGCAGCGGCGTCTCACCGCCGACGTGAGCCACGAGCTGCGCACGCCGCTCACCACGCTGCGCGGGCTGATGGAGGTCGCCCTGCGAACCGAGCGGAGGCCGCGGGAGTACCAGCGCACCATGCGCAGTGCGCTCGAGGAGATCGACCGCCTCGCGGAAATGTGTGAAGATCTGCTCCTCGTGACACGGGCGGACGCCCGGCTCATGACGCCGCGCCGCTTCCCGACCGACCTGAACGTCGTCGTCCGCGAGGAGCTCGAGGCCGTGAACCGGAAGCTACTCGAGAAGGATTTGACCTCGGACGCGGTGCTCGATCCGGCGGTGCCGTCGCTGCCGCTCGATGCGCCGTTAGTCGGCCGCGTGGTGGGGCACCTGCTGGACAACGCCATCAAGTTCACGCCGGTGGGCGGCCGCATTGATGTGGCTACGGCCCGTGTGCCGGGCGCGGTGCGCTTCACCATTCAGGACTCCGGGCCGGGGTTCCGGACGGAGGACGTGCCCCACGTCTTCGAGCCGTTCTATCGCGCCGACCAGGCGCGGACGACCGGCACGGGGGCGGGTTTGGGACTGACACTGGTAAGCGCCATCGTGCGCTTGCACGGCGGCACGGTACGGGCGGGCAACGTCAACGGGACGGGGGCGCGGATCGAGTTCGAGCTGCCCGCGCCGGCCGACGCCGTGGCTGAGCGCTCGCCGGACTGAGCCCGGGCGGGCGGATGCGACGGCTGCTACAGCGCGCCCCGGTCGCCGTTCTCGCCGCAGTGGGGCTCGCGGCGGGACTGGCGGCCAGGTTGCTCGGCTCACCGGTCGTCGCCGAACGGATCTTCCTCCTCACCCTCCTCGCGGGCGGCGCGCCGCTCGTCTTCCAGACCCTCCACGGCGTGTGGCGGGGCCGCTTCGCTGCCGACATCGTCGCGACGCTCGCCATCATCGGCGCGGCGCTCCTGGGGCAGTACTTCGCGGGCGCCGTCATCGTGCTGATGCAGTCCGGCGGCGAAACGCTGGAGCGCTACGCGCTGGGGCGGGCGTCGAGCTCCCTCGAAGCCCTGCTCGCGCGCGCCCCGCGTATCGCTCACCGCCGCCGGGACGGGCAACTGGAGGAGGTTCCGGTAGAGCGTGTCGGAGTCGGCGATGAGATCGTCGTCAAACCGGGCGATCTCGTCCCGGTCGACGCGACCGTGCTCGACGGCACGTCGGCAGTGGACGAGTCGGCGCTCACGGGCGAGCCGCTCCCCGTGCGGGCGGGCCCCGGCACCGACCTCCTGTCGGGGAGCATCAACCTCGACGGGGTGCTGCACGCCCGCGCCGTGCGTCCCGCGGCCGAGAGCCAGTACCAGCAGATCGTCCGGCTGGTGGACCAGGCGCGCCGGGAGAAGCCTCCCATCCAGCGGCTCGCCGACCGGTTCGCGGTCTGGTTCACCCCGCTCACCCTCGCGATGTGCGGCGTGGCATACCTGGTGACCGGCAACGCTACGGCCGTGCTCGCAGTTCTGGTGGTCGCGACCCCCTGTCCCCTGATCCTCGCGACGCCGGTCGCGGTGATCGCCGGGATCAGTCGCGCCGCGGACCTCGGCGTCATCGTGAAAACCGGGGCGGCCATCGAGCAGCTGGGACTGGCGCGCGCGGTCGTGTCCCGCCGCCGACGTGCTGCGCCTCGCTGCGGCCGTGGAGCAGTACTCCTCGCACCATCTGGGGCGGGCCATCGTCGAACACGGTCGTCAGCAGGGGCCCCTGGCGGACCTCGGCGAGTTCCAGGAAGCCCCGGGGCGCGGGGTGTCTGGCCGCGTCGACGGGCGCACGGTGGAAGTCGGCTCGGCCGCCTACCTCGCCACGCGCGGCATCGCGGTGTCGGAGACGCCGCCCGCCGAGACCACCGCCTACGTGGGCGTGGACGGCCTTCTCGCCGGAGCCATCGAGTTCGCCGACCGCATGCGCCACCAGGTGCCGGCGCTGCTGCATCGCCTCGCGGTGCTCGGCGTGACCGACACGGTGATGCTGACGGGGGACCGCGAGGCCAGTGCCGAAGTGATCGCCGGGCAGGCGGGGATCCGGACCGTGCGCGCCAACCTGTTGCCTGCCGACAAGGTGGCGGCGGTCGAGGAGCTGAAGCGGCGCCATGGGGCGGTCGTGATGGTGGGGGACGGGATCAACGACGCGCCGGCGCTAGCGGCCGCGACCGTCGGCGTGGCGATGGGCGCGCACGGGACGGCCATCTCTGCGGAAGCCGCGGACGTGGTGCTGCTCGTGGACGACATCTCCCGGGTCGGCGATGCGATGGCGATCAGCCGCCGCATGCGGCGCATCGCGCTCCAGAGCATCGGCGTGGGGCTCGGCGTCAGCCTCGCGCTAATGGCGGTGGCGAGCCTCGGCTACCTGTCCCCACCGGTCGGGGCGGTCCTGCAGGAGGCCCTCGACGCCGCCGTGATCCTCAACGCGCTGCGAGTGCGGTGATGCACCGCGCGTCCTGACCTGATTGCGGTGCCGGGTACCGCGTGGTAAACGTCGGGCGTCTGATGTCCTCGGTCACTTTGATCGGTAGTGGTCGGCCAGATCCCTGATCGACGTCGCGGTCGCCAGGAGCCCGGTCCACCGCGTGGTGAACATCCAGTCCGCGAAGAAGGCTGACAGGTCGGGCGACGCGGTGCGCCTGGCGAATGCGACGAAGTCCCGCGTGGTGCCCCCGTTGATGAATTGCCGGGCATAGCCACCGACGACGCTGTCGAACTGGGCCTCGCCCAGCAGGTCGTAGAGGGTCGCAAACATTAAGTCGCCGACCACGTAGGACCGGCCGGTCATGTCGCGCTTGCCGTAGTCGATGAAGGGGACCCGGCCCAGCGACGTGTCCTCGGCGACGCTCGCACTCACGGTCGCGATCTCTCGCCCATAGAAGTCCGCCCGGCCGGTCCACCCGTCGAGCCGCTCGCGCATCAGGTGCTGCAGAAACATCGCCAGCCCCTCGTTCCACCGCGGCGACGGGTTGTCGGTGTCGGGCGCATTCCAGAGGTGCGACAGCTCGTGGTACAGCTCGCCGAGCCGGGCCGGATCGCGGAACGCGGAGGCGGTCTGGATAATGCCGCCGACGAGGCTGGCCTGCGAGCCCCAACCGTCTGGAATCTCCGTGATCGTGAGCGTCAGGCCCCCGCGCGGGGGCCCAAGCCACTGGGTCAAGGTCCGCAGCGCGGTCTGGGCGCTCGTCATCAGGCGGCGGGCGCCGGCGCTGTCGGCCGGGAAGTAGAACACGCGCACCCCGCCGTCTACGATCGTGTCGAACGGCGCGATGGCGATGTTCAGGAACGGGCT
>WNGA01015633.1_pt1 | contig 10353 bp, 15 predicted proteins | sample 5400061 | NCBI WGS metagenome assembly WNGA01 (sample SAMN13153366, study PRJNA577476) | soil metagenome | isolation source: 100 cm soil or saprolite under grassland replicate 2 | place: USA:California | collected 2016-06-15
GACCTGCTCAACGTCGCGGCCCTGGAGCGGATGCTGGCCGGACTCTCGACTCGCCGCTACCCGGCGGGTCTGGAGCCAGTTGGTGACGTGGAGCCGCTGGCCATCTCGAAGTTAGCCGTCTCGCGGCGCTTTGTCCAGGGCACCGAGCAGAAGCTGGCCGAGCTCTTCGGACGCGACCTCAGCCAACTCGACCTGGTGGCCATCTTCATCGATGGGATGCTGATCGCCGATCACTGTGTGGTGGTGGCTTTAGGAGTCGAGGCTGATGGCCGCAAGCATCCGCTCGGTCTGTGGGAAGGCACCACCGAGAACAAAACCAGCCCGGCGAATCAGCGCCACAGGCGATAGACAACGTCAGCCTGGTTGGTACACCGAGCCACGTCGCCGAGCTCCTCGAGCGCTACGCGGCCGCTCGTGTTACGCATGTGTTCGCGCGCCTGAGTCTGGACGCCATGCCGCCCGAGGTTGCTCGCCGCACGATCGAGCTGTTCGGCCGCGAGGTCATCCCGCGGTTCATGTGATCCCCGCGCGCTAGCCAGCTCAGTCGTCGATCGGCTCGTTATCTCGCGCCGCGATTGGATCGTGCGGGGCGCTATGACCCTCGGTCGGCACAACCGCGCCCAGCGGCGCACCACCCATCATCGCCCGCGGCACCAACAAGTCCGTACCGTGTGGCTTGTCGGCTACGCCATCCTCGGCTAGCGGCGCGCCCTCGCCGTGCACCAGCGGCGAAGCGGCTTCAGCGTCGAGCTCGAGCGCTGCGCGGTCATCCTGGATCGTAGGGTGCTGATCACGTTCGTTGGCCATGGGTGTTGCGGTTCCTTTCGACCCTGACCGTTGGGCAAGCGCCGTACCAGGCGTGCTACAACACCGCGCCAGCGCGAGAGCAATGGTCGCTATGGATTTCGGGGTCACCATTCGGCCCACTCCTCACGGTGGCTTGGGGACTCCACGAGTGTCGAGCTGATGGAGAGCGCCATGGCCGGGCGTGCAGTCGTATGCCATGGAGCCTCCCAAGAAACGGCCCAGCGGTTGTTGATGGAGCCGATCGGCTCAAGATTGCGAGCCCAGATCACGTTGCGTGATGTATACCACCGCAAACACATAGGAATGCTCACATGCCTGGAGATGCACGGCCGCGATGCGGGACCGCTTAATAGCCCCGTTCTTCCCCCGTGACCGTGGAGCTGTAACACCCTACCGGGCGGCTGGAGCAGCGACAGCGGGCGTTGCCGCGGATCCGACGTGGGCGGGCGGCTCTCATAAGGGCGTTCGTCCGAATGCCCCGTCTACTCGTGTTCAGGCGCGGGTCCATCGCGTCGCGCAAGCCGTCGCCCATGACGTTGAACCCGAACACCACCAGCATGAGCGCGAGGCCTGGCACGACCATCACGTGGGGAGCAAGCGATGCCCACTGGAGACTGTTCTGGAGCATCGACCCCCATTCAGCCGTGGGCGGCGGGACGCCCAGCCCCAGGAAGCTGAGGCCGGCTGCCGTCATGATGGCGGCCGGGATCAGCAATGTGGTCTGGACGATCAGGGGCGCCATGATGTTGGGCAGAATGTAGCGGGCCATAATCGCCGAGTCCCGGTTGCCGGTTGCAACGGCGGCCTCGACGAACGTGCTTTGCTTGACCGAGAGCGTGAGACCCTGCGCCAGCCGCGCGTACTGGGGGATGTGGTACACGGCGATGGCGATCACGACGTTGTTCACGCCATTGCCGAGAATGGCAATGATCGTGAGCGCGACAATGATCGCCGGAAACGCCAGGAGGATATCCATCAGTCGCATGATCCACATGTCTAGCCGCTCGTAGTAGGCGGCAAGCATTCCCAGCAAGGCCCCGATGATTGCGGACGAAATGATGGCGGCGAGCGAAATATAGAGTGACATGCGGGCGCCCCATATGACCCGGCTGAGCAGGTCCCGGCCCTGGTTGTCGGTCCCCAGGAGGTGCAGTGGGCTGGGAGGGGCCAGGGCGTCACGGACGTTCACCGCATCCGGGTCCATGGGCGCGAGTTGAGGCGCAAAGATCGCCGTCAGCACGAACAGGAAGGCGATGATCGCGCCAGCCGCGGCGAGCTTGTAATCTCGGGCAAACTCCAAGGCCTCATTGAGAAGGGACTCGATGGGACGACTGGTGGGTTCCTCGACGCGGGAGACCGCCGGCAGCACTTTGTTGAGACCGGTCTCTGCTTTCAAGGCCGCGTAACTATCGATATCGGATTCGCGGGTCCAGGAACGTGTACACCACGTCGACCGCGAGATTCACCAGGACGAAGGAAGCGCCGAAGATCAGTAAAGCGCCCTGGATCATGGGAATGTCCCGCTGGGTGACGGCGGTCACCAGGAGACGGCCCAGACCGGGCCACGCAAAAACCTGCTCGGTGATTACAGCTCCGCCAAGCATGTAGCCAAAGCGGAGTCCGACCACCGTCACGACCGGCACCAGAGCGTTCCGCAGGGCGTGCCCGCCTACGACCACCGATTCGCGTAGGCCTTTGGCGCGCGCCGTTCGGATAAAGTCCTGGCCCAGAATTTCCAGCAGTGACGAGCGAGTCATCCGGGTGATGAAAGCCACGGAGAAGACGGCAAGGCAGACCGTCGGCATCAGGAAGGCCTGCCAGGTGGCTTTGCCGGCGCTCGGGAGGACGTGCAGCGTCACGCTGAAGTAGTAGGCCATCATGAGACCGAGCCAGAAGACTGGTACGGATATCCCGAGGAGGGCCACGACAGTCATCAGGTGATCCCAGAACGTCCCCTGCTTGATCGCCGCAACGGTACCGAGAGCGATTCCAAGGGTGCTTGCCAGGATGATGGCGGCGAGCGAAAGCTGGACCGTGTTGACGAAGCTGGGGACTATTTCCTGAACGACCGGTCGGCGAGTCTGAACGGACTTGCCCAGATCGCCGCGAACAATGCCCTGCAGAAAGTTGGCGTACTGAACCAGCACCGGCTTGTCGAGTCCGAGCTCGTGGCGCGCGGCTTCAACAGCCTCCTCCGTGGCGTACCCGCCCACGTACATGCGAGCAGCATCGCCGGGGATCAACTGGAACGCGAAGAAGACCAGCGTGACCACCAGGAACAGGACCGGCACACTGGCCAACAAGCGTTTGGCGACGAAACTAGCCATCACGCGAACTTAAATTTAGTGTTGCAGTGATCTCCACACGCCGGACTTCTTTTGGCGTGAAATCATCCCGACGGTGACGAAGCAGCGGATTCCGCGGACCAGCGGAACGGAAGCAGCGGAATGAGGGGTGGCGCCGGGGCTGCCAGACACCGTACTAACGCCACCCGCGAGATTGAAACTGCCCTCGTCGACGATTTGGCCAGTCTTTCGGGCTTGACGGATTAAAAGTCCGCTGCTCTGCCATTGAGCTAGGGGGCGCCTTCGAACGAGTCTACGAGATTGCGGGCGCGCCTGCGCGTGAATTCCATACCTTCAACCAACAGGACGGGGTTCTAGCGTTCGCGCGGAGTACTCAGTGATGATGTATGAGGTTCCGGAGACAGACTCGGCGTGGAATGCGCGGCGGAGTAAGTGGGACGGACTCAACACTGGATTGCTACGCAAACGACACATCAGACGGTCCCGATATTGTCGCCGGTCCACCGGCCGAGGGTTTGATTGCGTGGATCGCGTGCGTAGTGGATGACCTGGTCGAGCATCGGCCGGCACACGGCCCTCACGTTCTTGAAGGGGATGTCGTCAAGCAGTTGTCCTTGGTCCACTCCGCTCCATGCGCCTTGCCCGAGCGGCCGGCCATCCCTGAATCAGGCGGCCCGAGCAGGCGTGAAGTGTCAGCCGCAGAAGCCGAGTCGTGAAGCCAGGTGGCACAGAAGCGCGCTGAGCGCCTGGCGCCTCGGTCTGGGCGAGTGGGCGTGATTACCAGTTCCCGCCCGCGTTCGGTCTGCCGATCTCGATTAGACCGATCTATTCAGGGGAGCGGCGGCGACCTCACTGCAAGGCCGGGCACGGCATGCATCCAGCGCGGCCAGCAACTCCGCGCGCGGCTGGTCACCTTCCGCAGGACGTCATCTGTAGTGGTAATTCGCCAGTCCTGCTTGAGATTTGCAGCCCGGTCACGCTGCGTGTGCTCCGCCGCCGACCGCAAGCGCCGCAGCGTCGGGGCCCCGAGTGAGCGTGACTTAGGGGCGCGGAGTGGCCCGGCCTTGGACGCTTCGACTAACTGGTCCGGATGTAGACGTTGTCGCCCGTGACCACCTCATTGAAGTTGATAACGCCCGGGATGAGCAGCCGCACGCCCTCCTCGGCACTGTTCGGCGGGTTCGGCCCGATGATGCAGTACACCCACAGAATGCCGTCGTGCGGGGTTCCGCCAGTCGGAGTCAGCGTCACCCGTAACTGGAGTTTGCCGCCGCAGAAATTGTCTGGGATGGGCATTCCGAGGACCACCCCGCAGCCGTACGATTGGAAGCTCAGCAGCTCCGTGGCCGTCCACGTGCCGCTGCCGAGGATCGTCCCCTGGCTGTTGGTATGCGTAAATGATCCGCTCCCGGTGGCGGACTTTGGATTGACAGTGAAGGTGCCCATGCCGGTGACACTGACCATGTCGCCGTTGGGGGCGCGCGCCACGTTTGGCTCCTCTAGATGGAGTTGATAGGTCTGTGTCTGACTGCTCGCCATGACGGGTGCCGGCGCGAGACCAAGAATTGCGAGCGCGACAACAATGAACAGGAACGCCTGTCGATTTCGCATGTGATCTTTCTCCCCTGTCCCTCGTGCGAGGGCCAAATGCCGCTTCCTTAAAACGTGCCTCCGACGCGACTCCTATCGCAGCGTCCAGGGCCGATCACGAGACCGGCCTCTCCGCCACCCCGGGCCTCCGTACTGCTATCACCCCCTTTCAGCGGGTGTCGATCGGCGCTCACGCTTCTGGCACGCGTGCCCGCCAACCACGCGGTCCTCGGGTATGACCATCGCAGCTTCCAGCAGGGTAGCCTATACCCCACCGCCTCGGAACTCAATGAGAGCACGTGGACTTCGGCTGCCGCGAGCAGCTTTATTCGGCTTCTGCCGCACCCGGCGGAGTGAAGGCAAGCTGGAGACGGACTCGAGCGTACGCCCAGAGTGCCAGCGCCTGCACCCCTAGCCACGCCGCGTTTTGGACGCGTTGAAACGGTCGCATCGACGAGGGCATCACCACCAGTACCTCGTCACCGCAACCGTGGAACGCCAAGCGGCTCCGGTCGATGGACCGACTCCCCAGGCGCGATCCCGGCGCTCTGCACGAGCAACAGGTACATGATGCCGAAGATCGGCAGATGCCCAATCAACTCCTGCGGAGGCAGAAACGGGATACCCAGGTTGAACGGCAACCACATCCCAAGGATGACCAGGCGAGTCAGTAATCCACTGATGAGCAGCACACCAATCGTGCCCTCAACCAAGCCAGCGGCAAGCACAAACAGATCGTCAGACATCCAGGTCTGACCGAGAAAGGCACGCGGGAAGTTGAACTGCGGGTGGTCCGTCAGGAACGCAGCGCCGAGGCCCGGGTTCCAGATCTTTTCGCTCAGCGCTGGGGCGATGATCGCAATGCCCGTGATTACGCGCAGACTGGCAACTGCTCGGGCGGACCAGGCGGGACCTCGCTGCGCAAACCACGGTCGCTCGTCGCGGATATCGGCCGCATACCGACCAATCACCAGTATCACCAGCGCTATGCCTAACCAGTGCAGCTGGTCGACTACGTCGTACACAGGAAACAGGAGGAACCCGAGCGGCCCAAGAAGGATGAGCGTAATAGCCGCGAACCAGTCAGCAATGCCAGTGATGAACGCGAACGCCACGAGAAGTTGGATAGCCCCGATAGTCAGTCCACCGGCATCCACCTGTAATCGCATGTTCGGAACCAGCAGCGCCGGCTGGACCGCTGCGTACACGAGAGTAATCGCCGATTGGACCGCCAGCAGCGTTGGCGCGCCAACCGCCATTCTTCGAAGGAACCGAAAGCGGGGCCAATGCGGGTCGCCTGCCAGCCGCTGAACGCCGTACAGCATCCCGAGTGCGACCGCCGCTACCGCCAGTAACAGACCGGTGCGCCCGCTGATCGCCAGATCGAGCCGCAGCGGGTACGCCGACGGGTCCTCGAACCACTTCACGTGGGCGAGCACGGTGGTGGGCGTCAGCCCGGCCGTTAGGGCCGCGAGACCGACCGGTGCCCAGGCGGACCGCACACTTGGGCAGTCTAGCGCCCAGGTGACATGCCCAGCTGGATGGGGATGGGACCAATTTGGGAATGGCGCTGGACGCGTCGAACTTGATGCGCCTTGGTGGACACGTGATCTACGGTGTCGTCACTGGCGTCGCCCATGCGGCAATCGCGACTCGCTAGCGGGCTACAACCCTACGCGGCGCAGGGTACACGTCAGGATCGACTCAGGCGCGGCGGCGATCTCGGGCTGAGCGGTGCATGCACGCGCGTGCTCGCTAACGAGCTGCTGAACGCTCGCCTGGAAATAGGGGGCAAAGCCGAACGTGACCGTCTGCACGACCCACTCCGTCGCGACCCCGTCAGGGTTGTTGCGCAGCGTCCGCCGCGCCTCCACGAGGGCGCAATTGGCGCCGAGCTCGGCATCCGACTGCGCACGACGTTGATCGAGCGTGTCCGCCAGCCGAACCAGTGCGGCCGCGGTTCCGGCATTCCGACTGGCGCCGAGATCGCGAACGAAATGTGCCGCGTAGTCCGGGTACACCACGGCAGGGTCATCGGGTGGCTCGGCGAACATACCCGCGCTCAGCAGCAGCGCCTGGAGCGAAAACAGTCGGCGACGAATGGTGACCGTCCAGGACGGACTCGTGTCAGGCTGATAGTCCTGCCAGGCTCGCGCCAGCGCGTCAAAAGCATCTGGCAGCGATGCGCAATCCGGGGCGGCCGGCGTCGGAGGCGCGAGCGTCGCGCAGCTGGCCGAGACGACCACGATGATCAACGTTGCCAGAGGCCAGGTCATCTATCGTCCCGGCGAGTACAACGCGGCGCTGTTTCTGCTCAAAAAAGGCCGCGTGCAGATCGTGCGCGAGTCAGCCGACGGCCGGCGGCTCATTCTGGGGACACTTGGGCCAGAGACCTTCTTCGGCGAAATGGCGCTCATCGGACAGCGCTTCCCGCAGGACTCTACCGCCGAAGCGCTGGACCAGGCACTGGTGTGCGTTCTGCACCGCCGCGACCTCGAGCGCCTGATCCTTGACTACCCGCGGGTTGGTCTGCGGCTGCTCGAACAGATCAGCGCGCGACTCCTCGAGACCGAGCTGATCGTCGAAGACTTTGCCTTCAAGTCCGTGCCCGCGCGTTTGGCCGGCGTGCTCCTGCGCCTGGTCGAAGCGGCCCCGGATCTCACGGTCGAGGCAAGCCATCAGGAGCTGGCTGATATGGTCGCGACCTACCGCGCCACGGCCACCTTGACGCTCAACCAGTTTCAGGACCGCGGCCTGGTGGAGCTCAGTCGCCGGAGCGTGCGGGTCCTCGATCAACGCGGCCTCCAGGCAATCGCTGAAGCCTGACTGACCAGTCCGGCAACACGCTACGTCGCCCCACTGTGAGAGCTCGGCGATGGCCCGCCGCTACTCGGCTCCGATCGCTGCGCCGTTCAGCACGACGGACGTGGTCACTAGCACCGGCTGGGCCAGAGCGCCGTGCGTGAAGCAACTCTCCTTCGCCAGGTGAACCAGCCGCGCAATGCGCTCGGCGGGTTCGTCAGAGTCGATCTCAATGCGAACGTCCACTCCCGAACAGCCGGCCTCGATCGTGCCTTGCAGGATGGAGCCGCGCCGCGTGGCGTGCAGCGTCTGCTCGATTGCCGCTTGTCGAAAGTGGATCCTGGTGAGCTCCGCACACCGCGAAAGCTGGGTGAGCAGTCAAAACGCGATGGCGGCGCTGAAGTAGCTGAGCGGCGCTGGAGCTGTGTCACTCCCACCTGACCGCGCACCTTCGTCACACAGCATCACCCACACGCTGCTCGTGCGTTGGCCGCCCACTTCGGTCCACACTTCGCCTCGTTTCTGCTGTCCGTCGAGCGTGCGCGCGCGGACGCGCAGGCGCAGGTCGGCGTCGAGGGCGCCTTCGCGCCTGCCGATGGGTGCCGCCGCGGACGACGGCGGGGCTGGCTCGTGTTTGGTCACGATGTCGGACATGACTCCTTCAGGTTAGTGGCGTGCGCCTCCGCCCGATTCCGCTTGCGCGCCGCACGCTAACCCGATAATAGACCAACCGGTTGGTATAAGAAATGGCCAGGCACGCCGTCGAGCACCCTGTTGTGCGCACACGCCTGCTGGAGGCGGCGCGACAACTGATGCTGCGCGATGGCTTCCCTGCTACTGGCGTCGCCGAGATCTGCGCAGCAGCCGGCGTGACCAAGGGTTTCTTCTTTCACTACTTCGCCGGAGTCGATGAATTTGCGGTTCGCCTACGCCGTTGCGATCCGATCGGCGTGTACTCGCTCGCGGGTGATGTAATTCATTCGACATTCTCCGGGTCGGTGACGTGTACGAGCTTGGGACTGATCCCCTGGCGGAACTCGAGACAGCGATCGATGGCCTGGGCAGCAGCCGCACGGCTAGGCGCACCGACGTAGTCGCGGGTAACCACCTTGCCGAAGCGCCGCTGTAGTGCCAGCAGCTCCTTGTCGATTTGCATCCGCGCGACGTAGTCGTCGGCTCGGACGGGGTGAGCGGAGCGGCGACTGAGGAACGCCAGCGCATCTTCCTCCGGGGCGCGGTATCCTCGTCGCGGTCGGCTCGCATGCGCTCGCGAATGATGCGTTCCTCGGACTCGGCGACGGAACCGACCCGCAGGACCCAGGCTTCGCCGCCCAGGTTTTCGATTTCTTGAGCGATCCAGTCCAACTGCTCCTGGAGATCCTGTCGATACGGCACCACCGCCGCGCCCGGCGTCAGACGCCCCGCCCCGCGGCGCTGCAGGGTTGCGCCACGTGGTGACCCGTGGCGTGCTCGACCCGGACGGCAGCCGCCAGACCAATGCGATCCATTCCGGCACGGCACTCAGTGACGTGAAGTGTAGCCCATGTTACAGTCCTTGTGAAGTGTAGCTCATGTTACAGGCGCCTTTGGTGGGGGCGCGGGCGGCGGGCTACTGGCGATGGGTCTCAACGAGCGTGCGGGGTATCTCTTCTTCGCGCTGGCCACGCTGGCGTCCGGGTATCTCGCCGCGACGTACGCGCTGCGCCCGCAGCCCTTCTTCTTTGGGCTCATGGGTCAGGCGCGTGGCATCTACATGTTTGGCGCGCATCTGCGCTGGAGCTGGGCGATCGCGCTCGGCTACGTGGCGAGCGTCCTCACCCATGTGTGGGTGAATGCTAAATCGTCCTGATCGACGAGCCGATGTCGTTGCGTGACGAACTTAGCCGAACACAAGCACTCGTGCTCGGCTTCCTGGCGCTGGCGTGGCTGAGCCTTATCGGCATCCTTGTGCTCGCGCCCGAGACATACGACGAGGTGCTCAGGCTGCCCGCAAGCGTGCGGCTCGTGTCGTTCGTTTCACTTTCAGCGCTCATTGCCGGCGTGATGGTCGGTGTGTTGAAGCGCTGGCGGTGGATCTTCTGGCTGCTATTGATCGCCAATCTCGCCGGCGCCCTGCGCGTGGCAGTTTCCGTGCTCGAGCTTGTGGGCTGGCTGCCCCTTACGGGTCCGCAGTGGTACGTGGAGTTTCAGGCCGTGCTCGGCGCCGCGCAGTTCGTGCTCGGGCTGGTGATGCTTGCCGACTACCGGCACAAAGGCATATGGGGACGACGTGGACCAACATCATAGTGGGGGCGTTTCAGCAGGCAGCGCGAATCCGTGGCGCATCGCGAACAATGCGAGTTGCGTGCGGTCGTGGAGCTGTGTCTTGGCGAGCACTGCCGAGATGTAGTTCTTGACGGTCCCCTCGGTGAGTGACAGGTCGGCCGCGATTTCACGATTCGTGGCTCCCCTGGCAAGTCGCTGTAGGACGTCCCGATCGCGGGCAGTAAACAACTCCCAATCGACGGCCCTGGTGGGCGCTGCAGGCTGCCTCAGCCGCTTCAGCACTTTGCGCGCGATGCTCGGCTGCAGCGGCGACTCGCCGCGCGAAGCAGCGCGCACGGCATCGGCGAGAGCATCCGACCCGACGTCCTTCAACAGGTACCCGCACGCGCCAGCCTCCAGCGAGCGGAACACCAGCTCATCATCATCGAACGTGGTCAGCACCAACACGTGCGTCAGTGGGAAGCGTTGCTGGATGCGCGTTGTCGCGGCGACGCCGTCGCGGTGCGGCATGCGTAGGTCCATCAGAACGACCGACGGACGTAACCGCTCCACCTGTTTCTCGGCTTCGATGCCGTCGGCCGCT
>WNGA01023655.1_pt1 | contig 10353 bp, 7 predicted proteins | sample 5400061 | NCBI WGS metagenome assembly WNGA01 (sample SAMN13153366, study PRJNA577476) | soil metagenome | isolation source: 100 cm soil or saprolite under grassland replicate 2 | place: USA:California | collected 2016-06-15
CTGGTGGGCCAGCTCGCCGCCGCTCCGCCAAACGGACGCGCCTTGACCTCGTCGCCGCAGCGCGTCGTTGTCGCCTCAGACGAGGAGGCCGGGCTTGAGTTGATCACGGCTGCCTTCAACGTCCTGCAGTCGCGCTTCTTCCGGCCCCTCGACTCGCGCGCTCTGCTGAGCGCGGCCTGGCGAGGAACCCAAAAGGTGCTCAACGAGCAGCGTCGGTCGACCGGACGAGTCAGCGCGCCCCAGTTGGTCGGTGACCGCGAGGCGGACCTGGCCGCGTTCTCGACCCAGTACCGAGCGATCCTAGCCGCGGCTGGCCCGGATGTTCAGGGCGCCAGGGTGGCGATGGCCGCGACGGCCGCGATGGCCGACAGCGTGGGTGAGCAACATACAGTGTTTCTGAATCCGGAGCAGTTCGCCCAGTTCAAGGCTAGCCTGAGCAGTGACCAGGGGATTATCGGGTTGGGGATCCGATTCTCGGGCCAGACCGGGCCGTTTACGATCACGAGCGTCGTTCCAGCCAGCCCCGCCGAACAGGCCGGCGTCCAGGAAGGGGACCAGATCGAGCGGGTCGACGGCCGCGACACCAGCCGAATGGACGTCCGCGAGTTGTCGGACCTGCTGCGCGGCGAGGCTGGCCAGCAAGTGACCCTCACCCTGCGGCGGGGTGACGTGAGCCTCGAGATCACCGTCATTCGGGGCCGCTTTGTCATCCCGCCGCTCACGACCCGAATTCTGCCCGAGGGCGTCTGCCTGCTGGCTCTGTCCTCGTTCCCGTTCGCGTTCATCATCGGCCCATCCGGGCGGACCATTGGCAAAGACCTGGACGCCGCGCTGGAGCAGTGCGAGGTGGCCGGCGCGCGCGGCTGGATTGTGGACCTGCGCGGTAACGGCGGCGGCTCGAGCATGGCTCAGGTCCTTGGTCGGTTCATGGACAGTGGGCCAGTCCTTGTGGAGCGAGACCGGATCGGCGGGCGTTACGAGCAGGCGACCGACGGCCACCTGTTTCGAGTCCAACGCCCGCTGGTCGTCTTGATCGACGGCGGCTCGGCCTCGGCATCTGAGGGCTTCGCATCGGCGATCCAGGAGTCCGGTCGCGGGCTGGTCGTCGGCCAGCGCTCGGCGGCCGCCTTGGCCACCGCCACCATCGTGGCCCTGCCACTGGACAGCGGTATGGAGGTGGCCATCCGCGAGGTCTACACGGGTCGCCGCGAGGTCGTCGTCGACGAGGTCGGCGTGAGCCCAGATGTCGAGGTGACGTTTGACCGCGACCCTTCGGTCATCCCGCGACGGGCGATCGAGCTGGCGCTCAACCCGCCGCCCGGCATCGGCCCGCTCCCACCACCGCCGCCTGACCCGCCAGGCGCCGTCCTCTCCGAGCCTGAGCTGCGTCGTCTCATCGAGCCAGTCCAGCTCCGGCCTGAGGACGCTGAGCGGCCCGAGGACGCCATCACACCGGGTGACCTGCCGGTCGACACGCTCGACTACTATGCCAGCGATTGGCCAAGTCTCGACACGGGCCGCGCCCGAGCCCTTCGTCTCGGATGGCGAGGTGGATTGGTCCGTTACCTGGGCAAGGGTTTTCCCCCGCCCTACTCTTTGGACGTCGAGATCTACCGCGACGCCGATGGCGCCCATCGAGACCTGCGCGACATTTACGAGCCGGACGAGCCGCACAACCCGCCCCAGTACCGTGACGTGGACCCTCCGATCGCGCTCGGCGACGACACGCGTGCCCTGGTCGGGACGGGCCAAAACGAGGACCGCATCTGGATCGCCTGGCGGCGCGGCGGCGTGCTCTACGTCGTAGCCCGAAACCTAGTGCCCGGCCAACCAGCCGCCTTTGAGCCGCTGGTGCGCCTGGCGCAGATCGTAGACGCCCGCGCCGCCGCCAGCGGGCCGTGACGGACTAGCGAGTAGCGAGTAGCGAGTAGCGAGTGGGAGTGGGTGTTTCACGTGAAACACCCACGCCCCAGCTATCAGCTATCGGCGGCTCTGAAGGCGAGCCGCTTCGTGGTACGCTAATCCGGCCGCGGCTGGACCCGCTGACAGCTGACGGCTGACAGCTGACAGCTTGGAGGGGACGATGCCACAGACGACGTTGACCAGTGTGGCCTGGGCGCAGGCGGTCGACTTCGCCGCGCGCGCTTTCGAGGGAGCCGGGGTACCGCGCGACGATGCCAGGAAAGCGGCCGATGCCCTCGTCGACGCGGACCTTCACGGCGTCTCGACCCACGGCCTCAAGAACCTGCGCAACTACGTTACCGCGCTGCTCGAGGGGCGAGTGAATCCGCGGGCCCAGATTCGCGACGTCGGTGGGGGCGCGGCAGCGCGGGTGCTGAGCGGTGACAACGGGCTCGGCCACGTGGTGGGGCACGCCGGCATGGGCAGGGCGATCGAGCTGGCGCGCGAGTACGGCGTCGGCACGGTCTTCGTGCGCGACAGCAACCATTACGGCGCCTCGCAGTACTGGGCCCGTCTGGCGCTTCGGCACAACATGGTCGGCTTTGCGTTTACGAACGCCTTCGCCTCGATGGCTCCCTGGGGCGGCAAGGAGAACCTGGTCGGTAATAACCCACCGGCCTGGGCCGTGCCGACCCGGGTCGTCTCGCCCGACGAGGAGTTTCCGCCGGGCGAAACAGATCCAGTCTTCCTGGACATCGCGCTCAGCGTCGTCGCCGGCAACAAGCTCGACATCTATCGCCGCCGCGGCGACCCGATTCCGCTTGGCTGGGCGCTCGATGAGGATGGCCAGCCGACGACCGATCCGGCCGCGCGCGCCAAGGGTGGCTCTTTCGTCCCGATCGCGGACTACAAAGGCTCCGGGCTGGCGATCGTCTTGTCACTCGTCAACTCGTTCCTGGCCGGCGGGCCGTTCGACGACCAGCGCACCCAGGGCCCGAATCGGACGCCGATCCCGGGCGCCTGCTGCCACTGGTTTGCCGCCTACGACGTCGCTCAGTTCGCCGACCCGGAGGCTTTCACCGCCGCGGTCCGCGGCGTCCAGGACCGGGTCCGGAGCTCGCCACCCAGAGCCGGATTCGAGCGCGTCTACGCGCCAGGCGAGATCGAGAACGCGCGGGCCCGTCGCTATCGGGCGGAGGGCATCCCGCTCGAGAGCTTCGTCTTCGACGACCTGCGTTGGGTTGCCGAGCGGACCAAGATCACTTACGAGCTTGCCTAGTCGGGAGGTCGCGCCTTCATGCCCTGGACGAAAGCACCGCCCGAACTGGTCGAGCTGTTCTATGCTGCCCTGCCGGAAGATCCGGCGGTCGAGAGGCGCAAGATGTTCGGCTACCCGTGCGCCTTCGTGAACGGCAACATGTTCACCGGCGTGTTCGCCGAGCTGATCATGGTGCGACTGCCCGACGAGCAGCGCGCCGAGCTGCTCGCCATCGAGGGCGCGGCGCCGTTCGAGCCGATGGCCGGGCGGCCGATGAAGGAATACGTCGTGCTCCCGGAGTCGGTCCTACGGAACGAGCGGGCGCTCAAGGGCTGGATCGACAAGGCTCGATTGCCAGCTCCGGCCGCCGCTCTGACCATGCCTGAGCGGCTTCGAACGCCGCGGCCGCCCGCACCACCCGCCCTTCCGCGAAGCGTGGGCCGACGATCTGGAGGCCGACGGGCAGCCCTTCCGCTTCGGTCCAGCCACAGGGAACGCTGATGGCGGGCTCTCCTGTCAGGTTGAACGGATAGGTGAACGGGCTCCAGCCCAGGCCCGGCTGATAGGGACGTTCCGTTCGGTCCGTGCCGAAGGCCACGCCGGGCATTGTCGGGGTGACCAGAAGGTCATAGCGCTGAAAGAAGGCGGCCATCGTTGCGGCCAGCTCGTATCGCTGCGCCCTGGCCCGAGCCGAGTCGAAGAGCGTCCTCTCGGCCATCATCCTGACGGCGGCGACGAAGCCCGGGTCCATCTTGTCCGCCCAGTCAGGTAGGTGGTCCCAGACGCGATTGGCCGCGCCAGCCAACAAGTACTGGTCCGCCGCCCAGATCGGGTCTGAGAAGCCGGGTTTCGCCTCCTCCACTTCGCAGCCCAGGTCGGCGAAGCGTCGCGCCGCCGCCGCGCACAGCGTGGCGACCTCCGGATCGACGCTCGCGTAACCCAGGTCCGGGCTCCAGCCGATCCTTAATCCGCGCGCCCCTCCATCGCAGGCCGCGAGGTACTCCTCATCCGGAGCGGGCAGACAAAACGGGTCGCGGGGGTCCGGGCCCGCCATCGCGTCGAGCATCAGCGCCGCGTCGCGAACAGTGCGCGCCAGGGGGCCGTAATGAGTGACCATCTCGCTGAGTGAGACCGGGTACATCGCCACCCGACCGCACGTCGGTTTCAGCCCGACGACGCCGCAGAAGCTGGCCGGGATGCGGATCGAGCCGGCCCCGTCCGAGCCCATCGCCAGCGGGACCAGCCCGGCCGCCACGGCGACCGCGCTCCCTGCGCTCGAGCCGCCAGCCGAGCGCTCGGGGTGCCACGGGTTTCTGGTCATGCCATACAGTGGGCTCCAGCTGTGGCCCTGCCAGCCGAACTCCGGCATCGTCGTCATGCCGAGGACGATGGCCCCGGCGGCTCGAAGTCGGACCACCATCGGCGCGTCCTCCGTCGCGACCGTGTCGGCTAACAAATGTGACCCAAACGCCACCCGAACCCCCGCCACGTTGACCTGGTCCTTGATCGCGACCGGCACCCCGTCAAGCGGGCCGAGCGGCTCCCCGCGCCTTGCCGCCGCCTCGGCCTTGCGCGCCGCGGCGCGCACCTCATCGCCCAGGACCGTGCAGAACGCATTGAGGCGCGGATTGAGCCGCTCGATCCGTTCGAGCAGTCCGTCGACCACCTCGACAGGCGAGACCTCTTTTGACCTGATGAGCTGGGCGAGGGCTAGCGCTGAAGTGAAACCTAGTTCGGTTGGGTCCATGTGTTTGGGCCGCGCCCGCGAAGTGCGCGATGGGCGCATGCGAAGTCGGCGCTGCTAACGGATAATAGACCGGATCTTCTCCTCCATTTGCGTGCATTTGCGTGGGTTGCCGCCGCACCGGGCGTGCCGTTACGCTGGACCGCGTGAGGTAGGAGGCGCCATGTCGTCGGACGCTGTCCCCAGACCAACGGATGCTCTCAAGATGCGAGTCGCGCGCCGGAGGCTGCTCAAAGCCGGCGCGGTCGCCGGGGCGGCCACCGCGCTCGGCGTCGGCTCGCCCGCGCTGGCCGGAGCGGTCGCGCCAGCGCCCTTGAGGGCCGCGCCCAACGCCGCGAGCCCGCCGGCTGAGCAGGAGCCTGAGCGGATCATCGTCAGCGCGAACCCGCTGAACGCCGAGACACCCCTCTGGGCTCTCGAGGGCTTGATGACTCCGACGCGGATCTTCTTCATCCGAGACCACTTCGCGCCCGGCCCGCTCGCGCCCACCGACTGGCAGGTCCGGGTCGAAGGCGTCGTCGAGGAGCCGTTCACCCTGACCTACGACATGCTCCGCCGCTATCCCCCGCGCCGCCTGGTGGCGCTGCTCGAATGCGCCGGCAACAGCCGCTCGCGCTTCCAGCCGCCCGCCGAGGGCGGCCAGTGGGGCAACGGCGGGGTCAGCGTGGCCGAGTGGATCGGCGTCCCACTTGGCTTCGTGCTAGACCTGGCAGGGGTCAAACCCGAGGCCCAGAACGTGGTGGTCTACGGCGGCGAGCGGGGCAACTTCGCGCGTGGGCTGCCGATGGGCAAGGCGTACGACCCCGATACGGTCCTGGCGTACGCGATGAACGGCGAGCCGCTGCCAGCGGCTCACGGCGCCCCCGTCAGGCTGGTCGTGCCGGGCTGGATCGGGGTCGCCTCGGTGAAATGGATCGGCCGCATCGAGGTTATCGACAGGCCGTACGAGGGCTTCTACAACACTCAGCGCTATGTTTTCGAGAGGCCCGGCGTCGAGGAGAAGACGCCCGTCGTGCTCCAGGGAGTCAAGTCGGCCATCGCTCGCCCTCGACCTGGCGAGACGCTCAAACTGGGACTTCAAATGATCTCGGGCTACGCCTGGTCCGGCTCAGGCCCGATCACGGAGGTCGAGGTGACCGTCGACAACTGGCAGACCAGCATGCCCGCCCGCTTGATCCAGAGCGAGCATCGCTGGGCCTGGACCCGCTTCGAGGCCAACTGGGACGGGCCCTCAGGTCGCTACACGCTGGCCAGTCGAGCGACTGACTCGGCTGGCAACGTCCAGCCGGAGCAGGTCGAGTGGAACCGCTTCGGCTACGGCATGAACGCGATCTACTCCTTCGGCATCCTAGTCGCTTGAGACCGGCATGACTACGTATCGCATCGAGGGCGGCACGCCGCTCAGCGGGACCATTCGAGCCGGTGGCGCCAAGAACGCCGCCACCAAGCAGATTCTCGCCAGTCTTCTCGCTGACGAGGAGGTGGTCCTCCACAACGTCCCGAACATCGGCGACGTGGCCATCACCATCGAGATCTGTCGTGCCCTTGGCGCCGAGATCGAGTGGTCCAGCCAGGACACCCTCCACGTGCGCGCGGCCAACCTCCGCGATGTGGATGTGCCGGTCGCATTTTCCGGACTGAACCGAATCCCGATACTGCTTTTCGGCCCACTGCTGCACCGCCACGGGCGGGCCGCGGTGCCCCTGCTCGGTGGGGACGATATCGGTGCCCGCCCGATCGACTTCCACCTGGACGCGCTTCGCCGACTGGGCGCCACCGTAGAGCTGGATGGCCAGACCTGGCGAGCCCAGGCGCCGCGCCTCAAGGGAGCCCTGATTGACCTGCCTTACCCGAGCGTAGGGGCCACCGAGAGCGCTCTGTTGTCGTCCTGCCTGGCCGAGGGCACGACGGTCATTCGCAACGCGGCCGTCGAGCCCGAGATCATGGACTCGATCCTCCTGCTGCAGAAGATGGGCGCTCTGATCGCGGTGGAGGTCGACCGCACGATTGTGGTGGAGGGTGTGCCGCGTCTGCATGGGGCCGAGCATGGCATGCTCGCAGATCGGATCGAAGTCGCCAGCTTCGCCGCCGCCGCCGTCGCGACCGACGGCGATGTCTTCATCGAGGGCGCCGAGCAGGCCACGATCATGGCGTTCCTGAACGCGCTGAGACGCGTCGGCGGCGAGTTCGAGGTTAGGCCGGAAGGCATCCGCTTCTACCGCGGCGCCGACTTGACGTCGATCGCCCTCGAGACCGACGTGCACCCCGGCTTCGCCACCGACTGGCAGCAGCCGTTCGTGGTGCTGCTGACCCAGGCCAACGGATTGTCGGTAATCCACGAGACGGTCTACGAACGGCGCTTTGGCTATACCGCCGAGCTGCGCGCGATGGGCGCCACTCTCGAGATCTACGAAGCCTGCCTGGGCGCCAAGCCCTGCCGCTTCCACTACGGTGACCATCCGCACAGCTGCCTGGTCCAGGGCCCGACCCCACTGCGCGGCACAACGATGCGGATCCCGGACTTGCGGGCCGGTTTCTCGTACCTGATCGCCGCGCTCGTCGCGGAAGGCCCATCCGCGATCGACGGCGCTCAGTACGTCGAGCGCGGCTACTCGGCGATCCCGGAGAAAATAAATCGCCTGGGCGGACGGTGCGTGATGTTGGAGGCCGCCGCGGGCCGCGTGTAACGCGTTGTCGCCACCTCTCGGGTTTGGATATACTTCTGGCCGGCGGGATGACCGCCACGGCCGAGTCCTCAGACCGACATAGCCGTCGGAGCGTGAGGAACGGGGGACCCACTAAGGGCGAACGTCCCGTCCAAGACGGGGCCAGGGCAGCCTCTTCCGCCCGAGCCCAGAGCTCACCTCGTAGGCCTGCGAAGGGGGCTCGCTTGGCGTAGAGCCAAGCAGGCCCTTTTTCTGTTAGGGCCGCGACTAACTTACGAGGTGAGTCCTCTCTCATGGTTCAGATCCTCTCTTCGTTCTCGGCCGCCCCCAGCGCGCTGAGCGCCGAAGCGGCCAGTCGGCGAAACAACCTCGCCATCACCCTCGCCGCTTTCCTCGCGTCCGTCGGCTTCATGGTGGTCATGCCGTCGCTGCCCGGCCTGATTCGAGAGGTTGCCGGAGCCGACCTTGGCCGCTCGGGCCTCTGGCTTGGGCTGGCGATCGGCGTCTCGCCGCTGCTGACCGCAATCACCGGTCCGATGTGGGCCATCGTCGGCGCGCGCTACGGCCACAAGCCGATGATCGAGCGCTCGCTGGTCTTCATCGGGATCGGCATCGGGCTGATGGCCCTTGCGAGCTCGCCTCTGCAGGTGGTTGGGCTGAGAGCGGTTATTGGGGGCCTTGGTGGCGTCTCGATCACAGCCCTGGCCGCGCTCACCGCGAGCACGCCCCGCCGCGAGCTCGGCCGCGCCGTGGGAGCGCTTCAGGCGGCCCAGACAGCCGGCTCGATGGTCGGGCCGCTAATCGGCGGTGCGCTGGGCGTGCTGCTGGGCATGCGCCAGTCGTTCGTCGTCTCGGGCGCCATCTTTGGCATGGCCTTACTCCTGGTCCACTGGCTGTACCGTGAGGAGGCTGCCCGCCCAGCCGATTCGAGCCCGCGTCCCGCGCGCGGGGCCGCCCCGAGCGGCGGAGGCTCGGGCGCGGGCATGGCCGTGGCGTTGCTGGCCGCTTTTGTCGTGCAGTTCGTCGAGGGTGGCTTCATCGTCCTGCTGCCGCTTCAGGTTGAGCGACTCGGCGCGACGGGCGATTCGCTGCCCTGGGTGATCGGGGCGGGGCTGTCGGCGACCTACCTTGCGGCATCCATCGCCGCGGCCGTGGGTGGCCGACTGGTCGGCCGGCGCTCGGCCACCTCACTGCTCGGCTGGGTGCTCCTGCTGGGGCTCCTGGCGCTGCCGCCCCTCGCCCTGGCGGCGACCTGGTGGCAGTTCGTTGCCCTTCGAGTACTCCTGGCGCTGCTGGTCGGCGCCGGGCCTACGTTTGCCTACAGCCTGGCGGCCACGCTGGCCCCGCCTGAGCGGCGTGGCGCGATGGTCAGTTTGATCTCCAGCGCCGGCATCTTTGGGTGGGCCGCCAGCCCCCTCGCGGCCGGTGCCCTGATTCAGGTCAGCCCTTCCTTGCTGCTGGGCCTGGACGCTGGCCTCTATGCTCTGCTGGGGGTGACGCTGTGGGCGGCCGAGCGCGGCCTGGTGGACCGTCTGCCAGGTGCGCTACAGGGCCTTGTGCGCCTGCCCAACCGGTGACGGGCCCGCTGTAGCGCGCGGAACCTCGCTAGATGATGCTCGACGTCAGCTTGCGCTCGTCATGGCGGCAAAAGAAAGACCGGTCCGGCGTTTGACACGCGATATGCGGAGAGCGATAGTAGCGGCGGGAAGGTGCGGAACCGCCGCTCACGACATGAGGCAGGCGGCGGAGGAGAGGTCGTGACGGCGGCCTGACACGGCCCGAAGGAGGCTCGCCGGCGGCCTGATGATGGTGCTCGGTGTGTTGGTTCCGCTCTCCGCACTGGTGCTTGCGGTCGACATGGTCGTCGCCATCCTCTTTCGCGCGATCAACCTCGGCTTCATCTCCGGCGGCGGAGTGGAGCTGAACCCGCTGATCCTAGCCATCATCCTCGCGTTGGTCCTCCTGGGTCCTGGTCGCTACAGTCTCGAAGCCCTCATTCGGCGGGGGCGGCGAGGCTCATCCAGCTGAGCGGATCGCCCGGCGGCGGCAAATCTCGCCACAGGGTGCAGCCGATGGGCCTGGTAATTGACAACGTCGTTATCACATTCCTACAATGTCGTTAGTAAGCTCAGAGGTGATTGTGAGTGGCCAGGCGCGACTACTACGAGGTTCTTGGCGTCTCTAGATCAGCCTCTGAAAAGGAGATTCGGCAGGCTTACCGCAAGCTCGCCCGCAAGTACCACCCGGACCTGAACCCCAACGACAAACAGGCCGAGACCCGGTTCAAGGAGATCGGCGTGGCCTATGGGGTCTTGTCCGATCCAGACAAGCGCAAAAAGTACGACCGCTGGGGCCACGACTGGGAGAAGATCGAGCAGGCGGAGAAGGCTGGCGCTGGGGCCGGCTTCCGGCGCGGGCCGAGCGGCTTTCGCTGGTCCAGCACGGGCGGCCCAGCCGGCGGCATCCCGGTTGACGACGATGTCCTGGGCGGGCTCTTCGATTCGCTGTTTGGGGGCGCGCGTGGATCCGGCTTCGGTCGCCGCTCAAGCGCCGTCGTAGCCGGCGAGGACTACGAGCATCCGATCGAGATCACGCTCGAGGAGGCCTTTGCTGGCACGTCCCGCACGATCCAGATCCAGGATCCTGACGGTAAGCTGCAAACGATCGAGGTCAAGATCCCGCCGGGCGTAACCGACGGCTCGCGGGTCCGCGTCGCGGGTAAGGGTGGCGTTGGCCGAGGCGGTGGGCCACCAGGCGATCTCTTCCTGGTCATCTCGGTTCGG
>WNGA01013665.1_pt1 | contig 10352 bp, 11 predicted proteins | sample 5400061 | NCBI WGS metagenome assembly WNGA01 (sample SAMN13153366, study PRJNA577476) | soil metagenome | isolation source: 100 cm soil or saprolite under grassland replicate 2 | place: USA:California | collected 2016-06-15
CGGGCGTCGCACCGAGAGTCTGGAGACGCGCGACCAGGTCCGCCTGATGGGCCGCTGAGGTGGTGGCGAGGTCGACGTGCACGCGGTTCTTCACCGTCTTGGGTTCCGGGACGGCGATGATGTCGATGCAGACGGCGATGGGGTCGGGATAGGTGAAGCCCTCTGGTTCGAGGTTGGTCACGCCGGGTTCCTCGCTGGAAATGGTCCAGCCGAGCGCCTCCGCCCAGAACCGGCCAAGCGCGGAGTCATCCCGAGCATTCATCGCAATCTGAACAAGCCGCGTCGCCATGCCTCCGATCCTATGCCCGCGCGGATCAAGGAACCGCCCGCATTCGCCTGCCGCAGGCAGGTTCGTCCCGCGACAGCGGGAACCCCCGTTCCAGGCATCCCTGCATCCACCGACAAGCCAAGCTCCAGCCCGTCACCCGATCCGCGAAAGATCCCCGGATACCCGTCCGACCTGGTCCAACTCAAACGCTTGTACCTGGCTGCACGAGTCTTACCGACACCCCTGCTTTGGAACGAGCCCAGAGGCTCCCTGCATGCCGGGGGCTTTCTCGGTGAGCTCGGCGATGACCTCCTGGTGCCGGCGCACGGCCTCGGTGAGACCGATGAGTTTCGCCGGCCTCCCCGGTATGTACCGGTGCGCGGATGCGCGAGTCACCGATGCGGTACCCGGGAGGTCACGTGAGCAGCAGCGAACGAACGAACCTGTCGTCGAGGTCGGCGCGGCGCTGGGTCCTCGCCCTGACCTCGATGGCGTCCCTGATGGTCATGCTGGACATGCTGGTGGTGACGACCGCCCTGAGCACCATCCGGCTGCACCTCGGCGCCTCGATCGAGCAGCTGGAGTGGACCGTCAACGCCTACACCCTGAGCCTGGCGGTGCTGCTGATGACGGCGTCGGCGCTCGGCGACCGCTTCGGGCGCCGGCGCCTGCTCGTCGCCGGGCTGGGGCTGTTCACCGCGGCGTCGGCGGCGTGCGCGCTGGCGCCGAGCGTCGGCTGGCTGATCGCGGCGCGCGCCGTCCAGGGCGCCGGCGCGGCGATGGTGGTGCCGCTGGCGATGGCGCTGCTCGGCGCGGCCTTCCCGGCGGAGCAGCGGGCCAGGGCGCTGGGGTTCTTCAGCGGCGTCACCGGGCTCGCGACGGTCGGCGGCCCGCTGGTCGGTGGCGCGGTGGTGCAGGGGCTGGCCTGGCAGTGGATCTTCTGGCTCAACGTCCCCATCGGGCTGCTGCTGATCCCGCTGGTCCTCAGCCGCATCGAGGAGGGCCTCGGCTCCAGGACCAGCCTGGACCTCGGTGGCCTCGCGCTGGTGACGGGCGCGGCGCTCGGGCTGGTGTGGGGGCTGGTGCGCGCGAACGGGTTCGGCTGGGGCAGCCTCGAGGTGGTCGCCTCCCTGGCGGCCGGAGCGCTGCTGCTGGTGGCGTTCGTGGCCTGGGAGCTGCGCGTCCGCGAGCCGATGCTGCCGATGCGGTTCTTCCGCTCCCGCGCCTTCTCGGCCGGGAACACCGCCGGCTTCCTGCTGTACGGCGCGATCTTCGGCGCGGCCTTCTTCTTCGCGCAGTTCCTGCAGACCACGCTCCACTACGGGCCGCTGGGGACCGGGCTTCGCCTGGTGCCGTGGACCATCACCCTGTCCCTGGTCGCGCCGATCGCCGGCGCCCGGGTCAACCGGCTCGGCGAGCGGCCGCTGATCGTCGCCGGGATGCTGCTGCAGGCGGCCGGGTTCGCCTGGATCGCGCTGATCGCCAGGCCCGGCCTCGCCTACCCCGCGATGGTCCCGCCGCTGGTCGTGGCCGGCTGCGGCGTCTCGATGGCGATGCCGGCCGCGCAGAACGCGGTCATCGGCGCGGTGCCGCGCAGCGCCATCGGCAAGGCCTCGGGCACCTTCAACACGCTGCGCCAGCTCGGCGGCACCTTCGGGATCGCGATCCTCGCCGCGGTCTTCGCCGGGACCGGCGGCTACGCCTCCGCGCAGGCGTTCAGCGACGGCTTCGCCGCCGCGACCGGAGTCGCGGCCGGCATGTCGCTCGCGGCGGCGGTCGCCGGCCTGTTCACCCCCGGCCGCCGTGCGACCGGCACGGTGGGCGGCACCGACGCCGGTCTTGCGGGCGCGGAGCGACCACTGGCCGATGCTGGCAGAGTGGTCGGCGCGACGGCCGGCGAAAGGTAGGACGCGGATGGCGGGCAGCGAGGACTTCACGCGCCGCACCGACCCGTTCCGGCGCGAGCTGCTGGCGCACTGCTACCGCATGCTCGGCTCGGTCCACGACGCCGAGGACCTGGTGCAGGAGACCTTCCTGCGGGCGTGGCGTGCCTACGACCGGTTCGACGACCGACGGGCGTCGATGCGCACCTGGCTGTACCGGATCGCGACCAACGCGTGCCTGACCGCGCTCGAGCAGAGCGGCCGCCGGCCCATGCCGTCCAGCCTGGTCGGCCCGGCCGACCACCCGGAGGGGCCGCTGGCGCCCGGCCCGCCGGAGGTGGCCTGGCTGCAGCCCATCCCCGACGCGTTGCTCGAGGGTGGGTCGGGCGACCCGGCGACGATCGTCGCGCTGCGGGGCAGCGTGCGGCTCGCGCTGGTCGCGGCGCTGCAGCACCTGCCGGCCAGGCAGCGTGCCGTGCTGATCCTGCGTGACGTGCTGGCGTGGCGGGCGGCCGAGGTCGCCGTCGTTCTGGAGACGACCACCGCGGCGGTCAACAGCACCCTGCAGCGGGCCCGCGCCCAGCTCGCGCAGGTGGCGCCCGCGGAGGAGGAGGTCGCCGAGCCCGGCGGCGCCGGCCAGCGCGAGCTGCTCGACCGCTACGTGGCGGCCTTCGAGACCGGCGACCACGGCGCCCTGCTGCAGCTCCTGACCGACGACGTGGTGGTGGAGATGCCGCCGTACCTGACCTGGCTCGCCGGCCGCGACGCCTTCGCCCGCTTCCTGGCGCCGCGCCTCCCGCCGGAGGGTGACCCCTGGCGGATGGTCCCGACCGGCGCCAACGGCCAGCTCGCGGTGGCGGGGTACCGGCTCCGCGCCGACGGCGTCCACCACGCGCACTCGGTGCAGGTGCTGACCGTCACCGGGTCGGGCATCAGCCGGATCGTGGCCTTCCAGGATCCGGACTTGTTCGCGACCTTCGGCCTGCCGCTGGTCCATCCAGCCGCCGCGGCGCGACGGCGATGACCGGGTCGGGCACGCCGGCGTGGCCGACCGGCGGGGCCGGGCTGCTGGAACGGGCGATCGCCTACAGCCTCGGCGCCGTCGGGGCCGTCACGCCGGCGCTGCTGTCACGGCCGACGCCCTGCGGGGAGTGGGACCTGCGGGGGCTGCTGCACCACCTCAACGACTCCCTCGCCGCGCTGCACGAGGCCGTCGACGGCGGCTGGGTCGGCCTCGACCCGGCCAGCGTCGACGGTGACCTCGCGGCCGACCCCGTCCGGACCTTCCGCGAGCGCGCCGCGCGGCTCCTCGGAGCCTGGACGGGCGCGGTCGGCGACGACCGCGTGGTGGTCGTCGCCGACCTGCCGCTGACGGCGGGCGTGGTGGCCGCCACCGGCGCCATCGAGCTCGCCGTCCACGGCTGGGACGTCTCCTGGGCGTGCGGGCAGCGCCGGCCGATCCCGGACGCACTGGCCGCCGAGCTGTTGCAGCTCTGCCCGCTGCTGGTCCCCGCCGGCGCCCGCGCCCCGCTGTTCGCCGCCAGGGTCACCGCGGCACCGTCGGCCAGCCCGAGCGACCGGCTGGTCGCCCTCCTCGGCCGCGACCCCAGCACCTCGGCCACCTCGCGGGGCCGCCCCTAGGCCCGTTCGGCACGCATCGCGCACCACGGCGAACGTGCCCTTGGCACCGAGGATCCCGCTGCGGCAACCCGGGGCTCGAACAGGGATCCCGCCAAGGGACCCGATGGGGGGGCCTCCGGGGGGGAGCTGTCTTCGGGCCCCCCCGGATCAACTACATCGTGCCTCGACGTCGTGGCTGTCCACCAGGGTCGCGGCGGTCACCTCGAACTCGATGCTGGAGCGCGCGCCCACGGTCGGGCTGAGCTGCACGTCCGAGGCGACCAGCTGGCCGTTGGGCGCGACGCCGGTGACGCGGCAGCGGGCCTTGCCCTTGCGGCTGCCCTGGTTGGTGACGCGGACGCGGGCCACCATCGCCGAGCGGTCGGCGCTGACGTGCTGGTCGACGAGCTGGGCGTGGAACGGGCCCACGCCGCGCAGGGCCAGCCAGGCGCCGAAGCCGAGCAGCAGCACCGCCGTGGCCACGGCGGCCAGCACGGTGGCGTGGCCCTGCACCGGGCTCGGCAGGGCCAGGCCGGCGGGGTTGTAGCGCACCTTGGCCGGCCCCTCGAAGGGCAGCTCGCAGCGCTCGCAGACGGTGCCCCCGGGCTGCGCCGGCGTGTCGCAGCGCGGGCAGCGGCGGGCGTGTCGCGTCGATTCGTCCACCACCAGACGGTAGCAGGTCCGCCCATGCCGGGCAGGCGCCGGCGGCGCGCGTACGCTGGGGTGGTGAGGCTCGGCGCGGGAGGTGCACCATGGCCGGCGGCACCGGCGGGGCTCCGGTCAGGATCGGCACGGCCGGCTGGACCGACCCCACCCTGATCAAGTCAAGGGCCTTCTATCCCAAGGGCACCTCGACCGCCGAGGCGCGGCTGCGCTACTACGCCTCCCAGTTCCCCCTGGTCGAGGTGGACGCGACCTATTACGCGCTGCCCCGCGAGGAGCAGGCCGGCCTGTGGGTGGACCGGACCCCGCCGGACTTCACCTTCAACGTCAAGGCGTTCGGCCTGCTCACCGGCCACCCCGTCATGCGCAAGGCGCTCCCGGCGGACCTGCTCGAGCTGGTCGACGAAGAGCACCGCGACAAGCAGCGGCTCTACGCCACCCACCTGCCGCGGGAGGCGGTCGAGGAGGCCTGGCGGCGCTTCCACGAGGCGCTGCTGCCGCTCGACTCCGCCGGCAAGCTCGGCGCGGTCTTACTGCAATTTCCCGAGTGGTTCACCCCTCGCCACGCCAGCCGCGAGGAGCTGCGCAAGGTCCCCGAGCGGCTGCCCGGCTACCGGGTCTGCGTGGAGCTGCGCAACCGCGCCTGGCTGGCGGACCGGGACCGCGACCACACCCTCGCGACCCTCAGGGAGCTCGGCTTCGCCCTGGTCTGCGTCGACATGCCGCAGGGCTTCCGCTCCTCGATGCCGCCGCTGGCCGAGGCGACCAGCCCCGACCTGGCGGTGGTCCGCTTCCACGGCCGCGACCGCGAGGCCTGGGCCCACAAGGGCCCGACCGCCGCGCCCCGCTTCCGCTACCTCTACCGCGAGGAGGAGCTGCGCGAGTGGGTGCCGCGCATCCGCCAGCTCGGTACCGCCGCCCGCCAGGTCCACGTGGTGATGAACAACTGCTGGTCGGACCATGCGGTGGTGAACGCCCGCCAGCTGATGGACCTGCTCGACAGCGAGTCCCAGGTGGTGCGGTCGTCGTAGCGCCGCTAGGAGGGCCCGGCGATACGGCTAGCGAAACTCGCCGCTGAGCCGGAACCGTAGCAGTTCATGGGCTGTTCTCCCTGCTCACCGGCCTGATTCGCGCTCAAGTGGGCCGATGCATCATCCCCGGGCAGGCCGAAGCCCCGGGGGTAGTGGTTCTCAGGATAGGGGCCGCCTATGCGGCCAGCGGCACCGCTCGCGCCTTGGCAAGCGCGACCGTGAGCCGGGCCAGGATGGTCAGGTCGGCATGGAGCTGGACCCGCTCGATCCCCCGGAGCCGCAGCGGCAACAGGCCCCACTCGTTCTTGAGCCGGCCGTTCTCCCGCTCGACCGCGCCGCGCATCCGGTAGAGCGCCTTCCACCGCAGCGACCCACGCGGGATCAGGGTGTGCAACCGGTTGGCCCCAATCCACCGGCTGGCGGGCGAGCACTCGCCGGTCGGGCAGCGCCACTTGGCGGCCTGCCGCTTGGCGTCGGAACCGGCGAACGTCCAGGTGCCGTGCTCGCAGGTGGGCGGGCGGTGCTTGCCGGCCTTGACGGCGGGGGTCTCGCGCAGGGGGATGACCGGGTGGCAGTTGCGCTCCTCGCACCCGTCGTAGACCGGGCCCATGTCGTAGCCCATGTCGAGCACGGCGACCTCCGGTCGGAACCCGCGCGCCTTCACGGCGTCCAGCAGTGGCATGGCAAAGGTGGACTCGGCCGCCTTGGCGGTCTCCACCCGCCACGCCAGCGGCAGGCCGGTCTCGGCACAGACAACACCATGCCATTTGAAGCCGTAGAACGAGCCGGCCGAGCGGGTGGACACCGCCGAGCGGTGGCCCCAGGTGGCGTCCGGGTCGCTGTAGTGCTTGCGCTCCGGGCCGCCCTTGTAGAGGTAGCGCTGGCCGTTGGCGTAGGCGGGCAAGTCCGAGGCGTCGATGGCGACGGTGGCGCCCAGCTCGGGGATCTGCTCGTGCAGGGCGGCAGTCACCTGGTCAAGGCAGGTGTCCAGCAGCGGCTTGAACCTCCGCAGCTTGGCGGTGAAGCGGTAGCAGGCATGCACGCTCGGCACGCTAGCAACGTCGGGGCAGCCAAGGGCCATGCGGAGGGCGGCGTGCTCACGGACCAGGGCGACGGTACGAGTCCAGGTCGGCAGCGTGTAGAGGCTCTTGGCGAGGGCCATGCCGACCATCGCGCGAACCGGGTAGCCGGGACGACCCGTCCAGCGGGTGGCTTCCAGCTCGGCTACAAGCTGGGCGATCTCCGGGCTGTCGAGCAGCGCCGCAATCTGTACGGCGTCAGAACGCCGTGCTACCGTTTCCCTGACCACGGAGCGCAATCTCCTGGTCCAGACCCCGGGCTGTTAGCGCAGCGCCGGGGTCACTTATTCCGACAAGGAAATTATAGGTCAGGGGTGTGACAACCATCCGGTCGGATTAGTGGTCGCCAGACGCAATGGAATTAGCTCCTGATTTGTCTTAGCTGGCCCTGAGCCTCGGATTCGGGTGAGACAGCGCTTGGAGCGTCCTCTTCGGATCGAGTCGTGTCCCCTCCTGCTGGCGCCACGGGCTCCCTGGCTGACGGTGTACTCGCTTGGTCACCCTTGGCCGGTTCGTCATCAGCTCCGTAAACGAGCGTGAAGATGGCCTTTAGGGCGGTGACGAAGTTCTCCCGTTGGCTCTTCGAGAAGCCCTCGTCCCTGGGGGGGAGCTTCTGGAACAGGCTGGCGAGGAGCGGGTCGGATTGCATCCCAGGCTGCCCTTCCTCTCGACGCTGATCCTCCCCAGGCTCCTCGGGAGCCGGGGGCTCGCCAACTCTACCCCGAGGGGGCGTCACGAGCCGGTTACGCCCCTGATGGAAGAAGCCAGCCTGTTCCGCGCTTCGCTGGAACACCTGGCGGGCGACGCCCACCTGCTTGGCGGCAACGCCCAGGTCACGGATCAGGTTCTCAAGGCCCTTGTCGCTGGGCAGCGTGGCGCTGCGGAAGCGCTCGTGCAACTGGGCGTAGAGGGGGACATTCAGGAAGCCATCCGCCCTCGCGTCGGCTGCCGTCCTCTCGTCCAGGAGGCTCACCCCGAGAGGGGTTGGCGTGACGATGCCTTGCCGATCCACCGTGACGAAGCCGAACAACCGCGCTGCCGAGACCTTGTTGCGGAAGGCCCCGCTCGTCGGACTCTTTTGCAGCTCAGCGGCAATCTGGTCGTAGCTTGCCCGGCCACCGTACCTGCCGTGAACGGCCTTGACGACAGCCTCGGCTGAGCTGAGGTCCTCATAGCAGAACTTGATGGCCGAGCGCTCTCGGCTGACCGTGGACCGGGGGCTCTCCTGCGCCGCGTCCTCCGTCATCACTGGCTCCCTTCACAGCCTCGTTACGAGTTCGTCTGTGACTTTACCAGACTAAGTCGTTACGAGACCAGAAGGGGGATGCAAGGGAGTCATGACACTACGGCCAGCGCCCCGTCTCTTGGCTATGGGGCGGCAGCCGTGACGACCGCCGTGGTATCCTCCGGAACGTCTGACGCCCCGCTATCGGGCGGGGCGTCAGACGGCACTCAGTACGGAAGGAGGCACCGATGGAACCTCCGTAGCCAGACAGGCTCCCGCCGTGGTCGGCCCTCGGGCTGCCCCCGGCGGGAGCCCCTACAGCGGGCGGCGTGGCTGGTGCCCTGGCGGCGCCTTGGAAGCAGGCCAGGGGGTTCAATTCCCCCGCCGTCCACTGCTGGCCAAGACTAGTCTACCTGATCTACCCGCTCATGAGGAACGATGTGATGCGTGAGGTCAGCGTGGAGTTTTCACTGGCCTTCTTCCTGCTCATCGTCCGACCCCTCGGAAGGTTCGTATTCAAACTCTATCTGTTCAGGCAGATTCGGCTTGCCAATCACGAGGGGAGGATTTCCCAATGCCCCAGATAGTTTGATTAGGGGTTCATCGAACGTGTCCAACTGGTCGACTCTAGAGCGCATGGCCGTAGCGACGTGGATTGCGTCCTTATGGTTCAAGAACTCATAGTCCCACATGAGCTGTCGGGCGGCTTCGCCGATCCGGCGATCACAATCGATGATCACGATCCATTCATGCTTAAAGAACTCGCGAATCGCCTGTTCGGCTTCTCGTTTCAACCGTGGTTGCCCTTTGATCTTCACCACTTCGGCAAGCGTTAGAGCCGAAGTGACGATGATGATCGTTCCAGCTTCCGCTGCTTTCAATACAGCCTTACAGTCAAGAACCTTATCCTGCTCTCCCAGAAGAATGCCGAGGAAGGCGTTCGAGTCCCAGTACCGCCTTGGCAATCGCCTGGGGCTCATTCGGTTTCTCCGAGAATGCCGACCATCTCGTCAATGCCTGGCAATTCACTCTCGGACGGAAATACATCGAACGTCTCCGCCCTGACTCTAAGGCGTTTCCCCGATGCCGTTGCAAAGATTTCACCGAAGGCCGCTACTCGCTTGCCAAAGGCGCTCATCACTCGATCAAGTTGCTCGGGGGGAAAGGTGCAAATAACCCGGTTGCCCGTTAGTGGCTCGAAGATGGAGAATTCATGCCTACCGTGGATACTTACGACTTCCAGCGTCCCCTCGACGGTGCCCTCGCTGGATATCTTCGGCCCGATCAACTCGTCCACGTTTGCGGATAGGCGCTTCGTCACATCGATACTCGCCTGCCCGTTGCGGACTCTGATCACTGTCAAGTTTTGATCGTGCAGCTCGGCAAGTTCCTTCGCACTCTCAAGCGAGCGATCAGAGAAGTAAGCAGGGCGCCGAGCCTCCTGCTGGATTACCCTTAGGCCCTCGGCCACGGCGCCGACCGTCTTCTTCACCACTTCGGGCTTGACCTCGGCCCGTGCTGGCTGAGCAATCAACTCTACAAACAGCGGACTTCCCTTGTTGATGCTCTCGATCACCCACGTCACATTGGACCGTGAACCACCGGCGACTTCGCGATCCACCGAACGCAGAAGGGCGTTCCAAGAGCCAGCGGCCTTGACGAACGCGCCCCAAGGGACCTCAGGCCCGTCCAGGGTCAGTGACAGCCTGAATGCCTCAGCGTCCTGCGGGTTCATCGACCACCGCCCATGATGTCCACAGGATACCCACAGGACCCGACGATCCTCTCACGTCTTCCCCTGCCTATGGGGCGGGCTGCTCGGGACCACCGGGGTGCTCGCGGCGTCGGAGCCATACCTGGACCTCGGACCACCTGTAGCGCGCGACGCCTCCTGCCCACAGCACGGGCGGGCCGGTGTTCTCGTTGCGCCACTTCCGCACCGTGCGCTCGTTGACTCGGAGCGCTTGGGCCAGCTCCGACGTGGTGAGCAAGTCATCGTCCTGGTAGGGCATCGTGCCCTGATGTTGCCGGTGATTGCCGCATTGAGCCACGCAGATTCGCGTAGTTTCCCCTGCTCAACGGCGCAAGATGGCGAAAGAACCTAGAAGCGCATAGTATCCCCGGCTACCACGAAAGCGCCCCGGCGACGGCCGCAACCGCCCCGGGGCATGGCCGACACGAACGGAGCGTGCCGACATGCCCAACCCTATCCGACCCGATCCCGCCGAGCTGCGAGCCGCCGCAGCCGCAGCCGAGGGCGCCGCGACCGCGTTGGCCCGCGCCGTCGGTGCCGCCGCGAACGCCGGCCTCCCGATCGACAGCGAGATCACCGAATGCACCGCAACGGTCACAAGCTGGGCGAGCTGGGTCAGCGCCCGCGCCGCCGCCGTCGGCCCCACCGAGATGGGGTAAGCCGAGCCCGATCGTGGGGTACGGCCCTGCCACGCCCGCCGAGTCAGGTACCCTCACCAGCGGTGATGCGTTTCGCTAGACTCTCCTAGGCCGGGTCGGCCAGGCCGGCGGTCTCCATGGCGGCGAGGAGGCGCTCCACCGGGCCGTCGATCGCGTGCTTCTCCGCCAGGG
>WNGA01021391.1_pt1 | contig 10352 bp, 8 predicted proteins | sample 5400061 | NCBI WGS metagenome assembly WNGA01 (sample SAMN13153366, study PRJNA577476) | soil metagenome | isolation source: 100 cm soil or saprolite under grassland replicate 2 | place: USA:California | collected 2016-06-15
CCTTTACTGATCAATTGCTGCTCCTCTCCACGGACAGTGACATCCAGGAAAAAAATGTCCCGTCCACGATGCAGCACCATGGCTTCCGCAGTAATTTCCTCGTCAAAGGCTGCATCGAGATACTGGATCGCCAGATTTACCGTATTGGCCAAAGGCGCCGCCTGCAGGTCTATATCAGTCCAGGCTGCCAACGTTCCTGCCATGTGGATCAATGACGCCGTCGCGCCACCGTGCAGGACGCTGCCTTGATTCGCATTGTCCTCCTGAAAGGGTAAACGTAGCACCGCCCGTTCGTGGCTCACTTCAACAATGCTCACACCAAGGAACTGGGCAAATGCCACACGCTCAAAACGCGCTCTGGCCTCTTCAACACCCATACTCTCTCCTCTCTCCCCCTCTCTCTCTCTACTGCCACACATGTCACCGTGCCATCTGTCTAGCCACAGCGCGTCCCTGGCGTCTGGTCTGTCTCACAAAAAGCGCTCTGGACGGTAGGCAGCGAGGCTCTGCACACGGGCCCCATCAACAATTTCCATAGCGGCGAACTCACCTACCAGCGGCGCGAGCGTCACCCCACTGTGCATGAGAGCCAGATACAGGTTGGGCACCGGTTCAGGAAATCCCAGCACAGGGAAACCATCGCGCGGCATCGGCCGATACCCCACGGGTACAGGGATGGCGCGCGCCCCAGCCAGGGATGGCAGGTAGTGCGTCGCCCGGGCTAGAAGCTCATCGGCATGCGCCTGGGAATCGTCACGCGCGAGGCTTTCCTGCGAGCCCTCGCCGATCTGCAGGGTGCCATCTGTAAGCTGGCGCAGGTGAATTTCCGGGCGCCCCGCCTCGACTGGTGGCATGTACACTACCGATACAGTCTGGAGCACACGCGGCCGCGGATCGGTGCGAACGACTACGCCAGGGCTCTCTTCCTGCGGAATGTGGAGTCCCGCCATGGCGGCTAGGGCCGTGGTCTCCGTACCGGCAGCCAGCACCACGGCATCACAGGTAATCTCCCCCTGCCCCGTCTGCACCGCCTGTACGCGTCGTACTGTGCTGCCATTGGCCTCCAGCCGCAAGCCACGCACGGGGGTCTCAACGTGCACCACGGTGCCCCAGGCGCGCGCTTGCTGGAGACAGGCAGCGATGACTTTGAGAGGCTCCACATGGCCGTCGATGGTGCCGAGGGAGGCCGCGCTAACGGTGCCAGGCACAAGACCCGGCTCCAACTTCTGGAGTTCTTCGGGGGTAATGAGCCGATTCGGATAGCCCCACGCCTGCAGGTGTTGGATGCGCTGCCGCAGGGCCTCTGCCTCTGCCGCCGTATGCACCCAGCGCATTTCCCCGCCCCAGTGCAGCCCCACATCGGCCTGTAAGCCCTGGGCAAAGCGGTGCCACACCTCCATCGAACGCCGATTCAGATCGTGGTAGGGATAGGGCTCCTTGCCGAACGCGTTGAGCCAGGCAAATGAATGGCTGGACGCCCCGGCGCCTGGCCGGTGCCGTTCGAGCACCGTGACGGCGACCTGGCGGCTTGCCAGATAATAGGCAATGGACGCCCCAACAATACCAGCGCCGACGACCACGACGCGTAACGATGTACCGTTTTCCACTCCCGCTGTCTCCCTGCTGTGAGAAAGGAGGGCTGCGCACAAGGCAGCGCCCGGCGCCGCGCTATACCCAGACGATGCTACAACGTGTCTCAGATGCCCAAAATATGATAACCGGCATCGACAAATTGCACCGTACCAGTGACCCCACTGGCGAGATCACTGCACAAGTACAGCGCCGTCTTTCCTACCTCTTCGACAGTGATATTGCGGCGCAATGGCGCCCTGTCGGCATGCTGCTTGAGCATATCGGTAAAACCGGTGATGGCGCGGGCGGAGGCGGTCTTGACAGGCCCGGCTGAAATGGCGTTGACGCGGATGCCGAGCGGCCCAAGGTCGTTGGCAAGATAGCGCACACTGTTCTCCAGGGCGGCTTTGGCCAGGGCCATGACATTGTAGTTGGGCACTACCCGCTCGCTGGCCATATACGTCAGGGTGAGCACACTACTCTGGTCTGCTGGCATGAGCGGGGCAGCACGCTGAGCCACGGCGATCAGGGAATACGCGCTAATATCCATAGCAGTGTGGAATCCCCCGCGCGATATCTTGCGGAACTCGCCTTGTAACTCAGAGCGGTCGGCATAAGCAATACAGTGGACGAGGTGGTTGAGCTGCCCAAATCCCGCCTTGATTTGGGCGAAGACAGTATCGATTTGGGTGTCCTCAGTGAGTTCGCAGGGGAGATAGAGGACGTTGGGCCAGTCGCTCGTGAGCTTGCGCACCTCCGCCCCAATACGCTCGTTCTGGTACGTGACCGCCAGGCGCACGCCGTGCTCCTGTAACAACTCCGCAATGGCGTAGGCTATGGACCAGCGATTGGCAATGCCCAGCACCAGGGCGGTTTTCCCGTTGAGATTCAAGTAATTCATGACGTTGTATCCTCGTGTTTTGATAAGGACAGTGTCGGCGTGACTATAGAAGTGATTGGCCCGCAGGTCAACTCCAGCGTCAGCAGATTTTCGCTGACCTCGGGAGGTGACGGTGAGGCGCCCTCTGCGGGTGCGGATCTTACACGGTTTACCGCCTATGTCCATGGCTCTGCGGCACGATGCGTGTGCGCAGACGCAGGCAGTGCTACAATGAGTGGCGGTGCGTGTCAGCGGACCGCGATTGCAGACGCCGTAGAGGAGGGTGAGGAACACACGGATGGGGAATACGAAAGCGTTATCGGCCTGGAAGTCCATGCCCAGCTGCTGACCAAAGCAAAACTGTTTTGTGCCTGTGCCACGGTGTTTCAGGCCGATCCGAATGAGCAGACGTGCCCGGTCTGCCTCGGCATGCCAGGCGTCTTACCTGTGCTCAACCGCCAGGCGGTGGAGTTTGCCATCCGCACGGGTTTGGCCATGCAGGGGAAGATCGCCAGTGTCAGCCGTTTTGCCCGCAAGAACTATTTTTACCCTGATCTGCCCAAGGGGTATCAGATTTCGCAATACGCGGAGCCGCTCATCGAGGGTGGGGGCTTGACGATCGACCTCGAGGGCACTAGTAAATCTATCCGCTTGATCCGCATTCATCTCGAAGAAGATGCCGGCAAGTCGATTCACGGCGAGAATTTGGCCGATCCAAGCAAAAGCTATGTCGATCTGAATCGTACTGGCGTGCCATTGTTAGAGATCGTCAGCGAACCTGATCTGCGTTCGGCGGAAGAGGCCAAAACGTATCTCCAGAAACTCAAGACGATTTTGGAATACATCGAAGTGTGCGACGGCAACATGGAAGAAGGTAGTTTGCGTTGTGATGCCAATGTGTCATTGCGGCCAAAAGGTGACCAAGAGCTAGGCATACGGACTGAAATTAAAAATGTCAATTCGTTTCGGAATGTGCAGCGCGCCATCGAGTATGAGATCGAGCGGCAGACCGAGGTACTCGATAGCGGCAGGCGTGTGGCGCAGGAAACCCGGCTCTTCGATGCCAACCGTGGAGTCACCCAGCCGATGCGCAGCAAGGAGGAGGCGCACGATTACCGGTACTTCCCGGAACCCGATCTGGTGCCGCTGCGCATTGGTCAGGAGTGGATCGAGCGCGTGCGCCAGGATTTACCAGAGCTTCCCGACGTCCGACGGCAGCGGTTTGTGACGCACTACGGCTTGCCTGCTTACGACGCGGAGGTGCTGACCGCCTCTAAAGGGCTCGCGGACTACTATGAAGCCGCAGTGCGGCTGTATCATCAGCCCAAGGTGGTGAGCAACTGGGTGATGGGCGATGTGATGCGCGAGCTGAACCGCCAGCATCACTCCCCACAGCAGGCCGCCGTGACCCCCACGCACCTGGCTGACTTACTACGCCTCATTGACGAGGGCGTCCTGAGTGGCAAGATCGCCAAGACCGTGTTCGAGGCAATGTATCGCACGGGCAAGCCAGCCAAAACCATCGTGGAAGAGCAAGGGCTGGTGCAGATGACCGATAGCGCCGCGCTGGAGGCAGTCATCACTAAGATCTTGGCTGACAATGCCTCACAGGTTGCCGATTATCGTGCTGGCAAACAGAAAGTATTTGGGTTCTTCGTCGGCCAGACGATGAAAGCTACGCAGGGCAAGGCGAACCCAACGCTGGTCAATGCGCTGCTGCGGAAATTGTTAGATTGAGATGGCAGGAACGAGGAGCGAAAGTATGGCTGAGCGACCGGTGGTCTACCTTGTGGACGGGTCTTCGTATGTGTACCGCGCGTTTTTCGCTATCCGCCAGCAACTGAGCACGTCGAGTGGCTTGCCGACCAAGGCGGTCTTTGGTTTTAAGAATATGTTGCAAAAGTTCATGCGGGACGAGAAGCCGCAGTACCTCGGGGTTGCCTTTGATGAGCGCGGCCCCACCTTCCGGCACGATATGGCTCCTACCTATAAGGCACACCGGCCTCCTATGCCAGAGGATCTGGCGGTGCAAGTACCGTATATCCACCGTCTCGTGGAAGCATTTGACCTTCCCAAACTGCACCTGGCAGGATATGAGGCGGATGACATTCTAGGCACGCTAGCGCGGCGTTTTGAGGCTGAGGGATACGCTGTGGTGCTGGTGAGCGGCGATAAAGATCTCTGCCAACTGGTCACGGAACATACCACCATCCTGGACACGATGAAGGACCAGCGCATTGGCGTGGCCGAGGTGCGGGAGCGTTTCGGGGTTGGGCCAGAAGGCGTCATCGATGTGCTGGGGCTGATGGGTGATAGCTCAGATAACATTCTCGGTGTCCCAGGCGTGGGAGAGAAGACTGCCAAAGAGCTGATGGCTGAGTTCGGCAGCATCGAGGCATTGCTGGCGCGTCTGGATGAAGTCAAACGCCCAAAACTGCGGGAGAATCTGCGGCAGCACGCCGATATCGCACGTCAGAGTCGTCTCTTAGCGACGATCGACTTGCAGACCCCCATCTCGGTGACGCTCCAGGAACTCACGGTGGGTGCGCCGCGTCTGGAGGCGTTGCGGGCGCTCTACGAGGAGCTGGAATTCCGTACTGATTTGCAGACTCTGGGCAGTGCGCCAGGCACTAGCGTCCCGCAAGTTGAAAAGCACTACCGCAGCATCACGAGCCTGGAAGAGCTCGATGCAGAAATCGCTGCACTGCGTCAGGCTGGCAGCTTCGCAGTTGACACGGAGACCACGAGCCAGGACCCCATGCGGGCTGAACTCGTCGGGATCTCCCTAGCGCACCGTCCCCATGAGGCTGTGTACATCCCCCTGCGCCACTCCTACCTCGGAGTGCCTCACAACTCGATACCCCGCTGGTGTTAGAACGCCTCCGGCCACTGTTGGAAGACCCGGCGATACCCAAGTACGGGCAGAACATCAAGTATGATTACATTGTCCTGCAACGTCAGGGAGTTACCATGCGTGGGCTCGCTTTTGACACCATGGTGGCTGGGTATCTGATCAATCCCTCACGGCGGATGAACAATTTAGATGCACTGGCTCGGGAGTACTTGGACTATATACCGATCAGCTATGAAGAAGTCGCTGGCAAGGGAGCACGTCAGGTCACCTTTGACCAGGTCGAGATTGAGCGCGCCACCGCCTACAGCGCCGAGGATGCGGACGTCGCGCTGCTGCTCACGCAGGCACTGCGGCCACGCCTGGCGGAATACCAGCTTGAGTCTCTATTCCACGACGTCGAGATGCCGCTCGTCGAGGTGCTCGCCGCCTTGGAGATGCGCGGCGTCATGATAGACGCGGCCTATCTGCGCCAGATGTCCCAGCATCTGCAAGTGCAGATGGAGGCCCTGTTACAGCACATTTACACGCAAGCTGGCGAAGAGTTTAACGTCAACTCCCCCCCACAGTTACAACGCATTTTATTTGATGTGTTCAAACTGCCGACGGGGAAGAAAACCAAAACGGGCTATTCGACGGACGTCTCGGTGGTGGAAAACCTCGCCCTGGAGCATGACTTGCCGCGTCTTATCCTTGACTATCGGCAGCTCGCCAAAATGAAATCCACCTATGTCGATGCCCTCCCCCAACTTATGCATCCCCAGACAGGGCGTATTCATACGTCATTTAACCAGACCATCACCGAGACCGGGCGCTTGAGCAGCAGCAATCCCAATCTGCAAAACATCCCCATTCGTTCCGAACTTGGACGGGAGATGCGCCGGGCTTTCGTAGCCGCACCGGGGCACATGCTGGTCTCGGCTGACTACTCGCAGATCGAGCTCCGCCTCCTGGCGCATATGAGCGGTGATCCGGTGCTCATCGAAGCCTTCCGCGCCGGGCAGGACATCCATATGCGCACCGCCATGGAAGTGTTTGGCGTGGACGAGAGCATCGTGGACAGCGACATGCGGCGCATGGCCAAGACGGTCAATTTTGGCATTCTCTACGGCTTGAGCCCATTTGGTCTCGCGCAGCGTCTCCACATCAGCAACGAAGCCGCCCGCACCTATATCGACAACTATCTGGCGCGCTACCCAGGTGTGAAAGAATGTCTAGACGGTATTCTTGTTGCAGCACGCCAGCAGGGTTACGTCACCACATTGCTGCAGCGGCGGCGCTATTTGCCCGATATCACCAACGCCAACCGCACTATCCGTGAAGCGGCCGAACGCACGGCGATCAACATGCCCTTTCAAGGCTCAGCCGCGGACCTGATCAAACTCGCCATGATACACTTGCATCGCCAGATAGTGACCGAGCATTTGCCGTGCCACATGCTGTTGCAGATTCACGACGAACTCCTGTTCGAGATCCCCGAAAATGCGGTGGAAGAGATGGTGCCTCGGATCACTGAGACCATGGAAAATGTGTGGCAGCTCGAGGTGCCTCTCACCGTCGAGGTTGGGCAAGGACACACGTGGGCCGAGGCGCATTAAGTAAAGTACGCGCCTCACTGGGCCCCTCAGGCTGGATCACTGTGGTGGCAGCGATAGCCTGCAAGATGGTATCTAGGAGGCTCTTGGTACTCTGCATGGCGCTGGGCTGTGCCTCTAGAGCTGCGGCGTTGAGGTCGGGGGCTGGGGTGTGATCTGCAGAGGTACGGGTCTCTGTAAGTTGGCTCACCGTAAGGCTTTGGGATAACTCTAGAGTAGCATCAACACGACGCAAGGTGTGCAGGTTACCCAGCGCCAATGCCTGGCTCGGCGCCTCATCCAGCTTCCCGCTAAAAAAGTCAGTAGCGAGTTGCTCAAGGGTGCCGAGTGCCTGTTGCATGTCAGCGCGTTCTGCGTCGTTCAAATTTCCTTCAATATGGAGTGAGATATCTTTGGCAGCAGCCAATTGTAAAGCTTCGGCATGCCTCTCACTGCCTGGTCCCTGTAAATGGCCACGAGCGTCGTACCTGGTATAGACTGCTTGCGCTACGGCATCCGTTGACAAGGTAACCTTGTCACCTTCGGCCGTGACAAAGGTGATATCGGCACTCGTGTGCGTCTCAGCCTGCACCTGACTGAGGCGGCTCATTCCGGCGCCTTCCCGATGCCATATATTATCTTTATGTCCCCAAGTTGGGAACAACGACGTGGCGACGGCCTGCATGGCGCGCTCCTCACAGGATGGGCAGGTTATCTGGGCTCGCATCTCGTGTCTTATCGGCACATTGTGAATAAACTTGAACTCTGTAAGAGGCATCACACTCTTGCCAACCTGGAGGAACCCTATGCCACATCTGATGCGCGCTAAATTCGGTCTCAGCCTATCGACTCGGGCTGTCTCTTCGGGTGGGCCACGCTCGACGACCTGCTCGCTGCCGCCCAGACGGCTGAGGCCTCCGGATATTTTGATGGCATCTGGGTTGGGGATAATCTGCTGTCGAAACCACGGGCCGAAGCGCTTGTGACCCTGTCAGCTATTGCGGCACGCACGCAGCGGGTGCGCCTGGGGACGATCTGCCTGGCTAGCTTCCCACTGCGTGATCCCATCCTCATGGCCCTGCAATGGGCCAGTCTGGATATGCTGTCACACGGGCGCACGGTGCTGGCGGTGTGCATCGGCGGGGGCCCCCAGGACGGGCCGCAGTTTACCCACGAACTCGCCGTCATGGGGGTACAGTCCCACGAGCGGGTTGGGCGCCTGCTAGAAGGTGTGACGCTGCTACGCCGCCTGTGGTCTGAAGAGCGTGTGACTCATGCTGGGAAATATTACCGTTATACTGACGTGGAGCTGCTCCCCAAGCCCGTGCAGCAGCCCGTGCCGGTCCTGATGGCGAGTAACCCGAAAGAAGACCGGGTCGAGCCCGCGGTCGTTGACCGTATCCTGCGACGCGTTGCCAGGTATGGTGATGGCTGGCAGACTGATGCGACGCCGGTGGACACCTTCCGCACGCGCTTCGATACTATCCGCACCTATGCGGCGTGCCAGGGACGTGATGCGTCTCAGTTTGAGTCCTGCCTGCACCTTATGGTCAACATCAACAACGATCGCGAACAGGCGTATCGGGAGGCGACCACATTTCTTACCTCATACTACGGCACTGGTGCCATCTCACGCGAGCGCACGGAGCTGTGGCTCGCCTACGGGCCGCCGGAGGCCGTCATCGAGAAAATTCACGCCTATCTCGATGCGGGCTGTACCACCCCGGTCCTGCGCTTTGTGGCGCCTAATCTGCACGACCAGTTACAGCGCTGTATCGCTGAAGTGCTGCCGGCCTTTTGCACTGACTCAGCGCTACGCTGTTTGTAAAAAACGCTGATGGTTTTTGAGCAATAGGGATGCGTTTTTTCACAATGGCTGGTATGGTATGCTCAACACCACGTTTTGCCTGCGCACTATTGACCCATAAAACCGTTAGCCTGACCAGGAGGCCCATCGCCATGCCCGAGACTACACGCCTGCAGGGCGTGCTTGCACCAGTCGTCACGCCGTTCAGAGCCGATCTCAGTCCTGATCCCGAGCGTTTTATTGCACACTGCCGCTGGCTGTTGTCACAGCACGCGGGGCTGGCGGTGTTCGGTACCAACAGTGAAGCGAATTCGCAGTCAGTCAGTGAGCGTATGGAACTGCTCGACGCGCTCGTCGCGGCGGGCCTCGACCCGGCGCGCATGATGCCCGGGACCGGCTGCTGCGCCCTCACGGATACGGTGCGCCTCACCACGCATGCCGTCCAGCTCGGCTGCGCTGGCGTGCTGATGCTGCCGCCGTTCTACTACAAGGACGTGACGGACGAAGGTCTCTACTGCACCTTCAGCGATATCATCCAACGTGTGGGTGATGCGCGGCTCAGGATCTATCTCTATCACATCCCACCAGTGGCCGTGGTCGGTATTTCCTTGCCGCTGATTGAGCGGCTCCTGAAAGCCTATCCGGGAACGATTGCCGGCATCAAGGACAGCTCGGGGAACTGGAGCAACACCAAGGCGATGCTCGAGGCGTTCGCGACCTCGGGTTTCGATATATTTGTGGGGAGTGAGTCATTCCTGCTGGCGAATATGCGCCACGGCGGCACGGGTTGTATTTCCGCCACCGCCAATGTCAATCCGGCAGCCATTCATGCGCTGTATGCGGCATGGCAGGATGCCGCAGCCGATGTGCAGCAGACCAAGCTCAATATTGTGCGTGATATTTTCGGCAAGAAATACCTCATGATTGCGGCACTGAAACAGGCCATTGCACATGTTGGCGATGATCCCACCTGGGCCATGGTGCGTCCGCCCTTGTTGCCCTTGACCGCAGAACAGGCGGCAGCCTTCATCATGGAGCTGCAACAGATCGGCTTCACCATGCCGGGCCTCAAGCGGGCTTGTGTTCCAGCTGTAGCGTAAGGTGAGGTGTCCGGTCAATCTTCTGTAGGAGTAGGAGCGGCCACACTCTCCTTTTTCCGCACTTCGATGGCCAAAAATGCGGGGCGCATGTCAGTGAGATCCACTCCCGGTGGCAGGTCGAGATGGTGAACGGTAAGGGGTATATAGTTGAGACCATCCCGGACGCGCTCAAGACTGACACGCAGACGTACGGAGCTGGCACGCAGCGCTGCGAGTGCGAGCTGCGAGCCCCGCAGACGAATCGTCACTTCGGCGGGAATGTCCCCGCGCAACTCGACTCCAGTGGCAATACGTTGATACTCGATGGGCACCGTGAGGGCCATTTCGGCGCTTTGCTGACCAGCGACAGCCATCCATAGCCCTATGGCGACGCTGAGGGAAAGGGCTTTTGCGCCCAGGCGATAGGTGAGCCAGCGCCAGGACCAGCCAGTGCTGGATGGTCCATCGAACATCTCTGGTGTCGTTTTCTGCAACTCCTGTTGGAGGCGGATGGGATTGCCGAAGAGATCGAGTTTTCCCTGGCGTGCGAGCGCAACGGTCCCCCGTTCTTCAGAAACCAGTAAACACA
>WNGA01016852.1_pt1 | contig 10350 bp, 13 predicted proteins | sample 5400061 | NCBI WGS metagenome assembly WNGA01 (sample SAMN13153366, study PRJNA577476) | soil metagenome | isolation source: 100 cm soil or saprolite under grassland replicate 2 | place: USA:California | collected 2016-06-15
ACATCAAGGAGCCAGAAGCGATGAGCAAGGAGCAAGGATTCTCGGGCCGATTCTGGGTCCTGCGTCCTGAATCCTGGCTCCTATAGACCATGCGCTTCTACGAATTCGAGTGCAAGCTCCTCCTCGCCAAGCAGGGCGTTCCCCTCCCGCACGGCGGCACAGCGAGCACGCCCGAGCAGGCTCGCCAGCTCGCTACTGAACTGAACGCGCCCGTCGTCCTCAAGTCGCAGGTGCTGTCCGGCGGGCGGATGAAGGCCGGCGGCGTGAAATTCGCGGATACGCCGGAGGAGGCGGAGCAGGCCGCCGCCGAGATCCTGAAGCTCCCCATCCGCGACCAGCTCCCCGTCTGCGTCTCCGTCGAAGCGAAGGCGGCCGTCGCGAAGGAGTACTACCTCGGCATGACGTACGACGCGCTCGAGAAGAAGCCGGTCATGATCTTCAGCGACATGGGCGGCATCGACATCGAGCAGGTCGCCGAGGAGCATCCCGATCACGTCGCGAAAGAGCACTTCTCGACGCTCGTCCCCTACACGGACTTCCGCGCGAAGGAGCTGATCGCCTCGCTCGGCATCACCGGCGGCGAGCTGACGGCGCTCACCGGCATCGCCACGCGGCTCGTGCGGCTCTTCCAGCAGTACGACATGACGCTCGCGGAGATCAACCCGCTCGGCAAGCTCGAAGACGGTTCGTTCGTCGTGCTGGACTGCCATCTCGACATGGAGGACGAGGCACGCGAGCGCCACCAGCCCCTCCTCGATGAGCTTGGCATCTCACCGGACGAGGTGCGCCAGGGCCGCCCACCGACCGAGTTCGAGATGCGCGGGATGCAGGTCGACGCCGTCGACCACCGCGGCGTCGCCGGCCGCGTCGTCGAGTTTGAGGGCAACCTCGGCCTCGTCATCGGCGCGGGCGGCGGCTCGCTCACAATCTTTGACGCCGTCCAGAAGTACGGCGGGAAGCCCGCGAACTACTGCGAGATCGGCGGCAACCCGAGCGTCAAGAAGGCGATGGAGCTGACGAAGCTCATCCTCAGCAAGCCCGGCGTCGACAAGATCGCCGTCATCATGAACGTCGTCAGCAACACCCGCGCCGACATCGTCGCCCGCGGCGTCATCAAGGGCGTCGTCGAGTCCGGCCACGACCCGGCCGAGAAGATCAGCATCTTCCGCATCCCCGGCTCCTGGGAGGCCGACGCCTTCAAGATCCTCAAGAAGTACGGCGTCGAGTACTGCGACCGCTCCGTCTCGATGTCAGAGGCAGCGCGACGGGCCGTTGAGAAGACGAGCGCTTAATGGCTGCGTACGTGATCTCGCAGTTTGACGTGAACGATGTGGACATGTACTACGAGTACGCCTCGAAGATATTCGAGACGACGAAGGGATACGGCGGGAGGATTCTCGCAGCGAACGACGCTGAGGTGCGTGAAGGTTCGATCCCGCACTTGCGGACGATCGTGGGGGAGTTTCCGTCGCTGGAGAAGGCGCGCGCGTGGTACGAGTCAGAGGGGTATCAGGCGATCATCCACCTGCGGCAGAACTCGACAACGGGGCACCTGTTCATGGTGGGAGGGCTCGTGATGCCGCCCCGTACGAAGTCCGGCGAATAGCTAATGTCCATCCTGATCGACGAGAACACCACCTTCATTATCCAGGGCATCACCGGCCGCGAGGCCGTCAACATGACCCGCGAGTGCCTCGATTACGGCTCGAAGGTCGTGGGCGGCGTGACGCCCGGGCGCGGCGGGCGCGACGTTTACGGTGTGCCCGTGTACGACACCGTCCGCGAGATCACGTCCAAGGAGCGCGTCGACGGCTCCGTGCTCACCGTGCCGCCCGCGTTCGTCCGCGACGCCGCGTTCGAGGCGCTCGAGAACGGCATTCGCCTGCTTGTGATCGTGACTGAGCGCGTCCCCCGGGCGGAGGTCGCGCAGATCGTCGAGTTCGCGGCGGTGAAGAGCACGCGCATCATCGGGCCGAACTGCCTCGGCATCATCTCGCCCGGGAAGTCGAAGATGGGCGGCATCGGCGGGCCGGCGGCGAACACGGACCAGGCGTATCGTCCTGGGCACATCGGTGTTATGTCGCGCAGCGGCGGCATGGCGACGGAGATCTCGAACTCGCTCACCGCTGCCGGCTTCGGCCAGAGCACGACCGTCAGCATCGGCGGCGACGCCATCATCGGCTCGACCTACGCCGAGCTGATGCCGCTCTTCGAGGCCGACCCCGAGACGCACGCTATCGTCATCTACTCCGAGCCCGGCGGGCCGATGGAGGCGCAACTCGCGGAGTGGGTGAAGACAAACAACTCCCGCCTGCCGATCATCGCCTTCATGGCCGGGCGCTTCATGGACGCGATGCCCGGCATGCGCTTCGGCCACGCAGGCACGATCGTCGAGGGCAAGCAAGACACCGCCAGCGAGAAGATCCGCCGCCTGAACGACGCCGGCATCTCAGTGGCAGAGGAGATCGCGCAGATACCGGAGCTGGTGAAGCAGCGCACATCATGAATCGCATTTCGAGGGTAAGGTCGCTGCCAAGCAACCAAGCAAGACCGACAGAAGGAGGCTGTTTGATGAATCGCGCTGATATCGACGGAATAACGCTCGAATATGAGGCCCAGGGCGCAGGCGAGCCTGTTGTCTTTATCCATGGCGCCCTCATGGGAGATACATATCGGCCGTTGATGGCTGAATCCGCCCTAAAGGGTCGTGAGTTTATCGGCTATCACCGGCGGGGATACGATGGAAGCAGCCCGCCGATTGGCCTCTTGCCCGTTTCGGGACACGCGGCAGATTGCCTGGCGCTCTTGCGGAAGTTGGGCGCCGCGCCCGCTCACGTGGTGGGGCACTCTTCGGGCGCGGTCATCGGCATTCAGCTTGCCCTCGACGCTCCCGACGCCGTCCGCTCGCTTACACTACTGGAACCTGCCCTGCTCGACGTTCCGAGTGGTGGCGCGCTCGTCGAGGCGCTCGGGGCGTCCGTCCCGATGTACGAGTCCGGCGACAAAGCCGGCGCCGTCAATGGTTTCCTGCGGGTCGTGTGCGGCAAGGACTACCGCCGCGTCATCGAGACTCAGCTTCCTGGGGCGCTCGATCAGGCGGTCGCCGACGCGGACGCGTTTTTCACCAGCGAATTCCCCGCTATCGCGGAGTGGCAGTTCACCAAGGAAGATGCCACGCGCATCGGGCAGCCGGTGCTTTCCGTCATGGGCGCGAACACCGACGCCGCTATCGGCCTGCCTACTTACAGCGAGATTCACGCGCGAGTGCTTGAGTGGTTCCCGAACGCCAAGCCGTTCGTCCTCCCACGGGCGGCCCACCTTCTGCAGGTCGAGAACCCGCACGACATGGCCGAAGGGCTTACCGCGTTCCTCGCGAGCATTTGATGGTGAGCGTCTGATGCCCGCGATGTTCATCCGCGTCGCCCTCGCACCGAGCGCCGCATCCGACCGCGATCTGGCGAAGAAGCTGGCCGAAGTCTGCCCCGTAAACATCTTCGCCCAGGCACCCGATGGCACCGCCACCATCATCGACGAGAACCTCGACGAGTGCGTGCTTTGCGAGCTGTGCGTGCAGGCCGCCCCACCTCGCGCCGTCCGCGTCGTCAAGCTCTACGACGGCACCGTGCTCGAGCGCTAGCGCCGCATCTCGGCACCTTCTGCTGGCCACCTGTGGGCACTTGCCGTGTGATGCGCGGCAACGCATCATTCATCCATGCTCGGACATTTCTCCCTCCTGTCGCTTGCCATGTGGTCGCTATTCCTGCTGGCGATCCGCATCGCCATCGTTCCGCCCGAGTCATGCGGCGATACGAGCCTGGAGGCGATCGACGGCGCAGCCCACCAAGCGATCACTTGGATCAGACGCAACCAGCGCCCGGACGGGACCTACCTGTATATCTACAACTCCGAATCCGATTCCATTCCGGATGAATACAACGAGGTACGCCACGCCGGCGTGACGATGGCCCTATACCAGGCAGCCGGGCGTTATGGGGACCGGGAGTTTCTGGCGGCTGGTGACCGCGGGCTCGACTGGATGGTCGACCGGCTAGTCCACGAGCGCGGTTGGGCCGCCCTGGCCCCCGACAACCAGCGCGCGAAGCTCGGCGCCAGCGCTCTGATGGCCGCCGCTCTCATCGAGAGACGGCTTGCGACTGGCGAAACGCAGTACGACGATCTGATGCGAGGACTCGGGCGCTTCCTGCTCACGCTCCAGCGCGACGACGGTGGGTTCTCCACCGCTTGGCTCGTCAATTCGGACGCGCCGGAGTACGGCACGTCGTCCCGGTACTACCCGGGCGAGGCGTCCTGGGCACTCGCGCTCATGGCATCGGCCTTCCCGGGAGAGGACTGGCAGTCGGCGGCGATCCGGGGGCTCCGCTTCCTGGCGACGGAGCGAGACCAGCTAGAGAACGTCGACTTCCCGCCGCTCGCCGATCAATGGGCCGCCTACACTCTCGCCGCATTGCCCGCGACGGCGCTCCGCGACCAGGAGATCGACTACGCCCGCAGGTTGGCCGCCCGTTTTGGCCTGCTGGTGCGCGTGGAGGCCCAGCGCCAGGACTCATGGCTGGGGCGGGCCGTTCGCGGTCGCGAAAGCCGTGCTGCAGGCGCTGGCACCTGGCTGGAGGGCCTGGGGGCGCTCTGGAGTCTCTCGGCCAGCGTACAACCCCTGGCGGATATCCGACCGAAGATCGAAGAACGACTGACCTGCGTTGCCGGCATCATGGCCGCGCGGCAGGTCAATGAGCTCGAGGCGATGAGCTACCCCAGGCCCGATCTCGCGCAGGGCGCCTGGTTCCGCGCCGGCGAGACGCGAATGGACGACCAGCAGCATGCCTTCTCCGGCCTCCTATACGCCGCCGATGCGCTTCGCAGCGGTACTGACGGAGAACGCACCAGCGCACTCGCCGTCGGAGAACAGTGAGCGACTTCCTTCGCACGGCGCTCGCTTTATGGCTCACAGTCGCACCGCTGGGCGCCCTAGGGCCATTCGAATCGCTCACCGAGCGGGAGATGAGGCTGCGGCGCGCGTTTATGTGTTCCTCTGCGGCGTTCGTGCTGCTTGCCGGAACGGCCGTTGCCGCCGGGTCATTTCTCGACTGGATCGATGTCTCGGCCGAGAACTTCCAGCTCGCTGCGGCGCTGATCGTTCTGCCCCACGCCTTTCACCTCATCCTCCGCGGGGACTCGATGAGGCTTGTTCCCCCCGATCATCGCGCACCTTTGGTCTGGCTTCTTCCGCTGACAGTGCCTTTACTCGTCAGCCCAGCATCAGTGGGTGCCACGATCTCTTACGCCTCGCGGTTAGGCTCCGGCACCGCCATCACTTCAGCCGGAGTCGTCCTGGGAATTACTGTGGCTATCCTGGCGAACGCCGCTTGGCTCTCGGGTGCTGCCGAGTCGCGCACGATCTCGCTGATCAACCGCTTCTCTGGGGCGTTGCTCATCGCCCTGGCGGTCGAACTGGCCGTCGACGGCATCAGAAGCGTCTGACCAGGCCCGCCAGCACAGCCTAGCCTCCCAGCACCTCCGCCCGCGTAATCGCGTACAGCTCCATATCGTGGTGGCGGCCGCGATGGTACATGCAGCCGCGCATCGTTCCTTCGTGCTTGTAACCGCCCTTCTGCGCCACCTTCAGCGAACCGGTGTTCTCCACGTCGATGCACAAGCGGATGCGGTTGATGTTTCGAGTCCCGAACAGGTATCGCGTCATGAGCCGCAACGCTTCCGTGGTCGTTCCCCTACCCCAATGTTCCTTTCCGAAGAGACGGTAACCAATCTCGAACTCGTCCATGTACGGCACCGTCTTGAAGTACATGATCTCGCCGATGATCTCGCCGCCCCCATCGATCATAAGCAGTCGACCGAAGTTCTCTCCCCAGAAACCCGTCTCCTGGAATTCCCGCCGGTAGGCCACCTCCGACGAGATGAAGAGCGGCCAGTAGTCGCCGCGACTGTCGAGGTCCAAGTCGAGCTCACGCAAACGGTCGAGGTCCGCCTCGCGGACGGGGCGCAGGGTTATGTTCTCGCCTTTTATCACTGTTATCGCCCTTTCGGAATAAGCACTGTGTAGTCTAGGTCCAGCACTACGTTCGGGTGGTGCGACTCCCGTCCCGTCTCGCGGTCCTTCAGCTTCGCCTCGATGGGCTCCTCGCTCGGATCTAGGTTCTTGACCCCGACGAGGCGCAAACGCAGCGCACCCGAGTCCCTGCGCCCAAGATCGATGCGATCGAGGACCTCCGTCCACGCGAACAGCGTGTCGCCGCCGACTGTTGGGTTTGCGTGCGTCCCGGCGTTGAACCCGAGTATGCGAATCACATTCTCGAGGCCGTCGTTCGAGATCGCGTGCGCGAGCGAGATAATGTGACCCCCGTAGATAATCCGCGCCCCCAGCTTCGACTTCTTCTGGAGCAGCTCGTTGAAGTGCACCCGGGCGTTGTTCTGGTATAGCCGCGTGGCCATCTGGTGCTCTGCGTCCTCGATCGTGAGACCCTGCGGGTGCAGGATGCGCTCCCTGGGCTCGTAGTCCTCCCAGAAGAATCGGCTTCCGGTCACCTCCGGATCGAACCGAGAAAGGTCCAGTTCCGGCGGCACGTGCAGGTCTTCAACGGCCACCCGCGACGGTAGCTCAGGCGCATCATCCGCGCCCGAGTTCACTCCCGGCTCTCGCTTGTTCACCATCGCCCAGCGGTAGAACTGGAGCACCGCCTCGTCCCGCTGATTGAGTCCGCGCGTGTGGACCCAGACGATCCCAACGTCAGGCCGCGAGGTCTCCCGCTTGCCGATGACCTCGGTCTCTGCCCGCAGCGTGTCGCCCGGGTAGACGGTACTCAGGAAGCGGACATCAGCGTAGCCCAGGTTTGCGGGCGAGTTGAGCGAGACGTCAGGCACAGCCCGCCCGAAAACGATGTGGAAGACGAGCATGTCATGCACGACTTCCCGCTCGAAGCCGAGCGACCGCGCGAACTCGCGCGAGCAGTGCAGCGGGCGCCGGTCTCCCGTCAGGGCGATGTACAGCGCCAGGTCGCCTTCGGTGACGGTCCTGGGCACCGCATGGTGAATGATTTGCCCGACGGCGAAGTCCTCGAAGAAATTGCCGAGGCGTGTCTTGGCGTCCATGCCGCTAGCCTAACGCAAGACTGCCGTCCCTAGCCAGACCAATCCGCGCCTTGGGGAATTAGCCAGATTGCTGGAGGGCGTACGATAGGATATCGTCGACGCCCTCAGGTATCTCTCTCCAGCCACCCAGCGCGTCGGCGTATTCCTGCGCCGCCTGTTCCTTCGCATCAGGCATACTCGGATGCCACGTCTCGCCCGCGACCTTTCGGTCCGAGGTGTATCGATAAAGGACCCATCCCCGCCGCTCTCCCTCCGTGGCGATCACTACCTGCGGAATCGGCATCGGCACTCTCAGGTCTTCGCCGCCCGTCATATCCGGAGGAAGGCCCACGTAATGCTTGCTTTGAAGCTCCTGCGTTCGGATGATCGGCGCGAATATGGCTTTCGTCATCAGTCACCGCTGACTCTGGGAATATCCCGACTCGTCAAACCACTCAGACTCATCGCTCGGCACTCAGCACCCCTAAATCTGGCTATAGCCGCTGCCCGCGACGTCGAATCCGATCCCCTTACCATCATCGATCAGGCCGAACTGCTTGAGCAGCACCTGGCTGTAGGTTACCAGGCCGCTTATTTTCTCCTGCGGTTCGCTAGCGAGAAGCAGCGCAGCTTTCGCCATCAGCTCCGGCGGCTCGCCCGCGGGGTCATCCAGACCACGCACGAGGCGGTGGTGTACCGTCCCGGGCGTCGGGACCACCTGCGACGGCGACACGCATGATACCGAGATCCCATATTGGTACACCTCGGCCGCCAACCCTTGCGTAAACCGCTCCAGCGCCGCTTTCTCAGCCCCATAGCAGGTACCGCCTCCCAGCCATCGCGGGTCTTCCCCGTAGGGACCGCGCCCGGGTCCGATTGCCGCACCGGACGAGATATTTACGATACTGCCACCCCTGCGCGGGACCATGTCCTCGAGCACAATCTGGCTGAGGATGAACGGGGCGTGAAAGTTAACCGCCCACGACCGCATCCAGCGGTTGAGCGGGTAGTCCTTTACCGGAATGAAATACGTGAGCGCGGCGTTATTCACGAGCACATCGACGGGCCCGTACGCGGCACGGGCCGCCTGCACCAGCCTCTGGCAGTCCTCCGCTTCCGATATGTTGGCGGCCACTGCTGTCGCTTCTCCTCCGCCCTCGCGGATCGTATTCACAGTGCTCTCGAGCGAGCCTTCGAACTGGTGGTCTCCCTCTCGCAACGTGCGCGCCGCGCAGACGACGCGCCCTCCCTCGCCCGCAAAGACTCTGGCGATCTCAGCGCCAATTCCCCTGCTCGCGCCGGTGACAATCGTCGATTTCCCATCTAACCTTCCCACTCGCAACTCCTAACTCTCCCCCTCTCCCGCCCCGCGGGAGAGGGGGCCGGGGGGTGAGGCTCAGTCCACCAGGTCCAGCAGGACGACCGCCTCCCCTTTTACTACCGCATCGCCTTTCTGGTTGAAGCAGTCCGTCTCTACCGTCACGATGCGCTTTTCTGCTTCGATCCCCTTCACCTGTGCGACCGCCCTTATCGTGTCGCCGATCTTCACCGGCCGCAGAAAGCGCAGGCTCTGGCTTAAGTAGACGACGCAGCAGTGCGGAGCGAGTTTCGTGCCGAGGGCGGCCGATATGAACCCGGCGGTCAGCATCCCGTGGGCGATGCACTCGCCGAAGCGCGTCTTCGCCGCGTATTCGGCGTCCCGGTGCAGCGGGTTCGTATCGCCGCTGACCTGCGCGAAGAGCGCGATATCCTCTGCCGTGACCGCTTTCTCGAATTCGGCCCGGTCACCCACCTTCACGCCAAGAACGCCGTCCACTGTCCGACCTCCTTCGCGCTGAACTCTACTACCGCCTGCCTTCTCGAGGCAACCGCTGCTTTCGTGGCTTCAACGCCGTCCGGCGACATTCAGCCTCCCGCTCGCGAGCAGGCGCGGCGCGCCATCCTCGACACACTCGGCGTCATGCTCGCCGGCAGCAGAGAAGATGCGAGCCGAATCGTGGCGGAGATGACGCGCGACCAGGGCGTCTCGGAAGAGGGGACCGTCTTCGGCCACGGTTTCCGTCTTCCGGCATCCGAAGCCGCGCTCGTGAACGGCACCTCCGCCCACGCGCTCGACTTCGACGACGTGAGCATGAGCATGCGCGGCCATCCCAGCGTGACCCTCCTGCCCGCCGTCCTCGCGCTCGGCGAGAAGCTCGGCGTGAGCGGCCGAGAGGCCATTGACGCCTTCGTCCTCGGCTTCGAGGTCGAATGCAAGCTCGGGCTCCTCATCGGCGCTCCGCACTACGCACTCGGCTGGCACGCAACTTCGACATTCGGCACCGTCGGTGCGGCGGCCGCCTGCGCACGCTTGCTGCGACTCGACGCTGACCGCACGCGCGTCGCACTGGGTGTCGCCGCTTCCCTTGCGAGCGGTATCCGCCAGAACTTCGGAACGATGACGAAGCCCCTGCACGCCGGCTGGGCTGCCCGCAACGGCGTGATCGCCGCCACGCTGGCCGAGCGCGGCTTCACGGCGGACGCGGAGGCGCTCGAAGGCGAAAGCGGTTTCCTGCGTGCAGCTTCCGGCGGCGGCCGACTCAACCTACACAGCCTATCCAGACTTGGCGATCCGTGGGAGATCGTCTCGCCTGGCATCGGCGTCAAGCTCTACCCCTGCTGTTACGCGACCCACCGCGCTATAGACGCTGCCCTCGAGATCAGGCGTTCCGAGAGCGCCTCTCACTACTCCAATATCGGCGGCGTCCGGGTCACGGTCAGCCGAGGGACGCTGATGCCGCTTCGGACGGATCTCCCCTCGACTGGTCTCGAGGGCAAGTTCAGTATGGAGTACTGCATCGCCGCTGCTCTCATCGACGGGAGAATCGGCCTCTCCACCTTCACCGACGAGGCGGTCCAGCGGCCCGAGGTGAAGAAGCTGATGAAGCTAATAGCCGTATCAGAGGAGCGCCGCCGCGCGCAGTTCCCCATCGGCGGCCGCGCCGTCGTCAGTATCGACACCATCGTCAAGATCAAGCACACCCGCGTCGTCGAGTCGCCTCGGGGCGATCCTCAGAACCCGCTGTCGTGGGAGGATCTCTGCGAGAAGTTCCGAGACTGTGCGACGCCGATCCTTGGCCCGGACGCTGCCGGCGCAACCATCGACATCGTCGCTGATTTCGAGCGCCTGTCCGATGTTCGAGAGCTCATCGAAACCCTCGCGCCGGGTCCCGTCCATGCCTGAACTCCGCCTCTACAACACCCTCTCCC
>WNGA01028964.1_pt1 | contig 10350 bp, 8 predicted proteins | sample 5400061 | NCBI WGS metagenome assembly WNGA01 (sample SAMN13153366, study PRJNA577476) | soil metagenome | isolation source: 100 cm soil or saprolite under grassland replicate 2 | place: USA:California | collected 2016-06-15
CTCAAGCAGAGAAATATCATCGGCCGCTACGAATCACCCGAGCGCAAATATTATCCCGCCGAACTCAAAGATAAGGAAGGTTACTGGGCGTCTACTTTTCAAAATACATTTGTGCTGGCTTATAACAAACGAAACGTAAAGCCTGAAGATGTTCCGAAAACCTACGAGGACTTGCTCAAGCCCATGTGGAAAGGCCGGCAGATCATCAACGACACGGATAATTTCGAGTGGTTCGATGGTCTGCTCAAATTTTGGGGTCGGGACGAAGGCCTCGCTTATTTTCGTCGCTTGGCCCAGCAAGATCAGATCTTTCAGCGCGGCGCGCGCGGTCGTATTCAACTAGTAGCGGCGGGCGAAGCGCCGCTCACGATCGGTTATGGACCGCACGCCCAAAGTTTTGTCAATCAAGGCGCGCCGATCGAGTGGGTGCCGCTGGAGCCGGTGGTGGTGATCGTCAACAGCGTCAGCATCGCGCAAAGAGCGCCGCATCCCGCAGCCGCGAAGCTTTTTATCGACTTTCTTTTCTCCAAGCCCGCGCAATTGAAACTGCGCGAATTGAGCCGGATTCCATCGCGCAACGACGTCGATGCCGATCCGCCACGGCTAATCAAAGGATTCAAAAAGGTCGTTCAAGACATCGAGAACGAAAATATGGCGGAGTCGATCAAGCTCTTTCAGCAAACGTTCAGTTTAACGCCGTAGTCGAGAAGAAATTTAACCCCGCCCCGAACCTGGATTCCGGCTCGCCGGCCGGAATGATGATTCGGGTACGTTTCAGCCGAAGCGCTGATCCGTCCTATGCCGGATGCGCACCGTATTTAATTCACCACGCAGGACACCCCCACCTCTTTCCTCCCCCGCACGAGCGGGGGAGGATGAAGTAGGGGGACTACGCGAACTTAGCCGTTGCGGTCATGGTCACGTTGCCATTGGAGTCGAGCGACCACAGCGTCGCTTCGCGCCCGTCGGTGCTTGGCGTACCCGCGATAGTAAAATTGCCGCTGTCGTAAGTCTGGCGCGCCGTCTGAAATCCAAAATAGCTTAGCGGGCGGCTTGGCACTTCGGTGCGGCACATCTCGATCATCAACTGGCAGATGAGCGAGGTCTGCACCACCAGGCCCGGAAGTTTTTCTACCTTGGTGACGTAGTCGCGATCGTAATGGATGCGGTGGCTATTGAACCGGATCGCGGAGAAACGAAATAGCAGCGATGTCTTAGGTTCGAACACGCGTTTCCATTTGGCCTCAGCTGGAACTGCCGGCGCAGCTTTAGGCGCCGCGTCGGCTCTTGCTTCACTGAGCATCATCATGTCGCGCTCCTCGACGACGCCGAGGCCGCGGCTGCTCGATATACTGCTCTTTTCGATTATGGTGACCATGGCGCCGCTCGGCCCGTCATCGATTTGCATGTCGGCGATCTCGGTGACCTTCTTGATCTCGTCACCGACGCGGAGCGGTTCGTGAAAGGTCATGCGGGTACCGCCGATGCGCCGGCGTGGTAACGGAATAGCAGGTATCAAACCACCGCCGGAAGCCTGGCCGTCCTCACGCATCTGCGTCGGTCGATGTGACGGCGGAAAAAATCCGCCATGCCAGCCAGGCGGAACTACCTCTCCTTTATCCGTCGGCGCCTTCTCCAACCCAAGAGTCGCGGCGAATTTTAACATCACCGACCCGGTGACGACGTCGATCGCCGTTTCGCTTTTGCCGATATAGCTTTTGAAGCTTTCCAAAGATTCCGCCATGGCGACACCTCCGTTTGATTTTGTCTGTCGCAAAGCCTAGTCCTCTACCGTTTGCTATGTCAAGGCATTGAGCAGTCGAAATTTGCGAAAAAAAATGAAGCTGCATGCTCTTTCTCTGTATGGTAGGAATACGCGACTGGCCGTTTCAAACGGGGGGTTGTTTAAGATGAAAACAGGTCTCAGGTTGTTGTTCGCTGCGTTAATCGTCATTGCCATCGGCTGCGCCGCCTCCGGCACTACACCGTTTGCAGACCCGCGATTCGTGCGACACGCGATAGTCTCCGGAAGCGATCCGGGCTGTGAACAGGCGACTCTGGTGTCGACCGGCGGTGCCTTTCCCAAAGACTCGCGGACGTTGGCGATCCGGTGGACTGGCTACACCAATTACGAGATCGTCTACAATAGCCAAATTATTCTGCTCGATGCCCATTTCGATCGGGGCAGTATGTTCCCGCCGCTTGGTTTCACGGCGGCGAGCGAACGTAATTTTGCTGGGCCATGGACATCTCGATCATATGTCGGACGCTGCGTCAGTGGGAGCGAGAACCGGCGCGCTTGTCGTCGGCGCACCGGTGACGACAGATAAGATGAAAACGCAGTCGATTGACGCGAAGCAGATAAAAACCGTTACTGGTCGCGGCGGGGAGCTGCTCGAATTTCCTGGATTCAAAGTGGAGCCGATTCTGGGGAGACACGGCGAACCGCCAAAGGATGTGACCGCGGCTTTCGAAAATGCGCTGAAGGCAGTCGCGCCGAAGCCCACGGCCGAACAAATCGCGGAGCGAAATGAGATTCGCCAGCGCGGCACCAACGATTCGCGCGTTGTGACCGAAGGAACGATTGCCTATCTGATTACGCTGGATAACGGCTTCCGCATCATGTTTCGCGACAGCGGCGGAACGGTGACGGACTATGAGAAGGCTGTGATGGAGCGAGTCGGCCGTGTGGATGTCGCCCTGGTCGCCGTTTCCGCATCATTCCTGCACACCCTCACAGCGCAACGCGCGCTCGAGCATATGCGCGCGTACAAACCTGACGTATACATACCCGGCCATCACGACGCTTCCTTCAATGGATTGTGGAGAGCGACGGAGCCGCTCTTCCAGGCGCTCAAGGACGAGAATCCGAATATCATTACGGTCTCACGCGGGTATCGAGAGGCGATTTGTTTCGATACCGAAAATAATATTCAGCGCAGGCAAGGCAGGTGAGATAGATAGCGGAGTCGCAATAGTCTGTGGCGGTCCCCGTTCTGTCGTCTACCGCGTTCGATTGTATTCGTAGTCTTCACGCTCACCTCTGCCCGTGCGCAGTTCGGGAGGGAGGGGTGGACGAGTGGCGTTCAATTTCGCGTGTGCGTCCAAGGCTGCCTGGTCGGTCCAGCGTTCCAGGATCGTCAATTTGTCGGGATTAACGACGCTTTGAAAAACTTCGAATTGTTCGCAGCCGGGCTCTTTCATTATCTCTGCGCAGCGCGCCTTGTATAAAGGTGCCAGCTCAGAGCCTTTTCCCGGTGCCGCGTTGATCGTTACGATGAGTCGGATTGCCATATTGTCTCCTCCGTGCGCCGCTGTCGGCGAATTACTATTTGTGAAACCGCATGAACTATCATTCAGATGTGATGATTGTGTCAAGGAGATTGAATCGCGCGGGTCACTTTCATGATCGCGATTGCCCTCACCCATCCCCTCTCCCACTTCGTGGGCGAGGGGATGGGAAAAAGAAGATCCAGGAATATGCTGTGCTGCTTCCGCGCAACAGGGGAGCGGATCGCAAAGCGAATGTGTGTCAGCGCATCGACCACCAGCCGCGGTCAATGGTGCGCACGCAAGTGCGTTGAGCCGCTTCGATCGGAGCTTTGTTGCCGTTGATGTAAGCGGTCATTTCGAAGCAGACTTCTTTACCGCTCAGACGGTAACTATCGATGGTATACAGCAGGATATTGTTCGCCCCCAGGGACAACTCGGCTTGCTTTTCCAATGTGATCGGCTCGGTCTTACCGTCTTCGACGATCACTACGATCGCTAGGGTGGCGTGACAGATATCCGAACTGTCGGAACGAATGATGGCGCGCCATTGATCGATTTTTCTCGCTTCGGGCAGAGGGTCGGGAAACATCGTCAAAGACTCCAGTTCAAGCTTTGGCGTCTTGCCGCACGAGCCTTGATGGGGAGTTTGCGAGGTCGCGCAACTCAGAAGAATCAAAGTCGTGAGTCCGAGCACCATCGCTGCATGCTTAGCTTTCTTCACGTGGCTTCCTTTCGACGTTTCAGAGAAGGACATCACTTGAGCAAGGAACGCAGGATCGGCTCCAGAACCTTCCACACGTTGGCCGCGACGATTTGGTGTCCTTTGGCGCTCGGATGGATGCCGTCGGATAAATTGAGATCACGCACGCCGCCGACGCCTTCGAGGACAAAGGGAATGAGCGCGGCTTTGTTTTGCTTGGCAATATCGCGAAAGACCGCTTCGAATCTTTGCCCGTAGTCGCGTCCCATATTGGGCGGAACCATCATCCCGGCTATAACAATTTTTGCTGCCGGATACTTGGCGCGGGTCCGATCAATAATTGCCTGCAGATTTTTTTTCGTCGTCTCCGCTGGCAGACCGCGCAAACCGTCGTTGCCCCCCAGCTCCAAAACCAAGACGTCCACGCGATTTCTGAGAAGCCAATCCATTCGGCCCAAACCACCAGCGCTGGTATCGCCGCTCTGGCCCGCGTTCACGACTTTGAATTGTCATCGACCACGGAGGTCAAGCAGAGAATTAGCAGCCCAATGGTCGCACGGCCGCGGCTGTGTTGTTTAGCTTTTGTAAACATTCTACAGTTTGAACGGATGCGGCATTTTCATTCGACCGATTACATTACTATAGGTTCGCGATCTCATTTCAACTATGAGCAACCATTATGTCTTAAGCGTAGAGCATTTGAGCAAATTTTTTAAGAGCGGCGATCAAACCCTATCGGTTCTCCATGACATTTCATTTGCGATCGAAGAGGGCGGCAGCTGTGCCATCGTCGGTCCGTCGGGAAGCGGCAAAACGACGCTCATCGCGATTTGCGCCGGGCTAGAGCGGCCGAGCGAAGGATCGGTCGACTTCAATGGCGTTTCTCTGCACCGCGCCAGCGAAGACGAGCTTGCGCGCATACGCAACCAGTTCATCGGCTTCATTTTCCAAAGCTTTCAATTGCTGCCGTCGCTGACGGCGCTGGAAAATGTCATGGTGCCGGCGGAGATTCGCGGCGAGAATCATGCGCGCAGCCGGGCGACGGATCTCCTGAAACAGGTCGGGCTCGACGGTCGCTTGCAGCACTATCCGATTCAGCTTTCCGGCGGCGAGCAGCAGCGTGTGGCGATTGCCCGAGCGTTCATGAACCGGCCGAAAATTCTCTTCGCCGACGAGCCGACGGGAAATCTCGATGGAGAAACCGCCAAAGAGATCGTCAGGCTAATTTTCAATCTCAACGCGACCGCCGGCACCACTCTGATTTTGGTCACCCACGATAGCGATTTAACCCGACAGGCGGGGCGCGTGATAAGTTTGAGAGCCGGTCGTTTATTGTCCGATACGCTGACGATGGTTGCGAGCACGCCAAGTCAGTAAGCTTAGCTAGCTATGAATCGGCTCGTTACGAAATGGATTTGGCGGATGGCGCTGCGCGACAGCCGGCGCGGCTCGAGACCGCTGTTGCTTTCCATGTCCTGCGTCATATTGGCAGTCGCCTCGGTCGTGGTGGCATTTTCTTTCCGTGAAAACCTGCAGTCGAGTATTCAGGCGCAATCGAAAAGCTTGCTCGGCGCCGATCTCGCAATCGATAGCCGCGAGCCATTTTCACCGGAAGACGAAGCGTTATTTCGCTCGCTCGCCGGTGATCAGTCGCGCCAGATCGGTTTTACTTCGATGGCCTACTTTCCCAGGAGCGGCGATTCGCGGCTGGTGCAGGTGCGCGCGATCAGCGGCGGCTTCCCTTATTACGGAGCGCTGGAAAGCGAGCCAGTAATTTCGATGGCAAGCTTTCACCGTGGTCCCAACGCGTTAGTCGATGAGAACGTGATGTTGCAATTCAACGCGCAGGTGGGCGACCGCGTCAAGATCGGCGACTATGAATTCCAGACCGCCGGGAAACTGCGCAAAATTCCCGGCGAGAGCCTGGCCTTCTCGCTGATCAGCCCGCGAATTTACATCCCGATGGAATATCTGGACCGTACGCAGCTCGTCCAGAAGGGCAGCTTGGTGCGTTACCGCGTGTTCTTCAAGTTTTACCGTGACACTGACGTCGATCTTTTGGTCGCCAACCTTATGCCCGAGCTTCAACGGCTTCATTTGGAAGCCGACACGGTGAGCAAGCGCACGGCTTCGATTGCCATATCGATGGCCAATCTCTCGCGCTATCTCGAGCTCGCCGTATTCATCGCCGTGCTCCTCGCCGGCGTGGGAGTGGCCAGTGTCGTGCACGTTTATGTCAAAGGAAAGGTTCAGTCGGTGGCACTGCTTCGGTGCATCGGCGCGGCATCGCGCGAAACCGTTTCCGTTTACTTGATTCAAGTGCTGCTGCTGACACTGATCAGTTCGTTTCTCGGGACCGTATTGGGTATCGCGGCGCAGTTCGCGTTGCCGTACGCGCTCAAAGACTTTTTGCCGGTAACGACCGTCGTTACTCTTGCGCCGGCGGGTATTGGCGCAGGCTTGGCCGTCGGCTTAGGGACGGCGCTATTGTTTGCTTTGATTCCGTTGCTGCCGCTGCGCAAAATCTCGCCGTTGCTGGCGCTGCGCGCTTCCTTCGACAACGAGTGGCCCGCTCGGGATAAAATGGTGTGGATTGTGTTCGTGCTCATCGTTGCCGGCATCGCTACGTTTGCTGTGGCGACGACCGGCAGCAAGACCTTTGGTTTATGGTTCACGGGCGGCGTTCTGGCAGTATTCGGAGTCTTAATTTTGCTTGCGCGCAGCGGCTCTCTACTAGTGCGTAAGTTCGCACCGAGCGTTTTGAATTTCGCGTGGCGCCAAGGACTGGCGAACCTACATCGTCCTAACAATCAGACCACTGCAGTGATTTTGGCGATCGGCCTCGGAACATTTTTACTGGTAACGCTCTACAGCGTGCACAATATGTTGGTGAATCAGGTCGCGCAGCGAAGCGGCCAAGGTGAACCGAACCTCGTGCTCTTCGATGTCCAAAGAGATCAGCGGCAAGGCGTCGCCGATCTCTTAAAGTCATTCCAGATTAGGCTACATGCCGAGGTTCCCGTCGTCACCATGCGTTTAAGCGCGGTGAAAGGGAGAAAAGTCGAGGATCTGCGCGGTGATTCAGAAGCGAGAATTCCGTCGTGGGCGCTGCGCCGCGAATATCGCTCGACTTATCGTTCGGGATTGACGAGCACCGAAGAAATTATCAAAGGCACATGGCAGGGAAAAGTGGCGGAAAATGTGCAGCCGATCCCCGTCTCCGTCGAAAAGGGCATCGCTGAGACGTTGAGAGTCGGCGTCGGTGACGAGTTGCAATTCGAGGTCCAAGGAGTCCCACTATTCACCCGCGTTGCCAGCGTGCGAGAAGTCGATTGGCAGCGGGTACAGCCGAATTTTTTTGTCGTTTTCCCTGAGGGCGTGCTCGAAGGCGCCCCACAATTCTACGCCATCGTCGCGCGAGCTGGGTCCAATCAAGCGTCGGCCCGTCTGCAGCGCGCGGTCGCCGAGCAGTTTGCTAATGTCTCGGTGATCGATCTGAGCTTGATTCTCAGCACGCTCACTTCGATTCTCGCCAAAGTCTCCAGCGCGATGCGCTTCGTCGCGCTATTTACTATAATTACGGGCTTGGCCGTGCTTGCCAGTGCGGTGCTCGGCAGCCGGTCACAACGGTTGAAGGAGAGTATTCTCTTGAGAACCCTAGGCGCATCGCGAAACCAGATCATCCGGACCATCGTTGCGGAATATCTCTTCTTGGGCGGCATCTCCGGCGCAGCCGGCGCGATTCTCGGAATGGCCGCGACCTGGGGCTTGGGTTTTTACTTTTTCGGCACGCCGGTGACCATTTCATTTGTCCCGGTGATCGTCATTCTACTTTCAGTCACTGCAGCGACAGTTTTAGCCGGCGCCATCGGATGTTGGGGCATCTTCCAGCGCTCACCACTCGAAGCGCTGCGGGCGGAGGCGTAAACCCGCTCTTGCCAAGGCACTCGGGGCAGTGGTTGATTTCGCGCAAGAATAGACGCCACGAATTTCGCTTTAACATGAGGAGCCGCAATGCCAGCACAAAAACCCCACAGATTGCCTTCGACAGTCACGCCCGAGCGCTATGAGATCAGGTTGACGCCAGATTTATCGAACTGGACTTTCGCCGGCGAGCAAAAGATTTTGATCCGAGTTGTTGAGCCCGTGCGCGAGATCGTTTTTAACGCCGCGGAACTGGACTTTCACTCTGTGTCGCTCAAGCTGCGGGGTGGCAAGATATTGCCTGGGACCGCAAGGTTTGACAGCGCTAATGAGCAAGCGACTTTGGATTTTCCGGAGACGCTGCCTTCTGGCCTCGGCGAATTGCAGCTCAGTTTTTCGGGGATTCTCAACGACAAGTTGCACGGCTTCTACCGCAGCACATACAAGGATGCCAATGGCCGAGAGAAGCCGCTGGCGTCGACGCAATTCGAGTCGACGGATGCGCGCCGCGCCTTTCCTTGTTGGGACGAGCCAGCTTTCAAAGCGGTGTATCAGGTCACGCTTGTAGTCGACGAAAACGTAGCGGCGATTTCCAATACTCGGATATTGCGCGAAACGGTTTTGCCGGGAACCGGAAAGAAGGAAGTTGTCTTCGCCGACTCAATGAAGATGTCGACCTATCTGGTTGCTTTTATCGTCGGCGAATTCGAAGCAACCGATCCGGTAATGGTTGGCCAAGCGCCGCTTCGAGTTTGGGCGGTGCCGGGGAAAAAACATCTGGCCAATTTTGCCCTCGATATCGGCAAGGCGTCCTTGGAACATTTTAGCCGCTATTACGGCATTCCCTATCCCGGCGATAAGCTGGATTTGATCGCGATTCCCGATTTTGCCTCCGGTGCCATGGAGAATCTAGGTGCGATCACCTTTCGCGAGACCGCGCTGCTCGTCGATGCCAAGAATGCGACGCGCGCCGAGCTTGAAAGGGTGGCGGATGTTGTCTCACACGAGAATGCGCATATGTGGTTTGGCGATCTGGTGACGATGCGCTGGTGGAACGGTTTGTGGCTCAACGAAGCGTTCGCGACTTTCATGGAAATGCTCGCCGTCGACGCCTGGAAGCCTGAATGGCGGCGCTGGGATAGCTTTACGGTCTCGCGCGCCGCGGCCATGCAAGTCGATGGGTTGAAAAGCACGCGGCCGATCGAGTTTCCCGTCGAAAGACCGGAGGAAGCTGCCGGCATGTTCGACGTGTTGACCTACGAGAAGGGCGCTTCGGTGCTGCGCATGTTGGAACAGTATCTGGGCGCCGAGGCCTTTCGCGAAGGCATTCGCTTGTATCTCCGACGCCATCAATATGGCAACGCCGAGACTACCGATCTCTGGGATGCGCTCGAAGATTCCACTACGCAGCCTGTGCGGGCGCTGATGGATACGTGGATTTTCCAGTCTGGGTATCCGCTCATCAGCGTTAGAGAAGACGGGCCTGCAATCCGCCTATCGCAGCAGATCTTTCGTTATCTCGCAGACGGCTCCGACCAGGATCGCAGGTGGCATGTGCCAACTTTTTTGCGAGCGGGTACAAAAACCGGGTTGGTCGAGCGGACTGTTTTGTTAACCCATCAAGAGCAACGGGTGGAGCTTGCCGATGCGGTGGACTGGGTAGTGGTGAACGCCGGCGGGCATGGATTTTACCGGGTACGTTATAGTAATGACCTCCTCGCCGCACTCAAGCAAGGATTGTCAGAGAAGCTTTCTGCAGTCGAAAGATTCGGTCTGGTAAACGACACGTGGGCTTCGACACTTGCAGGGCTGACGTCGTTGCCTGATTATTTGGGCCTGATCGACCTGTTGCGCGACGAAACCGATGTCAACGTTTGGACCACGGTGATCGCTTCTTCTCACCATCTGCACAGGATTCTTGATGAGGAGCAGTGCGCAATTTTGCAAAACCGCTTGCGCGAACTTCTCACTCCGGCCGTGGCGCGCTTTGGTTGGTCCGTCAAACCAGGTGAGAGCGAACTAGAGAGCCAGCTGCGCGGCGACTTGATCGCTGCGCTCGGCACCATTGCCGAAGACAGTACGTGCCAAGCTCGCGGGCGGGAGATGTTTGCTCAATACGAGAAAGCGCGGGAGAGCGTCGATCGGAATCTGATTCCGGCATTGGTCTCGATCGCCGCTCATACGGGAACCGCGACGGACTATGAAAATTTCTCCAGCAAATTTAAAAACGCCGTGACGCCCCAAGAGGAGACCCGTTATCTTTTCGCGTTGGCGAATTTTCGGAATCCTGAGCTGATTGATCGGACTTTAGAGTTAGTGATCAATGGCCAAGTCCGCACGCAAAATGCACCGTATCTGATGCGCGGGATCCTCCTAAATAAGCGCGCGCGTGAGAAGGCATGGTCATTTGTGAAAGCGCATTGGGACGAGATGCTGCGGCAATATCCCGATAA
>WNGA01018696.1_pt1 | contig 10349 bp, 10 predicted proteins | sample 5400061 | NCBI WGS metagenome assembly WNGA01 (sample SAMN13153366, study PRJNA577476) | soil metagenome | isolation source: 100 cm soil or saprolite under grassland replicate 2 | place: USA:California | collected 2016-06-15
ATTGGTGCCACGTCATGGACGGCGAGTCGTACGAGGACCCCGCGGTCGCCGAGCTGTTGAATCGCGATTTCGTCTGCATCAAAGTCGATCGCGACGAGCGGCCCGACGTGGACGCGCGCTATCAGCGCGCCGTACAGGCGCTCAGCGGCCAGGGCGGCTGGCCACTCACTGCGTTCCTGACGCCTGAGGGTGAGGTCTTCTTCGGCGGCACCTACTTCCCGCCCGACAACAACGCCTACGGCCGGCCAGGATTCCGCCGCGTGTTGATGGAAACCGCGCGCGCGTTCCGCGAAGAGCAGGAGCGCGTCACCACGAACGCGCGCGCGATTCGCGAGCACGTCGTCCAGACGCTCGACGAGGCGAAGCCCGGCGTGGTGAACGCCGACCTCGTCAGCGGCGCCGCCGACCAGATGGCCAAGCTGTTCGATGTGCGGTACGGCGGCTTCGGCGCGGCACCCAAGTTCCCGCATCCCGCGGCCAGCGAGTTCCTGCTCGCGCGTTGGCATGACAGCCGGGGTGGTCTCGCCTGGCAGCGCGAGATCGTCGAAAAGACGCTCACGGGCATGGCGCACGGGGGCGTTCGCGATCACCTGGGTGGCGGCTTCCACCGCTACTCGGTGGACGAGCGCTGGATCGTCCCGCACTTCGAGAAGATGTCGTACGACAACTCCGAGCTGCTGCGAGCCTATCTCTCGGCATACCAGGCGTTCGGCACGCCGCTGTTCAAGGAAGTCGCGACCGGCATCGTGGATTGGGTGCTGGAGGTAATGGCCGACAAGGAGCCCGGGGGGGGCGCGTTCGCGACGTCACAGGACGCAGACCTGACGTTTGGGGATGACGGGGACTACTGGACCTGGACGGTGGACGAAGCCAAAAGCGAATTGGCAGCGCGAGAATACGCGGTCGCGTCGAGTGTGTTCGACATCCAGGACACAGGCGAGATGCACCACAACCCCAAGAAGAATGTGCTGTGGTGGAAACAGGATCCGGCGAGTGATGACGACTGGCCCGTCCTGCGCACGGCGATGAAGAAGCTCAAGGCGGCCCGCGACCGCCGCCAGGCGCCGTTCGTGGACCACACCGCCTATGTCAACTGGAACGCCATGATGGCGGGCGCGTTTCTGCAGGCCGGTGCGGTGCTGGATCGGCCGGAGTGCAACGAGATTGCGCTGCGGGTTCTGGAGCGCATCTGGAAAGAAGCGTGGGATGTAACGGGTGGGATGTGCCATGTCCTGGGGGGGGGGCGACGCGAGCCGCGCGGGATGCTGGATGACAATGTGGAGGCTGCGGCGGCATTCCTCGATGCGTACGAAGCGACCGGGGAAACCAGCTGGCTCGACCGTGCCACTCAGGTGATGACGTATTGTGGCAAGGCGCACGCGGACGACACGCCGGGTTACTTCGATATCGCGGGAACGACCGGCACGGCATACCTCGCGACTCGTGCCAAGCCGGTGCAGGATGCGCCGACCCCATCGCCGAACGGCGTCGCCGCGCTGGTACTGGCGCGCCTGAGCGCTCTCACCGACAAGTCGGAGTGGCGCGAGCGACTCGATCGCCATCTCGCCGCGTTTGCCGGCAGCGCGCGCGAGCTCTCGTTATACGGGTCCACGTTGCTGCGCGCGGTGGACTGGGCGGTGCACCCGATCACGCGGATCGAAGTGGCGGGCCCCAGCGGTGAAGGGCCCGCGTGTGCGATGCACCTGCTCGCGCTCCAAACGTACCGGCCGCGGAAAGTGGTAGTGCGCAGGATCGCCGACCGTCCTGCCGCCACGGTGTGCGTCGGGACGACGTGCTCGCTGCCCGTCTCCACGCCGGAGCAGCTGGCGAAGCTGCTGGAGTCGTGAGCTAGATTCCTACCCATCTTAACTCGAGGCTGCTGATGCCGAACAAGAAAGCCGTGATCGAAACCAAGAAGGGCACGATCGAGCTGGAGCTGTTCGCCGACGAAGTGCCTGGCACGGTTGCGAATTTCGAGAAGCTCGCCAACTCCAGCTTCTATGACGGGACCAAGTTCCATCGCGTGATCCCGAATTTCATGGTCCAAGGTGGGGATCCCTACTCCAAGACCGGCAAGGGGCCGGTCGGGACGGGCGGTCCCGGCTACACGATCAAATGTGAAACGCAGAAGAACACCCATAAGCATGTCGCCGGGACCCTCTCCATGGCGCACGCGGGCAAAGACACGGGCGGGAGCCAGTTCTTCATTTGTCATTCGCCGCAACGCCATCTCGACGGCCTGCACACCGTGTTCGGGCAGGTCACCAAGGGCATGGAAGTCGTCAACGCAATCAAGGGAAACGACGAAATCACGTCGATCCGCGTCTCGTAATTGGAGGTTTTGTGGTTGCTCTGCTTTTGGCAATGACGATGGTCGTGCAGGACTCGGGCGCATTCGTGGTGCGGCTGGGCAACGACACGGTTTCGCTCGAGCAATACACCCGCACGCCGACGCAGCTGCGTGGCGAGTACGTGATCCGCACGCCGCGCAGCGTCCATCGTATCTATACCGCGGATCTGAACCCTGATGGGACGATTCGCCGCCTGGAGCTCGTGACGCACAACATCGGTGGTGATCCCGGGCCGATGGAGACGAGACAGTCGGTCGAATTCGTGGGCGACACCGCCGTCATGAAATCGCCGCGCGGCGACAGCGTCGTAACGTCAAAACTCGCCGCGCCGCGGGGCACATTCCCTTACCAGTTCTACGTCATGGGTCTGATGGAGCAGATGGGCCGCTCCGCGCGCGGCGTCGGGAAGGACAGCGTGCGCTTCAGCGCAATCTTCTCCGCGACCCAGACCAGCGGTGGGTCCATCCGCAAACGTGGCGGCGACACGCTCGTCCTGATGTTCGATGAAGGACAGCTCGCGGGGGTCGGACCGTTCACATTCCGGCTCGATCGGCAGGGCCGCCTGACCTGGCTGACCGGCAAAGGCAGCACACTCCAGGTGGAAGCGCAGCGCGTCGCGTCGGTCCCGATGGCGCAAGCGACGCAGTCGTTCGCAAAGCGGCCACTCGGGCAGCTCTCGCCGCGGGATACGGCGCGCGCGACCATTGCCGGCTCGGAGGTCTGGATCGATTACAGCCGCCCGACCCGCCGGGGCCGCAACATCTTCGGCGCGTTGGAGCCGTGGGACAAGGTGTGGCGCACCGGCGCAAACGCGGCAACGCAGCTCAACACGCCGGTAGACCTCGTGATCGGCGGCGCGACCGTCCCCGCCGGCAAATACACCCTGTGGACGCTGCCTTCGCCGACCGGCTGGAAGCTCATCATCAATAAACAGAACGGGCAGTGGGGGACCGAATACCATCAAGAGCAAGACCTGGTCCGCGTCGATGCCAAGACCGAGACGCTGGCTACGCCGGTCGAGCAATTCGTGATCACGTTCGAGCCGGCGTCCGCGCCTACGACTCTCACGTTCGCGTGGGACAAGGTCCGCTACTCGGTTCCCGTGGCGAAAAAATAAGTGCATCTCGATTTCGCAGTCGTCGCCGACTATGCGCTGGTGGACCAGTCCGGCAAGATGTCGGTGCTCGGCATCTTCCAGCACATCTGGGTGCCACAGTTTCCCGTGATGCATCCGCGGCTCCACCTCGTGCTGCGATTGAAAGGCAGACGCACGGAAGTCGGCGAACATCAGGTGCAGATCAAGCTGCTCGATGAACAAGACACGGAGCTGCTGGGCGGCTCGGGCACGGTGAATTTTGCCGAGCCGCCCGCCGGCGTCACAGAGATCGAGGCGGCGGCCGTGCTCGTGTTCGACGTGCCGTTCCCGCACGCCGGGCAGTATCGGTTCGAGATCACCGTGGACGGCGAGCGCAAGGCCAACGTCCCGATCACGGTGTCGCAGATGCCCATGGCGCCTGTGCAGCCTCCGCCCCCTTCAACACCCCAGGCTCCCGGTTCCTAACACGCCCGCCCTGCCGCTCGGCGCGTACGTGCGGCTGCCGGTGCTTCTCCTTGCCGCCGCCCTGGCGCTGGGGTTCGACCTCGGCGGACATCCGCTGTTCGATCCAGACGAGGGGCGCAACGCCGAAGTCGCGCGCGAGATGGCGGCGACGAACGACTACGTCCTGCCGCATTTCGATGGGGTGCCATACCTCGACAAGCCGATCGTTTACTTCGCTTCCGCCGCCGCGGTGATGGAGGTCCTCGGACCAACCGAGACCGCCGCCCGGCTGCCGGCGTATCTGTTTACGCTCGCCACGCTGATCGTTGTCGTGTGGTTCGTGAGGCGACGGTGGGGTACGGACGCGGGATGGCTGGCGGGACTGGCGCTCGCGACGATGCCGCTGGTCCTGGCGTACGCGCGCACGACGATCATGGACAGCGCGCTCGCGTTCTGCACGACGCTCGCAATTCTCGCGTTCTGGGATGAGCGTCCCGTACTGGCATGGGCGGCGATCGGACTCGGTGCCATTACCAAAGGCCCGCTTGCGATTCTGGTGCCACTGATCACGCTGATCTCGTACTCGCTGATTACCCGCAGATCCGTCCGGCGACTGTTTCCGCTCGCGGGTCTTGGTGTGTTTGCGCTCGTCGCCCTCCCGTGGTTTCTCGCAGTGTCACATCGCGTTCCCGAGTTCCCGCACTACGTCTTCGTGCGCGAGACGCTCGAGCGCGTCACCACGACGCGCTTCCACCGGACCGCGCCGTTCTGGTACTATCTGCCGATCGTTCCGGTCGCCGCATTCCCCTGGATCGTGCCCGCGCTCGCAGGTCTGAAGCACTGGCGCTGGGCCTGGCTGGCCCGGCGCGTGAACCCGCGGGCCCAGGAAGCGATTTTCCTGGCGTGCTGGGTCTTGGCACCGTTGTTGTTCTTCTCGCTCAATCAGTCGAAGCTCCCGCAGTACGTCCTGCCGCTGATGCCTCCCTTCGCCCTCGCGGCAGCGAGGGGGCTGGGTGGTGGAATCGGCGTGGGACGGCGCACCTACGCGGTGATCGCAGGGGTACTTGGGATCGCGCTCGTGTCCCTGACCGTTTGGCTGCCCGCGCCGATCAGCCTCACGCCGGCGGAACGAGCCGCGATCCCGCAGACTGCGCTGGCGTTGGGCATCGCGCTCCTGATTTCGGCGGCGCTGGTCTGGTACGCGGGCCGAGTCGAGCGACCGCGTCCGGCACTCGTGGTGATGGGGTACGCACTGACCGTGATGGCGGCGCCCATCGTTTCGGGCCAGCTGCTCGCCGCCGTCGGCGAGGATCGCTCGTCGGCTGCCATCGCACGCGTCATTCAGAACGTACGGCCGATGGTGGAGGGTGTGGAGGATGTCGAGGTTGTGGGGGTCTCGGCATTCCCAACGTCCCTGCCCTTTTACCTGAGACATCAAGTACTGCTCGCGTCTGCCACCGCGCGCGAGCTGACGAGCAACTTCGTCATCGATTACCAGGAGCAGTTCCGGCAGGGCACCTCGTCGCCGCTCAGGCCTGCCGATTACTGGCGTGACCGGGCGCGCGACTGCCGAACACCGGCCGTGTTCGTGGCGCGCGCCAACGACGCGCGTGTCCGCGCCCAGCTCGATTCCGTGCTCCCGTTGCTCGCCGTCGAAGGCAAGTACGCGGTCTATGGACCATGTGCGGCATCTTCGGCGCGATAGCACGGCGTGAAGCGGCGCTGCGGCATCCCGAGGCGCTCACGCGGATGGCCGCGGCATTGCGCCACCGCGGCCCCGACGGCGAATGCATCGTCGGTCACGAGCGCGCGCGCATCGGGGCACGCCGCCTCGCGATCATGGATCTCACGACCGGCGACCAACCGTTTCAGAGTCCCGACGGCAAGATCTGGATGGTCTGCAACGGCGAGATCTACAATGCTCCCGAGCTGCGGCGGGAAGCGTCCGCATGGGGTTATCCCTTCCGCTCGCACGGCGACATCGAGACGATCGTCCCCTACTACCAGCGGTTCGGCGCGGATGCCGTGGCCCGGCTCGAGGGGATGTTCGGCCTCGCGGTCTGGGATGAGACGCGGCGCCGGCTCGTGCTCGCGCGCGATCGCGCGGGCGAGAAACCGCTGTTCTGGACCGAAGTGGCCGGCGAGCTGCGATTCGCATCGGAGATCCAGGCGCTGCTCGAGTTTCCCGACCAGCCGCGCCGGCTGAATCGCAAAGCGCTTTGGCTGTACCATGCGCTGGGATACGTCCCGGCGCCCTACACGATGTTCGACGGCATTCACAAACTCCCGCCTGCGTCACTGCTCATTGCGGATGACTATCGAATTGAGATTCGGTCTTTCTGGAGTGCCGCCGACGTGGCCAGCCGCCCGGCGACTCAATCGCTCGGCGACGCGACAGCGCTGCGAGAGACGTTGCTCCGCGCCGTGAAGCGCGAGCTGATGTCGGACGTGCCGCTCGGGATCTTCACAAGCGGGGGACTCGATTCGTCACTGCTCGTCGCCGCCGCGGCTCGCGGCATTCCGGGCGAGCGCATTCACACCTACGCCGTGCGATTCACGGAGAGCGGATACGACGAGAGCCTGTACGCGGAAGCGGTGACGCATGCGATCGCCAGCGTTCATCACGTCGTCACGGCGGACGATGAATCGCTCGGTCGCGCGCTCGACGTCGTGTCGCGCTCGCTCGCGGAGCCGCTCGGCGACCCCGCGGTGCTGCCCACGTTTCTGTTGGCGGAAGCCGCCCGCGAGGACGTGAAGGTCATTCTGTCCGGCGAAGGCGCAGACGAGCTGTTCGGCGGGTACCCGACCTACCTGGGCCACAGATTTGCGCAGCGCTGGCAGAGCCTGCCGGCCCCGCTCCGGCGCGCGGCGCGGTGGGCGGTGGATCGCTGGCCGTCCTCGACCGGCAAGATGACGCTGGAGTACATGCTCAAGCAGTTCCTGGCGGCCGCCGAGCTGCCATGGCTCGAGCGGCACCTCACCTGGCTCGGTGCGATGGCGATCGAGGACGGCGTCATTGCCGAGCTGGCCGCCAGGCTGGACCGCTTCCCGAGTGAGGATCCGCTGAATCGCGTGATGTGGTTCGACTTTCTGACTTATCTGCCCGACGATCTGCTGGTCAAAGTCGATCGCGCCACGATGCTTGCTTCGGTCGAGGCCCGGGCGCCATTCCTCGATCGCGAAGTGATGGAGCTGGTGCTTCCGGGCCCTTCGCATCTCAAGGTGCGAGGCCTCACCACCAAGGCGATATTAAAGGAAGCAGCGCGTGGCTTGGTGCCCGATGTGGCCATCGACCGCCGGAAACGGGGTCTCTCCGTACCCGTGGCGCGCTGGCTGAACACAGGACTCGCGCCGCTGGCCGACCGCTTGCTGGACTCGCCGCTCCTGGCGGAGCACCGGTCCGGTCGCCGGAATCATGCCCGCAGGCTGTGGCCGCAGCTCATGCTCGCGTTGTGGAGTGAACGGTGGGGGGTGGAGATCCAGTGAACCGAGCCGAAGCCCTGTCCCTCATGCACGAGCACACGCAATCGCCCTCGCTGCGCCAGCACATGCTCGCGGTCGAGGCCGCGATGCGGGCTTATGCCTCCAAATTCGGCGAGGATCCCGAGCCGTGGGGTCTCGTCGGCCTGCTGCACGACTTCGACTACGAGAAATTCCCCAACGCTGAGCACTCGGCCACGGACGGTCATCCCGCGTGGGGCGTCAATCTGCTGCGCTCCAAAGGCGTGGCCGAGCCGCTCCTGCGGGCGGTCTTGGGACACGCGACCTACTCCGGCGTGCCGCGCGACACGCCGATGGCGAAGACGCTCTTTGCGGTCGACGAGTTGTGCGGATTCCTGGTCGCGTGCGCGCTGGTGCGTCCGTCCAAGAGCTTCGCGGATCTCGAGGTGTCGTCGGTCAAGACGAAACTCAAGGACAAGGCGTTCGCCCGCGGCGTGAACCGCGAGGAGGTCCGCCAGGGCGCCGAGGAGCTCGGCGTACCGCTTGACGATCACATCGCGTTCTGTATCCAGGCACTCCGTCCGGTGGAACCCTCGCTGGGCCTCGGGGGGGGAGGGTGAATCCGTTTTCGCACGCGCTGGATCGGGCGACGGGCGCACGTCCCATTCCCGGCAACCTCGTCCGCCACATCGCGATCAGCAGCGACGCGCTCGACGCCATGCTCGAGATGATTACGAGTGCACAGCGGACGGTTCACTTTGAGAATTACATCATCCACCACGACGCCACCGGCAAGCGCTTCGCGGCGGCGTGGGCGGACCGGGCGCGCGCCGGCGTGCGGGTGCGTATCCTCTACGACGCCTTCGGGTGCCGCGGCACGAGGGGCGCCTACTGGCGTGCGCTGCGGAGCGCTGGTGTAGACGTCCGCCCGTTTCGCCCGATCTGGACGAGTGGTCCGATCGCCGCATTCAGCCGTGACCACCGCAAGCTGCTCGTCGTAGACGGCGAAAAGGCGATGGCGAGCGCCCTGGCGCGACACGATGCTTGCCGTGTGCGGGCCGGCGGTGGCCGCGTTGGAAGCGGCGTTCGTCCGGATGTGGGCGCGCGCCGGACGCCCGCTCCCCGAGGATGAGACCACTGCGGCGCCGGAGGAGTGTGGTCCCTCCGCGGTGCGCGTGGTGGAGGGCTTCCCGGGGCAGTCACGCATCTATCGCGCGGTCCAACTGCTCGCGGCGGCGGTGACGGAGCGGCTCTGGATTACCGACGCCTACCTCGTCGCACCGCCACCCCTGTATGCGGCGTTCGTGGACGCGGCGCGCAGCGGCGTGGATGTGCGCCTGCTGCTCCCTGGCACCACCGACATCCCCATCGTTCGCACGTTTACGCGCGGCGGGTACCGCGAGCTGCTGCACGCGGGTGCGCGGATCTTCGAGTATCGCGGCCCGATGGTGCACGCCAAGACGCTCGTGGGTGATCACGAGTGGGCGCGCGTGGGATCGAGTAACCTGAATGTCTCGAGCCTGCTGGGTAATTACGAGCTCGACCTCGTCGCCGAGCACGACGGCCTGACCGCGACACTCGCAAAGCAATTCCTGCATGACATGGCGCAGAGCCGTGAGATCGTGCTGGTGGCGCGTCGCCGGCTCCCGTTGCCGCCGCGGCTCATCGCTGCGGCCGCGGTACAAGATCCATCCCCGCAACACAAACGCTCCCTCCGTGAGCGCCGGGCCGTCGCCGTCGTCGCGTTGATGCAGGTGGCCGGCGGCGCGCGTCGCATGGTGGCGGGTGCCGCAGCATCCACGTTTCTGGTGGTCGGGGTATTGCTGATCCTGTTTCCACTCGTCACCAGCACCGTCCTCGCCGTCGCGGCGCTGGCGACATCGATGTGGCTCGCCGGGTTTGCCATCGCCCGCCGGCGGCGCCGCCGGGAGAGCGATGTTGCCTGACTTTCCCCCTCCCCCTCAACCTCCGACCGGCGCTGCGCGTATGGGAAGCAGCGAAGAGGACAAAGGGTTGGTTGCTAAGGCTTTAGCGGGCGAGCGAGACGCATTCGGCGTGCTCGTGGAGCGCTATGCGGCGCAGGCACGGAGGGTCGCGCGGGCGGTCTTGGGCGATCCCGATGATGCGGATGACGCCGCGCAGGACGGATTTCTCTCCGCCCTGGTGAAGCTCGCGCAGTACGATACACGCCGCCCCTTCGGCCCGTGGTTGATGCGTATCGTGGCCAACGCGGCCACGGACCGGCGGCGGCGCCGCAACGTGCGGCAAGCCGAGCCCCTCGACCCGGCATTGGTGGGTGGAGGTCCACGGCCTGACGCGGCGGCAATCCGGAGCGAGCTGGGTGCGCGGTTGCGAACCGCGCTCGGCCAGTTGCCCGAGCGCCGCCGGATGGCAGTCGTGTTGTTCGATGTCGAAGGTTACTCGCACGCCGAAATCGCCGGGATTCTGGGAATCCCGGAAGGAACCGTGCGATCGGAAGTGTTTCACGCGCGTCGCCGTCTACGCACGCTGCTGGCTGACTGGAAGGAGCAGGCACGATGAAGGACTCACAGGCGTTCGATCACCGCCCGGATCCGGAGCTGGGCGCGGCGCTGCGCGCCGCGCTGGATCCGAAGGACGATCAGAAAGCGTTCGTCGCTCGCGTCATGGCGCAGTATGAGCGGGCGCTGGACCGCGCCACGGTTCCCACGGTCGATGTGCTGGCGTCCTGGTTCCGGCCGGGCATCGCGGCCGCAGCCGCCGCGCTCGTCGTCGGGTTTCTGCTCGGGCGCACGGTGCTGGCGCCGGCGCCGGCCTCGTTCGATACCGCGATGGCACCGAGCGAAGGACCTGGCCTCGCCGCTCTCGTGACGGCGTCGGATCCACCGGACGCGAGCGTCGTGTTCTCGTCACTGGTTGACCAACGCTAAGAAGGAGAACAAGGAATCATGCTGAATAGATCGAAACTCGCCGCGGTCGGCCTTTTGGCCGCCGTGTTCCTGGCGGGTGGACTTGCCGGATGGGGCGGCCGCGAGGCC
>WNGA01013672.1_pt1 | contig 10348 bp, 9 predicted proteins | sample 5400061 | NCBI WGS metagenome assembly WNGA01 (sample SAMN13153366, study PRJNA577476) | soil metagenome | isolation source: 100 cm soil or saprolite under grassland replicate 2 | place: USA:California | collected 2016-06-15
CGAGAGCGCCGGCGGCAGGGCGCAGCACCATGCGGGCGACGACCCGAAGGGGATATCGGTGCTTACGCAGGATGTAACCGATGCTCTGGCCGTCCCGCGCGCCGACGGCCGTGAGGTCGACGGGCTTGCCCGGATGCATGACGACGAGCGCCGGGTCGTACTCGACGCGGGCACCCGCGTCGAGCGCGCGGATCAGGTAGTCGATCTCCTCCCCAGAGGACGAAGGCAGTCCCAGCCGCTCGTCGAACTCGCCGACGCGCTCGACCAGCTCGCGCCGCAGGAAGATCGTGAAGGAGATCGCGCGGTTCCAGAGGTTTTCGCGCGTAAGCACTGCTGCGCCGGTCGTCCACGTCGGCTCCCGGCCTGTCACGCCGTCGAGGCCGTGTGCGAGCCGTGTGGCGACACGTTCGAGCAGGTCGTCCGGGTAGACGCAGTCGTCGTCGGGGAACGCGACGACATCGGCCTCGAGCTTGGGTAGCGCCGCGTTGCGGGCGCGCGACAGACCGCGCGGCGCGTGCAGGCGCTCGACGCGAAGCGACGAGCGGCCCGCGAGCAGCTCTGCCACGCGCTCGTCGGCGTTCTGGTCGACCACCAGCACGCGGAAGTCCTTGTGCGTCTGGCGCTCGAAGGAGTCGAGCAGGCGCCCGAGCTCGTCGACCCGGTCGATGGTCGCGACGACAAGGTCGAAAGTCACGGTCGTACGCTAACGCCCGTGCCGCTCGTCTCCGTCCTCCTCGCCGTCCACAACGACGCACGTTTCCTGCGCGAGGCAATCGACAGCATCCTCAGCCAGACGCTCGGCGACCTCGAGCTGCTCGTGATCGACGACGCTTCGACCGACGACACGCCGGCGGTGCTCGCCGCGGTCGAAGACCAGCGGCTCGTCGTGCTCCGGAACGACGAGCAGGCCGGGCTCGCAACGGCTCTCAACCGCGGCCTCGACCGGGCGAGCGGGGCGTTCGTGGCCCGTCTCGACGCCGACGACGTGGCGTTGCCCGAACGGCTCGAGCGGCAGGTCGAGCGGCTGCGCGCGGACTCTCACACCGCCGTCGTCGGCTCGGCCGTCACCGACCTCGACGAGCAGGGCCGGCGCGGACGCACCCATGTGCTGCCGAGCGGCGCGACCCCCCTGCGTTGGCACGCGCTCTTCAGCTCGCCGTTCTTCCATCCGACGGTGCTCGTCGACCGCGAGGCCCTCGCTGCAAACGGCCTCCGCTACGACACCACGTACCTGGAGAGCGAGGACTACGACCTCTGGACGCGCCTCTTCGCATGCGCCGACGGCGACAACCTGCGCGAGCCGCTCGTGCTCAAGCGCGTGCATGCCGGCCAGGCGTCGCAGCGGCGTGGAGACGTGCAGGAGTCCTTCCAGCGCCGTGTGGCGCTGCGCGAGATCACGCAGGTCGCTTCCGGCCTCGACGCCGAGGCAGCGTGGCGCGTGGGCGCTCGCAAACCCGACGGCTCGCGCAAGGAGTTCATGCGGCTGCTGCGCGCGTTCGAGCGCCGGCACGGACGCGACTGGACCGTGCGCAACGCTGCGCTGAGGGCGTTGCTCGCATGAGACGCGTCACCGTCGTCTCGCCGGAGCCGACCCCGTACCGCGCGCCGCTCTTCGACCGGATCGCGAGCCATGTCGACCTGACCGTGCTCTATGCGGCGCACACCGTCGCCGGCCGTGAGTGGAACGTACCCTTGCAGCATCGCGCGGTCTTCCTGCGCGGTGTGCGCGTCCCAGGTGTGCGCAGGTTGCTGCGGCACGACTATCCCGTCACGCCCGGTGTCGTGCGCGCACTGCGGAAGTCGCAACCCGAGGTGGTCGTCGTCTCCGGCTGGAGCACGTTTGCGTCGCAGGCTGCGGTCGCGTGGTGCCGCGCGCGGCGCCTTCCGTATGTGTTGCACGTAGAGAGCCACGACCTCGATCCACGTCCGGCGTGGCGGCGGCGCGTGAAGGACGCGGTCGCGACGCCGGTCATTCGCGGGGCTGCGTCGGTGCTGGCCGTCGGCTCGGCGGCGCGCGACTCCGCGCTCGCCCGCGGCGCGCGAGACGTGCGTGTGTTCGCGAACACGATCGACGTCGAGCGCTGGATCGAGCGTGCCGACCGGCTGACGCCTGCGGCGCACGAAGGCGTCGTCGTTCTCTCCGTCGGGCGGGACGTCCCCGAGAAGGCGTTCGACGTGCTCAGGGACGCCGCTGGGCGCGCCGGGACGAACGTCGCCATCGCGATGGGCGGTCTCGACGAGGAGGAGCTGGCGCAGTGCTACGTCGATGCGGACGTGTTCGCGCTCCTCTCCCGCCACGAGCCCTGGGGGGTCGTCGTCAACGAGGCGGCGGCGTCCGGCCTCCCGCTTGTCCTGTCGGACCGCGTCGGCGCCGCGCACGACCTGCTCCGCGACGGCGAGAACGGGTTCATCGTCCCCGCAGAGGACGTCGCCGCGGCCGCCTCCGCTTTGCGCACGCTCGCCGCCGACCCCGACCTCCGCCGGCGGATGGGCGAGCGGTCGCGCGAGCTCGTCCGGGCCTGGAACTACGACGCGTCGGTCGAGGCGTTTCTCGCGGCGACGTCCTCGTAGATCCGCTCCTGCACGTCGGTCACGGTGTCCCACGACGTCCGCCGCGCGGCCACCGGTCCGCCGCGCGCGAGCTGCTCCCGCAGCGCGTCGTCTGAGAGCACGCGTCGGATCGCCTCGACGACCGCAGCGCGCTCGTACGGGACGACGAGCGCCTCGCCGTCCTCGAAGAAGCCGGCGATGCCGCAGCGGTCGGACACGATCACCGGAGTCCCCGCGGCGGCCGCCTCCGCGGCGACCATGCCGAAGCTCTCGCCCTCGGATGCGAGCACGAACACGTCGGCCTCTGGATAGAGGTGAAGCGGCGGCTCCTCCGAGGGGGGCAGCCTGTGCACCCGCTCGGCCTCCGTCGAGACCCCGTGCCGGTCGTCGGGCCCGGCGATCACGAGGTGCGCCTCCGGCAGCTCCCGCATCGCGGCCAGCAGGTGGTCGATTCCCTTCCCCGCGGCAATCCGCCCGACGTACAGGACGAGCGGCGCGTCGGCCGGAATCCCGAGCCGGGGTCTGATCCCGAAGGGGTCTGACCCCAGCCTTTCGCCGTTGTCCGGTTCCGGAAAACCGTTGCCACGAACGTGCACCTTCTCCGGCCGCACGCCGCACGCCACGACGTCGTCGCGTTCTCGCTCCGACGCGACGACCACCGCCGCCGCCCCGCGCGCGACGCCGCGGTAGAGCGTCGCGTCGAGTGCGCGCTTCAACAGCACTTTTCGCAGCCGCGGCTGGAACATCCCGAGCGGCTCGAATACATACGGCACCCGCGCCCAGCGGCACCACGCTGCCGTCCCCGTGGTGATCGGATCGCGGAAGCCGAAGACATGGACGACGTCCGGCCGCTTCAGTCGCGCGAGCGCGATCGGCAGCGTCGGCGTGATGCCCATCCAGCGGTAGCGCAGCGGAGTCCCGAGGTAGTGCACGGTCGCGCCGTCGACGATTCGGGTCGACGATCGAGCAGCCGGGCGCCGCGCAAGATCCAGGATCGTCGTTGTCAGCACCTCGACGTCGTGGCCGCGCGCGACGAGCCGCGGCACGAGCTCGCCCGCGGCGGCGACCGGACCGCCGAAGGCACGCGAAGGCGACCAGGCGGGTGCTGCAAACACGATCCGCACGGAAGTAGCCTTGCTCACCATGTCCGAGTCCCGCAAGCCGAGGCTGCTCGTCCTCAATCAGTACTACTGGCCGGGAGTGGAGGCGACCGCGCAGCTGCTCACCGATCTGTGCGAGGCGCTGGCAGAGGACGTCGAGGTCAAGGTGGTCACCGGAGTCCTGCACGGGCACGAAGACGAGCCGCGCCAACTCGTCCACAACGGCGTCGAGATCTTGCGCGTGCGCTCGACGTCCTTCGAGCGCAGCAAGGTGCTGGCGCGCGCCTCGAACTACGTCACCTACCTCTCGAACGCGCTCCTGCGCGGATTGCGCGGCCCGCGACCCGACGTTGTGCTGTGCATGACCGATCCGCCGATCGTCGCGGACATTGCGCTGCTCGTCGCGCGCCGCTACCGCGCGCCGCTTGTCGTGATCAGCCAGGACGTGTTCCCGGAGATCGCCGTGCAGCTGAAGCGCCTCGAGAATCCGGTGGTGATGAGGCTGCTGCGCTCGCTCGTGTCGCTCTACCTCCGCCGCGCCGACCGAATCGTCGCCATCGGCGACACGATGAGACGGCGTTTGGAGGCGAAAGGTGCGCCGCCGGAACGCGTGCGCGTGATCCCGAACTGGGTCGACACGGAGCGCCTTACACCTCGCGACCGCGGAAACGAGTGGTCGCACAATCTCGGGCTGGACGACAAGTTCGTCGTCATGCACTCGGGCAACGTCGGCCACGCGCAGGACCTCGACTCCCTCGTCCGCGCCGCGACCTTCCTGCGCGACCTCGACGACCTCGAGATCTTCATCATCGGGACGGGCGCCCGTCACGCCGAGCTCGTTGCGCTGGCCGAGCTGCTCGAGGTCGACCAGGTCAGCTTCCTCTACTACCAGTCGCGCGAGGCGCTGCCGCGGTCGCTCTCGGCGGCGGACATCCACGTCGTCGGCCTCGCCCCAGGGCTCGCCGGGTACGTCGTGCCGAGCCGGCTCTACGGGATCCTCGCCGTCGCGCGCCCAGTCATCGTCGCGGCCGATCCGGAGAGCGAGACGGCGCAGGTCGTGGAACGCGTGGGGTGCGGGATCGTCGCTCCGTCCGGGCGGCCGGAGCTGCTCGCGCGCGCGATCCGCGATGCCCACGACGGGAAGTACGACCTCGTCGAGATGGGCAGGCGCGGGCGCGAATGGGTGGAGCGCGAGGCGGACCGCTCCGTCGCCGTCGGCCGCTACCGCGACCTGCTGCGCGAGCTTGCGCCGAGCTGAGCTCGCCGCTGCGGCGCTGATCGGCGCGCTCGCGCTGATCGCGGGCTGGAACGCGTACAAGTATCCGAGCGGCTCCGGCTACGACGTGCGGGAGCACCAGGAGTACGCCGACCTGCTGATCCACCACGGCGAGATTCCCGGCGCCGGCAAGCGGAGCGAGTACTACACGCCGCCCGGTTTCTACGCGCTCGCCGGCGTCGCGACGGTGATCGGCGAGCACGTGCACTCCGGCGACCCTCACAAGCTCGCGCAGGCGCTCAATTGGCTCGTGCTGCTGCTCACGGCCGGCGTCCTCTGGGCACTCGCCCGTGAGCTCTTCCCCGGTCGGGTGTGGGCGCAGCTCGGCGCGCTCGCGTTCTTTTGCTTCTTACCGGTGGTGCTGCGCGTGGGCGCGATGTTCCATCCGGAGCCGCTCTCGATGCTGCTCACCTCGGTTGCGCTGCTGCTCGCCACGCGCATGCTGCGCGGACGCGACTATCGCTGGCAGCTCGCAGTCGCGACCGGCGTCGCGCTCGGCCTCGGACAGCTCGTGCGCGCCTTCTCGCTGTGGACGTTCGCCGCGGTCGTGCTCGCGTTCGCGGTCGCGCGCGCGTGGCGCGCGCTCGTCGTCGTCGTCCTCGCGGCGGGCGTTGTCGCGGCGCCGTGGTACATCCGGCAGACGATCAAGTACGGCGATCCGGTGTTCGACCGGCCGACCCCGCACGAGGCGATCTGGGACCGGCGGCCGGCGCGCTTCTACGTTGGGCTCGGGCTGCCGCACGTCTTCACCGAGCCGATCCGGCCGCACTTCGTCAACGAGGCGATCCCGACGACCTACAGCGAGGTCTGGGGCGACTACTTCGGCGTGTGGCGGGGCGGCCGGGAGCTGCAGAGCTTCCTCGGGCTGCTGCCGACCCTGCTCGCCGTCGGCGGCTGGCTGCTGTTCCTGGGACGCTCGCTGCGCGCGCCGCCGCGGCTCGCCGTCGCCCTCCTGCCGGGTCTCGGCCTGCTCGGCTACCTCTACTTCACGGTCAGCTATCCGACCCCCGACGGGGACGTCCTCAAGGCGAGCTACATGCTCACGACCGCTCCTGCCTGGGCGCTCGCCTTCGGCTATGCGCTCGACCGCCTCCCGGGCCGTTTGCGGGTCGTCACGGCCGCCGTCCTGGGCGCCTCGGCGCTCGCTGCGCTGCCGTTCCTGCTGTACTGATCGCGGTGACAGCGGTTCTCTTCACGTGTGCGGGCCAACGGGTCGACATCCTCGACGCGTTCCGCCGCGCGGGCGCGACGACGATTGCGGCGGACGTGAATCCGCTCGCTCCCGCTCTCTACCGGGCCGACCGCTACGCCCTCGTGCCGCGAATCGACGACGACGGCTACGTACTCGCGCTGCGCGGGCTCGTCGACGAGCACGACGTCCGCCTGATCGTCCCGCTCACCGATCTCGACCAGGTCACGCTCGCCGAATCGCGTGAGGAGCTCGGCGCGCTCGTGCTGCTGCCGGACGCGGAGACGGTCGAGCGGCTGGGCGACAAGTACCTGGCGCACCTGCTCTTCGAGGAACGCGGGATAGCGTCGCCGCCGACGTGGCTGCCCAACACCGTTCCGGACGACCCGTCGTTCCCCCTGCTCGTGAAGGCGCGGCACGGCTTCGGGTCGCGTCACATCTACCGCGCGGAGGACCGCGCGCAGCTCGGCTTCTTCCTCGGCTACACGCCGGTCGACTCGATCGTGCAGGCCTGCCTCGCCGGCGAGGAATTCTCGATCGACGTCTTCTGCGACTTCGAGGGCCGCTGCCTGAACGCGATCCCGCGCACGATGATCGAGTCGAAGGGCGGCGAGTCGATCAAGGGGATGACGATCCGCGACGAGCGGCTGATCGAGCTCGCCCGCGACGTCGCCGAGAAGCTGCGGCTCGTCGGGCCGGCGAACATCCAGTGCTTCCGCGAGGAGGACGGCTCGCAGCTCGTCACGGACATCAACCCGCGCTTCGGCGGTGGCTTCCCATTGCCGCTCGCTGCAGGCGGCCGCTATCCCGAGCTCGCGCTCGCACTCGCGCGGGGCGAGCGGCCCGAACCGCGGCTGGGCGACTTTCGCGAAGGGGTCGTCATGACGCGCTTCTTCTCCGACCTCAGCCTCACCCAGAACGGCGACGGGACACTGAAGCCGCTCGCACCCGCGGAATGAGGTACGTCGTAACTGGTGCCGCGGGCTTTATCGGCTCGCATCTCGCCGAGGCGCTGCTGGCGGAGGGGCACGAGGTCGTCGCGGTCGACTGCTTCACCGACTACTACGACCCGGCGCTGAAGGAGGAGAACGCGCGCGCGCTCGAGGTGTCGCGCCTCGACCTCGCCGAGGACCGGCTGGCGCTGGATGGGTTCGACGGCGTCTTCCACCTGGCTGGCCAGCCCGGAATGCGCAGCTTCGGTGACGTCTTCGAGGACTACGTCCGGCGCAACCTCGTCGCGACGCAACGCGTGTTCGAGTCGGCGGCGGCAGCCGGCGTGCGCGTCGTCTTTGCTTCGTCCTCGTCTGTGTACGGAGACGCCGAGCGGTACCCGACACCCGAGGATGCCGAGCCGCGACCGCTCGTTCCTTACGGGATCACGAAGGTCGGCTGCGAGCAGCTCGCACGTGCTTACGCGAGGAGCTTCGGCCTCGACGTCGTCGTGCTCCGCTACTTCACGTTCTACGGACCGCGCCAACGCCCGGACATGGCGTTCGCGCGGGTCGTCGACGCGCTCGCACGCGGCTCGTCCTTCGAGCTCTACGGCGACGGGCAGCAGTCGCGCTCCTTCACGTACGTCGCGGACGGCGTCGCGGCCACAGCCGAGGCGATGGAGCGCGCCCCCGGCGGGAGTGTTTACAACGTCGGTGGTGGTCGCGAGGCGACGATGCGCGAGACGATCACATTGCTCGAGGACATCGCGGGCCGCAAGCTCGAGCTCGTCGAGCGTCCGGCCGCCGCGGGTGACATGCGGCGGACCGCTCCCGACGTGACGAGGATCGAGCGCGACCTCGGGTGGCGCGCGACGACGACGTTGGAGGACGGCTTGCGCGCTCAGTGGGAATGGGCCTCGGTTAGAGTCGCCGCGCCTTGAGCGCGCGTGAACCTGACGTCGACGCCGAGCAGGAGGTCGATCTCGGTCGTTACTGGAACGCGATCGTCGCGCGCTGGTGGCTGCCCATGCTGGGGCTCGTCGCCGGTGCGCTGATCGGCTACCTGATCTCGCTCGGCGGCAAGGAGGTGTGGAAGGCGAGCGCGACGGTCTACCTCGGCGCGTCGTACAGCTCGGTCGGCGGCGTCTTCCTGCAGGGACCGCAGGCGAACCCGTCCACGGCCGGGACGATCGCGCGCGCGGAATCGTCGATCGAGACCGCGGCGGCCCAGGCCGGGCTGCGGGCGGGCGACCTCCGCGGCCACGTCTCGACGCAGTCCATCTCGACGGGCGCCGGCAGCACGGTCGTGCGGACGACCGGCAATCCGCTCGTCCGGATCACCGTGCAGGCGTCGACGCGGCGCCGCGCTGCCGCCGCCGCCAACGCGCTGGCGAGGATCGTCGTCGACCGGCTTGCGCCGTATGCCGACCGGAAGATCGAAGCGCTGAAGGAGCGCGTCGCCGACGACCAGGCGCAGATCGACGCCATCCGCCGGAGCTCGTCGTCCGGCGACGCGCTGGGTCGGGCGGTGCTCGCGGTGCAGATCGGCGACGTGCTCGACGACCAGCTGCAGGCGAAGCAACTTTTGATCCAGGCGGAAGAGATCGAGCGGCCGAAGGTGCTGACGCGTGCAGCGGCGACGAAGACGACGGCACGCAGCCGGCGCAACTCCGTCGTCGTCGCCGCCTTCCTCGGCGTCGTGCTCGGCCTGCTGGCCGCGCTCGTGTGGGAACCGGTCATGCGCCGCCGGCGCGGGTAATGCTCGAGGGCAAGACCGTCGCGGTCGTCGTCCCTGCGTACGACGAGGAGGGGCTCGTCGCGACGACGATCCAGGGCGTCCCCGAGTTCGTCGACCGCATCATTGTCGTCGACGACGCATCCCGTGACGGCACCGCGGCCGCCGCGCGCGCGGTTGGAGACGGGCGCGTCGAGGTGCTCACGCACGAGCTCAACTCCGGCGTCGGCGCCGCCATCGTCACCGGCTACCAGCGCGCGGTCGCGGAGGGAATCGACGTCGCGTGCGTGATGGCCGCCGACAACCAGATGGATCCCGTCGACTTGCAGAAGATCGCGCTGCCGGTCGCGCGTGGCGAGCTGGAGTACGCGAAGGCGAACCGTCTCATCACCGGCGAGGCGTGGAAGGTGATCCCGCGCTCGCGCTATCTCGGCAACGCCGTGCTCTCGCTCCTGACGAAGATCGCGTCCGGTTACTGGCACGTCGCGGACTCGCAGTCCGGCTACACCGCGGCAAGCCGGGAGATCCTGGAGCAGCTCGACCTCGACCGGGTCTACCGCGGCTACGGGTTCCCGAACGACATGCTCGTCCATCTGAACGTCTGGAATGCCCGCGTCCGCGACATTCCCTCGCGGCCGGTCTACGGAGTGGGCGAGCGGTCGGGGATCAAGATCCGCAAGGTCGTCCCGCGCATCTCGTGGCTGCTGCTGAAGGGCTTCTTCTGGCGGATGCGCGAGAAGTACGTGATCCGCGACTTCCACCCGCTCGTCTTCTTCTACGTGCTGGGGTTCCTGATGACCCTGCTGGGCCTCGGCCTCGGGATCGCGGAGGTCGTGCTGCGGATCATGGGCAACGCGGTCTCGGTGGGGACGGTCGTGCTGGTCGCCCTGCTCCTGATCTTCGGCTCGCAGTTCACGCTCTTTGCGATGTGGTTCGACATGGAGTCGAACAAAGATCTCCGCTGACGCGGAGATCTTTTGGTACGGCGCTTCGCGCGGAACGCGCGCGAGCTGAGCTCGCGCGCTCTAGGTTGGTCGGCGGATGTTCTCTTCCGTGCGGCGCGGCCAGGCTGCGCGTGGCCGCGTCGCATCGGTTCGCCTGCGCGTAAGCCGCGCTTCGCGCTGGCTTACGCTCCGGCTTCTCGGGCTCGATGGGGCGAAGGTTTTTTGGCCTTGTAAAGCCGTCGTAAAGTCTGCGACTGCCCTCGGGAGGCGTGGGTAAAGTCCGGCCGATGCCCACCGCCGTCGTCACCGGTGGGGCCGGCTTTCTCGGCTCCCACCTCTGCGATCACCTCGTCTCGAAGGACTTCCGGGTCGTCTGTGTCGACAACCTCGATACCGGCTCGCTGCAGAACGTCAAGCACCTGCGTGGGGCGGGCTTCCAGTTCCTCAACCACGACGTCACGGAGCACCTCGAGGTCGACGGCGGCGTCGACTTCGTCTACCACCTCGCCGCGCTCGCGAGCCCGATCGACTACCTGCGCATGCCGCTGCACTCGCTCAAGGTCGGCTCGTACGGCACGCACAACGCGCTCGGCCTCGCGAAGTTCAAGCGGGCGCGCTTCCT
>WNGA01013673.1_pt1 | contig 10348 bp, 12 predicted proteins | sample 5400061 | NCBI WGS metagenome assembly WNGA01 (sample SAMN13153366, study PRJNA577476) | soil metagenome | isolation source: 100 cm soil or saprolite under grassland replicate 2 | place: USA:California | collected 2016-06-15
GGCCGAAGAGCTCGCCGCGTCGGGCGAGGAACAGAGCGCGTCTACTGAAGAGATCGCATCGTCCGCCAATCAGCTCGCCGAAGCGGCCGACCGGCTCACCGGTGCCGTGAAGTCATTCCGATTGTTGGCGGACGAGCAGGGCGGACAACAGCAGGCGGCGGATTAGGCCCTTCGCTTCGCTCAGGGCAGGCTGTCAATTCACAAAGCCGCAGGTCTGGTAGTCGAAGCAGAGTCTAGGTGTCGGGCCGTCCTAAACTCTGTTCGTCCCCTCTCGGATCATAATGGTGATCACGTGCCGCGGGTTGGTTTTATCCGTGCGCTGAAGCGCCGGCTCGGCGAGAGCGCGAGCCCTGAAGGGCTCATCGCGTCCTTCAGGACGCGCGAAGTAGCCGAGCCGGCCCCTTCGCTGCGCTCAGGGCAGGCTCTTCAGGGCACGGCTGCGAGCGCCGATCTCCGGGCCGTGATGGCCGAGATCTCCGAGCAGGTGAAGGTGCTGGACGGCGTCGTGCGGTATCGGTTCGGCGACAATGCCGAGCTGATGGGCGCGTGGGCCAGCGTCCATAACGTGGCGGGGCCGTTCCGGTCGCGTCCAGACCCGCAGGTAGGTGGTGGTGACACGCCGGTGGTGGTGAAGCCGGCGGCGTGACTACCGCTCTGCTCGTCTGACAACGAGGCGCGGTGGGTGGATGGTCACCTGCCGCGCCTTTGCTCTTTTCGATCGAGGCCCTTAGCTTCGGCATGTCTTCGGTAGCGCGATCGCATCGTTCCGGAGGTCAGCGATGGGCCTGAGGACCGGAATCGAATGGACCGACGCGACATGGAATCCGGTCACCGGCTGCACGAAGGTCACAGCCGGTTGCGATCACTGTTACGCCGAAACGCTCGCCCGGAAGCGTCTCCACCATATCTACACACGCCGAGGGCCGGTCGTGGACACGCCGGCCAATCGGGCTGATCCATTCGCCGTGCGGCTCTGGCCAGAGCGCTTGGAGCATCCGCGAACATGGGCCGCGCCGCGCATGGTGTTCGTCAACTCGATGTCGGATCTATTCCACCACGACATCCCCGATGATTTCGTTGTTCGGGTGTTCGCTGTGATGCTACAGACGGACCGCCACGTCTATCAGGTACTCACAAAGCGACCGGCACGTGCCGTGAGATTCTGGAAGAAATTCGGGGATGTGTTCGGATTGGCAACTATACCGGCGCACATTTGGATGGGGACATCGGTTGAGAATCAGGACGTCAATTACCGAGTTCGGCACCTCGCGGATCTACCGGCCAGAATTCGGTTCTTGTCATGCGAGCCTCTCCTAGGGCCGATCGATCTGGACTTGGGCGCCATTCACTGGGTCATTGCTGGAGGCGAGAGCGGGCCAGAACGCCGCGCAATGGAGTCGACCTGGGTGGAAATGATTCGCGATCAGTGCGTGCGCGCCCGCGTGCCGTTCTTTTTCAAGCAGTGGGGTGGGCGCACGCCGAAGGCTCGAGGACGCCTACTAAGCGGCCGCACGTGGGATCAAACGCCGAGAATGAAATCTCTCGCGCATCGTACTGCTAACGGCGCCTAAACCCACGAGTGCGGTACTTCGCGAAGATGTCCGTGATGATCTTCTTCGCAACAGGTTTCTGCGACGCGAAGAACAAATAATAGACTTCTAGACCCTTGCTGTTCCTCATGGGAATCGGCTCAGGCACGTTCGGAAATCCGCCAACCGTGATCAGCCGCCTTCTGTACGCATTGACTATCGCGGCATTGCCAGCCTTCTCAGGGAAGCCAAAGAGATCTTCATCGGTCCTATAGGCGTCGTCACGCCACGATTCGTCTCCCCAAAATGCCGTCATTCGAGCTGTTTGCTCGGATTCAACCGTGCTTTGGTCATGACGTAGCACGTTCATGTTCATGTCCATAAGCGGGAAATTCACAAACAGGTCAATTGTTTTCATTCTTCCCGCTTCCGCGACAACGTTCCAGTGCAGGTGAAGACCATACGGATCGGGAAGGCAGAGGCCTCGCCTGTAGTCTTCGTACCGGATGTTAGGGAATACTTTGTCAAGTAAGATCTGGTTACAATCACCGCCGAAGACATGAACGTTGGAATGAGCTTCGGCCAACTTGTTGAGGAGGGATACTCTCCTGTCGTCGAGATCGATCAAGTAATAATCATTGAAGGGAGGACGAACGTTGAGAGCGTTCAAAGGACTCCCAGGGATCCAATCTCCCGTTGTACCGATGTGGACTCCGGCACCCGCGAAACCATCGACATAAGCGCAGGAGAAGTGTTGCTGGTTCGTCAGAATTGTTGTGTAGGCCTGCGCATATTCGCGTATAATCTCCAGTTTCAGTTCCGACCAGAGTCCAACCACATCAATCGGAACCTCCTCCTGGCCATCCAACTGCATGCTGCCTCCTTGCCAGTCCGGCAGGTTTTCATCTCCACCGGAAAACCGAGCCGATCAACAGTAGCGCGAGAGATGATTGAGTATGAGGGCGATTTTGCCGCATGGTAGGGCGTTTTTGCGCGTGAGTCACATACCGAGGTCTGGTCGTATCCGTGCGCTGAAGTGCCGGCTCGGCGAGAGCGCGAGCCCTGAAGGGCTCATCGCGTCCTTCAGGACGCGCGAAGTAGCCGAGCCGGCCCCTTCGCTGCGCTCAGGGCAGGCTCTTCAGGGCACGGGTGCGAGCGCCGATCTTCGGGCCGTCATGGCCGAGATCTCCGAGCAGGTGAAGGTGCTGGACGGCGTCGTGCGGTATCGTTTCGGCGACAACGCCGAGCTGATGGGCGCGTGGGCCAGCGTGCACAGCGTGGTGGGGCCGTTCCGGACTCACACGTCCTCACCCCTAACCCCCTCTCCGTACCGGAGAGGGGGGACGAAACGCCGGGCATTGTGAAGCCGGCGGCGTAGTCACGGGCATCCGGCGTCTGAGCACTGAGGCGCGGTCGGTGGATAATCATCCGCCGCGCCTTGTTTGATCTTGGCCTGTTGGCCCGAGGTTGGAATGGATCTGGCACAACCGTACAGACGGGGCAGCCTGACCGGTCCTACCCCAGCTAGTGCTCGGTGTCCCTGGGTGGGTTCGGATCAGGGGCCGCGATGGTGTCTTTGCTCCGGATCAACCCATCGCGACCAATGATCGTCAACTCACCACCGCCTTGGTTCTCGAGCATTTCCTTCGCAGCTTCTGCCGCTTCGCCCTGCGTATCGTGCAAGCTGGATGCCCGCTCGGCACCATTCTTCTTGTTCGCCCAACTGCCATCATCCCTACGATAAACCGTCCTATTGTTACTGCTCCTGGCCATACCGATACGTTCTCCAATCTATTGAATGTGAAGGCCAGGCCACCCCGAGCGAAGGATAATCAGGGCTTGTGCGAATTGGGGTTTGATTATCCATGCGCTAATGCGCCAGCTCGGCGAAAGCGCGAACCCCGAGGGGCTCAGTCGCGTCGACCTGGTTCCCGATGTTTTAATGCCCTTCCGTTGCGGCCGGGAGCGGCAGAGTTTTGGCAAGGGTGGTCCCTACCAATTCAGCACGCATGCGCCGAAAGCAATAGATTGCGGCCGTCGACCTTGGCGACCGGAGAGGCCTGAAATGGCGCGTGGAACAACCGTGCCGATCACGACGTCCGTACTCGAATGGGCGATTCGGGAGTCTGGCTACGATGTCGAGGAACTAGCCAAGGCAGCCGGAATCGCTCCGAACAAGATCCACGCTTGGCTGGCCGGCACGCAGCCAAATGTCACGGAGCTTCGCGCTATCGCCAGCGCCCTGCGGCGACCCTTTGCGACATTCCTCCTTCCTGCGCCGCCTAAGGAGAAGAAACCACCAATAGAGTTCCGGGTGCCAGCCGACAGCGCGCGCTCCGAGCTTAACGTCATCGAGCGTCAGCGAATTCGTGAAGCTGTTCGGTTACAGGAAATCTTGGCATGGGTGGTACGAGAACTACGTCGGGGACGCCCCGATATCCCACGTGCAACGATCAACGAGAGCGCCGAGATCCAAGCAAAGGAGCTACGCGCCACCTTTGGAATCAGCTTCGAGCTTCAAAAGGAATGGACAACGCCGATCCGGGCCTTGCGAGGTTGGCGTCGCGCACTGGAGAACTCAGGCGTGTTTGTCCTGGCGCTGTCAATGGGTGAGGACTCGATTCGAGGCTTCTCCCTCTGGGACCAACATGCGCCGTTGATTGCGTTGAACACTTCATGGAGTGCAGAGGCGCGAATCTTCACGCTGTTTCACGAATACGGCCACCTTCTTACACGCACCAGCTCCGCCTGCGTCGAATCCATAGGTCGTGCCAAATCCGATCCAACTGAACGCTGGTGCGAAGAGTTCGCGGCGGACGTCATTATACCGCGTCGGGAGCTTCAGCAGTACTTACTCACGCACAAGCTCCGCCAGCCGATTAAAGACATCAAGACGGTCAGCCGCATCGCCAACGTCTTCAGAGCGAGCCTGCGCGCGACCGCGCTTAGGCTCATCGGGATGGAGGCGGCGTCGTGGCCGCTTTATGCCACGCTGCCACCACTTTCAGAGCGCAAGCGGAGTACTGGAGGAGGAGGCGCGGGTCGCCAGCGTGCACAGATTCGGCTGGACCAGTACGGCTTGCAGGCGATTGGCGTCTTCGCAACCGCTGTCGATAAGGATGTCTTGAATCGTGCGGACGTGCTTGATTACCTGGATATCCCGCCAGCGTCATTGGGCAGCTCAATCGCTGCCGACGAACCCTACCAAGAATAGCAGTCTAGTTGACAACCCCGGAGCGCGTTGGGAACGAGGCTCGTCCACAGCTGTGGGTGATTGACTCTTCATCTCTGATGCTGGTTCGGGAGAAATACGGAGCCGCGAACGAAAACAAGGTCTTTGAATTGCTAGGCGCCTACGCTCTGCGTGGAAAAATCCTCTTCCCGCCAGAAGTCTGCGATGAACTTGAGCGCGGAGCCGCTTCACAAACCGATGCCGATGTTCGTTGGGTTCGCAAGCACAGGGAGCGGTGCGAGCGCGTCGCAACACCCGAAAACGTTCGGCGCGTGCTCGCGAAGGTCCCAGAGTTGCTCGACGTCAATAACCCCAATGAACAGGCTGATCCCTACGTCTTGGCTGTGGCTCTCGACCTTCAAATCGGCGGTTTTCACGTCTGCATTATTACAGACGATCGAAGGGACAGGGGGAAGAAATTGTCGTTGGCTACGGCGAGCGGGATCTTCATGATTGCCAACGTTCCCTTTCTGGGCTTCATGCGCGGAGAGGGTCTGCTCGAGCCCAGTTTCTAGCACGGCTCAAGCAAGAGCCTGGCAAAGACATCGTCGCTTACGGCGGCCCGACATTCGTGAGCTCGCTGCTCGAGCACGGCCTCATCGACGAGCTGAACATCTTCGTGAATCCGGTCGCCATCGGGCGCGGCATGGCAATCTTCAAGGACCGGCGGAAGCTGCAATTGACCCAGTCGACGGTGTATCCCAGCGGCATCGTGGTGAACACCAACGAGCCTGGAGATAACCAGGAGATATCGGGCAGATTGTATCCGAGCGCTGAAGGCCTGCCCTGAGCGCAGCGAAGGGCGCCGGCTCGGCGAGAGCGCGAGCCCTGAAGGGCTGCCGGCCCTGCGCGAGCGTATCCGCTTGCTTCAGCGTTCCCGCTCTCCGACGAATCTCCGACGAAACGCGTTTGTGGATCATCACGGGGCGGACCGTTCGGCGACAACGCCGTTGGTGCGAAAGGAGTCTTAGGTAAGACACAACTTAGGAAAGGAAAACCGATGATGTGGTTGTAGTCCCCCTTGCTTTTGGCTTAATGATTTCGACAGATTGCGACCATGCAGCGCGGCCTCTTCATCGTGCGTCGAACGACGGCGTTCAAGAACCACGTCGGCATTCTTGTGGTCGGGAGTCCTCTGCTCGCCAACATGCCGTTCGGTGCGCTCGGGCTCTTGATCCACTTCAATCAGAGGGGTCTACATCGGGAGGTCGTGTACGATCTGAACGGTTGGACGGTCGAACGTCAGATCGCGGGCAATGAAAACGACGTGATCGCCCGGCTCAACCACGTTCTGAACAGCAACCAGACATACGCGCTGCTGAACAACAATTGCGAACACCTCGTCTCGTACGTAGAGACGGGTGAGCGGAAAAGTCCGCAGGTGCGCGGTTGGGCAGCTGCTGCGGCCATCGTTGCAGGCCTCGTTGTGTTGAGCCGTTCGGCATAACGCGTCGGTAGTTGCCGGCCCCTATTGCGCTCCGGCTCTTCGCCGGGGCGTTGTCGTTTTGAGGAGGCTATCAGTGACACAAGGCCGGGACCTTTACAAGCAGCGACTGCAGGACTGCCTCGACCGCACCGCAGACCTGCGGCGCCGGCACAACGTTCACAGCAGTGAATTCCGCGTCTGGCAGGACCGCACCGAGCAGACTCTCGCTCAGTTGTTCGGGGATCGTCATCCCTATGTCCGCCGATTCTCCAACATGCATTTCTGTCTGCCGCGAGTGTCGATAGGAATGGGGCCTCCCGCGTGGGCTGACGAGGATCAGGAGGTCTACGAGCGGGACTTCACGGAAGCAGAATCACTTCTCAGAGACGCGCTGGAAGAAATTGGTCCGGCGGTCACCGGGGGCCACAGCATGTTCGACGCGTTGCTGAAGGATCAGCTGACCTTGACCAAACCCAACGGCGACCGGATCGAGGGGATTCGAGCGTCCGTCCAGCGGAACAAGATCTTCATTGCGGATAAGACGCTCCCGGTTAGCGAGGGTGATATCTTGGAACGCACGCTCCACAATGGTCAGGTCGAACGGTTTGAGGTGCTGGCTGCCAACTTCTACGACGACCCGAGTGGACACCTGGGGCACTACGAGCTGGACGTGCAGAAGGCGACCGCACGCAGGCCATCTTCGGCGCCGCATAGCATCACAAACATTTTGCACGGCGCCAATGCGCGGGTGAACATTAGTTCCGTCGACCAGTCCGTTAACGTCGCGGGCGATCTCTTCGCCGACATGGGCCGCGCCATCGAACAGGGCATGGACGCCAACGCAGAGCGACAAGCGATTCTGGCGAAGTTGTCCGAGCTGGAGCAGGCCAAGGGGAAGCCGTCATTCGTTCAGCGGTACAGCGAGTTCATGGCGCTGGCAGCGAATCACGTGACGGTGTTGCAGCCGTTCCTCGCCGCCCTCGCACAGCTGCTCGTCGCGTAAAACCCTCTTCGCTGAGGTCCAAGAACCCGCCCCAGCGCGCGAGATCATGAGCCCGCAGCCTCTTAACCGCGTCACGCGCCTCAAAGACGGCATCAATATCTCGAACAACGCGGTCGACAAGCGTCCCGCGTTGAGTCGCATGATAATGCAGGTCATCGCGACTTGGTCGGCCATCGAGCTGGAGCTCTTCTTCCTCACAGCCTCGTTCCTCAAGGCCGACTACGACATCGTCACACGCATGCTCCTCGAGATAGCCGGGAGCGAGGGCAGGCGAGCGGCGATGCGCGCGGCGGCCGAGCACGCGCTTGCTGGCGACGCTTCGGCATTCGCGATCTTTGAGAAGCTGGAGGCCGCAGCAAAATCCTGTCGAGAGCGCCGGAACGCCTTCGCGCACGGGAAGTGGGAATGTTCCGAGGAGCTGCCTGACGCCCTGCTGCTGTGGGACGCGTCGGATTATGCTGAGTATACGATGGGAGTGAACGCCTACCACTATCGGCGCGAAGCGCTCTTGAACGCCGGGAAACGGGAGGAGGCCGACAAGCAGACGCTCCCGCCGATCGATCACGGTAAGGTGATGGTCTACCGCGAACCGGACCTGAAGATCGACGTGGACCGATTCGAGGAGCTGCATCGGCTCATCAGAAACTTTCACTGGATGTTCCACGGCGACCGGATGCTCCGGCTGGGCCTTCAGCTTGACCTCTTGAAGTCGCTCGGCTTGGACCCGCGCCGCTATCCGCCTGCGCCGCCAGCCGGGGCGGATTCGCCCTAAGACCCGCGGCGCGTCGGGCATAGTCTTGCCTGCTACGTTCTTCAAGGGAGTCGCATGTCACCGAAAACTCTAGCGAGGACTACCGGCGCCTTCTCCCTGATCGTGTTGTTGGGCGGAATCGTGGCACAAGGGGTCATCGCCAACGGGCTCGTCGTGCCCCGCGACGCGGCCGCCACGGCCACCAACATCCTCGCGCAGCCGAAACTCTATGCGTTCGGATACACCGTCTTTCTCATCGAAATGGCGGCGCAGCTCGCGACGACGACGCTATTCTACGTGCTGTTGCGACCGGTCGATCGCACCGCCGCGCTCCTTGCGCTCGTCTTCGGCTTGGTGGGTGCCACGATCAAGACCGTGGCACGCGCATTCTACTACGCGCCGCTCCTCGTGCTGGGGGGCGCTGGCTACTTGACGGTGTTCGACGCGAGCCAGCTGCAGGCGTTGTCGTTGTTGCTCGTCAAAATCAACAATCAGATTGCAAATATGGCGCTGGTCTTCCTGGGAATCAGTACGTTCTTCCAGGGCTACTTGATCGTAAAGTCGACGTTTCTGCCGCGATTCTTGGGCATCATAGCGATCGTCAGTGGTCTCGGATGGCTGGCGTACCTGTATCCCGCGGTCGGGTCAGCGCTCTTCTATTATCTGATCGTACTCGCGATGCTCGGGCTGTTGTTGACGAGCGGCTGGCTGCTCGTGCGCGGCGTCGACGAGCAACGGTGGCGGGAGATGGCCCACGTGGGTTGAAGCGGAGCGCGCGGAACGCGCGCGGAGCGAAGAGCTTGCCCTGAGCGAGCGAAGGGACCTGCTTTGAGGACCGCTAATCTCCGAAGTTCGCCAGCCGGACGTCGACCACGTCCGGTAGCGTCTGCAGTTTGTCGAGCACTCCGTTGGTCAGCGCCTGATCGACATTGATGGCGGCGAGCGCGTCGCTCGCGGCCCCGCCGGCCTGGGCCGAGCGGCGCGCCTGGTGATAGCTCGCGATGTTGATGCCGGCGCTCCCCAGCGCCGACCCGACACGCCCGATCACGCCGGGGACGTCGCGGTTGCGGATGACCAGCATCCAGCCGTCCGGCGCGACGTCGACGTGATAATCGTCGATGCGGATCACGCGGCCGTGGCTGCCGCCGATCAGCGCACCGGCCACGCGAACGCGGCCGCGCGCCGTGTCGACCTTCACGCCGACCGACGTTTCGAACCCCGCCTCCGGCGCGCCGGTGCGCATGCCGAGCTGGATGCCCTTCTCCTCCGCCAGCACCTGCGCGTTCACCAGGCTCACGGGCCCGGCGTTCATCGCCGCGAGCAACCCTTCAAGCGCTGAGACGAGGACCGGCCGCTGCGCGGCCTCTTCTCTGCCGCCATAGGCGATTTCCACCGCCTTCACGGGGCCGTCCGCCAGCGCCAGGGCCAGGCGGCCGAGGCGGCGCGCCAGATCGAGCAGGGGTGCCAGGCGCCGCAGCAGATCACCGCCCATGCCGGGAACGTTGATCGCGAACGACAGATCCCCGGCGACCAGCGACTCGCGCACCGCGGTGCTGATCTCCACCGCCACGCGCTCCTGCGCCTCCGCCGTGGAGGCCGCGAGGTGCGGCGTGAGGATCACGCGATCGAGCGCCCGCAGCGGCGAGTCGGCAGGGAGCGGCTCGACGGCAAAGACGTCGATGGCGGCGCCACCGATGCGCTTCGCTTTGATCGCGTCGGCCAGGGCCGCCTCGTCCACCAGCTCGCCGCGGGCGGTGTTGATCAAGACCGCCGTCGGTTTCATCAGCTTGAGGCGTTCGGCATCGATCAAGTGATGCGTCTGGTCCGTCAGCGCGACGTGCAGCGTGACGACGTCCGCGGTGCGCAACAGCGCCTCGAGCGGCAGCAGCCGGACGTGCAGCTCCGTGGCACGCTCCGGCGCGAGATACGGATCGTGGCCGACGACCTGCATGCCGAACGCCCGCGCCAGCTGCGCGACGTGGCCGCCAATCCTCCCCAGCCCGACGACGCCCATCGTCTTGCCGCGGAGCTCGGTACCCTCGAAGCGCTTGCGGTCCCACTCGCCGCGCCGCATCGCCGCGGCGGCGTCCGATATCCGGCGCACCAGCGCGAGCAACAGGCCGAGCGCATGCTCGCCCGCGCTGACGGTGTTGGCGCCGGGCGTATTCATCACGGCGATGCCGCGCCGCGTGGCGGCCGGCACGTCGATCGTATCGACGCCCGTGCCGGCTCGCGCAACCACCCGGAGGTGCGGCGCGCGCGCCATCAGCGCGGCGGTGACACGGGTCTCGCTGCGGACGATGAGCGCGTCCGCGGCGGCGATCGCGCGATCGAGCTCCGCCGGCTTTCCGGCGACGTCGACCACTTCGATGTCCGGTGTGTTGGAGAGCAAGTCGAGGCCGCTTTT
>WNGA01013674.1_pt1 | contig 10348 bp, 12 predicted proteins | sample 5400061 | NCBI WGS metagenome assembly WNGA01 (sample SAMN13153366, study PRJNA577476) | soil metagenome | isolation source: 100 cm soil or saprolite under grassland replicate 2 | place: USA:California | collected 2016-06-15
ACCAGGATCCGGGCGCTACGTCGACGGCGCTCATCCTGTCGGCGCTCGCCGGCGCCGTCACTTAGCTATAGCCTCGGAACGAGCTCCGCCAGGCTCGCGAGAGCCTCGGCCGCGTCGTCGCCGTCCGCGGAGAGCGTGAGCGTGGCGCCGCCGAGGGCCCCGAGCCGGAGCACCTCGAGGATGCTCTTCGCGTTCGCGTACTTGCCGTTCGCGGCGACCTCGATCGCCGAACGGAACCGCGAGGCCTCGCGGACGAAGACTCCCGCAGGGCGCGCGTGGAGCGCGACATCGGCAGGCAAGGTCACCGTGACCTCGACGTGAGCGTCAGAGCTCGGCGACACCCCGCGCTCCTTGTGCCGGGCCGGTCGCTTGGACGGCGAGTTCGGCCACCGCTTGTGAGATGGTTGCACGGTGCGAGAGGTCGATCACGCCGAGGGGCCGAGTGAGCCGCCGTTGACCGTGGCGGTTATTCTCCATTGTCGAACGATATTCGACAATGAGCGTGTCAAGTGATCCAGTCGGTTGATCGCGCAGCGCGGATCTTGAAGGCGCTGGCGACCGGGCCGGGACGGCTGGGAGTGAGCGAGCTGTCGGCGCATCTGGGGCTCGCCAAGGGCACGGTTCACGGGCTGCTTCGGACGTTGCACGATCACGGGCTCGTCGAGCAGCACCCAGACTCGGACAAGTACCAGCTCGGCCCGGCGCTTCTGCAGCTCTCGAGCCGGTACCTCGACGTGAACGAGCTTCGCTCCCGCTCGCTGGCCTGGTCGGAGCTGCTCGCGCAACAGGCAGGGGAAGCGGTTCGTGTGGGCGCCCCGCACGCCGGCGGGATGCTCGTCGTGCACCACGTGTTCCGCCCGGACACGAGCCTGCAGATCCTCGAGGTCGGCGCGCAGCTCCCGTTGCACGCGACCGCGCTGGGGAAGGCGGTGCTTGCGTATGTCTCGGACGAGGCCCGGGAGGAGCTGCTGCCGGGCGAGCTGCCGAGGCTGACCGGGCAGACGCTCGTGACGACCCTCGCGCTCGCGAAGGATCTGGACACGGTGCGGTCGCACGGCTACGCGGTCGAGCGCGAAGAGGCAGTCGTCGGCGAGACGGGGATCGCCGCGCCGATCTTCGACCGCCGCGGCGAGGCGATCGGCGCAATCGGGATCGCCGGCCCCGGCGAGCGGCTCCTCAAGGGTGGCCGAGAGAGCGGACTCGCCCAGAGCGTCGTCCACGCGGCGCGCGGGATCTCCCGCGACCTCGGCGCCGCACGCTGGCCAGTCCTCTAGATAGCCACTCCTCTAGATAGCCAGTGCTCTAGACCCCCGGGGGACGGGCGGCTGTGATCTGCGTTGCTACCTGGAGTTGATAGACGTCACACGCGCTCGACGACCTCGCCGACCTCGATGCTGTTGATCGTGATCGCGCTGCCCCCCGGCGGGTTTGTCCTGAGCATTTGCGCGGCCGCCTGCGCCGCCTCTTCGGATTCGAAGGTGAGCATCGAAGTGCCGGTGTTCTCGTCGAGCCTGACCCACTGCGCGCCGACGAAGCCCGGCGCCTGCGACAGGCGCGGTATGCCCTCCTCCCTCAGAACCTTCGCTGCCTGCTCGAAGTCGTGAAGCGTGCTCCTAACGACCACCGCGTGCATCGGGTGCCTCCCTTCGGCGCTACGACGTCCGGCCGACCCTACTCGATGCGACACCCCCAGAGACAGCGAGGGGCCGCCACAGCAGCCCCTCGCCGATCTACACGTGTCGTACTAGTCGAGATTCAGCCGCCAGGCGCTGAGCCCGTGCGTGGCGGCGTAGAGGATCCGCTCGCTCGGGACGACCTCGAGGCTCGTGACCTCCACGTTGGGCAGCCCCGGCGCGGAGCTCGTCCACGTCGTGGTGCCGTCGGCGAGGCGCACGACCCCGAAGTCGGTGGCGGCATAGAGGTCACCGGTGACGTCGTCGCGCACGAGGTCGTTGACCGGAAGGTCGCCGAAGTCGTACGAGAGGTCGGTCCACGTCGAGAGCCCGGTCGTCTGGTTGTACTCGACCAGGAAGACGTGGCCCGCCGTCCCCGGAGTGTTGACGCCGTAGCCGCTGTAGGAGACCCACGCGCGGTTCCCGTTGGCCGGGTCGACGTGGATGCTCGAGACGAAGCGGTTCGGGTCGACGGCGGTGTCGTCGTCGAGCCGCGTCCACGTGACTGCGCTGGCGGGCTCGGCGTCGACGTTCTTCGAGATGAAGAGACGGCCTGTCTGCGTCGCCGCCCAGGCAGTCGTCGTGTCGGCCACCGTCCGCTCGATCGCCACCACCGAGCCGCCCGCGCGGTCGCCGCGTGCGGCGTTGGTCAGCGACGGCGTGGCGATCTGCACCCAGTCGCCGCACACCACGCTGAAGTCGCCGGTCCACGTGTTGCAGTGCTGCTGGGCCTCGTCGTAGGTCATGGCGCCGAGACCGTGCGTCTTCGTGCGCCAGACGTTCGACGAGCCGGCGAACATCCACTTCGTCATCTTCGGGTCGCTGATGATCGGCGAGTAGAACTGGCCGCCCGTCCCGAAGACCGGGTCCGCGATCCAGATCCAGGTTGCGATGTTCCCGCCCTCGAAGTTCACCTCGGGCGACGTGTCGAAGAACGAGTGGAAGCGGAAGTCCGGAAGCTCGACGTCGAAGCCGTTCCAGCCTCCGTCGCCGATCATCGTGTTCTCCCACTTGACCGGGTTCCCCGGCGTCTCCCAGGTGCCGTTGTCCTGCGTGCCGCCGGTGAGCAGCGTCGCCTTGTGCGGACTGGCCTTCACCTTCATGAACTGAAGCGTCAGCAACCCGTCGTTGATGCCGTCGAGCTTCGACGGGATCGCGGACAGCATCTGCTGGCAGCGGGTCTTGTCAGCCCCGGTCAGACCGCGATTCGGGTCGTCACACCACGAGGAGCGGTCGACCAGCTCGCCGCTCGACCTCATCACGCCGCCGTCGTTCGTCTCGAAGAACTGCAGCGGGTTGCTGGGGTTGGTGACGATGTCGTGCTGGTCGGGATGGAGGCCGTTCGGGTGGAGCTGGTCGGTGCCGTCGAACGTCATGTCCGTCCCGCTGACGCCGGCGTCCATGGAGAGGACGACGGCGCGCTTGTTCGCGATCGTCTCGCCGTACGAGTACGAGCCGCCGCTGTACACCATGTCGGGCTGGCCCTTCGGCGTGTAGACGAAGGCGTCGTACCAGCACTGGCCGTCGCACTGGTTGAACGTGGCGTAGCCAGGACTGGCTGTGCTCGGGCTCGTCAGGTCGGTGAAGACCGGCACGCCGGTTGCGACGTCGTCGCTCCGGAAGAGACGCGAGTAGTCCTGACCGGCGTTCCCCTCGTAGACGTACATCCGCGTCTTGCCGTTCGGGAGCTTCGTGACGGCGATGTTCGGCCGGGTCTGGATCACCGCCGCGTTCAGCGACGGCTTGATCTGCGCCCAGGTCGCGCCGCCGTCGGGCGACCGCCAGACCCCGCGAGCGTAGGAGGCCGCGTAGACGATCTCCGGGTTCGACGGGTCGAGCGCCAGCGAGCGAACGCCGCGCGGCGAGCACGTCGCCGCGTTCTGGAACTCGGCGAGCGAGCCCGTGCAGTCGGCCGCGTTGGCCGAGCCGTTGTGGATGAAGCTCCACGACGCGCCGCCGTCGGTCGACTTGTAGAGGCCCCACTTGGCCGCACCCGGCACCGGCCGGGTGACGCCCGAGCAGCAGACCTCCGACATGCCGCGGAGGGCCGTCGTGGTGGCGGCGTAGATCGTGTTCGGGCTGCCCGGCTTGATCAGGATCTCGCCGACTCCCTTTCCGGCGAGCGGGTTGCCCGTGTCGGTCGCCGCGCCGCCGAGCGGTCCGGTCCACGTCTGGCCGCCGTCGGTCGACTTGTAGATGCCGACGCCGGCGACGCAGCCGGAGCCGCAGATGTTCGCCTCGCCGGTGCCGACGTAGACGGTGTTTCCCGACGCGTCGTTCTGGTCGATGGTGACCGCGCCGGCCGAGTCGATTCCGAGCGGCCCGGCCAGGTACTCCCACTTCGGGGTGCCGGCAAGAGCGTTCTTGGTCGTCCAGATCCCGCCGCCGGCAGGCGTGACGTAGAGCCGGCAGTCGCCCGGCGTACACGAGTCGGCGATCGCGATCGACGTCGTCCGGCCGCCCGCGACGTAGTCGTTCGGAACGTAGCTGAACGCGTTGCGGAACTCGGTGTCGGGGTAGAGAGCCCTGCTCGGTCCCACCGTCACCCAGGTTCCCTTCGTCCCCTTTCCTCTCGGGAAGGGTCGGCCCTTCGTGCTCGTGAACGCCGCGCGGGCGGCGGCCACGTCGGTGAGCGCGATGGTGTCGTCCGGATAGGCCCGCTCCAGGAATGCGGACTCCGCCGCGCTTGCCGGACCCTCGTTGGCCATCCCCTGGTTGCCTGGCACCGCCTCCCGCAGTTTCTCGAGGTGCTCGCCGAGCGCGGTCGGGACGTCGCCCTCGCCGGCCTCTCTCTCTTCCGCCTTGCTAGAGCCGAGCCTGACCACGGCAGCCACGATCGCGGCCGCGACGAGCAGGGCAACCGCGAGCGCGGCAAGGCCTTGCTTGCGTCTCCGTGTCATTTCCCTCCCCTTCTTCGTGTGACTGCGCGCAGTGCGCGCGCCTGCCTGACGTGCCCCCTGATCGCCCTCCAGGCTTACCTCGAGCCGCGCGCGAAGCGCATGAGGCATGCGAAGGAGAAAGCGATATGACCTGGTCTCCCGGGCCAAGCAGGCTGCATTCTGACCAAGCATCGATAGCTATATCAAGCTGCCAACGCGCCGATTATCGGTGCCTGCCGGTCGCCGAAGACATCGCGAGCGACGGGTAGCGCTCGGGCCCGGTGGGCATACTCGGGGCATGACGCGAATCTCCCTGCTCATAGCTGCTTCGGTGCTCTTGCTGCCTGCGCCGGCCTCCGCGGTCACCGCCAAGCTGAAGCTCGTCGACCGCACGCCGATCGTCGTGCAGGCGACGGGTTTCAGGCCGTCCGAGCGCGTGACCGTGACGGCCTATATGCGCAGCGGGCCCCTCGCGCGCCACGTCGTTGCGACGCGCGCGGGCTCGTTCGTGGTGCGCTTCGCGGGTACGTCCATGGAGTCGTGCGCCTCGGCGATCTCGCTCATCCGCGCCGTCGGGGCGAAGGGTTCGGTCGCCGCGCTGAAGTTCACTCTGCGCGAGTGCCCCGAGTACGTGCCGTAGCCCACGCGGGCGGTGCCACCCGTCAATGGAGGCTCGGTTCGCGGCCGGCGGCGAGCTCCCCGAGGAACGCGTACGCGCGGTTCGCTCCGAGCGGGTGCATGAAGGCGGTGGCGCGGACGTCGCGATACGCGCGGGCGAGCACGCTGCCGTTCAGGTAGCCGGCGAGCGCGAGCGTCCGGGTGAAGGACAACGCCATCGTCCCGGCGAAGGTTGAGCCCGACCGCAGTCGCCGGCCGCCGCCGGTGGCGGCGGCCGGCGTGGAGAAACCTATGAAGCGGGTTCCGGCTTGATGATCCCGAACGTGGCGCCTTGTGGATCGCGTAGGACGGCGATGCGCCCGACCTTGGGGACGTCCATCGGCTCCATGAGCGTCGATCCTCCGAGCTCCTGTGCTTTCGCGCTCGTCGCGTCGGGATCCTGGACCGCGACGTACGGCTGCCAGTGTGGCGGCACGGTGGCGTCGGGGAGGCTCATCAGTCCGGCGATACCGGTCTCGCCGCGGTTGAAGATCCGGTAGCCGCCGTACTCCTCTCCCATGTCGCTGGTTGTCCAGCCGAAGACCTCGCCGTAGAAGCGCTGCGCGTCGTCGACGTCCGTCGTTCCGAGCTCGTCCCAGACGAAGACGCCCTCGGAGGCGGGCTCGTCGCCCTCGGGCTGGTAGACGCTGATGTAGGCGCCCTGCGGATCGGCGATGATCGCCATCCTTCCGACCTCGCTCATCTCGAACGGGCCGGCCGCGAGCTTGCCGCCCGCGCTTTTCGCCTTCTCGATCGTCTCGTCCACGTTCTCGACCCGCACGTGGCTCAGCCAGTGCGGCGGCGGCGCTCCCTCCATGGCTTTGGCGAAGCCCCCGTGGGCCTGCCCGCCTGACGAGATCATCGTGTAGTCGATCTCACCGGGCTTGAACGCCTCCGTGCCCCAGCCGAACAGCTGCGTGTAGAAGTCCTCCGCCTGCTTCGGGTCGGCCGACACCTGCTCGTGCCAGACGAACTTGCCGACCGTCGATGCGACTGTGCTCACCTGCTCGACCTCCTTGTAGGTTGTTGTTCCCACAGGTGAGACTCCGCCCGAAGCCGGAAATCATCGATCACGCGCCAATAGGTTCACAGCGTGCCCGCGTCGCTCGGGAGCCTCCGCAACGCGGGGCCTTCGTCGTTTTCGGTCGCCGCGTACGCGCGCGCCGCCGCGACGAGGCGCGCCTCGGGGACCGCGATCCGGCATGTAGTGCACGAGCGCCATGTCCGCGGCGCCGGCGTGTAGGCACTCGATCGCCTCCTTTGTCTCGAACTGCACGATCTCGATGACAACGTCCGGATGGCTGCGCCGCAGGTCGCGACCAGCCCCGGGCGCGAACGACGACGGCGCGGTACCGAATGCCGCAACACGCACCCGAGGAATGCCGCCGCGGATGTCGGCGACGGCCGCGTCGACACTGCCGATCGCGGCGAGGACGCGCCCGACGTGCGGCCGCAGCATCGCGCCGGCACGTTCCTCATCACCGGCGAGGAGTCGGCGGCGCCTACTCGCGCTACGCCGCCCCAGCGGGTCGGTACGGGATGCAGTTCGTCTAGCGAGTTCCGACTCGGCAGTTCCCTTGCGGGGCGCCGCTTCGGCGGCGCCCCGTTATGTGAGCGGAGGGGGAGGGATTTGAACCCTCGACCCCGCCTAACGACGGGTAACGGTTTTCGAGCCCCAGCGGAAACCTGAGATTTGCAGGGCATTTTCGCTCCGTTCGCCGGTGCGTTCGCCAGCCTGCGGGCGGTCTCGGTGAACGAGTACGGCAAGGTCCGACCCGTCGGCTCGACGCCTGCCGAATACGGCCTAGTCAAGGAGCACGTCCTTACCACGAAGGATTCGAGCTCTGGACGACGCATGGACGATTCGCGCTCCTGGAGCGCTTTTCCGGGCTACTAGAGACCAGGGGTTCGGGAGATTACAGACGCCGCCTCGAAGATCCGCTGGCGGTTCGCAACGTGCGAGCCGACGCCGGCAGTCTGAATCGGCGCGTTGAGTCGGCTCGGATCAACGATCTGGCGGAGCGGATGTTTAAACAAGCTCGGGCAGCCTAGGTAGGTCCGATTCGAGGTGCGGGTCTACGGTTGAAGCAAAGGAGGAGAGGATGCCCAACACACGCGATCGCGCAACGAAATGGCCAGTCCAGGAGCAAATGGTGAGCAGCGTCCGCCAGTCTCAGAAGGCGACGGTCGATGCCATCGGTGCCTGGGCGAAGGCAGTGGAGACGCTCGCGCCGCGCGTCTCGATCGGCCACTACACACAGCTGCCGACGCCGGCGGAGTGGGTCGATTGGTACTTCGAGTTCGCGCAGAGGTTGGTCGATGCCCAGCACGAGTTCGCGCGCAACGCAATCGGCGCTGTGCGCCCTGTGTTCGCGAGGGCGGCAGAGGACGGGGCGAGGGAGGACAACGGCGATCTTCAGCGCGACCTCGCCGGCCTGCGGCTGGAGGCATTGACGGTGAAGGATCTCGACAGGCTGGCCGAGGCGAGCAACGTCGAGGAGTACCCTCAGGACGCGACCAAGGCGGAAAAGATCGCCGCCCTTCAAGCAACCGTATCCTCCAACTAGACCTGTCCGCTCGTTCTTCAGGGCCTCGAGACACCTAGTCGAAAACGCGAACGGCGCCCGAGTTCGCTGGCCGGGCGCCGTTAGCGGAGTCAGGCGACGTCGCGCCGGCGAAGCAGCCATCCGGATGCGACGAGCAGGACTGCGAGATACGAGGCGAGGACGATCAGGGCCTGCGTCCCGCCGACGAACGGCCCTGAGAACGAGCCCGGCCCTCGGTCGGAGACGTCCGCGGCGGACACGCCGAGCGGCGCGACGAGCGAGTAGCCGTTGGCGCGCAGGAACAGCTCGACGAGGCGGTCGATCAGGCTCACCTCGCTCGCGAGCGCGCTCAGCACGCCTTCGATCACGAGCGAGTAGAGGATCCCGACGCCGATCGCGAGCGAGGTGCCGCGGGAGAGCACGGCCAGCAGGATCCCGAACGCCGCCCAGACCGCGAGGATCAGCCACCCCGCGCCGAGCCCGCGCGCGAGCAGCCAGGCCGACGGCCAGACGACGTCCGCCCCCTCGCGTACGGCGATGACGTAGCTCGCGAGCGCGCCGAGGGCGAACACGACGAGGACGAAGGGAACGAGGGTCGCGCCCAGCGCGAGCAGCTTCGCAGCGAAGATCCGGCTCCGGCTCGGGCGCTGCGTGAACAGTGTCTTCAGCGTTCCCCAGCCGTATTCGCTGCCGACGGCGAGCACGCCGAGCTGCAGCGCGAAGACGCCGCCGAAGAACGGGAATCCGCCCATGAGCGTTCCGACGAGGTGCTGCGGGAGCAGATCGGAGAGCGGCTGCCGTCCGGCGCCGTTCAGGTACTGGATGTAGGGAACGATGTACGCGAAGAGCAGCGCGAGCAGCGTCCAGATGCCGAGCAGGATCCAGGTGCTGGCGCGCTTGCGCACCACGAGGAGCTCGGCGGCGATGTTGCGGGTCATGCTGTCGCCTCCGTCAGCTCGAGGAAGACCTCTTCCAGCGAGGCTCGCTCCGGGCGCAGCTCGCCCACCGCGATGCCGGCTTCGACCAGCGCCCGGTTGATCTCCGGCGCGGCGCCGGCATCTGCGCCGACCCTGAGCCCGCCGTCGATTCGGGCGATCTGCCCGATGCCGCGCAGGGCCCGCAAGACCCGCTCGGCCTCGTCGAGCGGCTCGGCGCGCAGCCACAGGCTCTCGCCGCCGCGGAGCTCGTCGACGGTCCCCTCGCCGACGAGCGCGCCTCGGCTGATCACGCCGACGCGATCGCAGATCTGCTCCACCTCGGTCATCAGATGGCTCGAGAGGAGGACGGTCTTGTTGCCGCGCCCGAGCCGGCGGATGAACGTGCGCATCTCGGCCATGCCGGCGGGGTCCATGCCGTTGGTCGGCTCGTCGAGGATGAGGAGCTCCGGGTCCTTGAGCAGCGCCGCCGCGATCCCGAGCCGCTGCTTCATCCCGAGCGAGTAGGTCTGGAAGCGGTCGTCGCCGCGCGCGGTGAGCTCGACCTCCGCGAGCGCCGGCGCGATCTGCGTCTCGGCGACGCCCGCATGGCGCGCCAGCACGCGCAAGTTGTCCCGACCCGACAGGAAGGGGTAGAAGGACGGCGTCTCGATCAGCGCACCGGTGCGGGCGAGCGCCTCCGGCGATCCGGGTGCGGCACCGAGGACGCGTGCGCTGCCCGACGTCGGGCGAACGAGTCCCAGCAGCATGCGGAGTGTCGTTGTCTTGCCGGCGCCGTTTGGACCGAGGAAGCCGTAGACCTCGCCGCGGCGAACGCGCATCGTCAGCCGATCGACCGCGACGATGCGCTCGCCGTAGCGCTTGCTGAGGTCGCGGGTCTCGATCACGAACGCCTCGGCGGTCATCGGTTGCTCCGCAGCTCGTTCAGGCGCTCGCGGTACTCCTCGCTGCTGACCTCGCCGCGCGCGTACCGCTCGGCCAGGATGTCGCTCGCGGAGCGCTCACGTGGCCTGAGGTTGCGGACGACGAGCGAGATCGCCGTGCCGAGCACCGCGATCCAGAGCAACCCGAACGGGAGCCACCAGATCCCGTCGTGATGCCAGTTCGAATCGGCGATGAACGGGGTTATGTCGTGTAGTGCATTCATGGGGGCCACGCTACGGGCGCGGGCCACCCACCCACAACGCCCCTGGGTAGGAACCTCGGCGTCCTCCCGCGGGGGGACGCGGATCCTCCCGCGGGGCGACTCCGCGGCCGCGCCGGGCGGGTACGGTCCGAGCAGTGCGCGCGGTTAGCAGGAAGCAGCTCCTGTTCGACGCGGTGCTCGCCGCCGCCGTCTTCGCCTTCTCGCTCGGCGCGCTGTCGCACGGCAACTTCGACCGCGCGGACCGCGACCTCGACCTGCTCGGCGGCGTATTGGCTGCGCTAGCCGCCTGGCCCCTGGCCGTGCGTCGCCTGGCGCCGCTGCCCGTCTTCACGCTCGCGACCGTGGCGACGTCGGCCCTTTACGGCTTCCGCTACGGGCTCGGGCCGCCGATCGCCTTCGCTATCGCCCTCTACTCGTTCGCCGCGAACCGCGACGAGACGCGCGCTCGCACCCGCAACGTCGCTCTCGTCGGCAGTCTCGTCATCCTGCTCGGGCCACACGTCGTCCAGGG
>WNGA01022760.1_pt1 | contig 10348 bp, 7 predicted proteins | sample 5400061 | NCBI WGS metagenome assembly WNGA01 (sample SAMN13153366, study PRJNA577476) | soil metagenome | isolation source: 100 cm soil or saprolite under grassland replicate 2 | place: USA:California | collected 2016-06-15
CGTGAAAGCGTGAATCAACGCGACGTTGGCGACCCCTGCAATCATCATCGAGACTGCCAGGACGCAGATCCAGGGCACTGCGCATGTCACAAGCCAATCGCCCCGCCACGCCTCACGAGTGCGCATAGACCCTCGGATACGCGTGAGTCGATGGCGGCGCGTAAGGCTTCAGAAGTAGGACCGCGGTGATCAGCCCGAGGCCGCCCATGAGGGGCGCGCCCGCGCCAACCGGGTCGATCCGATAATGCCTGCCGCGGGGTTGCAGCCGCGGCTTACAAGGATTAAGGGTAGGGGTTGGCATAGCCGTCTCCGCTGATAGGCCAGGTGTGTGCGGGATGTGAGGCCCGCCGCCATGCTGCGTCCCGGTCCGTTTTCGAGCGTGTCAAGCAGCGTCTATTCAGCGTGTTTCCGGGCAATCCGCCGCAAATTCGGTGGCATACTGAGCGGCGCGGAAGGGGCGGGAGCGTGCTTGAACTACGGCTTCTCGGGCAATTCGAGCTGCGGCGGCACACGAACGTTATCTTGCTGCCGTCTCGACCGGCCCAATCGCTCCTGGCGTATCTCGCCCTGACCGCAGGCACCGCACACCGCCGCGAGAAGTTGGCCGGGATGCTTTGGCCAGAGGCAGACGAGGACAACGCACGCAGCTACCTCCGCCACGCCTTGTGGCGAACCAGGAAAGCTATTGAATCGGACGAGAAGGCTTCCCCGTACCTGCTCAGTGATGAGCTGGCAATCTCGTTCAATGCCGGCGGCGATTACTGGCTTGACGCCGCCGTCCTCTCCAGAAGCGGTGAATCGCTACAGGAGCTCGTGCAAAGCGTTGACGTCTATCGGGGTGAACTGCTGCCAGGCTTCTACGACGAGTGGGTCGCCCCGGAACGGGAGCGGTTGGAATCGCTCTTCGAGCAGCGTGTGCAGCGGCTCCTCGATCGCCTGGTCGACGAGCACCGCTGGTCCGATGTCCTGGAGTGGGGCGATCGCTGGCTAGCGCTGGGCCGCGCCCCGGAGCCTGGCTATCGTGCGCTCATGCTGGCTCACGCCGAACTGGGTGACCGCGGCCGAGTAGCAGCGATCTATCAGCGTTGCCAGGAAGCGTTGTTCAACGAGCTTGGCGTTCAGCCCTCACTGCAGACGCGACGCCTGTTCGAGCGACTCACTCGGGGTGACGAGACGGCGATCGCTCTTAACGGTATGGCTCGACCGCCCTCAGAACAGGGCGCCGAAATGACCGGACCGGCACCGGGTCAGCCACCGTATCTCGGATTGCACCACTTCGATGAAGGCGACGCCGAACGTTTCTTCGGGCGGGAGCGACTGACAACGCGGCTGGTTGCGCGCCTACGCACGGAGCATTTTCTGGCGATCGTCGGGGCTTCAGGCAGCGGCAAGTCGTCGGTCCTGCGTGCCGGCCTAGTTGCTGCCCTGCGTCGTCGGGTGTTGGATGACGCGGCTGACGCCGCGGAGTGGGACATCCACAGTTTCACGCCCACGGACGAACCGCTACGCGCGCTTGTCGACGCTCTGGTCCCAGGCGCCTCGGCGGCTACTTACGGCGCTGCGCTCCTGGGTGAGCTCAGCCGTGATCCGCTTGGACTCCAACGATACCTTCGCAGGAGCTCAGGGCATCCGCGCGGACGGCGAACGGCCCTGATCGTCGACCAATTCGAGGAATTGTTCACGCTGTGCCACGACGCCTTCGAGCGCGAGGCGTTCGTCGAAAATGTGCTTGCGGCCGCGGAGCACGAGCGGGCGACTGTTGTGCTGGCTGTGCGCGCCGATTTCTACGCGCATTGCGCCGAGTACCCCGCGTTGCGGCAAGCCCTCGCTGAACATCAGGAATATGTTGGCGCGCTGACCGCGGCCGAGTTACAGCGCGCGATCGAAGCTCCCGCGCAGCAAGGAAGTTGGGAGCTCGAGTCAGGCTTGGTGAACCTGCTGCTCCGAGACGTGGGTGAAGAACCGGGTGCGTTACCGCTGTTGTCGCACGCGCTACTCGAGACATGGCAACGCCGCCGGGGCCGCCGACTCACGCTCGAAGGATACGCGGCGGCCGGCGGCGTTCAGGGAGCGATTGCGCAAACTGCCGAGACCGTGTTCAGGCAACGCCTCACGCCTGTGCAGCAGGCGCTTGCGCGGAGGCTCTTCTTGCAGTTGACCGAGCTTGGCGAGGGAACTCAGGACACGCGCCGACGGGCATTCATGAGCGATCTGATCCGTAGTCCCGGCGAACACAGCGAGGTCCGAGCGGTGCTCGAAGTGTTGGCCGAAGCACGCCTGGTTACCCTCGGGCGGGAAACCGTCGAGGTCGCGCATGAGGCGTTGATTCGCGAATGGCCAGCCTTGCGCGAGTGGTTGAACCACGATCGGCAGAGCCTCAGGCTGCACCGGCAGGTGACCGAGTCAGCGCGCGAATGGGTGAGGCTCGATCGCGATGCTGGCCTTACGTATCGCGGCGCACGCCTGGCTCAAACGATCGAATGGGCAGCCGACCATGAGGCGGAGCTGAGCGAACTCGAGCGCACATTTCTTCAAGCCTCGCAAGATTTGGCCGAGGGTGAGGCTCGAGAACGCGAAGCGCAGCGGGTCCGCGAGGTTGCAGCGGCGCAGAAGCTCGCAGACACCGAGCACCGCGCAGCCACACAACTGCGACAACGCGCGTTTCTTCTGACAGCAGCCTTTGTGCTGGCGCTGGCTATGGCCGGCGCGACCCTGTTCTTTGGTACGCAGGCGCGGCGCAATGCTGAAGTAGCCGAGCTCGGCGCACGAGTTGCCTCGGCCCGCGAACTGGCCTCCAGCGCTGTTGCAAATCTCGATAGCGATCCCGAACGGAGCATCCTGCTGGCGCTCCAGGGAGTCGCGATCACGGGTTTGGCTTCTCAGGCCCAGCCAATCGAAGTGGAAGATGCGTTGCATCGCGCTGTTCAAGCCTCGCGTGTCCGACTCACGCTGCGCGGCCACGCGGGACGTGTGCAGAGTATTGTCTTCGGCCCCGACGGGAGTCGCGTCGTGACCGGAAGTGCCGATCGCACGGCGCGAGTCTGGGATGCTTCTACAGGCGCGCAACTCCTTACGCTTTCGGGTCACACCGATGAAATCACCACCGCTGCGTTCAGTCCAGATGGCACACGCATCGCGACGGCGAGTTCGGACCACACCGCGCGCGTCTGGGACGCCACCACCGGCACGCAGCTGCTGACGCTCCGAAGCCACACAGACCAGGTGCGGAGTGTCGCCTTTAGTCCGGACGGATCCCGCCTTGCGACGGTGAGCGCCGACCGGACCGCACGGGTGTGGAACGCGTCCACCGGTCAGCAACTCTCGACCGAGCCATCGCCGGTCGAAAGCGTCGCCTTCAGCCCCGATGGTATGCGGTTAGCGGCCGCGAGGTTCGGAGGTGCCGTGACCGTCTGGGAGACGGCAACCTGGAAACCATCGTTTGTCTTGCGTGGTCACTCCAGCTGGGTCTCGCAGGCCTCGTTCAGCCCCGACGGAACACGCCTGGCCACGTCCAGTGCAGATGGTACGGCGCGAATCTGGGACGCACTGCCCAGCCGTACGGAGCTTTTCACACTGGTGGGCCACACCGCGTCCGTTTTCGACGTGAAGTTCAGTCCTGATGGTGACAGGCTAGCCACTGCCAGCTATGACAGCACAGCACGGCTATGGGACGCAGCCAATGGCAGCCAGTCGGTCAGACTTGCCGGACACACCGATCGACTTTTCAGCGTCGCCTGGAACCCGGATGGGACGCACGTCGCCACCGCCAGCGCCGACGGCACCGCCCGAGTCTGGGACTCGGCGACGGGCAGGCAGCTTGTGGTCCTTTCGGGCCATGGTCCGCCTCTGCTGGACCCGGAGTTCCCGGCGGCCGGTCAGGTCGTGGGGGTTGTGGATGTGGCGTTCAGTCCAGATGGGACGCGGTTGGCCACTGCCGGCGTCGACGGCACGGCGCGGCTTTGGGACATGTCCACTGGCGGCATGCTCAAGGTCTTCAACGGTCACCGCGCCCGCATTAGCTCGGTCGCGTTCAGTCCGGACGGTGCGCGGTTGGCCACAGCCAGCGACGACTTCACCGCGAAGCTATGGGACGTTTCGAGCGGGCTGGCAATCCGAACGCTCGCCGGCCACACGCTTCGGGTCTGGCGCGTTGTGTTCAGTCCGGACGGCGTGCATCTCGCGACCGGTAGTGCCGATGGCACTGCCAAGATCTGGGACACGACGAGCGGAGACGAGGTCTTTACGCTGCGCGGCCAGGCGGGCGTCATCAACCCCACGTACAGCCGGGACGGAACGCGCCTTGCCAGCGCCGCCACAGATGGGTCGGTGAAACTCTGGGATGCTTTTTCCGGGCGCGAGCTTCTCATGCTGGAGCCTTCTAGCTCGAGTGCAACGCGCGTTGCGTTCAGCCCGGACGGCTCGCGTGTGGCAGTAGCGAGTCAGAATAACACGGCAGGCGTGTACCTCTTGCGACCGGCTGAGCTCGTGGCATTGGCGCAGCGCCGCGTGACCCGCGGCTTAACACCCGACGAGTGCCAGCGGTTCCTGCACTTCGACCACTGTCCGAGTTAGCCTGCTCGCGTGTGGTCTTCAATTGCTGCGTTGCCTGAGCGCCTCCTGTCGGGGACGCAAGTGAAGGTATACGCGCTCGATGGCAGTTGGTGTCGCTGAGTCGAGCAGCGAACACTCGAGCGCCGTCCAGCGTCAGCTCGGGTCGTCCATGGCTTGGCCTCAGCCGAGGTGCGCGGAGGGCACCGTTAAGTTGAGCGCCGGCCCGGATAGGATTGCGCCTTGTCAGCTCCCGCTCCGTTCCAGTTGCGGTCCTACCGAACCCGAGATGGTCGAGACCATGAGGAATTTCGTGCTCTCCCTCGCCAATTAGGAACCAGGCGGCAGACAAGAAACAGTTAGCCTGCGCGGTGCACGCCTACAGAAGACCGCTTCAGACCGCTTCGCGGCAAGCGCCGAGTAGAATATGTGTTCGATGACCGACGTCCAATGGTCGCACTTCCCGCTCGTGGCCGCCCACGAACATGCTCATCGTTGGCTCCAGTTCATAGCCCATCTCGGCCGGGCGCGAAACACCGTCGAGGCTTACGGGCGCGCCCTGGATGACCACCTCCGGTTCTGCGGGTCGGTAGGAGCGGACCCACTCAAATTGCGCGCGGACGTGATAGCCGCCTGGATCGGGGATCTACACGAGCGAACCAACCCACTCGCGGCGAATGTGCTCCATCTCCGATTCGCGGGTCGGTTTGTCCAACGCCACGATTCAGCAGCGGATTATCGCAGCGCGGTCGTTCTACGAGTACCTCGTCGAAGAAAGTCTACGCGAACGCAATCCGGTTCGCCGGGGCGAGTCGGGCCGGCAAGGCAGGCCGCCAAAGAAGGGCCTTGTGCGTCCCATCCAACGCGCTCCCTGGATTCCCAACGAGTTGGCTTGGGCCAGCATCCTCGACACCAGCAGGCCCGAGTCGCTGCGGAACCGACTCATGGTGGCCATGGCTTATGACGGCGCCCTACGACGTGAAGAGTTGGTGCAGATCGAGATCGAAGACCTCGAGCCAGCCTACTCACTGATCCATTTGCGCGCGGAAACGACGAAAAGCAAACGGGCCCGCGAAGTCGCCTTCGGCGCTGCCACCGGGCAACTCCTTGTGAGTTACCTGCGTGAGCGCGGCCGAGTATTCGGGCGGGTGAACGGGCGGCTCTTTCTCAGTACCTCGCGGCGCAACCGCGGCGCCCCAATTGGCGCTTGGAGCTGGTCGAAGATCGTCGAAGCCATCGCCGAGCGTGCCGGGCAGTCGAGGTTTTCGACGCACACCTTCAGGCACATGCGTCTGACGGACCTGGCGCGAGCCGACTGGACCATCGACCAGATCGCCCAGTACGCCGGGCATCGCGACCTCAGCAGTACGATGCTGTACGTCCACCTTAGCGGCCGTGAGCTTGCGGCCAAGTTCCAGCGCAGCATGGCGTCAATCCATCTGGAGCGAGAGCGCCTGCTCGCAACTCTCGTGCAACCATGACGACCGCGGTCGCCTGTGGTGCTCCGCTGGAAACGCGACCGGTCGAACTCAACGCGCATGTTCAGCCACGATCCGCTCAGCGGCGTGTACAGCGGCATGATGCCGTGTTCGAACAGCCACACCACGAACCGAGTGGTGAGGTGTCCGGCGAGGTTGTCCATGACCAACAGCATCCGAAGTGGTGGCAGCGTGTCAGGCAACGTTGGCTTGACCGTCAGTCCAGCCTGCCAATGCTCCCATGCTGCACGGTTCTCGTGCGCCGGCAAGATCTTGGCGGGTGGCATCGAGTCCAGGACAGCCAACAACTCCGCTTCCAACCAGGCGTGCAACACCACGTTCGGGCAACTGGTGACGCCCTTGACACGCACCTGGCCGGTCGCTGGATGGAACAGCGTCAGCAACTTGGCGGTGCCATGGCGCACATGTTCATGCGGGTACCGAGCAGGCCGACCGACAGGTTGCCAGTGAACGCCTGGCTGAGGGATCGCCTGGTAGGGGCCGGCTTCGTCCATGCCCCATACCGCCAACCCCATCCGCTCCCCCTCGGTGTAGGCCTGCTCGATCAGCCTTTTTTCGCGCTGGCGTCCGGGTCCTGGACCTTGACCTCGCCACGTTTGCGCTGGCGAATGGCCACGCCGGTTTGGCACCAGGTCCGGTCGCTCTGCCAGGTGATGCCGGCGTCGTGCAGCACCGCCCAGATCGTGTACGTGCTGACCTTTGGCAGACCATCCGCTGCGCGCCGCAGAGCACGCTGTAAGGTATTCAACGACCACGTCGCCGTACCATCGCGCTCGCGATCTGGCGGACGCCGAAACTCCGCCAGAATCCGTTCGCGCTGCTGTGGACCGTACTCGGTTGGTGGTCGACCACCAGGCTGCCGTTCCACCGCTCCCAATCCGACCTGGTTGAAAAGCGTCACCCATTGCGCGATCGAATCGCCCACCGCCCGCCCGACCAGCTGTGCGGCTTCGCTATATGAGGCACCTTGGCTCACCGCGAGCAGTGCACGCGCTCTGGCTACCGATAAGGCTGGCGCGCTGTGGCTGCGCGCCAATTGCTCGAGCGCACGGCGCTCCGAACTGCTCAACGGACGAAGCGGATCTTTCTGGCGCACAACTGCCCTCCTCGGGCAGTGCATCGAGACTGCCCCGGAGGTTTACCGGATTATCGATGACCATGGCAACCCCGGTGTCAAGCGACCCACTAGCTCTCGACTAGGAAGATGTAGCGGGTCTCGTGGGGCTTCGGACTGTTGCCATCGAACCAAGGCCATTTTTTCGCCAGGGTTGCCGCCAAATGGCGGAAACCATGGGACAACGAGGGCGAACGTAGCCCACGCGACTGTCATATTTGAATTGGCCCAGTGTGCCGTCGGCCAAGCGGACATACGCGAGGACAAGGTCTATGCCGTGTTCAAAACGGTTGCTCGACCAGCATCCACCTCGAGAGTGGTTCGGCGGCCGTGCAGCTCCGCCACCACATCCAATTGCTGGAAAAACCAATCGAAATCGAAGCCCTCGGCCGACGTGTCGGCGCGCGTCCGCGCACCAGACACTTGACAAACTGCGGACGAGATCTGACGCTTCGTGCACTTCACAGCGGGACGATCCCTAGGAGGCCTTATGGGTGCGCACCGGCGATGCCAGAGCTGACGGCTCCAGTTGCGAGACCACAAGAAACGGCGGACGCAGGAGACGCGCCGCCGACCACCGACCGGCGCGACGCGCCGCGCTCGACCTTAGCGTTCTTGGAGCGGCTGCTGGCCAGCTATCAACCCCGCGACTTTGCCGTGCGGCTATGGGATGGCACGTGTTGGCCGTCCGAGACAGCCATCGTGCCGCGGTTCACGCTCGTCCTGCGCCACCCCGGCGCGCTGCGTTCCATGTTGCTGCGGCCAGGAGGGCCGAGCTCGCTATCGTTTGGCGAGGCGTACATCTACGACGACGTCGATATCGAAGGGGACGTCCATGCGGTTTTTCCCGTCGTGGAGCACGTGCTGGCGCACTCTTGGACAGCAGCGGAGCAGATGAAGCTGGCGATGCAGCTCCTCCGCCTGCCGGCGCCGCGGCGCGATCGGAAGGGCCGGCAAGCGGCGCGACTGGGCGGCGCTCGCCACTCTCGGCGACGCGACCACGCCGCGGTCACGTACCACTACGACACGTCTAACGACTTCTACGCGGTGTATCTGGACGAGCAGATGGTCTACTCGTGCGCTTACTTCGCGTCGCCGAATGAGGACTTGGATAGCGCGCAGCGGCGCAAGCTGGACTACGTTTGCCGCAAGTTGCGCCTGCGGCCGGGCATGCGTCTACTGGATATCGGCTGCGGCTGGGGCGCGCTGGTCCGGTACGCGGCGCGGGCTTATGGTGTGCAGACGCGCGGCATCACCCTCAGCCGCCCGCAAGCTGAACTGGCGTGGGAGCGCATCCATGCCGAAGGCTTGGACGAGCAGTGCACCGTTGAGGTGGCCGATTACCGCGAGCTGGCGGAGCCCGATGGGTACGACGCCCTGGTGAGCGTGGGGATGGCCGAGCATGTCGGCGAAGGCAGGATCGGCGAGTACTTCGCACGTGCGTGGCGGGTGCTGCGGCCCGGTGGCGTCTTCCTGAACCACGCGATCGCTCCAAACCCGACGCACCGAGAGCCGCGTGGCCAATCGTTTGTCGATCGGTATGTCTTTCCGGACGGCGAGTTGCTGCCGATCAGTACGACGGTGCGGGCGGCCGAGACGAACGGCTTCGAGGTGCGCGACGTAGAGAGTCTGCGCGAGCATTACGCTCTCACGCTCCGCCACTGGGTGCGGCGGCTGGAGTCGAACCATGCTGCAGCCGTAGCTGCTACGGACGAAACAACCTACCGCGTGTGGCGCGTCTACATGGCCGGGTCGGCGCAGGGTTTCGAGTCTGGGCGGCTGAATGTATACCAGACACTGCTGGTGAAACAGGACCGCGGCAAGAGCTATATGCCACTTACCCGTACGGATTGGTACGCGCCGTCGTAGCCGGAAGGCTGGTTCGGCTTTCCATAACCGTGGCGGGCGTTAGCAGTTGGGTCGCCACACGGATCTGTCGCTCGCTACGAAGTAAGTCTGCGAGCGCGCGGGCGCGCGGACTCACTGTGCCCGACTTCTTCGTTTTGGGATATCCAGCCGATCAGGCGGAGGAAGCGTATGAGGCTTTTGCGGCGCTCGCTGGGAGCATGGCGGATTCGAACCGCCGACCCCTTGCCCGCCAGGCAAGTGCAGCTAACTTCGATTCTCGTTCAGCAAGATTAGCTCACGCCCGTCAGGGCCTCATTCTGCCGCCCCCTGTCGCCCCAATTGTGGTCCTAATTGTGGCCAGGTTCGCACCCCAAAGACCGGCCGCAGGTACTGAGGTGGTTGGTTTGTACCGGCGGGAGCCGCGACCCTGGTCGAGCTCGGTCTCGAGCTGCCTAATGTCCGCACTGCACTGGATGCTGACCGAGGAATCGGTGTTGCTGCGGAAACTGGTGGGTGAGGAGTGACGCGATCGTCGTGAACGCGGGGCCTGAGGAACGCGTCGCAATTCGTGGTTAGGACGACATCGTCTTGGCCCGACAGCGCTGCTACTGAGCCTCGCTCCTGGCAGCGCTGCTTTGGCGCAACAGACGCCCACTCCGGTGCCAATTGCCGTGCCGCCAGGCCCGGTGAGCCACTGTGCGGCTCGCTTCGACGTTGTCGACGCGCCCGCAGAGTTCGACTGGGTGCTCATGATCATCGACTTCCCGAGCGGCGCATGGACGCGTCGCACGCACCCGGCGGCTCACTCTACATATTGATCCAAGGCGAGATCTCGACGCTTACGTTCGGGCTGTGTCGCCTGAGTTCGCCTCAATTGCGGTAAAAACCGCGGTATTGCCACAAAGGTTTTAGCCTCTGCATTGCCGTGCTACTTCATGACGCAGGCTCACGGCTCAGGTTTGCGGCAGGATGCGAATAGGTCGACGCCCGCGGGTTCCAGTTGGCAGCTCACGTTTGTGGAGCCGAATTTCGAGCGACCGAACAGTGAGCGGAGCTCCTCTTCGGAGCGGTGGATCAGCACCCAGTCCAGGACGTGATCCATGAACGCCCGGCTGGGATTCCCGGGCACCACGTTGCCGATGATGAGCGTCCCCCCTGGCAGCAACCGCTCGTACGCCCAGTCGAGCAAATCGACCACGAAGTTGTCCTGCAGGTAGTCCGTGAGGCCAATGCTGTAGATCAGCGCCTGCGGTGCGAGCGCGGTGTGGCCACGACCTTGTGACAGCCGCACGACATTGTCCTGGGCAAACGTGAATCGGTCGCTCAGCCCGCGCTCGCG
>WNGA01013678.1_pt1 | contig 10347 bp, 9 predicted proteins | sample 5400061 | NCBI WGS metagenome assembly WNGA01 (sample SAMN13153366, study PRJNA577476) | soil metagenome | isolation source: 100 cm soil or saprolite under grassland replicate 2 | place: USA:California | collected 2016-06-15
TGCGTGTGTTGATCGTCGAGGACGAGCCCTACATGGCAGAAGCCATTCGCGATGGCCTACGCCTGGAAGCGATCGCGGCAGACATCGCAGGTGACGGCGACACCGCTCTGGAGCTGCTGGGCGTCAACGCCTACGACATCGCCGTCCTCGACCGAGACATTCCCGGACCTACCGGCGACGAGATCGCCGAACGCATCGTCGCCTCCGGCAGCGGCATGCCGATCCTCATGCTCACCGCCGCCGACCGGCTCGACGACAAGGCCACCGGGTTCGAGCTCGGCGCCGACGACTACCTCACCAAGCCGTTCGAACTCCGAGAACTCGTGCTCCGTCTCAGAGCGCTCGACCGCAGGCGCGCCCACAACAGGCCACCTGTGCGAGAGATCGCAGGTCTGCGGCTGGATCCGTTCCGCCGAGAGGTCTACCGCGACGGTCGCTACGTCGCGCTGACGAGGAAGCAGTTCGCAGTGCTCGAAGTCCTCGTCGCCGCCGAAGGCGGTGTCGTCAGCGCCGAAGAGCTACTGAAACGGGCGTGGGATGAGAACGCAGACCCGTTCACCAACGCAGTGCGCATCACGGTCTCGGGACTGCGCAAACGCCTCGGCGAACCCTGGATCATCGCCACCGTGGCCGGCGTCGGGTACCGCATCGACACAGCACCTGGCACGGGACGTGAGGGAGGGGAGCATGGATAGAGCCCCCGGTCTGAGCGTTCGCCTCAAACTCACCCTCAGCTACGCCGGCTTCCTCATGCTCGCAGGTGCCGTGCTGCTCGCCGTCGGGTACTTTTCCCTTTCGCGTGGTGTGCACCCTGGTGTGATCTTCATGGTGCGCAGCCACGCCGACCTCCTGCGCGCTTTCGCTCCGACCGCGGCCATCGTGTTGGCGTCCCTGCTGGTGTTCGGACTCGTGGGAGGGTGGCTTCTCGCCGGCCGAATGCTCGCCCCCATGACTCGCATCACAGATGCCACACGCATGGCCGCGAACGGATCGCTCTCCCACCGAATCCGGCTGCCGGGCCGCAGAGACGAGTTCCGCGAACTCGCCGACGCCTTCGACACCATGCTTGCGCGGCTCGAAGCACACGTCGCCGAACAGCAGAGATTCGCAGCCAATGCCTCCCACGAACTGCGCACCCCGCTGGCGATCACGCAGACACTTCTCGACGTGGCCCGAAACGATCTGAACCGCGACAACGGCGAACTCGTCGACCGCCTCCACGCCGTCAACACCCGAGCGATCGACCTCACTGAAGCATTGCTCCTGCTCAGCCGCGCCGACCAACGGTCCTTCACCCGAGAACACGCCGACCTGTCCCTCATAGCGGAAGAAGCCACTGAAACGCTCCTCCCCCTCGCAGAAAAACGCGGCCTCACCATCGAGACCTCCGGCGACCTGACCCCCACCATCGGCTCACACGCGCTCCTGTTGCAGTTGACTACGAACCTCCTGCACAACGCGATCGTCCACAACCTGCCTGAACAGGGCACCGTATGGGTCACGACCAGCGTTCACCCCAAGAGTGTGGCGCTCACTGTCGAGAACACCGGCGAGAAACTCACCCCACAGGTAGTAGCCACGCTTTCCGAGCCGTTTCTTCGCGGCACCAAACGCATACGCACCGACCACGCAGGTGTCGGCCTCGGCCTGGCAATCGTCAAAAGCATCACCCAAGCACACGACGGAACCCTCACCCTCACCCCCCGCGCCGCCGGCGGGCTCCGCGTTACGGTGCAACTCCCCGCCGCCCCACACCGCACACCGGCAGATGACCGGGCCCTGGTCTCTGGTACCGAACCGACCGTGTGATGCGCCAGCGTTCGGGAAGGTCACCCGACGCCGCCGCCGCGGGGGTCATTCGTCGTCGTGGTCGGCGGTGGCGGTTGGATACCGCGGGCGCCCGGTGGGCCGGTACACCTGGATCGTTACGCCCTTCGAGTCGGCTCGCGAGTCGACCAGGTCGAGCGCAATGTCCGGGCCGGCGTCGGCGAACAGCCGCGTGCCCTGGCCGAGGACTACGGGGACGATGAGCAGGTTGATCTCGTCGACGAGGTCGTTTTCGAGCAGCCACCGGATCAGAGCGCCGCTGCCGTGCACCTGCAGCTCACCCCCCGGCTTCGCTTTCAGCTCGCCGATGGCCGCCGCGACGTCGCCGGAGAGGACGGTCGTGTTCGCCCAGCGCGGTTCGGTGAGCGTGTTCGATACGAGGTACTTGGGCTTTGTGTTCAAGGCATCTGTGATCTGGTGGTTGCCCGGATCTTCCGCCGCGGCGCGAACCCGCTCCTCTGCGCCCCAGTAGCCGGCGAAGAGCTCGTAGGTCCGCCGGCCGAACAGGAACGCGTCGGCGCGCTGGTAGGTCTGGTCGATGAACGTCATGGTCTCGTTGTCGAACACCCCCATGGCCCATCCACCGCGCTCGAATCCGTTCCTGCGATCCTCATCCGACGCGCCGCCGTTTCCCTGCATCACTCCATCGACAGTGACTTGCGTCATGGTCGTCAGTTTCATGGTCGCAGCTCCCTTCTCGCTGGGTTTTCGTCGTCGTTTGATTCGACCGGACCGCGGCGCCGATCTCATCGGTTGCAGCAGAGTTCGTCCGGCGAATTCGACCCGGAGGATCTGGAATACGAAGCGAACTAGGACCACGACCTGGGGCCAGTTCGGGAATGTCCCCCGACGGCTGCGGCGAAACGATGATTTGTGCGCCTCTGCTGAGTCTCTCTGAGGGAAGCACCACGCCTACACGGCGAGCGAAGGAGCACCCATGGGGTTTCTTCTCACCTCCGCTGGGCGGGACTGAGCGCCGGGAGCACGGTGATGGCCTCCAACATCGGAGAGGACTTCGTCAGGTGGAAGCCGCCCACCGGTGGCGATGAAACGCTGGGGGTAGTGGGCCGCCGGCATGCAGGCGCTATCCCATGCGGCCGGTGCGTGTCTGCGAAACTATGAGGGACGATCAAGCTCTTCGCATCGGCCTGCATCGACGCGCCCGCCGAGGTGGTCTGGGCGCGTCTGGCAAGGCTCGAGGACATCCGGCTCTGGTCGGAGGCTGTTCTCGACGCCCGCTGCGAGGGAGCGCTCTCGCATGGTGTTGGCGCCGAGAGGACCTGCGCCCTCCGCGGCGGCTTGACCATCCGCGAACGTTGGCTCGTTTGGGACGAGGGGCGTTCCTTCACCTACGAGGGTGTCGGGATTCCGTTCGTCTCACGCGCCAGGAACGCATGGACCGTTCAGCCAGAGGGCGGGCAGACGCTTCTGATGAGTCAAGCCGAGGTCGTGCTGAAGGGCGGGCCGCTCGGAAGGCCGCTCGAGCCGATCGTCGCTCGCCAGTTGAACCGGATCGGCCTGCGGACACTCGCCGCGTTCAAGTACCTCGTCGAGCATGGAGAGCCTCCACAGGTGAAGCACGCGAAGTTACCGCGAGTCGCAGCCGCCTGCTAACGGGAGCCGTTGCGAGCGATTCGGAGCGCGCGAAACGGGTCAGCCCGGCACTCGGGCGACGCGGAGCACGAGCTCGAGTGACCGCGCTGGCCCCGGCCAGTGCTCGCGCAGCAGCGCGCCGCCGTCGCTGCGAACGAACGAGCGCAGCACGAGCCCGATCATTCGGCGACAGTAGCGCCGATACAGCCCGCGTCGATCTTTGTTGCCGCCAGCTGCTGTGCGTGCGGACCGTCCGTCCGCTAGGAATCCGCCCCCACGGGCGCAACCTCGGTCGCTGCGTGGGCGAGGCCGAAGATGCGTCGGTAGGAGTCTTCGCCGTAGCTGGTCGGGAGCGGCTCGTTCGGCAGGACGCGGAACGTGCGCCCGCCGTCGGGTTGCCGTTCAGCGCGGAGGAAGAGCGCGGTCTCGAGCTGCTGCTTGTCGATGCTGTCGGCGAGGTCGAAGAGGTGGGTGACGTAGAACACCTTGACCTTAGCTTCGATCATCGCTCGTACGACTTGCCGCGCGATCTCGGAGCCCTCGCGCTCGTTCGTCGATGCGAACGATTCGTTGCAGAGGAGGAGACCGGTCGGCGTGACTGCGTCTGCGATCTCGCTCATCCTGCTCAGTTCCTCGTCCAGTTTGCCGCTGGTCATGCTCGCGTCTTCCTCGCGCTTGAAGTGCGTGAAGACACCTGAGCAGGCGCCGGCGCGGAAAGACCTCGCGGCGACGAACATGCCGGCCTGCATCATCAGCTGCGCCAGCCCGACGCTGCGCAGGAAGGTCGACTTGCCGCCCTGGTTGGCGCCGGTGATCATCACCAGCCGCTTTCGGTCGCCGTCGACGTCGTTGCCGACGACGCGAGAGCCGAGGTGAAAGGCGAGACAGGCGTCGTAGAGGCCGCGCACGGTGAACGCCGCGTTCTCGTCTGCGGCAAGCGGAGTGGGAAAGCAGGTCGGCTGGTCCTTCTCGAGGAGTTGCTCGTGCAGGTTCAGGCAGCCGACGTAGAAGCCGAGCTCGGCCCGCAGCAGGTTGAAGAAGCTGAGGATGTGGTCGACCGACTGCCCGAGCGCGTTCGCGGCGTGGTTGATGCCCCTGCCGCGCAGCTCGGTGAGGCTCTGCATGCCGTGCTCGTCGCGGGCGGGAATCGTGAAGCTGTAGCTCGCATGCCCACCGGGCGTGATCCGTTCGAGCAGGCTGCGCTCGTGCGGTTTGCGCAGCACGTAGTTCGTCCCTCGGTTGGCCCGGCCGAGCTTGGCGCTGATCAGCGCGCCCCGGCGGAAGCTGAGCTCTCGCAAGTGGTAGTCGACGGTGCGGAGATAGTCGTCGTCGAGGTCCCGTTCGAGCATTGCGAACAGCCAGGTGAATCCATCGGAGCGGAACCCGCCCGCGTGCTCGTCGGCCAGCTTCCGCAGCCGCTTCAGCACGTCTGCAAGCAGCTCGAGGATGCGCAGGGATTTCTGCAGCACGGCATCGGGCGAGTCGCGAAACCAGAAGTGCTGCACCTTCTTCTTGCTTTCGACTGCTTCGACGGCGAGCGCGTAGAGCTGCCGAACGATCGCCGGCTGCTCGAGGCAGTCGCTGACGATCGCCTGTCGGTAGCGGATCGCCTCGGGATCGGTGAGGCTCGTGAGGAATACCGTCTCGACGAGCAGGCGCAGGTACCCGTCGCCGCGCGCCATCGCGTCGAAGAGTGTGCTCAGCTCGAGATCCTGCTTGAGCGCCTCGGCGTTCGCCGGCGGCGGCTGCTCGAGCTCAACGTCGCGGTCGCGGTGCAGCAGGTACGCCTTCATCGGATGCGGGCCTTGAGCCGGTCGTAGGAGAGGCCGTACTTGTCGGCCAGCGCCCAGGCGTAGGCGCGCCCATCGGCGGGGCGTCGCACGATCTTGAAGGTGCGCTGCGAGGGGTCGTCCGGCGCGACGGTCGCCACCATGCTCACCGTCGCCTCGCTCAAAGAGGCGAGCTCGTCGACGAAGGTGACACAGGCCGCAAGACAGCCGAGAGCGGTGAGTTGCTTCAGCACTTCCGTGCCGAGATAGACGGAGTCGCTGAGCGTCGTCGAAGCGAAGATCTCGTTGAGGATGACGATGCTGTCGCCGGTCGCCTCCTGAAGGATGTCCCGGATGCGCACGAGCTCGTCGTCGAGCTTGCCGCGCAACGTTCGGATGTCCTCCTCCTTCTCGAAATGGGTGAACAGCCGGTCGGACAAGAACAGCCGCGCGCTTCGCGCCGGGACGGGGACGCCGAGACCGGCGAGGTAATGAAGCTGGCCGAACATGCGCGCGAAAGTCGTCTTGCCACCCTGGTTCGGACCCGTGACGACGAGGATGCGTTCCGGCGGCCGCAGCGAAAAGTCATTGCGCACAACCGTCGTGCGCTCCGACGCGAGCTTCGCCGCCAAAGCAATGTCGAACGCATCCTCGACTGAGAGCTCCTTCGAGAGCCGCGACACGGTCGGATAGCAGAACGACAGCTGAGTAGCCGCGAGCCGCTCCGTGTACTCCATGTAAGCGAGATAAAACTGCACCTCGCGGTCGAACGTCGCCAGGCGCCGATCGAGAAAACCGCGGTGGCGCACACAGAACTCATCCAGCGCTCTGAACTCCTTTGGGTAGAGCCGCGCAACACGCTGCGCGATCCACGCCTCGACGTGATCCATCGAGCCCGAGTCCGGGACCTTGACCAGGTGGTCCTCCACCGCCCCCTGGCGGAAGCGCGCGAACGTCTCCTCGACCTCGACGCTGTAATCGGGCTCGTCCTCGTAGGCGCTGACCGTCACGCGCGCACCCTTGATTCGCAGCGTGTACCGCACGTGACGCAACCCGTCGAGCACGCTGCGCACATCCGAGGCCAACGAGCTGAACCCCTCGAAGGTCGCGTACGTCGACAGGTAGATGCGCAACGCCTGCAAGCCGCGCGAACTCAGATCACTATCGACGAGCGCATCGCGCAGCGCCGAAACGGCGGCACAATAGACCGCTGCCGCATCGAGGAACCAGCGCTCCTTCTCGTACTTATACTGCTGCTTCTGCGCGAGCGTGAGGTACTGCCGCACCTTGCGCATCTCGTCGCCGAACGCGCTCACGGCGGCGCGGACGTCGTCCACCTCGAGATCCCCAAAAACCTCGTGCCGGTATCCGATCAGCTCGACGTCACGCAGCGGCGTATGGAAGAACGGCTTCAGCTCGTACTCATCCCGACGGGCAACGATCGCCTCGACAACCTGGTCGAGGTTCAAATCCGCGAAGAACGGCGGCTGCTCGGCATCCCCAACGTCGGCGTCCACCGAGCCGAACAGAATGCTCCCGAACTCGTCGACGGCCGCCGGCGGCTCCGGACCGGTCGCGAGCTCTTCAGCGTTGAGATGTCGCTCGATTCTTGCCATCGCCACCCGTCTTCCATTGACTGCGTCGCAGCTTGCGACCGTAGAAGCCATCAGCGCCGGGGGCGCGGTCGAAGGCGAGCTTCATCGCCTGCGTCAAGCTTACTCGGGCTGGTTGGGCGTCCGGCGTCGCCCAGTGAAGCACGGGCAACCGCCGGTGACCTGACGCTCCTTGAAGCGGAAGAGCTCGCCGGCGATGCGCAGGTGCGAGCAGAGGCCGACGATCTCGTAGCCCGCGTCGTCCTTCGCCGGTGGGTCGAGCCGCTCGAAGTAGCGGCAGCGGGGACACTCGTCTGAACCAAACGGCCAGCGGCCTCGGCGAGGCGTGATGAAACAATGACGGCGGGTGAACCCCGTGAGCCCAACGATGATCGGCGAGTCGCTCTGGCCGCGGCTCGCGGGGCTGCCGCTCGTCATCGAGGCGTGCGAGTACGAACGCCTGCACGCCGTCCTCGCCTACGAGTTCGAGCGCATCACGACACACGTGCGCCTCGTCGGCGCCGGCGCGGACGGGCTCGGCGAGGATGTCTCGGTGTTCCGCGAGGACGGCACCGCGCTGCACGAGACCTGGCCCTCGCTGCCACTCGAGGGCGAGTGGACGCTGGCCGGCTTCTGCGACCACCTTGCCACGCTCGAGCTGTGGCCGGAGCCACCGGAGTGGGACGTCGCACTGCGCTTCCGCAACTGGGCGTTCGAGTCGGCGGCGCTCGACCTCGCGCTGCGCCAGGCCGGCCGCTCGCTGCACGACGTGCTCGGACTGGAGCCGCGGCCGGTGCGCTTCGTCAACTCGCTCGGCCTCGGCAAGGAGCCGTCGATCGAGCCGGTGCGCCGGCGGCTCGCGCGCTCCCCCGGTGTGCGCTTCAAGCTCGACGCGGAGGCGACCTGGGCGCCGGAGCTCGTCGACGAAGTCGCGGCGACCGGCGCGGTCGACACGATCGACTTCAAGGGCCAGTACGGCTTCGAGGTCGAGGATCCGGAGGCGCTGAGTGCGCTGTACGACCACGTGATCGCCGCGTTCCCGGACGCCTACCTGGAGGACCCGCACGACCTGCCCGAGATCGCGGAGCGGCTCGGCGATCACCTCGAACGCGTGTCATACGACTCGCCGATCCGCAGCGCCGAGGACATCGGCGCGACGCCGCTGGCCGCGCGCGTCGTGAATGTCAAGCCGTCGCGGATTGGCAGGCTGGGCGCGCTCTTCGAGATCTACGCGCGCTGCGCGCGGGAGCGGCGGCCGATGTACGGCGGCGGCATGGGCGAGCTGGGCGTGGGCCGCGGGCAGATCGAGCTGCTCGCCGCGCTATTCCACGCCGACGCGCCCAACGACGTGGCGCCGAGCGCCTACAACGAGGACGACCCGCCGGGCGGCCTGCCGGCCAGCCCGCTGGCGCCGCGCCCAGCGGCGACCGGCTTCCGCTGGACGGCGTAGTCGCCGCGCGCGTCCATTACGAAAACGCGGTGCCCGGCGAGGGCGAGCTCCTCGGCAAGCGAACCGTCGGGGACCGCGAGGACGAAGGAGGCGAGCCCGGGCACCCGCGCGCCATGCAGGAGGATGAGCGGCATCCCGACTGCACCCGCCCCGCGCAGCGCCGCTACGACGACGTGCACTGCGGCCCAACATAGACGTCTCGCTCTTGTCACGGAGACGGTCATGCGTACGCGGCGGGCGTGGCGGCGGCGAGCCCCTGGTCGAGCAAGCGCGTGAGCCGCGCGAAGGTTTCGTCGACGTCCAGTGGGAGACCGAAGCCGACGCTCGCTTCCAGTGAGACGAATCCGTGGAGGGCGCATCGGATGATGCGGGTGGCGTGGATCGCGTCGTCTGACTCGAGGCCGTAGCCGCGCAGGACGGCGAGGACAACGTCGACGGCCTGGGCTCCTGCGTCCCTGGTCTCTGCGTCGTCGGGATCGGGGGCGCGCTGAAGTGCGGCGTAGCTGCCGGGGTGCTCGCGGGCGTAGGTGCGGTAGGCGTCGGCGACGGCCGCGAGAGCGTCGCCTCGGGCGCGGCCCGCAGCCGCCGTCTGCATCGCCGCGGCGAGCCGGCGTGCGCCGCGGGCCGCGAGCCGTCGCCGCAGGTCAGGAAGCCCCGTGATGTGCGCGTAGAGCGAGGGCGGGCGTACCCCGAGCTGCCGGGCAAGGGTTGCGAGCGTGACTGCTTCGAGCCCGTTGGCGTCCGCGAGCTCCTCGGCGGCGCCGACGACTGCTTCGGTGTCGAGGCCGGCGCGCGGCATCAGCCGTGCACCGGCACGTCCGCCGCCGATAGAGACCTGCCGGCGCGCGCGATCGCCCGGTCCATCGCAGCGCGCGGATTGCGTTGCGCAGGCCCGTGCCCGACCACGAGGAGCGGCGGGTCGAGCGCGCGCAGCGCCCGGGCCGAGTCGACGTCCTTCGCCCGGTCCCCTGTCGCGATCGCCGCAAACGGAAAGCGGAAATAGACGTGGCTCGTGACCGCGAGGCGACCGTAGGCGGTAAAGACATCCCCTGCGATCAGCGTGCGGTCGCGCGTGTCGAGGAACGCGACGTGGCCCGGGCTGTGACCCGGGCTCGGCACGACCTCGAGACAGCCCACCCGGTCGCCACCCGAAAGCCGCACGTCGGGCACGGTCTCGAGCTTCGGCCAGCTGCCGGGCAGCTTGCCCTCGACGATCTTCTCGCCCGCGTGGATGCGAGCGTCCAGCTCGGGCATCAGCACCTCGACCGATCCGCCGAGCCGCTCCTTGAGCGCATCGAGCGAGCCGACGTGATCGCCATGACCGTGCGTCAACGCGATCCGACGGATCGCTCCGCCCGCCTCCTGCGCGGCGCTGATCAGAGCCTCGGCGCCGCCGCCCAGTGTCGTATCGACGAGCGTGAAGCCGTCGTCCTCGCGGACGAGGAAGGCATTGACGAAGCGAAAGCGCGTGAGCTGCGTCAGGTTTTCCGTGATCGCTATGGCCTTCAAAGAATCCTCCTTCCTACTAGGAGTAGGAGTATACCTAATTGCAGTAGGTCACGCGGGAGTGCCCTTCAGCTTTGCCTCGCCACGTAGCGGCTCGTCGATCCGCAGCGTGATCGCTGCGCCTTGCCGCACGAGCGAGGCTGGGTTGGAAATGACCCGCCCGTCGACGACGCCTTCCCACCGTGTCCCGTGCTCGACGACCCCTCTCAACGAGAAGGGTCGCCTTCCTGGCTCCGCAAGAACAGGTCGAGCCCCGCGAACCCGAGGGCCGGCAGGACTCGGTTCGAATCTAGCAGCGGGATGATGCAGCGGCAGCTACAACTGGCTCGATCGGCGCAGCGCGCTCAGACGCCTTTCGAGCTCCGCCCGCTCGACGGCGTTGCTGCTGAGCGCGATCGCCCGCTCGTACGCGCGCGCGGCGCCGGCGGCGTCGCCCGCGCGGCTGAGCAGTTCGGCGTCGGCCGCGTGCAGCGGCTGGTAGTGCTCGAGCGTCGAGTCGCCGCGCAGCGGCTCGAGCAGCGCCAAGCCCGCGGCGGGCCCGTCGGCCAGGCCGACGGCGACCGCGCGGTTGAGCTCGATCACCGGCGACGGGTTGAGCCTGACCAGAGCC
>WNGA01017862.1_pt1 | contig 10347 bp, 9 predicted proteins | sample 5400061 | NCBI WGS metagenome assembly WNGA01 (sample SAMN13153366, study PRJNA577476) | soil metagenome | isolation source: 100 cm soil or saprolite under grassland replicate 2 | place: USA:California | collected 2016-06-15
TCGGCCGCGGCCTCCGTGGGATGGATGGGCTGGAACCCCAGCTCGCGCCTGGCGGCCTTCATCACCGGGCGACCGAGTGCCCGGGCCAGGATCTGCGCTCCGAGACAGACGCCGAGAAACGGCACGCCTGTGTCCACCGCCTCTCGCGTGAGCGCTCGGTCCTCGAGCAGGAACGGGTGCCGATCGACCTGGTCGGCGTTGACCGTCCCCCCGAGCATCACCACGCCGGCGACCTCGGACAGCTCCGGGAGCGGCTCCCCCTCGAACGCGTCGACCAGCAGGAGCTCGACGCCGGCGGACCGAAGCGATGGCACGGCCACGCCGTACGTCTCGAACCCGTCGTTCCGCACGAGGACCAGCGGCTTCATTGCTCCGAGTGTACCGGCAGCCCGGGGCTGCTCAGCTGACCGAAAGCTCAGCCCCGCTCGAAGTACCGAGTCAGCTCCCAGTCGGTCACCGTGGTGTTGTCGAAGATGACCTGCTCCTGCTGGGCCGTGTTCAGCAGGTGTTCGAAGACGAAGTCGCCGAACGCCTCCCGGGCCACCTCGCTCTTGCCGAACGCCTCGATGGCCTCGTGCAGCGACGAGGGAACCCTGGGCACGTCCTTGGCCTCGTAGGCGTTGCCCTCGAACATCGGGGGACACTCGAGCTTGTTGCGTATGCCGTGGAGACCCGCGGCGATCGTGGCCGCGTAGGCCAGGTAGGGGTTGACGTCAGCGCCGGGGATCCGGTTCTCCACCCGGTGACCCTTGCCATGCCCCACCACCCGGAACCCGCAGGTCCGGTTGTCGTGGCTCCACACGATGGCGGTCGGCGCCCACGAGCCCAGCTGGTAGCGCTTGTAGGAGTTGACGAACGGCGCGAACATCCAGGCCATCTCGCGAGCCGTCGACATCAGGCCGCCGAGGTAGTAGCGGAAGGTCTCCGACATGTGGTGGGGGTCCTCCTCGTCCCACATGAGCGAGTCGGATCCGTCCTCGGTCCACAGGCTGGAGTGCACGTGGCAGGACGATCCGGCCTCGGCCATCGTCCACTTGGCCATGAACGTCAGCGCGGCGTTGTTCAGCGCGGCGATCTCCTTCGCGCCGTGCTTGTACAGCGCGTGGCGGTCGGCCGTCTCGAGCGCGTCCGCGTACACGAGGTTGATCTCGTGCTGGCCCTTCCCGAACTCACCCTTGGAGAACTCGACGGGCACGCCGGCGTCGTTCATCCCGTTCCGGATCTGGCGGATCAGCCACTCGTCCTTGGTGGTCTGGAGCATGTGGTAGTCCATGATGTAGGTCGACGTGGGGTGCAGATCCTGGTACCGCTTGTCGGCGGCCTCGTCGAACGACTCCTTGAACAGATAGAACTCGAGCTCCGATCCGCTCATCACCGTGTAGCCCGTTTCCTTGGCCTTTTCGACCTGACGCTTCAGGATCTGGCGCGGCGCCACCTCGACCGGCTCGTCGGTGTCCTCGTCCGCGATGTCGCAGATCACCATGGCGGTCTTGGAGATCCAGGGGACGAGGCGGAGCGTCGTGAGGTCGGGGATCAGCTTGAAGTCGCCGTAGCCGGTCTCCCAGCTCGCATACCGGTATCCGGGGAGCGGCTCCATCTCCATGTCGATCGCCAACAGGTACAGACAGGCGTGGAGACCTTCGTCGGCGAGCACTTCCTCCAGGAAGAAGTGTGGCAGGATGCGCTTGCCCATGTACCGGCCCTGGAGGTCGGTGAACATGCACAGGACGGTGTCGATCTCGCCCTCGTCGACGAGCTTCTCCAGGTCCTTGACGCTTAGCTTGCCTCGCTCCATGGAGCCGCCTCCTTCTCAGGTTCCCTGTACTGAACCGCATCGGTCGAGGTGGGGACAAGCGTCGCGTAGGAAGGGGAAGGGCGGCGAGCCGCTCGCGGCTCGCCGCCCCCCTTCAGTCATCGAACCCCTCTGCTTGATGAGCGCCCCGTCAGACCGGCGCGTCCAGCTCCGCCTCCGCCCGCTCTATGAGGGCGAACTCCTCCTCCGGCGCCTCGGCCACCAGCCGGTGGCGGCTGTACAGCCAGAAGTAGATGTAGCCAGGACCCCGATGGTGACGAGCACGCCTGTCCGCGCCCCTTGCAGGTTGTAACCAAGCTGCGCGACGCCTGCCACGAACGCGATGATCGCCGCGATGACCGCGCCCACGATGCCCACGGGGCTCCGATACGGCCGCTGCACGTTCGGCTCCTTCACCCGGAGAATGATGAACGAGAGCATCATCAGCACGTACGTGGTGAGGGCGCCAAAGACCGACATCTCGGTGACGATCAAGATGGCGTTCACCGGGTCGCTCTGACGGTTGGTGATGATGAGCGTGAGCAGGGCGAGGAACGCCGGGATGACGATCGCGAGATATGGGCTCTTGCGTCGTCCCGTGAGCGACAGGAACCGCGGCAAGTATCCGGCCCGCGACAGAGCGTAGATGATCCGGCTGAACGCGAAGATGATCGAATGGAACGAGGCCACAAGGCCGGTGATCCCCACCACCGCAACGATCCAGAAGAAGTTGCTCTCACCGCCGTGTGCCGCCTTGACCGATTCTGCGAGCGGGGCTCCCGCTCCCGAGAGGCCCTCGGCACCCAACACGCCCCCGCCGACGAAGAAGGCCACAGCGGCGAAGAACACCAGCGACCACATCGCCAGGATCGAACCCCTCGGCAGGTCGCGGGACGGGTCCCTCGTCTCCTCCGAGGCGAGTGGCACGCCCTCGATGGCCAGGAAGAACCAGAACGCGAACGGCAGTGCCTGGAGGATCCCCTTGAAGGCACCGAACGGGAAGAGGGTGCTCTGCCCGGCCGCCGGAGCGATATTCGTGAAGTTCGATGCGTCCCAGTGGCCACCGATCAGCAAGACGGTGCCCCACAACAGCAGTACGACCACCGATGTGACCGTGATGGCGAACACCGATACCAATGTGGCCTGCACGCCCGTCAAGTTGATGACCACGAAGATCGCGAATGTGATAGCGGCGACCCACTCGATCGGCTGGAGCCCCAGGACGTTGGGCAAGTCATTGAACGGCGGCAGGATCGCGATGTTGGCGAAGATCGCCGCCGCGATGGCGGAGGTTGCGAAGACGTACTCGAGGATGGCTCCGATGCCGGTGGCGAACCCACCCCACACGCCCATCGTCCGTCTGGCGAACGCGTAGGGGCCGCCGGTCACGGGGAAGGCCGTTGCCATCTCCGAGATGCTGTAGACCATGAACACGTACATGGCGACGGCCAGGACACTGGCGATCAGGAACCCGCCGAACCCTCCTCCGGCGAACCCGAAGTTCCAGGAGAAGTACTCCCCGGAGATGACGTAGCCAACTCCGAGTCCCCAGATCAGGGCCACGCCCGCGCGCCGCTCCAGCGCCCGGTGCTCCATGTACTGCCGGCCGACGTGCTCATACTCGACGACGCCGACCTTCTCTACCCTTGGCTTCTCCTCCACCAGCCCCCCCTCCCGCCGGCTCGACGGAGAAACGACCGGCCGGCCTTTGTCTGACCAAAATCCGGACGCGGGCGAGCGTATGCCGGCCCGATTCCCCCCGTCAAGCCGGCCTTTGGTAGCATCCACCAGATCCTTGTCTGACAAAGATCGCGCCCGGAGGGGGTGGCTTGGGCATGAAGACGAGGGAAAGAAGGGGGCTGTGGTCCTCCGTCCGGGAGGAGCTGGCCCAGCGAATGGCCACCGGGAAGATGCCGCCGGGGTATCAACTTCCCCCTGAGCCGGAGCTCGCGACGGACTTCGGGGTCTCTCGGGCCACCCTACGCGAGGCGCTCCGATCGTTGGAGGAGGACGGGTTCCTGACCAGGACCAGGGGGGCGGGAACGTTCGTCACCCACCGGCCTCGCCTCCGCAACAACCTGGACGTGAACTTTGGCGTCACCGACGCGATCCGGGCGGCGGGCATGGAGCCAGGGTCCGAGGCGATCCAGGTCGTCGAGCGGCCCGCGTCACCCGAGGTCGCCCGGCGGCTCGCCATCCCTCACGGTGCGCCGACCGTTGCGGTCGAGCGGGTCCGCACGGCGGATGGGCGGCCGGTCGTGTACTCCCGGGACATCATGCCGAGGCCCGCGGTGGGCGACCGGTCGGACCTCGTCGAGTGGATCTCGGGCCGGTCGATCTACGAATACCTGGAACGGGCCCGAGGGATCGTCGTCCACCATGGGGTGGCGAGCTTCCGGCCGATAAAGGCCGATCGGACAGTGGCCGGCCGGCTCCGGGTGATCAAGGGAGCGCTGCTCCTGTACATCCGCCAGGTCGACTACGACGACCAGGGCCGGCCGGTCCTTCTCTCGGACGAGTACCACCTGGCCGATGCGTTCGAGTTCACCGTGGTTCGGCGGGGACCGGGGAGGAGGTTCGGGTGAGCGCCCAGACCGGCACGTCTATGCGCCTGAAGCGCGTGATCGATCCGGCCGGGGTGTCGGTGATCTGCGCGCTCGACCACGGCATGACCTCGCCGCAGTTCCTGGAACCTCTCGCCGACATCGCCTCGAGGACGGCCGAGGCCGTCGCGGGAGGCGCGAACGTGATCATGATGAGCAAGGGAATGATCCGCATCGCCGCGCCGGCGTTCGCCCGCGAGACGGCGCTCGCCCTGCTCCTATCGGCGTCGGCGAACCCCGACGGCGGCCGTCCGGAAGTGGTTCAGATCGCCGAGGTGGAGGAGGCGCTTCGACTGGGGGCCGATGCGGTCGTGCTGTTCACGGCGCTCGGTAGCGATGGCGAGCCGACGATGATCCGAACCCTCGCCGACGTGGGCCGTGAGTGCCAGCGGCTGGGCATCCCGTTCATCGCGGAGGCGGAGTTCCCCACGACCTACGCGTCGGTCGAGGACCTGAAAGACCGGTACGGGTTCGAGTACCTCCGCCGGGACGTCCGGCTATGCGCCGAGCTCGGGGCCGACATCGTGAAGACGAACTGGCCTGGCGATCCCGACTCCTTTGCCAAACTGGTGGAGGCGACCTCGGGCATCCCCATCGTCTTGGCCGGGGGGTCCCGGCTCGAGGATCGCGAGCTCCTGGGGCGCATGGAGCAGGCCGTGGCCGCCGGGGCCATCGGGTGCTCGGTGGGACGCAACATCTTCATGCACCGTTCCCCTGAGGGCATCACCCGCGCGCTGTCGCGTGTGATCCGGGAGAGGTGGAGCGCCGACAAGGCCCACGAGGCGCTCCTGGATGAGCTGGGAGGTCAAGCGTGAGGGCCGCCTTCATGCACGACGTTGAGGTTGTGAAGGTCGAAGACACGGACGAACCCAGGCTCGATCCAGAGGGCGCGATCATCGAGGTCGCGGCGTGCGGGATCTGCGGCACCGATGCGCGGACGTTCTTCAACGGTGATCCGCGCGCCCCTGCGCCCTGGGTGCTGGGACACGAGCCCGTGGGGATCGTGGTCGAGGTGGGAGAGGGCGCTCGGCTTCCGGCCGGCGTGGAGAAAGGCGCCCGGGTGTTCCTGGGGTCGATCCTCACATGCGGCGAGTGCGCGTGGTGCGCCGACGGGCTCGAGAACCTGTGCGAGCGCGAGGAGCTGTACGGGTACACGCCGCACCCCGGGGCGTACGCGGAGTACGCGGCGGTGCCCCCCATCGCCACGAAGAACCTGATCCCATTGCCTCGGGAGCTCCCCTCCGACCTGGCGACCGTGGCCGACCCTTTCGCCTGCGCCCTGAACGGCGCGGAGACGCTCGACATCCGCTATGGGGACACCGTCACGATCATCGGGGCGGGGCCGATCGGCTGCTGGCAGTCGGTCTTGGCCCGCGACCGGGGGGCGGGCCGCGTGTACCTCACCGAGGTGAGTAAGGAACGCCTGGAGATCGCGCTGACCGCGGTGGGAGAGTTCGTGGACGACGCCTGGGTGGCCGGCGAGGACAACGGCGTGGAGGAGCTCCTCTCGCGCACCGGAGGGGCCGGGGCCGACCGCGTGATCGTGGCCGCGCCGTCCAAGCAAGCGCAGCAGGCCGCGCTGGTCATGGCGGCCAAACGGGCGCGGATCGTCTACTTCGCCGGGCTGCCCAAGGGGGATCCGGTGAGTCCGCTCGACATGAACCAGCTCCACTACAAGGAGCTCACGATCCTGGGGTCGTACGGCTGCACACCCCGGCAATACCGCATCACGATGGACTACCTGAACCGACGGAGGGATGACCTCGGCCGCATCGTCACCCATCGGTTCCCCTTGGAGGGGATCGCCGAGGCGTTCGCCACCATCAGGGCGGGCACCGGGCTGAAGATGGTGATCGAGCCCGGAGCGCCGGCGTGACCGGGCCGTACGTCGTCGGCTGCGACGTTGGGAGCCAGGGGACGAACGCGGCCCTGTACGCCGCGGACGGGACCCTCGTCGCCTCCGCGTACGAGGGGTACGACCTGGCGTTCCCTCATCCCGGGTGGGCCGAGCAGGATCCGACGGCGTGGACCACGGCTGTGATCGACACCGTGGGCAAGCTGGTGCAGGAGGTGCCGGAGGGCCCGAGCGCGATCAAGGGCCTGTCATTCGGGAGCCAGCTCGACGGTATGGTGGCTTGCGACGCAGCGGGGCGGCCGCTCCGCCCCGCGATGATCTGGATGGACCGGCGGGCCGAGGCTCAAGCCGCGGCCCTCGCCGAGAGGATGTCCCCGTCCGACTTCTATCGCCACGTTGGAGCGAACCTCGACTCGTCTCACGCCGTGTTCAAGGCGCTCTGGATCCGCGATGAGGAGCCCGAGCTGTTCTCCGACGCCGCGCACTTGATGTCTCCCGGCTCGTTCGTGCTTCGGGACGTGACTGGGGTGCTCGCGGTGGACTACTCGAACGCCTCGTCCCTCGCGCTCCTCGATCCCAGAACGCGGATGTGGTCCGAGCAGGTTCTGGAGGCCGTGGGACTGTCTCCCGCGCAGCTCCCACTGCTCGCTGCCGGGACCGAGGCGGCCGGGACCGTCACCTCCTCGTTCGCGGAGGCGACCGGATTGTCTCCGGACACCGTCGTGGCGGTGGGTTGCGGCGACGAGATGGCCGCGACGCTCGGGGCCGGCGTGTACTCGCCGGGCGAGGTGTGCGACGTGGTGGGGACGGCGGAGCCCGTGTGCGCCGCCTCCGACGTGCCCCGGGAGGACCCGACCATGCTGGTGGAGTGCCACCCTCACGCCGACCCCGCGGTGTGGCTTCTGGAGAACCCAGGCTTCGTCTCCGGCGGCAACCTGCGGTGGTTCCGGGACCAGTTCGCCCCTCTCGAGCGCCAGTCCGAGGCGGAGGGGATGGGCGACGCCTACGACCTGCTCGCCACGGAGGCGGCCGAGGTCTCGCCCGGTTCCGAGGGCCTGGTGTTCCTGCCATGCATGCAGGGGGCCATGACGCCGGAGTGGAACGGCGCAGCCCGGGGCGTGTTCTACGGGCTCACGCTGGCTCACACCCGGGCCCACATGATGCGGGCCGTCCTCGAGGGCAGCGCGTTCGGCCTCCGGGACATCCTGGAGGCCATGGGGAACGCGGGGCTCGAGGTTCGAAGGCTGACCATCGTGGGCGGGGGAGCCAAGGGACCTCTTTGGCGCCAGATCAAGGCGGACGTCACCGGCCTGCCGGTGCGCATCCCCACCAGCGTCGAGACCACGGCGACGGGCGCGGCCATCCTGGCGGCCGTGGGCGCGGGGGTCCATCCCTCGGTCGCCGACGCGGTGGCCGCGTTCGTGTCCTTCCAGCCCGATGAGCACCAGCCCGACTCGCAGCGGCGAGAGGCTTACGAGCGCGCTTACCGGAAGTACCGCGAGGTGTACTTTGCCCTGAAGCCGGCCTTCGCCTCGGGCTAGGCCGGCGATGGGCGAACGCGGGCAAAAGAGATCGTGGCGGCCGGCCCGTGTGTCGTCCATGCCCTCGGTGAAGGCGGCGGCCCGGAGGTTCTGTCCGCCCTACGTCGTCGCCGAGGAGGCCCCCTGGGCGCTCCGGGTGAAGCTGACCGACCCATCCGGCCGCCGACCGGACATCTCGGTCGGCCATCGGCACCAGCGCCGGCTGTTCCTCAAGGCCAACTACCTCTCGCTCTCGTCCACCGTCCCCGGGCACGGGCCCGAACGTGACGCCGAGCTCTCGTTCCATTTCCGAGGGCCCCTCTCGCGCCAGCGGACGAGGCTGGGGTGGGCGGCTTCGGTCCCCGGGGGGCCCGAATGGCTCGCAAGGGCCGAGGGACCTTTGCTCGAGGCGGTCCGGGGGATCGAGGCGGTGCAGTCGCTTCGGATGCGATGGTCGGCCCAAGAGGGCGTGTGGCGCGTTCGACTGGAGACGCTGTCGGGCTCGATGATGAGCGGGTTCATGACTCCCCTGCCGGTCGCCGTCCCCTTCGATCAGCGTGAGGCGGATTCGTTCATCGCGCTCGTGGATGTCCTGGCCGCCCCGGTCTGAGATCGCGCGCCGGGCTACTCCGGCGTGACGTACGCCGCGGTGATGCCCCCGTCCACGACGAGGGCCGTCCCGGTCATGTACGAGGACTCGTCGGAGGCCAGGAAGAGCGCCGCGTTGGCGATCTCCTCGGCCTGGCCGAATCGGCCCATCGGGATATGTACCAGCCGGCGTTGCCGACGATCCGGGTCCGCCAGCAGCTCTTGGAGCAGCGGGGTCTCGATGGGCCCGGGGCACAGGGAATTCGCCCGCACGCCCCTGCGCGCGAACTCGACGGCGATCTCCCTGGTCATCGACAGAACTCCCCCCTTCGAGGCCGTGTAGGCGATCTGGGGGGTGGCCGCCCCCATGAGCGCCACGAACGAGGCGACGTTGACGATCGAGCCGCCTCCGGACTGGATCATGGCCGGGATCCCGTAGCGGCATCCCAGGTACACGCCCTTGAGGTTGATGCCGATCGTGAGATCCCATACCTCCTCGGGCGTCTCGGTCACTGAACCATCCCGTTCGGGGAAGACCCCGGCATTGTTGTACAGGACGGTGAGCCCACCGAAGGTGTCCACGGTGAAGCGCACCATGGCCTCGGCGTCGGAGGCCCGCGACACGTCGGCGTGCACGTACGCCGCCTGCGCGCCGCCGTCGCGGATGGCCGCGGCAACCGCCTCACCCGCCTCCTCGGCGACATCGCTGAGTACGACCTTGGCCCCTTCCCGCGCGAACAGTTGCGAGGCCACCTTGCCCATGCCGCTCGCCCCTCCGGTGATCAACGCCACCTTGCCGTCCAGCCGCCCCATCCACGCCTCCCTTCGGCCCCTTGCCGCCCGCGTCGCCCGACGCCGGCCCGAGAATGCCTATCATCGACCACGCTCCGGCAGGCGAGGAACGGGGTCGAGCGGTGGAGGGGGAGGTGTGCCGCCGATTGGTAGATTCGGCGTTCGATGAACCTTCCCGAGGAGCTGGCAAGCCGGCCACCGCGAAAGCCCGGCCAGGAACCCACGGCGACCATCACGCTCGAGGCATATGGGCGCCTGAGGGCCGAGCTGGACGAGCTGACGTCGTCCGGCCGCTCACGCATGGCCGAACGGCTGAAGACGGCGCGTGAGCTCGGCGACATCCGCGAGAACGCCGAGTACGACTCGGCGAAGAACGAGCAGGCCCTCATGGAGTCGCGGATCCGGAACCTGGAGCGGATGCTGCGTGATCCGGAGATCATCGAGGCGCCGTCGATCTCCGACGTGGTGACGCCGGGGATGCTCGTGACCGTCAGGCCGCTGGACGACGAGGACCCCGACGACGAGACGTACTTGCTGGCCGAGTCGGCGGAGGAGCGGGCGGCCGGAGTCCGGACCATCACCACCACATCGCCGCTCGGCCAGGCCCTCATGGGCGCCCGCACGGAAGAACAGGTCTCGTACGAGGCGCCGGGCGGCACCTTCCGCTGCGTGGTGGTGAGCTTTCGGCCGAACGGCAGCTAGCTTCGCCGCGGCTTCCCCGGAGGGGTAGCCTCCCCTACAGGATGAGCGAGTCGCCCGGGACCGAGCCCCAGGCGCCCGCGCCCCGCGTGCGGGACATGCCGGCCCCACGGAAGACCACCGGCGTGTTCGGTCCCGCCATGCGGTTCGTCTTCACCTGGCCGTACCGGGCCATCCTGGCCGGGCTGTACCGAGCCGGGGTGCGTCCCTGGCAGCTGACGGTTGCATCGCTCGTGGCGAACGTCGTGGTCGGCTGGCTCCTGCTCACCGGGCGCCGATTCCTGCCGGGCGCGCTGCTCATCCCGGCGGGGTTGTTCGACGTCTTCGACGGGGCGGTGGCCCGGCTGCGAGGCGAGGACCGGCGGGCGGGCGCGTTCCTGGACTCGGTGCTCGACCGGATCGGCGACATGGTCCTCTTCGGGTGCCTGTATTGGTCCGAACAGGGCCAGGGACACGTTCTCGCCGCGGCCCTGGCGCTCGTCACGCTGGTCACGGCCC
>WNGA01013685.1_pt1 | contig 10345 bp, 9 predicted proteins | sample 5400061 | NCBI WGS metagenome assembly WNGA01 (sample SAMN13153366, study PRJNA577476) | soil metagenome | isolation source: 100 cm soil or saprolite under grassland replicate 2 | place: USA:California | collected 2016-06-15
CCCATGGTATCCACCGGGGCACCCCCTTGGGGTTCCCCGGACCCCTCCGGGTAGCCCGGCCCCTCGGACCCCCTCAGCCGAGCTTGCCGGCGCGGACCCGGGCGAACAGCGAGTAGGCGCCGGGCAGGAGCCGGACCACCGAGGCGCTGCCGGCGCTGCCGGCCGCGCTGGGCACGACCTGGCTGCGGATCTTGCTCTGTGGCAGCTTGGTGGCGAGCAGCGCCAGGCGGAGCAGCTCGGGGAACGGCAGGTCGCTCTTGACCTCGTCGCGCATGATCGCCAGCCACGCCATCACCCGGGCGGGGTCCTTGGCGACCTGACGCTGGTAGGTGCCCAGCCCCCCCAGGAGGATCTGGCCCTGGTGGCGGGAGCGGGACAGGTCGCCGCCCGGCAGGGTCTTGCGGGCGCGGGCGTAGGCGAGCGCCTGGTGGCCGCGGAGCGTCCGCTTGCCCTTGTCGAGGAAGGCGCCGGCGAAGTGGTCGCGGATGTTCATGTCGACGTTGACCTGGACGCCGCCGACCCGGTTGACGATGTCGGTCAGCCCGTCGAAGGAGGTGAGCACGTAGTAGTCGATGGGGATGCCGGTGAGCCGCTCGAAGGTCGCGACCAGCAGCGGCGGGCCGCCGAAGGCCATGGCGGCGTTGATCTTGTTGGTGCCGTGACCGGGGATCGGCACGTAGCTGTCGCGGGGGAAGCTCATCATCAGGCCGCGCCGCTGGACGGTGTCGAGCACGACCAGGTGCAGGGCGTCGGCGCGGCCGCCCTCGGCGCTGCCGCCCCGCCCGAACTTCGGCGCGCCGGCGTCGGAGCCGATCGTGAGCAGGACGATGCGCCGCTTGAGGGTCGGGGTCGCCGAGCCGGCATGGGCGCGCTGGACGGTGATGGCGGGCGCGCCCTCGGCGCCGGCGGCCGGCCGCCGGGCGACGGTCACCGCCGCGGCCGTTGCCAGCGCCGCGGCCAGGCCGAGCGCGGCCATCCCGGCGACCGCCCGCTGTGCCGCCCGGCTCATGCCGGCGCTCCCGTGCGGCTGTCGAACGCGGCGATCCGCCAGCCCCCGCGGGTCCACAAGAGCTGCAGCACCGAGCGGAGATGCACCTGGCCGCTGCCCTTGGCGGTGGCGGCGGTGCCGTCGAAGGCCAGCCGGACGGTGGCGGCGGCCGGCCGGCTGCCGTACAGCACGGCGGCCGTCGCGCTGGCCCGGCCCGGCTGCACCGCGGTGACCGCGGGGGCGGCCGCGCCGAGCGAGAGCGCGTCGAGCTGCTTGCGGGCGGCGGCCCGGACCGGCTCGTCGAACATCGCCAGCAGGCGGTCCCAGCCGTTGTCGCCCCCGGCCGCGTCGACGTAGGCGGCGGTCAGGTAGCGGTCGAGGAACCGCTCGATCCCGGGCGCGGCGCGCTTGGCCGCCCGCTTGGCGTCGAAGCCGCGTTCCGGGCCGCGGGCGGTGGTCCGCAACGTCACCTCCAGCGGCCTTGGCGGCGCGGCCGTGGTGGCCGGCGCGGGGGTGGCGCCGCCGGTGTCCCCGCCGCCGGAGGTGCAGGCGGCGAGCAGCAGCGCGGCCGCCAGCAGGGCGACGGACCGGGCTAGACTTGGTGGGGGATCAAGCTTCGGGAACACGGCCACCATGGGAGGCTAGCGGGGGTGGTTTTGGTAGGCAAACGGGCTCACGTTGCTTCGCGGTGGCCCGTCAGCCTATCGTTGGCCGTCCTCAACCCGCGAGACTGGAGAGGGGATGGACCTCGACCTCAACGTGCACAAGGAAGGCGACCGCTCGGTCCTCGAAGTGACCGGCGAGATCGACGTCTACACCGCGCCCAAGCTGCGCGAGAAGCTGATCGAGTTGGTGAGCGAGGGGTCCTACGACATCGTCGTCGACCTCGAGAAGGTCGACTTCCTGGATTCGACCGGCCTCGGCGTGCTGGTCGGCGGGCTCAAGCGGGTTCGCAACCACGACGGGTCGCTGCAGCTTGTCTGCACCCAGGAGAAGATCCTCAAGATCTTCCGCATCACCGGGCTGACCAAGGTCTTCCCGATCCACGGCTCGGTCGCCGAGGCCGTGGCGGTCGCGGCCGAGTAGCACCGGCCGTGGACGGCGACGCCGGCGAGCAGCCGGCTCCCGCGGGAGGTCCGGGGGGGACGGCCGCCACCGTCCGCCTGGCGTTCCCGCCGGAGCCGAGGCTGCTCGGCACCGTCCGCCTGGTCGTCGGCATCGTCGCCCGCAAGGCCGGGATGGACGACGAGGGCATCGAGGACCTCAAGGTGGCGGTCTCGGAGGCGTGCGCGGTCGCGGTCGGCGACCTGAACCGGGCCGGCCGTCCCGACCTGATCGAGCTCGACCTCCTGGAGGCCGCCGACCGCCTGGGCATCGAGGTGCGGGACAGGGCGCCGCCGGCGAGCCGGCTGGCTCACCTCTCCGCCGCCGACGGTGAGGTCGACCTGGACGACCGCCAGCTCGGCCTGGCCCTGGTCGGCGCGCTCGTGGACGACCTGCGCATCGCGGCGCTGGAGGGTGGCGGGAGCCGCATGAGCTTCTCGTTGCGGTGCGGCCCCGAGTTCCTGCCGCCGCCGCTGACCTGAGGCGACCCGAGACCGAGCCGGCCGGAAGATGCCCTGCGGACGGGTTGCCCGGCCTCGCACCCATGGCTATGATCCGCCCAATCCTCGCGGGTTCGCGGGACGGCTGGCTCCTGGGCGCACGCCGCCCGGGGCGAGGCCGGGCCGGGGCCCGCGTTCGACTCTTCCGCTCGAAGCGTCCAGGGCCTCCGGTCCGGGCTGCGCGCTTGATTCAACGTCCCAACGCCGGGGCGTCGAGGAGGTTTACTGAATGGGCCGAGTATGGCTGCTGGCGCAGGAGGGCAGCGCCCAGGTCGAGTTCCGGTCGGGGGAGAACCTCGCGCTGCTGGCCATCATGGCGGTCTGCCTGCTCGCCCTCGTGGTCGCGTTCGTCCTGGTCAGGGAGGTCCTCGCCGCCGACCAGGGCACCGAGAAGATGCGCGAGATCGCCCGCGCCATCCAGGAGGGCAGCCGCGCCTACCTGAACCGGCAGTTCCGCACCCTCATCGTCTTCGTCGTGCTGCTGTTCTTCCTGCTGCTGCTGCTGGAGGCCGACTCGACCTCGGTGCGGATCGGCCGCTCGGTCGCCTTCCTGGTCGGGGCGGCGTTCTCGGCGCTGGCGGGCCGGACCGGCATGCAGCTCGCGGTGCGCGCCAACGTGCGGGTCGCGGCCGCCGCCGACCACGGCGGCCTGCTCAAGGCCATGCCGATCGCGTTCCGCGCCGGCGGGGTGGCCGGCATGTTCGTGGTCGGGCTCGGCCTGCTCGGCGCCGCCGGGGTGGTCCTGCTCTACCAGGGCCAGGCCGCCAACGTGCTGTTCGGCTTCGGCTTCGGGGCTGCCCTGCTGGCGATGTTCATGCGGGTCGGCGGGGGCATCTTCACCAAGGCCGCCGACGTCGGCGCCGACCTGGTCGGCAAGGTCGAGCAGTCGATCCCCGAGGACGACCCCCGCAACGCGGCGACGATCGCCGACAACGTCGGCGACAACGTCGGCGACTGCGCCGGCATGGCCGCCGACCTGTTCGAGTCCTTCGAGGTCACCCTGGTCGCGGCCATCGTGCTCGGCCTGGCCGCCTTCCCCGACCGCCCGGTCGTCGGCCTGCTGTTCCCGCTGATCGTCCAGGCCATCGGGATCCTCTCCTCGATCGCCGGGATCTACCTGGTGCGGCCCCGCTCCGAGCGCGAGAGCGGCATCACGGCGATCAACCGTGGCTTCTTCGCCTCGGCGCTGATCTCGCTGCTGCTGGTGGGGATCGCCTCGCTGGCCTACGTCCAGGACTGGCGGCCGCTGGCGGCGGTGGCCCTCGGGCTGGCCCTGTCCAGCGTCATCCAGGTGATGACGGCGTACTACACCGCGACCCAGTACAAACCGGTCCGGGAGATCGCCGAGGCGTCGGAGACCGGGCCGGCAACGACCATCCTGGCCGGCTTCGCCACCGGGCTGGAGTCGACCGTCTATGCCATCCTCGCGATCGTCGGGGCGATCACCGGCGCCGTCCTCATCGGCAGCGGCGAGGGCCTCGACTTCCAGCTCTACATGATCTCGCTGGCCGGGATGGGCATGCTCACCACCGTCGGCGTGGTGGTGTCGATGGACACCTTCGGGCCGATCAGCGACAACGCCCAGGGCATCGCCGAGATGTCCGGCGGCGTCAGCGAACGGGGCAACGAGGTGCTCACCGCCCTGGACGCGGTCGGCAACACCACCAAGGCGATCACCAAGGGCGTGGCCATCGCCACGGCGGTGCTGGCCGCGACCAGCCTGTTCGGCTCGTTCCGGCGCGCCCTGATCGGCGCGGGGGTGCCCGTCGAGCAGGTCGACATCCCGATCGACCAGCCGAGCGTGCTGGTCGGCCTGCTGATCGGCGGGTCGGTGGCGTTCATGTTCTCGGCCCTGGCGATCCGGGCCGTCGGGCGGGCCGCCAGCCGGGTGGTGTTCGAGGTGCGCAAGCAGTTCCGCGAGCACCCCGGGATCATGGACTACACCGAGCGGCCCGACTACGGCGCCGTGGTCGACATCTGCACCAGGGACTCGCTGCGCGAGCTGCTCACCCCCGGCCTGCTCGCCGTCCTGACCCCGATCGCGACCGGCTTCCTGTTCGGGTCGGCGGCGCTCGGCGCCTACCTGGCCGGCGCCATCCTCACCGGCCAGCTCCTGGCGGTGATGCTGTCGGTGGCGGGCGGCGCCTGGGACAACGCCAAGAAGTACGTGGAGGACGGCCACCACGGCGGCAAGAACTCCGAGCCGCACAAGGCCACCGTGATCGGCGACACCGTCGGCGACCCGTTCAAGGACACCGCCGGTCCCGCCCTCAACCCGCTGATCAAGGTGATGAACCTGGTGGCGGTGCTGATCGCGCCGACGGTGGTGGCGGTCGGCGACGAGGACCTGCTGCGGATCGCGCTGGCGCTGGTGGCCGTCGCGGTCCTAGCCTGGGCGTTGTGGCGCTCGAGCCATTCCGGCGGGGTCACCCTGGCGGCGCCGGAGGCGACGCCCGAGCCGCGACCCACCCAGCGCTCGGCCTCGTCGTCTGAAGAGGTTCGCACAGCACCAACACCACGGGATCCCTGAGGCGATCAGGTCGGACGTCCCGGTGCTGTGCGAACCTCTTCAACGGGCTGGGGACGGCCGGCTGCGGGGCGTCTGGAATACTGGCAGGCTGTTCTGGCCTTGACATTTCGGCCTGGTGGTCGGCAACACTACGCCGCACCGTCTTGACCTCATGAACACGAGAGCGAAGGAATCTGGATTGGCACGAAACCTGGTGGTGGTCGAATCGCCCGCCAAGGCGAGGACGATCGGCAAGTACCTGGGGAAGGACTACGACGTGGTCGCCTCGATGGGCCACGTCCGCGACCTTCCCAAGTCGGACTTTGCCGTCGACATCAACGGCGGGGTCTCGGTCACCTATGAGGTGACCCCCAAGGGCAAGAAGGTCGTCTCCAGCATCCGCAAGGCCGCCAAGGCCGCCGAGCGGGTGTACCTGGCGACCGACCCCGACCGCGAGGGCGAGGCGATCGCCTGGCACATCGCCGAGGCGGCCAAGCTCGCCGCCGCCTCGACCCGCCGGGTCACCTTCACCGAGATCACCGCCGAGGCGGTGCGGCTGGCCTTCGCCGACCCGCGCCAGATCGACGCCCACCTGGTCGACGCCCAGCAGGCGCGCCGGGTCGTCGACCGGATCGTCGGCTACAAGCTGTCGCCGGTCCTGTGGCGCAAGGTCCGCGCCGGCCTGTCCGCCGGCCGGGTCCAGTCGGCCGCCCTGAAGATGATCGTCGACCGCGAGCGCGAGATCGACGCCTTCAAGCCCCAGGAGTACTGGAGCCTCGAGGCCGACCTGCTCACCGACGGCGACGAGTCGGTCCACGCCCGCTACCCGGTCGGCGAGAAGCAGAAGTTCGTCCTCGGCGACGAGGGCGCCGCCACCGCCGCCGCCGAGCGCGCCCGGGCCGCCACCTGGGTGGTCGCCGACGTCAACAAGAGCGAACGCCGCCGCAGCGCGGCGCCGCCGTTCATCACCTCCACCCTCCAGCAGGAGGCCTCCCGCAAGCTCGGCTTCTCGTCCAAGCGGACCATGGCCGTGGCGCAGCAGCTCTACGAGGGGGTCGACCTGCCCGGCGAGGGCTCGGTCGGGCTCATCACCTACATGCGCACCGACTCCCCGTCCCTTTCCCAGGCGGCCCAGGACGACATCACTGGCCTGGTCGGCGAGCGCTACGGCAGCCAGTACGTCAAGCGCACCCAGTACCGGGCCAAGGCCAAGTCGGCCCAGGAGGCCCACGAGGCGATCCGCCCCACCAGCGTCGCCCGCACCCCCGAGTCGCTTGGCGGCCACCTCGACCCCGCCCAGCGGAGGCTCTACGAGCTGGTCTGGAAGCGGGCGGTCGCCTCGCAGATGGCCCCGGCCGTCTACGACCAGACCAGCGTGGACATCCAGGCGGGCGACCTGACCTTCCGGGCCTCCGGGTCGGTGCTGCGCTTCGACGGCTTCGTCCGCGTCTACCTGGAGGGCCGCGACGACGACGTCGAGGAGGAGGCCGGCACCCTTCCCGAGCTGGCCGTCGGCCAGGTGCTGCGACTGGTCGAGCTCAGCCCCGAGCAGCACTTCACCGAGCCGCCGCCCCGCTACTCCGAGGCCAGCCTGGTGAAGGCGCTCGAGGAGCACGGCATCGGCCGTCCCTCGACCTACTCGCCGACCATCTCGACCCTGCAGGAGCGCAAGTACGTCCGCCTGGACCGCAAGCGCTTCCACCCCGAGGACGTCGGCATCGTGGTCACCGACCTGCTCGCCGACGTCTTCCCCAAGGTCATCGACCTCGGCTTCACCGCCGAGATGGAAGAGGACCTGGACCGCATCGCCAGCGGCGCCAAGGCGTGGGAGCCGATCGTCAAGACCTTCTTCCACGAGGTCGAAGGCACCATCGCCGAGCGCCAGGAGAAGGTCTCCCGGCCCGAGGAGGCCACCGACGAGACCTGCCCCGAGTGCGGCCAGGACACCGGCGCCAAGCTGGTCCGCAAGTGGGGCCGCTACGGCTGGTTCCTGTCGTGCAGCCGCTACCCCGACTGCAAGTACCGGCGCAACGCCAACCAGTCGGCCGAGCAGGCCGCCGAGCAGGCCGAGCCCGAGCTGACCGACGTGCCCTGCCCCAAGTGCGGCAAGCCGATGGTGCGGCGCAGCGGCCGCTTCGGGCCGTTCCTCGGCTGCTCCGACTATCCCAAGTGCCGCGGCATCAAGAACCTCGGCGAGCAGTCCTTCGGCACCTGCCCCAAGTGCGGCGAGGGCGAGGTCGTCTCCAAGCGGACCAAGCGCGGCAAGACGTTCTATAGCTGCAACCGCTACCCGGACTGCGACTTCGCGCTCTGGCAGGCGCCCCTCACGCAGCCCTGCCCGAGCTGCGGCGGCCTGCTGGCCCCCGACCGCGACCCGGACACCGCCACCTGCGCCAAGTGCGGCACCCAGGTCCGGGTCGCCGAGCTGGTCGGCGTCTGACGGACGCCCTCCGATGGGCCAGCCGGGCACGCCAGAGCGCCAGTCGAGTACCCACGGCGCGCATGCCACAGGCGTCCCAGCGGCGCAGCGCAGGCGAATGCGGCGCCGATACTCGACTGGCGCTCTGATCGCCTTCGAGGGCGTCGAAGGGGCCGGCAAGTCCACCCAGCTCGACCTGCTCCGGTACGAGCTGGAGCGTCGCGGCCACGAGGTGGTGGTCACCCGCGAGCCGGGCGGCACCCCGGTAGGGGAGCGGGTCCGGGCCGTCCTGCTGGACCCGGCCGTCGAGCTGGACCCTCGCGCCGAGGCGCTGCTGTTCGCGGCCGCCAGGGCGCAGCTCGTCGAGCAGGTGATCCGCCCGGCGCTGGAGCGTGGCGCGGTGGTGCTGTGCGACCGCTACCTGGACTCCTCGCTCGCCTACCAGGGAGGAGGCCGCGGGCTCGGCCGCGGGCCGGTCGAGGAGGTCAACCGCTTCGCCACCGGTGGGCTGCTGCCCGACCTGGTGGTGCTGCTCGACCTCGACCCGGCCGAGGGGCTCGGCCGCCACGCGGCACGCCGCGACCGGATCGAGGTCGAGGGCCTCGGGTTCCACCGCCGGGTCCGGGACGCCTTCCGTGAGCTCGCCGCCGGCGACCCCGACCGCTTCGCCGTGGTCGACGGCGCCGCCCCGGCCGACCAGGTCGCCGCCGGCGTCCTCGCCGCGGCGCTCGCGCGTCTGGAGGGGTCCGGGGAACCCCAAGGGGGTACCCCGGTGCATCAATCGGAGGAGCGGTGAGCGGGTCGGTGTGGGACCTGGTCGTCGGCCACGACGAGCAGGTGGCGGCGCTGCGGGAGGCGGTCGCCAGCGACCGGGTCACCCACGCGTGGCTGTTCACCGGCCCACCGGGCATCGGCAAGCTCCACACCGCCAGGGTGTTCGCCGCCGCGCTGAACTGCGCGGCCGGCGGTGACGGCACCTGCGAGCGCTGCCGGCGCATCCTGCGCGGCGTCCACCCCGACGTCCACCTGATCGTCCCGGAGGGCGACTTCCTGCTGGTCGAGGAGGTGCGAGCGGTCCGCGAGGAGGCCTCCCGCTCCCGCCACGAGGCCCCCACGGCCGTGTTCGTCCTCGACGAGGCCGACAGGATGACCGAGGCCGCGGCCAACGCGCTGCTCAAGGTGCTGGAGGAGCCGCCGGCCAACGTGGTGTTCGTGCTGGTGGCCCGCAGCGCCGAGGCGCTGGTCGGCACCGTGCCCTCCCGCGCCCGGCCGGTCCCGTTCGTGAGCCTCTCCCTGGCCGAGCTGACCGCCGCCCTCGCCGCCGAGCTGGACCTGCGCCCCGAGCAGGCGGCCTGGGCGGCCGCCGCCGGCCACGGCCGGCTGGCGCGCGCCCGGGCGCTGCTGACCGACGAGGCCACCCGCACCCGCCGCTCGTCGGTGCTGGACCTGCTCGGCCGGCTCGGCTCCGACCAGCCCTCCGACGCCCTGGCCGCCGCCGGCACCGTGGTCGCCCTCGCCGACGAGGTCGTCGCCGCCGCGAGGGTCAGGCAGGAGGGCGAGCTGGCAGAGCTCGACGAGGCCTTCGGCACCGGCCGCGGGACAGGCGCGCTGCGCAAGCGGCTCGAGGTCCGCCATCGCCGGGAGCTCCGCCGCGCCCGCTTCGACGCCATCCGCGAGGCGCTCGCCGACCTCCTCGGCGCCTACCGCGACATCGCCCTGCTCGGCACCCTCGGCACCAAGGCGGAGCCCACCACCGCGCCGCTGGTCCACCCCGACAAGGCGGCCACCACCCAGCGGCTCGCCGCCGGCGTCGACCCGGCAGCCGCCGTTCGCGCCGCCGGCGCCCTGGAGGAGGCCGACCGGCGCCTCACCATCGGCGCCGCCCCCCAGCTCACCCTGGAAGCCGCCTTCCTCTCCGTCCAGGCCGCCCTTCGCGGCCCGTCGGTCCCGATCAGGCGCCTGGCCATCCGCCGCTGACCCGTTTCCCCTGGCCCGCCACGCGCCCCCTTCGGTACACTCCGGCTTCGCGCCGGCCCCGTCGTCAGCGCCCGCCCGAGTGGCGTAGTGGTAGCGCATCCGACTCGTAATCGGAAGGTCGTCGGTTCGAATCCGACCTCGGGCTCCACGAACCAGCAGCTCACAGCACATATAGCGCTCTCCAGCGGCTTGCCTTGCTTGCCTCCATGATCATCCTTGTGGCCGAAACCTGGCCGCAGGAGGCATCCGCGGGTGATCAAGAAGCGCGGCAACAGCTGGTGGGTCGTCGTCTACACCGGCCGCGACCCACTCACCGGCAAGAAGCGTCAGAAGACCGGCACGGCCAGGACCAGAGCGGAGGCCCGCCAGCTCGAAGCCCGGCTGATCCGGGAGGCCGGGACCGGCCAGCACCGGGCCGCCGGCAACAAGACGGTGGCCGAGCTGCTGGACGCCTGGAGCGAATGGCGACCCCGCAAGGGCGAGATCGCCGAGCGCACCATGCTCGGCTACCGCAGCCTGATCGAGCACAAGATCATCCCGGCGCTGGGCGGGCTGCGGCTCAGCCGCGTGGACACCGCCACCCTCGACCGGTTCTTGGCCCAGCTCAGCGAACGAGGCACCCGCTGCAAGCACTGCCAGCACCTTCTCCGCATCGGCCAGGCACCGCTACGGCTGGGGACCGCTACCGGCCGCGGCCAGGGCTGCGCGAGCGCGAGCACCCGACCGACTGCCTGCGCGGCCTCCCCATGTCACCCAGCGCGGTCCGCGACGTCCACGCCGTCCTGGCCGGTGCCTTCAAACAGGCCCAGGTCTGGGGCTGGATCGACCACAACCCGATGACGCATACG
>WNGA01017452.1_pt1 | contig 10345 bp, 8 predicted proteins | sample 5400061 | NCBI WGS metagenome assembly WNGA01 (sample SAMN13153366, study PRJNA577476) | soil metagenome | isolation source: 100 cm soil or saprolite under grassland replicate 2 | place: USA:California | collected 2016-06-15
CGTCTGAAAACTGCTGCTGGATGCCCCCGGCTTGTCCGGGGGAGGTTCACGTTCGCCGCTAAACGTCGAGCAGTCAACTTTTGCGGATGCCACCGCCTTGCGCGGTGGAGGTTCACGTTCCTTGCTATCTGCTTCGTGCGCTAGTGTGGCGTCCCAGTTAATTCTTTGCAATGGCGGACCTTCACAGGAAACGACGAAGGTGCCATTGGGCGTCAAGTCTTACATGGGACGCCACACTAGCAGACATCTGAAAAACTCAGAATTCGATAAATACCACGGGACCGGAGACCATCTGACAACTCAGGAACTATAGTTTCTCAGCAGGCTCTAGACCACCTGCTCTGTAAACCGTTTGATCCGCCTCACTCCTTCTCGGAGCTGCCCCATGGAGGTGGCGTAAGAAATACGTATGTAACCCTCGGCCCCAAAACCAGCCCCATCCGTGACCACTGTCTGCTCCTTGTCCAGCAGTTCCTGAGCAAACTCGCCCGAAGTCTTAATACTGCCTTTGAAGCACTTGCGCACGTCGGGAAAAGCATAGAAGGCACCTTCCGGTTCACTGCAACGCAGTCCCGGTATCTCGTGCAACGCTGACAGCAGCCAAGCCCGTCTCTTCGCATACTCTGACAGCATGTTGGCAACCGATTCCTGTGGCCCATTAAAAGCCTCCGCCGCGGCATGCTGAGCGATTGAGTTCGCATTGCTGGTCGAGTGACTCTGCACTTTCAACATGGCCCTGGTCCATTCGCGCGGAGCCAGAGTGTATCCCATACGCCATCCGGTCATTGCATAAGTCTTCGAGAACGAGCCGGCGATACAGAGTCTTTCGCGCAATTCGGGTGGCAGGCTTGCAGCGCTGAACACCTTCGCGGGAGGATATACAAAGCGTAGATAACATTCATCGGAAATTACGTAGATTCCCCGGTCCGCCAGTAGCAGCATTATCCGCTGGAACTCGTCTGGTGGAATCACTCGGCCGGAGGGGTTGCAAGGCGAGTTAAGTAGCACGACTTTGGTGCGAGATGTAAGATTCCGCTCGATCTGCTCCGCGGTGACTAGAAAATCAGTTTCCTCAGTTTCTACAAAAACCGGAGTTGCCCGCGCAAACACTACAATCTCAGGGAAAGTGACCCAGTAAGGCTTCACGATCAGCACTTCGTCGCCGGGATTGACCAGCGTAACGACGGCATTGAAGATAGCCTGCTTGCCACCAGAAGTGGACATCACCTCCGAACGGTCATAGCTTGCGGCAAACTCGCGCGCATAAAAGTCAATGATGGCCTGTTGCAGGTGGCGGGTACCCGCGGTCGGAGTGTATTTTGTTTGCCCCGCGCTCATTGCTTCTGCCGCAGCGCGCTTGATATGTTCCGGAGTATCAAAATCGGGTTCACCGGCGCCGAAATCCACCACATTCACACCTGCCGCTCGCATTGCTTCAGCAGCCTGCATCGCGGCCATGGTGGAAGAAGGTTGCATCCGGTTGACGTTCCTGGAAACTGGAAACTGAGAAGTAACCGGTTGGGTCATCATATGTAATAGTCCTTTGCCACTTTTTTGTGCAGCATGCGAGTATACCATTTCCGATTTTTCCGACCACTCAGCTCTGCGCCAATTTCTGCTTCATCCGAATCTCCACCAGTGGGGGAACCAAGCCTTTAAGTTCACCTCCCAGTTGAAACACCTCTTTGACCAGACGTGAACTTACATAAGAGTAAGTTTCCGCGGGCATCATGAATACTGGATTCCAGCCGTCGATTCATGAGGGCCATCTGTAACTCATATTCATAGTCAGAGATAGCGCGGATACCTCGGACAATGGCATCAGCTTTCTGGGCCACGGCATAATGGACCAGAAGCCCCTCGAAATCGTCGACCTGCAACTGACAGGATCCGCGGGAAAGATCTTTAAGCACAATCTCGAGCATTTCCCGGCGTTCTTCGATCGTAAAAAAAGGCTGCTTCTCAGGGTTCACCAGGATCGCAATGATGATTTCATCAAACAACTTGCAACCGCGCTCAATAATATCGAGGTGTCCGTTTGTCACCGGATCGAAAGAACCGGGGTAGATGGCCCGTCTCATGATTGAGAATGGTAATTGTTAAATCGTAAATGGTAAATGAAAATCAGCAGGGTCGCTGCTGGAGGCGTTGGCAGATCGGTTATAATTCCACAATGGCTGAGTATCTTGACACATCGAGGTGGGCCAGACGCGATCTGTTCGAGTTCTTCCGTGGATACGACAAACCCTACATTAATATCTGCGGCCGGCTCGATGTTACCAATCTCCTGATGCTTCTCGGTTCTCGCTCAGGTATTAGCGTGTCATTGGCTTATCATTATTTAGCCTTGCGGATCGCGAACGGTATCGAATCCTTTCGTTATCGTTTAAGAGATGGCAAAGTGCTTGTCCATGATGTGATTCACGCCGGCACCACGGTCTTGTTGCCAAATGAAAGCTTCACCTTCGCGTATTTTTCGTATCACCCGAATTTTCAGAAGTTCCTGATTGAGGCCCAGCAGGCAGTAAAGAAGGCGCAGTCGTTGCATAGTGATTTCAGTCCGCAGGACAATGACGACATGATTCACTTCACCACGCTACCCTGGGTATCGTTTACAAGTATTTCGCATGCGCGGAACTGGGGTCGCGAAGACTCGGTGCCGAAGATTGCGTTCGGAAAATTTTTCCGAGAGAACGAACGCACTCTGCTACCAATCTCGGTCGAAGTACACCATGCATTGGTCGACGGCGTGCACGTGGGGCGTTACTTGACGCAGTTTGAAGAGGCATTACTTTCACCAGAGTCTTACCTGGATTCGCAATGAAATGAAGCACCCCATCTCGCGGCGCACTTTTTTCAAGACCTCGGTGCTCGCTGGCGCCACTGCCGCTTGCGGCGGGTTGTCGCCAGGTTCGGGCCTCACTGAATTTCAGGCAGCGGCGTCACCAACATGGGTAGACCGTCCCATGCGATGGGCCCAACTAACATTAGTAGAAGACGACCCGGGAAAGTTTGATCCTGACTTCTGGCTTGATTATTTCCACCGCACACATTCTGACGCGGTCTGTCTCAGCGCGGGCGGCTGTGTTGCCTATTATCCGACAAAGATTCCGCTTCATCACCGAAGCGCCTGGCTCGGCAACTCGGATCCGTTTGGTGAGTTGGTAGCCGGCTGCCGAAAACTGAATATGGTCGTGATTGCTCGCACCGATCCACATGCAACTTATGACGATGTGCATGAGGTGCATCCCGATTGGATAGCCGTTGACGCGGAGGGCCGCCCCAGACGGCACTGGGCATCACCGGAAATGTGGGTCACCTGCGGATTGGGCCCTTACAACTTTCAGTTTATGACAGAGGTGAAAAAAGAGATCATGGCCCACTACATGGTTGATGGAATTTTCATCAACCGCTGGGATGGTTCCGGGATCTGTTATTGCATACATTGCCGCCAGAATTTCCAGGAAGCCGCCGGGCACGCTCTGCCGCGAACGACAGACCCACAAAATCCAGCCAGGCGCGCTTACATCCTATGGCGGCAGCAGCGGCTCTTTGAGCTATGGCGATTATGGGACGCGGAAGTGCGAAAGATTAATCGTAACAGCTGCGTAATACCCAACACCGGCGGGGGCGCCGGCAGTTCCCTCGATATGAAGCAAATTGGTGAGTTTGCGGAAACGTTGATGGCGGACCGACAGGCCCGCCGCGGGTTAACGGCCCCGTGGGCGAATGGCAAGACCGGGAAGGAATTCCGCTCCACAATGGCTCGTAAACCCATAGTCGGCATTTTCAGCGTCGGACTTGAGGAGCCTGAACGCTGGAAGGATTCCGTGCAGAACGCTGCCGAAATTCAGGTTTGGGTGGCCGAAGGAATCGCCAATGGCTTGCGACCATGGTTCACAAAGTTTTCCGGGTCCATTCATGATCCCCGCTGGCTGAAAGTGGTGGAAGACATCTATCAATGGCATAAGCGTGCCGAAAAATATCTGCGTAACGAAGTCCCGATCGCGCGGGTGGCTTTGGTCTATTCGCAGCAAACGGCCTGGTTCTATGTGAACGATCGTCTGCGCTTGGAAGACCATTCCCTGGGATGGTATCAGGCGTTGATCGAGGCTCGAGTGCCATTTGAAATGGTGCATGACCGATTGCTGGACGCGGAGCACACGGCGAGATTCAAGACTCTAATTCTTCCTAACATCGCCGCGCTCTCGAATCAGCAGTGCGAACAGCTCAAGGCCTTCGTCAGAGCCGGCGGGAGCATCATCGCCACTTTTGAGAGCTCATTGTATGACGAATGGGGTGTGAAACGTGCTGATTTCGGGCTGGCTGACCTCTTTGGCTGCTCCTTCAAAGGCCAGGTCGAAGGCCCAATGCAGAACTCGTATCTTCGTCTGGAGCACGAATTGGCGCCAGGTCATCAGCTATTGAAGGGACTCGAAGATGCGCCGCGAATCATTAACGGCGTATGGCGCCTCGAGGTGGAGGCGCGGGATAACTCAGGAAAGGGACCCCTCACGCTGATTCCGTCCTACCCGGATCTGCCTATGGAAAAGGTTTATCCGCGTGTGCTCAAAACCGATAAGGCACAGCTATTTCTTCGCGAGTTGGCTGGTGGCCGCGTAGCCTATTTTCCTTGGGATATTGACCGCACGTTTTGGGAGGTTTTGGCGGTCGATCACGGAAAGTTGATGCGGAATGCGCTCGCTTGGACCATGAACGAAGATCCAGTGGTGCAGGTTATCGGACCTGGTCTGATTGATGTAACGGTTTGGCTTCAGAACAGATCGCTGACTGTGCACCTGGTGAATCTTACCAACCCCATGACGATGAAGGGTCCTTTCCGTGAATTGATTACCATCGGCGAACAGCAGGTTCGGGTACGGCTTCCTCAAGGCCGGCGCCCTAAAGACGTTCATCTATTGAGCAGCGGCTTCACACCAAAGTGGGAAGTAGAGTCTGGCTGGCTACGCACAACAGTATCGTCTGTTCTCTTACATGAAGTCGTGGCGATCGACCTGGAGTAACAATCAATGTAATTTAGGGCTGAGGCTTGAGTGATAGCGATAAGCACTGGCATTCAAGGTTGAGCGGGGGCGCCTTGAATTTACCGAACCTTGAAACTAATGACTGCCCCCTTCCCAACCTGCAAATTTACTCCGCTTGAATTGTCCCGTCGCAACTGAAGATTCCTAAGAGTTTTCACCCAGTCTTGGGGTGAATGACCGTCTTGAGGGTTTTGAAATAAATCCAGCCAACTCTTGCCATCCCGTTCAGCGTGTTTTTAAAAAATGTCTTTCCGTTCCAATTCTCTGGCTTTCCAGAAGCGTTAACTCTGATTCTGGGTTGCGACTCAGTTTCGAGGAAAATGTCGGCCGGAACGACAACCCAAAAGCTTATCGGACATCAAACTGAACCACAGCCTGATTCTGAAACTCCTTGGCCTGAATCTAAATCAGGAATTGATACAGAGATGATTGTCAACTTCGTTCAGCATGATGTAACCGCGCTGGCTGAGCCGACAAATAAACAAACTAAACTGTCTGCGAGATTGCTGCTGGTACTGGCAGGATTAGTGTTTGGGTGCATCGTAAGCGAACTGATGCTGCGGGCTATTGGCTATTCGTATCCACTGTTCTACGTAACTGATTATGATAGGGGATACGCGCCGCAACGGGGACAGGAAGGTTGGTCCTGGTTAGAGAACAAGACCTACCTGCGTTTTAGTAGCGAGGGCTTTCGTGATCGCGAACACACCAAAGCGAAACCTGCCGGTACGATTCGCATCGCGGTACTGGGAGATTCATATGCCGAAGCCAGACAGGTGCCCATCGAGCAAACCTTCTGGGCCGTAATGGAAAAACAGTTACAAGGGTGCCGAGCTTTTGCTGGAAGCAACGTTGAGGTTATTAATTTTGGCGTTAGCGGCTACGGTACAGCCCAGGAATTACTCACGTTGAGACAACGTGTCTGGGACTATTCACCGGATGTCGTGCTACTCACTTTTACCACTCAGAACGACGTCATCGATAATTATCGGCCACTCAAACAGACAGAGCAAATTCCATATTTTGTTTATCAGGACGGCAACCTGGTTTATGACAGCTCTTTCAGGAGTTCGCCCAAATATCGCTGGCACGATTCACGATTATTCAGGTTGTGGGGCTTGGTACACGACCATTCACGCCTGATCCAGCTCATTCATCACGCGCAGTATTCATTACGAACAAACATATCTGACTGGAGAGCAAAGAGGCGGCTTTCCCAACGCAAACAAAACCAGAGTGCCGCTCTAGCCTCTCAAGAGAAGAAAGACGCTCCGGTGGGTGAAGACGTTGAAGTGTATAACATCGTCTATCGTGAGCCGGCTGATAGAGAGTGGGCCGAAGCGTGGCGCGTGACTGAAGGACTTATTGGAGAAATACGTAATGAAGTCGAGCAACATGGTGCTAAGTTTATGGTCGTAACCATTAGCACCGACATTCAGGTCTTTCCAGACCGAGCAGTTCGTGAAGTCTTCATGCGACACATCGGTGTCAGCAATCTTTTCTATCCCAACCTGCGCCTGCAAGCTTTTGTAGATCGCGAAGGCATTGCCTTTCTGGATTTATCAAAACCAATGCAAGCCTACGCAGAGCAAAATAGGGTATTTCTACATGGGTTCGGAAAAGATATTGGGAATGGACATTGGAACGTCGCGGGACATCAGTTCGCAGGTCAAATGATGGCACAGAGATTGTGCGAGGGCACCCCGTAAAGTGTCTGTCGGAAAAAGCGTTTGTCTCTGCGTTAACTCCGCGTGCTCGGCGCCTTTGGGACGACAATTGTGGTGAATCACCTGAGCCCGCCTAATCACGACCGGTTTTACCTACTCCATTTTATCCGTTGAATTTCTCAGCATAGGCCGTTGAGAATCTCAACGCGATTCCCCGTAATATTTGTAAGATCAAAACTCCTCCCGCTCTCTGTCAGTGTTGAGAATCTCAACTTCCCTTTCCGAACACTTCAACTCCTAACAAGCACGTATTCCCTCTTAAATTCTGTGTTTGTTAGCTTTACAGCCTTTGAACCATGCAGTTGTCCAGCGGGAACACCTGTTGCTCTGCAAAGAGTGACTGCTTGCGGAGGCAAACATGAATGGCCTGAAAGCAAAAACCAGCTTCAATCAAACAGCGGATCCGAAATTAAACCATTGCTGGTGGATGGAAGCTGGTGTTGTGGACTACAAGTTATGCGATCGAGATTACGACTGCGAGCATTGTCCCTTTGATGAGGGCCTTCATGGCAGAGCCGCCAAACTGACCACGCGCCCGGCAGACTTGAGTTCTGCCCGACCAGGTAATCAGCAACTACATCCGAGCACTCCCAAAGAATGCGTCAGATTATCGGGAATCGAAATCGGCCAGGCAGCCAACCATCTTTTCTTTCATCCCGGACATACCTGGGCCCGAATTGAGGAAGGCGGGACGGTCCGCTCCGGCATCGATGACTTTGGTCAGCGCATGCTGGGCCGGGCTTATTCGGTCACCTTACCTTCAATCAATGTCAATCTGCGCTGTGGTGAAGAATCATGGAGATTTACCCATCAAACAGGAGTGACCGCATTGGTTGCTCCGGTGTCAGGTACAGTCAAAGAAGTCAACGCAAATCTGATCCAACGTCCCTCGCTGCTAAATCACGACCCGTACGGAGAAGGTTGGACCATTCTTATCGAGCCGACAGATCTTAAGGGCTGTCTGAGACGCCTCCTATATGGGGAGCATGCCAGACAGTGGCGCGAACGAGAGCTTGAAAAACTATCTCTGAAGCTGAGTGGCATTATGAGCAGTGATGAACACAGTTTAGGCACAACGCTGAATGACGGTGGACTGCTGAGACCGGATTTTATGAAAGGATTAAGCGCCGAAGAAATGCGGCAAGTTATCAAATCATTCTTTCCATATCCTCAAGACGAGGATGCGAAACGCAATAATTCTAAGTTAGTTCAGGACAGGAGGTGATCTATATGGTCGCGCTATTTGTGATAGTGACAATTCTTGTATGTGTAGGAATTGACGGCATTGTGCAGTGGCGAAAATCACAGAAAGAGTCTGCAACAAGATTGCTCGCAGACAAATTGGTGCCGGCAGAGGCGTTCGCAAATTTCTCAGCTCCGGCAAACATTTACCTTGACGAGGGACACACCTGGGTCAAGGTCAAGCCATCGGGCGCAATCGATGTCGGACTCGATAGCTTCGCGCAGAGGTTGATTGGAAGAATCGACGGCGTCGTGTTACCGGAGGTGGGAAAGGAAATTCGCCGTGGCGATATGCTCTTCGCCCTGAGACAAGACGAGCACCGAGCAGCTTTTGCGTCCCCTGTGGACGGCGTCGTTACCGTGGTAGATAAAGAGCTGCCCTGGCATCCGGAACTGATTCAAAGTGATCCCTACAAAGATGGTTGGGTTTGCTCTTTGAAACCGAGGAATCTGGCAAAGAACCTGAAGCAACTTCGCACTGCGGAAGAGGCGAGGAACTGGCTACGAGACGAAGCTCGCAGGTTCCAGGAATTTTTTGCGGCAGGGCCGCTTGAAAATATGCGACTCGGGCACGTGATGCAGGATGGCGGCGAGTTGGCAGGTGGCGTGCTCGAATTTGCGGATGATGAAACCTGGAAGAAATTCAATGAAGTGTTCCTGCGGCCGCCAACGGGCGACCAGAGTTGAGAGTATGAGATTCGATTGCCCGCTGAAGTGCTGCAGAGGTCGGAAACTCCGACGCCTATTAGCCCCTAAATAATGGGGAAAATGGAGCAGCCAAAGGCAGTAACTGCGGGACTTTCACCAATGAGCGAGGGTCGAATCTCCTGGCAAAAATGGGGTTGCAAAGCGACGCTGCCTCTAACTTCAGTGCCTGATTAATTTGAAGCGCCGCCGCCGTTTAAGTGATTGAGGGAATACCAGTTGCTATTTTCAACACCCGGAAAGGTGTCGTAGGTGAAAAGATGGACACTCAGACGATATCGAAGAAGGCACTTCTCTTCGACAGTACCCTCTGCACTGGCTGTGGTGCTTGCTACAGCGCCTGTAAAGAAAAGAACAAGCTAGCCCGGACGATTTCGAATATCCTTCGCGACGATCTCTCGGCTGACACCTACACGGTGGTCAACCGTCGTAACAACCGCTACATAAGGCGAATGTGCATGCACTGCAACGAACCGACCTGCGTGTCGGTTTGCCCCGTCGGTGCGTTGACGAAGACAGCCGAAGGGCCAGTCACGTATGAAGCGGACAAATGCATGGGTTGTCGCTACTGCATGCAGGCTTGTCCATTTAACATTCCGCAGTACGAGTGGGATAACTCGATTACGCCCCGTGTCAGGAAATGTGACATGTGCCGAGACCGAGTTGCCGCCGGGCTGCAAACCGCCTGCGCCACCGTCTGCCCCACTGGCGCAACCAAATTCGGCGATCGCGACCAGCTGATCGCGGAAGCTCAATCTCGCCTCCGCAATAATCCAGGCCGTTATTTGAATCATGTGTACGGCATTGGTGAAGTAGGCGGCACTTCTGTGCTGCTGCTCGCAGACGTGCCTTTCGCCACGCTTGGCTATCGCACAGATCTATTACAAGAACCACTACCGCGCCTTACGTGGAATGTACTGCATGAGCTGCCAAAGGTCGTCGGCATTGGCGGTGTCTTAATGAGTGGCATCTGGTGGATCACCAAGCGTCGTGAGGAAGTGCAAAGGGCGGAGCGGGAAGAGAAGCTAAGCAAGGCAAACGATTAGCCTCAAGAGATCGGTGTAAGTGGCATTTGCACACCCGTTGAACGGAGTCTTATGAAGATCAATCTGCGTTGGCCCAAGCTCACTTTTTGGCGAGCTATTCTATTGGCTATTCTTGCGGCCGGGTTGTACGCGACAATATTGCGCTTCACCAAAGGTCTGAGCGCGACCACGAACTTAAGTGCCAGGTTTCCCTGGGGAATCTGGATTGGTTTCGATGTAATGTGCGGCGTAGCGCTAGCCGCAGGCGGCTTTACGGTCAGCGCGGTGGTCTACATTTTTCACATCGAAAAATATCGCCCGATTATTCGTCCCACCATACTGACGGCTTTTTTGGGTTACTCACTGGTAATTGTCGGTTTGATGTTCGATCTGGGCCGGCCCTACAACGTTTGGCATCCCCTGATCATGTGGAACCCGCACTCAGTGATGTTCGAGGTGGGCTGGTGTGTGACGTTGTATTCAACTGTGCTGGCGCTTGAGTTTAGCCCGTTGGTCTTGGAGAAGCTTCCCTGGAAAAAACCCTATAAGATCGTCAAGTCAGTAACCGTTCCACTAGTGATTGTTGGTGTCTTGCTTTCAA
>WNGA01027012.1_pt1 | contig 10345 bp, 5 predicted proteins | sample 5400061 | NCBI WGS metagenome assembly WNGA01 (sample SAMN13153366, study PRJNA577476) | soil metagenome | isolation source: 100 cm soil or saprolite under grassland replicate 2 | place: USA:California | collected 2016-06-15
ATCTCACCCTGCTCCACCACGCAATGAGGGGTCACCTCCGGGTAAATGTGCATTAGCAGGCGAACACATTGCTCGTAGGCGCCGGTGATAAGCACTTCCGCGTAGTAAAATTGGCCTGCTTGAAACTCAGGGGCCACCGTGAAGGTAACCGTGACGGTCACGGATTGCCTAGGTTGCAGGAGCGCGTTTGGCGGCGCTAATTCCACTGCCTTATTCGGATTGCCTGGTCCCTGAAACGGCGTGGCTGTGAAGTTAAAGGGACGAGCCACCTTCGCCGTGTTCTTGACCTGGATGGTCGCTTGCAATCGCTGTCCTCGGCAAGCCTTCCACCCTATCTCACAAACACAATGAGGCGGGCATTCCGTCTCTGGAATGTCGCAAGGCGGGCATAGGTTCGGGATACCCAGGTTAATCTTCGGCAACGAGGTGCACAAGATGTGGTTGGCCTCCCTGATACCACCCTCCACGGACATCAAAACAAGTTTCGGCCCGATGGCCGCTAGTTTTTGCAGGCTATCGCAAAGATCGGTAGCGAATTCGGATTTATGAGTATCGTATTTCAATGTCGCTCTCCCTTCATTTTGCCGGCGGCGCCGTTAACATCCAGTTCCACTCCCAGAGTCGCGTTTCGGAAGGTGATTTTGCTCTTATAGGTTTTCTTTTTCTTTAACCCGGCTGGAAGTCTAATTGTTATTTCTACGCGCTTGGTTTCGCCAGGAGCAATGATCTCATCTTGAACTTCGAGCTTTACCTTAGCCGGTTGCACCTCGTTGTCTGCCAATTCGCTGACGAATCGGTCCAAGAACTTCTGATGGCCTGAGTGACCCTCCTCGTCTAAGGCGATGGCAAGAGACTGGTGGACCATGTTCAGCGCTTGCAAAGGAGCAAAGACAGCCTTCCGAGTATTAAAAGGAACATTTCCCTCGTTGGTGATGTAGACGGTCTGGGTGATCGTTTGACCGGCTGCTGCAGTAGCCACTAATTGATTCGGAGTCAGACGCAGCTTATGGTTTTCCAATACGAATATCAGGGCTTGCGCTTCCTCATCACCGAGCCGCACCTGCGCTTCATATTCTCCCGGGGGGGTAAACCTATCAACGGTGAGTTGAGCCCTCACGTCGGTTTGGTGATAGGGCTCGAGCCTTCCAAAAACTCTTACGTGTAGCGGCTGTAGTTCCGGCATTTGTTCATTTGCCTTATTCAGACCTCGTGTGCGGTGCGATTCAAGGCCAGACCCGCCTATTACGAGAGATCGGACTTTGACCTTTTCGGCGGATCTATTGATGAGGTTTACTGTACCCAGGAGGAACGGCGGCTTTCCACTAAATAGAAAAGGTCCGGATCCCAGGCCACAACCCTCTTCTTCTGGTGTCGCTTCTATTTCCATAACAATTACGAGCGCCTTCTCGGACGATCAGAATGCGAAGACGTCCGATTTCACTCGCACTCCTCCCTCTTGTGGGGTTTATAGTCTTCTATTACGACCATGCTCTCGCCGCAGACATCGAAGCAAAAGATTGGCAAACCCAGAACTGACAGGCCAAACTTCCAGCCGCCAGGCATATGGACTCTGGTCGGATCCGCGCCGAATTTTAGACGGACGACGGGCAATTCCTTTACGCGAATGTCATTCAGGCCCGCATCAATCTTACTGTCGGTTCTGATGAGGGGAATTTCCTTAATCGCAGCCTCCAACCTGAGCACGGGGAGTTCCTTGATATGAATATCACTCAATAAATCGTTATCCGTATGTAGCGTTATTTCTGGCAGTTCCTTGACACGGATGTCACTCAATAAATCATCATCTGTGTGTATCGTGTATTCACTGGGAAGGCCGGAAAGGTCAATGTCAGCCATGTTAAACCTCCTCTGTGAGTGTCCCGATCATGTGTTCATGGTTTTCCGTCATCACACAATCAATTGCCTCATTCAAGAAGCGCTTTTCGCTAGGGTGTCGGGGGCGTTTGCACTACGGAAGTTTATCAGTGCTGGAACAGAAGGGAACGGCGAGGCGCAAGCTCTGAGGACCAGCATCTTAAGCTTCGTAAAACGCGTACAGAATATGCCTCGAGTCATCATAGGTCAACATTTGAAGCGCAAGGACGCGACCATTAAAAATGCGCCGCTAGGTTGGCGGCCGATCCCTGAGATAGAGCTTATCTCCGTGGCAATTCTCTCGCGCATCGACGCAGCGCGTTCCCGCTCGTAATGGATATCGTTACAGATCTCCGAGCGGAGAACAACGCCGTGAGGGATGGTCCGATCCATTCTTTCCATACACGCGCGAGATAAGTAGTTACCGATCGCCGCAGCAATAGTTAACGTTTCGCCCAGAACGTTCAGTGTGTCGGAGCGTTGAGAAAACCGACGCGAATGAAATATGAGAAATAAGTATTAAGTAACTTGTCGTCCACCACCGGACAAACGATTGATGTGCCGGCGAGATCGCGTATGGTGTTATTGCAATCGAGCCGCACGGATTGCGTAGCGTAGCGCGCGCCGATAGCACTGATTAATCTGTCAACACCACTCTGCTGGCTCTCCATCAACTTGTTTGTCATCCATGCAGGGACCTTATTCGATAAGCTCGTCGAAAACAGTGGCGCGAACGACGAGAGAACATTCGTATCGGAGTCACTGGCCAGCGCGACCATCTCAGAACGCCAGGCTTCGTAAGGTATTCGGCGAATCGGATAGCCGAAGGAGCGAATCCAAGAAATAAGATCCCTTGCCAGCACCGGACTGGGATTCGCGAGATGGTAGATTTTGCCCAATGATTCCGGCGATTTCGAAAGATGGACCAGCGCACCACTCACGTAGTCGACGGGTGTCATGTCCATAGCTGTGTCGATATCAGGAGTAATGCCGGAGTCAACAGACACTTTGATCATCTTGCAGGTTGCATCAGTGGTGCTCCAGGCGCCCGTGCGGCTATCCCCGGTGATAATGCCCGGCCGGTAAATAACCACCGGCAATCCGTTGGAGCGCGCCAGGACTACAAGTTGCTCGGCCACCCACTTGCTTTGCGGGTAACCGCCATAGAGAAATCCGCCCTCGTCATTCAATTCGCGTTCGCGAACGATTTTCGCGTCGGGGCTGTCTTCGAGCGGGCAAGCCGAAACGGAGGAAACATAGTGCAGGGGTTTCAATCTCCCCGAAGCGGCAAGTCGTATGGCTTCTTCCGTCCCCAGCACGTTCGTGGCTTTAAGCTGGGTATAGCTGTATAGCCCATTTACCAGCGCCGCGTTGTGGTAGACCACGTCGACGGCGGAGGCCAGCCGCTCGAAATCTCGAGCGGAAAGACCGAACAAGGGCTTAGAAAGATCTCCAGGTACCGCTGTGATCCTGGATATTTGACACCCATTATCAGGGAAGTAGTTTTCCAGGATCTTCTGAATTCTCTTGCGCCCTTGTTCCAGGTCGGAGCAGCGGATTAGACAGTGAATTTGGGCTTCGGTTTGTTGCAAAAGATCATGAAGCAGAAATGCTCCAAGGAAACCCGTGGCTCCGGTGAGCAGGATGTTTACCGAACCGGCGGTAGCTCCCACTGATGGTGCCTGGAAGCTGATTGCCGGATCGAGCACAACTTCTGGTTTCAGGTCCTTGACCGGAATGGCAAATCTGTCAAAGTTCAGGGGGTGGTCCGGCCCAGGCGCTAACGCGGGAGCAACCTTCCGTAGCCGTTTCTCCAGCAGTCTTACCAGAAGCTTCCGCTTTTCTGCAGGCGGAAGTCTCTCAAAAGGGTTCATCTCTAGTCTTCCGCTTTGGCTTGGAGTTTGACTTCCTGGCCGTCAGCAACGCTGATTGCGTCTTCATCTGCGATGCGCCGTAGCAGGGAGTCGACTTCACCATCTGACAGATTGCCAACTCCCGCTAACAACTGTTCCGCTTCCGCTTGCGCCTCCGAGGCGAGTGTCCGACCATTGCCACCCGCTGCCGCCGTCGCGCCTTCGGTCGACGTTTGCACAATCGGGATTGACGCCGGCCCGTCGCCGGCCTTGGCTGCGGCTTGTGCAAGCGCAAATTCTGCGCGTTTCACTTCTTCCGGGCTAATCGTTGGCGAGGACACCTGGAGTCGGTCGCCTGACAATTGCTCGACGAGATATTGGGCCATCCCTGCGGTGGTAAGGCCTTCCATGAATTTCACCGGTGGAATGGAGACCCCAAGTTCCGACTGCATGCGGGTGCCGATCTCGACAGCCATTAAAGAATCGAGACCGAGATTAATGAGAGGCTTATCAACCTCTACCTTTGAAGCCGAGGTGCCCAGCACTCGTGCTAGCTGTTCTCGAATGTGACCTTCGAGAAACTTCTGTCGTTCGGCGGGTTCGACTGCCATGACTGCGTCGATGAGCCACGCGCCTGCCCCACCGACGTCATCAGTTAGGACGGGCTTGACGAGATAGGTGAATCGAGACGAAGTCCCGATCATGTGCATCTTGGCCAGTTGTTGCCAGTTCAAATAGCCCACTCCAACTTGTATTGCTTGTTCCTGAAGTAGGACTCCGAGAATGTTTAGCATTTGCTGGGCCGGCAATGATTTGAATCCAAACTGATCCAGCTTGTTTCCCAGATCGGAATTCTGCGCCACGTAACCTACCCCACCTACCACGCCCCAGTTGATAGTCAGGGAGGGTAGACCTTTGGCGTGCCGGTGGTAGGCTAATGCGTCGAGGAAGGCATTGCCTGCCACGTAATTACCCTGTCGAGTAGTTCCAATGATCGAGCTGAACGATGAAAACATCACGAACATATCGAGCGGCAGGTCCAGGCTCTGACTGTGCAGAATCCAGGCCCCATTGGCCTTTGGCTCCATCGCTTTTCTCATTCGCTCTTCGTTCAATTGATGTAGCAGCGCATCGTCGAGCACCATAGCGCCGTGTATTACGCCTCGTAGCGGAGGCATTGTCTGGTCGATATCCCGGAGCACCGCAGCCACATCTGTTTCCGACGTAACGTCGGCCTTAGCGATCCGGACTTCGGCCCCCGCTTCCTTCATCGCTTCGATTGCAGCAGCGGCCTGGGCCGACGGATCACTTCGACCCATCAGCAACAGATGCCGCGCACCGCGATCGACGAGCCATTGCGCTACAGCCATTCCGAATCCGCCTAACCCACCGGTTATCAGGTAAGTTGCGTCGGCGCGGAACTCAACTGTTTTCTTGGGCGGAGGAGTCACCACCACCTCGGAATTGCGCAACGAGACGACGACTTTCCCGATGTGTTTTCCTTGCGCCATGTAGCGAAAGGCGCTCACGATTTCGGAGATCGGGAACACCCTATAGGACAGCGGACGAAGTTCCTTATCACCGAAACTCAGCATCAAGTCGCGCATCACGGACCGAACGAACTCAGGACGTTGCGCGCAAAGTTTGTCGAGGTCCACCGCAAAATAGGACAAGTTATTGCGGAACGGCCCCAACTCCATCTTGCTGTTTTCATAGATATCGCGCTTGCCGATCTCGATAAACCTGCCGTACGGGCTGAGCACGGAGACGCTTTTGGCAATAGCATCCCCCGCCAAAGAGTTGAGGACGATATCGACGCCCTTACCATTCGTCAGTTCCATGGTCTCGTCCGCGAACGCCAGCGAGCGCGAATCCATCACGTGGCGTACCCCAAGCGCGCGCAGAAGATTACGCTTCGAGTTACTACCGGCAGTTGCATAAACTTCGGCTCCTGCTTTTAACGCAAGTTGGATCGCAGCCAGCCCTACTCCGCCGGCCGCCGCATGAATTAACACGCGTTCACCTTTCTGCATGCGCGCGATGTAGTGCAACGAGTAATAAGCAGTTGAAAATGCGATCGGGATTGTCGTCGCCTCTTCGAAACTGATGTGTGAAGGTTTATGCACTACGGAGATCGCGTCCATGATCATGTGGCTCCGCAGCGCGCCTGGTCCTGAAGTTACAACTTCGTCGCCAATCTTGAAGCCCTTGACGCCCTTTCCTACAGCAGAGATTCGTCCGGAGCACTCCATTCCCAGCGCCCGTCCGGTGTAACCGCCTTCGAGAGCTTCTTCTGGGAGGAGGCCCATCGCAATCATCACATCTTTGAAATTCAGGGAGGCCGCATAAACTTGTATCTCGACCTCGCCCTTACCGGGTTTGCGGCGTTCACAAGCCCTCATGGTGAGGTTGTCCAAAATGCCTGGCGTGGTTATCTCGACCGTAAAGGGTTTGCTGGATTCTGTGGATGCGGTCTGGTGCGCGGTTTCCTGGATCTTGGCCAGTGAAACTCGCATCAGCCTGTGAATGTATCGGGATGGACCGCGTAGAGCGATCTCATCCTCCTTGTCATCCGCGACTAACTCGTCGCAGAACGAGTCGATCTCCTCCTGGGTCGGTTCGGGGCTGAGATCTATCACCGTTGAGCGAAGGTTTGGATGTTCGTTTGTAACGGTCCGGTTCAGACCCCACATCGGGGCTTGTGCGATGGAGACCGAATCTGCCCCGGCACTCAGTGCTTCCTTCGAGAGCAGCTTCAACTAATTGCTGCATGTCTTCGACGCGACGCGGATCGATGCGATAGCCATTACCGTTCTCCGGTAGCGCATAGCTTTCACCGGGGTACACCAGGACAGGTCGTGCCCCGCGCGCCTTTAAGCGCTCGGCGAGCGCACGGCCCACGCCGTGGCTGTCAGCAAAAATTAGCCAGGTTTCAACCTTCTCAGGGTTTTCAGGTAACGCGTCCTGCAGCTCCGCGGGCTTCTCTTCCTCCGCAATGAATGGACCCTGGGCCATAATTACGCTATGCAGGGCATTCTGGGGTACCGCGGTATCAGCGATGCTTGCCACATCGGTGAACCTAACTTCTTCCAGCAGTGCCTTCCACTTCCTCTGCGAAATCCAGGGATCAGCTCCGCGCAACTCTACGTCGGTGAATTTCCACCATCCCTTAAGCAAACCAAACACGAACACGACCCAGCGTGGCGTATTGGTGAGTTCCAGCAAAATGAGCAGACCATTTGACGCCAGCACCTGCTTGACATGGCCTAGTGTTTCGCGAAGATCGCGCGTGGCGTGTAACACGTCCGACGCCAGGATCAGGTCGAAGGAATGAGCCTCATAGCCCTGTGCGATCGGATCGGTCTCAATATCAAGCAGACTGTATTGGACGAAAGGAAACTCGCGGAACTTCTGCTCAGCTTGAGCGGTAAGGAGTTGAGTTACGTCGGTGAATACATACTCGGTGCGGGTGGGCGGAAGCTTCCGCAGGACATATGCAGTCATGCCTCCCGTACCGCCGCCTATTTCGAGGATCCGCACGGTCTTATCGTCGGGCAGCGCTTCCAATGCCATGGCGACTGCCTTTTGGGCAAGAATATTGTAGATTCGATAGCTGGGAGCATCCTGGTAGAGATGTTCCGCGGTTGTGAGGGAGCCTTGTGGGAAGATCGCCTCAAGAGGATCAAGTTCGCCTTTGAGCACTTCGGCTAGTCGTTCTCCGCACTGGCGGACGAGCATTAGTTCGGCCTGTAACGCCGGGAACTGGGCCCATAGCGACCTCCAAATTTCGTTGGGGTCCTTATCTTCGATTAGTTGTTTAATCTCCCACTCGGTTCCTACTTTCACCACCACCCCGTCCTGGGCCAGCACATCGAGCATTCTTTCCAGAAGGCGCCGATGCTGCTCGGTGATGCCGACATTTTCCATTAGGTAGTCCATGGAAAGACGCTGGTCTATCTCGAACCTCCACCCGAGTTGGCGCAAGGCCGTAAGCAGGTAGGCATTAGCCAACGCCTTAATCTGGGCCTCCATTATTTCGAAACGAGCGAGTCCAAATTCTTCCGCCAGCCGCTCTCCTTCTGGTTGAAGCAGCGCCGCAATCCGGGAAGGAGTCGGGATGTAAGCGGCGGAACGCCGAACAAAGGCTTGACCAGGTCGCGCTTGCAGCTTCCACTGATACTCATAGAGATAGCTATCCATCTTCTCCGAGGGACGATCAATTGACCGACATTCGAATCCGGATATGTCAGCAAGAACGTTCCCTTCATCGTCGAGGAGTTGAATATCTCCAGTGAAGTGGTGGGCATCGTATTCCACCAGGCGCGCGTAGCTTCTTAGATTCTTGCCACAACGTCCGTAATAGCGAATGCAGCCAATACGAACCGGCAGGAAAATTCCATCGACGTTATCGATAGGCGATTCTTTTAAAGCTTTGACGGCGATGGCGCCCAACAGGACCTGGAAACAGGAATCTAGAATAGTGGGATGCAGCAGGTATTCATCGAGCTCCGATTCCACTTGAGGATGCACGTTGATTTGCGCAATAGCTTCTCCATCGCCGCATAACAGCTTCTCGACGCTCTGGAATAAGTCGCCGTATTGAATACCGGCCTTGTGAAACTGACGATAGAACTCCGTTTTCGGGACATCCAGGTGGCAGCGCGCTTCGATTTCCTGCAATGGGAGCTGCCTGGGAATTTCATTGTCCTGGCGGCGACGCAACTTTCCACTGGCATGCAGAACCCATGGTTGGTCAGCGCCCTTGACATGGCTGTAGATGTAGAATGATGGGTGGCCCGGCTCTCTGACGAATTGCACAGTTAGTGACGCGTTTCCCGGTAGGAAGATCGCTCTCAGAAGCGAGAGATCCTCAACCACAGCCGGGCCAGGGCCGAAAGATTCTCTGGCACTCGCCAAAGCCATCTCCACGTACGCCGCTGCCGGATACAATACTGCGTCCTGAACACAGTGGTCCGTCAAATACTCGAGGCGACACTTGTCGAGTTCGACAGTCCAGGCAGGGTAAGCCGATTTCAACTGTTGACCGAGCAATGGGTGCACCATCGCTCCGACTCGTTGTTGACGGGTCTCCTCGGACTCGTGCCACTGGCGCTCTCGCTGCCAGGGATAGGAAGGCAATCCCACGAACCGGCCCGGCTGCGGGAATTGCCGTTTCCAATCAACCGGATACCCCAGGGTGTACAGCTTGCCAAGAGAACTCAATAACATAGTGCGCTCCGGTTCCTGTTGACGGAGCGTAGTGATGATATTTCCTTCCTTCTTTCTTTCAGCAAGGCATTTTGTGATGGCGCCGGCCAGGACTGGTTGTGCGCCAATTTCCAGGAATAGGTTGCATTCAGCCTCGACTAGTCCATCTATGGCGGCCCTGAACTGAACCGGATTGCGAATGTTCTGCCACCAATAACTGGCCTCCAGTTCAGGACCGGCTATCGCCTGACCACTAGCAGTTGAGTACATGGGAATTGTCGTGGGCATAGGTCTAAGTGCGGCCAACGACTCATATAATTCTGCCTTCAGCGGCTCCATCTTGGGGCTGTGATATGGGACTTCAACTTGCAGAAAGCGGCAGAAGATTTGTTTTTCATCGAGTGACGCGGCGATCTCTCTCAACACCTGGGCATCGCCAGAGAGCGTGACATCTCCCGGACTATTAATGGCGGCAATCGAGACCGAGTCGGCGTGCCCATCCAATAAATTCTCTGCTTCTCGCCACGCTAGACCCACTGCCAACATTGCGCCTTGTCCGGCTGCACGCTTCTGCAACCTGCTGCGGTGAAAGACGAGATGTACTGCGTCTTCCAAACTCAGCGCTCCGGATATATGCGCGGCTGCTACTTCACCGACGCTGTGACCAACGACAGCTGCCGGCTCCACTCCCCAAGAACGCCAAAGTGCTGCGAGTCCGACTTGGATGGCGAAGATCGCCGGCTGGGCTATCTGCGTTTCATTAATCTGGGAATGCTCCTCGTCAGCCGAGAGCTCGTCGAGCAGTGACCAACCGGAAAGCTTCCTTAAAAGCCCATCGATTTCGGTAACGACCTCGCGGAATATCGGCTCCCCTTCGAAGAGCTGGCGCCCCATGCCCCACCACTGTGGGCCCATACCGGAAAACACAAAAGCCAGCTTCGGTGAATATTTCGCAACTCTTCGGCCCGAGGCCATCGAAAGCCGGCTTTCTCCGGCAACGAACGCATCGAGTTGCTGGACCAACTCTCTCTTGGACTTGCCTACGACAGTCAAGCGATGGTCGTCATGACCACGGCGAAGGGCGGCGCTGTAGCAGATATCTTCCAATGTAGCGCCGTTTGTTTCGTCATCCAGAAAGGCGCTGTACGATTTGGCGAACTCTTCAAGCGCCTGCGGACTCCGGGCGGAGAGGGGCAAGATCACTGCCTGGCCCTCTGTCGGACCGCCATAGGAAACCTCGACCTGCGAAATCGCCGGAGCATTTCCTAGTATGACGTGGGCGTTGGTGCCACCAAACCCAAACGAGTTGACTCCCGCCAGGCGCGATGTCGAGCCGTTGGCCGACCACTCTTCAAAGGTCTGCGCCACGCGCAGCTTCATACTCTCGAAGGGTATGTCGGGATTGGGTT
>WNGA01013689.1_pt2 | contig 10344 bp, 2 predicted proteins | sample 5400061 | NCBI WGS metagenome assembly WNGA01 (sample SAMN13153366, study PRJNA577476) | soil metagenome | isolation source: 100 cm soil or saprolite under grassland replicate 2 | place: USA:California | collected 2016-06-15
CCAACCACTCAATCGTTTCATTCCGGAACGCTTCCGTGAAGCACACCACAAGTATGTGCACAACTTCGGCCAGACCGGCGTCACCAATCGCGCGATGAAACGATCCGCCATTGTTTTCGGTCGGCGAAGCAACGGCGATGAGTTCCCCTGTGAGGCTTCGATTTCGCAAATCAATATCGCCGGGAAGAAAATTTATACCGTCATTCTGCGCGACGTCAGCGATCGCAGACAGGCCGAGGAAGAGTTAAGCCGGAGCGAGGAAAAATATCGCCATTTGTTCGAGAACAACCCTCATCCAATGTGGGTCTATGATCGGAAGACACTGGCTTTTCTGGATGTTAATGAGGCCGCGATGGCGAAGTATGGCTATTCCCGCCGGGAATTCCTGAACATGACCATCCTGGATATTCGCCCTCCTGAAGATGTGGATCGCCTGATGAAGAATCTTGCACAACCACGCCAGCCCCTGGAACATTCAGGCGGTTGGAGACATCGTCTGAAAGATGGGACGATCATCCCCATTGAGATTACCTCCCACACAGTCGAAATAGACGGACACGAATCTGCCCTAGTCATTGCACAGGACATCACTGAGCGCAAGCAGGCGGAGGAGAAGCTCCGAAAATCAGAAGATCTTTTCTCAAAGGCATTTCATGGCAGTCCGGCACCCATGACGATCGCCCGCCAAAGCGATGGAACTTACATTGAGGTGAACAAGAGCTTCCTAGACATGGTTGAATGTGAGCGCGAAGAAGTGATTGGACACACAAGCCTCGACTTGAACCTTATTAACAGCGAGGGACGCGCTGAAATCATACGCCAATTGCGTCAGCAGGGAGTTATACACAACGTGGAAGTGCAAGCGAAATCAAAATCAGGCCGACGCATCAATATGCTGACCTCGATTGAGAACACCGAACTGGCCGGAGAAGCGTGTACCATAACAACTATGCTTGATATCACCGAGCGCAAACAGGCTGAGGCGGCTTTGCAAAAGGCGCATGACGAATTGGAGCTTAAAGTTGAGGAACGGACCGCCGCATTATCGCAAGCAAATGCTCTGCTCCAGGCTCTCATGGATTATGTGCCAGACCACATCTACTTTAAAGATTTGCAGTGCCGCTTTATAAGAAACAGCCGATCACAAGCCAGCTTGCTTGGGTTAAGCGATCCTGCCCAAGTGGTGGGCAAAACTGATTTTGACTTCTTCCCACACGCGGCAAAAGCCTATGCTGAGGAACAGGAAGTGATGCAATCTGGAAAGCCATTAGTTGATTTTGAAGAATGGGTTGTCTGGCCAGACGGCAGGGAGACCTGGGTTTCCACAACAAAAGTGCCATTGCGCAATTCAGACGGAGAAACAATCGGTATCTTTGGCATCTCCCGCGATATTACGGAACGCAAACGAGCAGAGCAGGCCATTCGACATCTCAATAGCGGTCTTGAAGATCAAGCCACAAAGCTGCAAGTTGCCAATAAGGAACTGGAAGCCTTTTCGTATTCCGTTTCACATGATCTGCGTGCGCCATTGCGCGCCATCGATGGCTACACGCGCATTTTGGTGGAAGATTATGAAGCAATTCTGGATGCGGAAGGCAAACGTGTCTGCGGCATTATCAGCGCGGAAGCCCGCCGCATGGGACAGTTGATCGATGACCTGCTTGCCTTTTCACGGCTGGGCCGCAAAGAGATGTTTTCATCCAACATTGATATGAAAGCATTGGCGGTTTCAGTCCTTAACGAGTTAATCAAAGAAGAGGACCGGGAGCATATTGATTTCAAAATTGCCAGGCTGCCCTCCGTCAAGGCAGACGCTTCCCTCATGCGTCAGGTGTGGATGAATCTACTTTCCAATGCAATCAAGTTCACATCCAAAAAAGAACGAGCCGTCATCGAAGTAGGGAGCGAATCCAACAAAGATGAACTTATTTATTACGTGCGCGATACCGGCGCGGGCTTCGATATGGAATACGCGAACAAGCTATTTGGTGTCTTCCAGAGATTGCATAGCGAAAGCGAATTCGAAGGCACAGGCGTAGGCCTGGCAATTGTTCAGCGAATCGTTCGCAGACACGGTGGTCGTATTTGGGCCGAAGGCGAAGTGGACAAAGGTGCTACCTTTTATTTTGCATTGCCCCGGAAGGAGAATCATCATGAATGACAAAGATATTGTGGAAGTTCTACTGGTGGAAGATAACCCGCGCGATGCGGAACTCACGATCCGGGCACTGAAAAGGCATAATCTCGCCAACCAGCTTTTTCATGTGGAAGATGGCGCAGAAGCCTTGGACTTTCTGTTTGGGCGCGGCAACTATGCAGGACGCCGAATGGACATCTCACCCAAGGTAATCCTCTTGGATTTGAAATTGCCCAAGGTAAACGGGCTCGAGGTTCTGCGCATCATGAAAAGTGATCCACGCTTGCACACAATCCCGGTAATCATGGTGACTTCCTCGGCTGAGGACCCGGATATAAAGGCCGCTTACGACCTGGGCGCCAATGGCTATGTGATCAAACCTGTTCAATTCGATGCATTTATGGAAGCCATGAGTCATCTGGGGGTCTACTGGTTAATGGTAAATCATCCAATGAAATAAGATGCAAAAATTTATTTGCGTTGGACACAAACTTTTGAAGCAGATAGGCAAGAGGAAAGAATCATGAAGGAAGCAATCCGTATTCTCATCGTTGAAGATAAACCATCAGATGCTGAGCTGGCGAAATATACAATCCAAAAGGTATTGAAGGATTGTGAATTTCAGATTGTGGAAACCCGCAAAGACTTTCTGAATGCATTAGAAGTATTCCAACCTGATGTGATCCTCTCGGACTATAGTTTGCCGCGCTTCGACGGGATGAAGGCTTTGAAATTAGTACTTGAACATGCGCCACTGACCCCGCTCATCATCTGGACCGGGTCTATTAGCGAGGATGTAGCGGTTGAATGTATGAAAGCCGGCGCAAACAACTACGTTCTAAAAGAGAATATCAAACGCTTAGCACCTGCCGTGATCCATGCTTTGGAGGAGAGGCAGTTGCTGCTGGAGCGTAAGCAGGCGGAGGATGAACTCCGAGCCAGTCAGGTTCGCTTCCACACCTTCGTAGATCACGCCTCTGACGCTTTCTACTTACATGACGAGCGGGGAACTATCCTGAACGTGAACCGTCAGGCATACGAGAGCCTTGGTTACACTCGCGAGGAATTGATCGGGATGACCCCGTTTGACTTCGACGTGGATGTGAAGCCAAGTTTTATCGAACAGGTCGGGGCGAAACTTGCTAACGGAGAGCTGGTTACGTTCGACACCCGTCACCGGCGGAAGGATGGGACTGTATTTCCGGTTGAGGTTCGCATCCGCTCATTCCGGGAGGGCGGACAGCGGTTTGGAGTCTCTCTGGTCCGCGACATCTCTGAGCGTAAGCAGGCAGAAGAAGCACTCCAAAATAATGAAAAGCGTTTTCGCGCGTTGATCGAGAACGGACTGGATAACATTTCGCTTCTGGCAGCCGATGGTACGTTAATATGGGAAAGCCCAGCAACCTTCCGTACGCTGGATTATGCGCCAGACGAGTTTGTGGGGCACAACATTTTCGAACTGATGCACCCGGATGATCTGGAGTGGACCCGCGACCAGTTTGTCAAGCTGATCCAAGAACCAGGGAGCCGTCAACGCGGCATCTTCCGCCTGCATCGCTCCGACAGCACATGGCGCTGGGTGGAGGCGATCGCCACCAATATGCTGAATGAGCCAAGTGTCAATGCGATTGTCATCAACTACCGCGATATCACAGAGCGGCAACAGGCAGAAGAAGCTTTACGCCAGAGCCAGCTTAAGTATCAGAATCTGGTTGAAACCTCTCATGATTTGATCTGGTCGGTTGATGCGAAGGGACAGTTCACCTTCGTAAATCGCGCTGCCAAAGAGATTTATGGTTACGAGCCAGAAGAATTGATCGGACGTTCTTTTTTTGAAATCATGGATCCTGAGCACTATCATATGGATTTAGAAGAATTCAAGGAAAGCATTGCCGATGCAGATGAATTCAGGGATCTCGAGAGACATGTCCGGCATCGAGATGGAAGACAAATTATCTTGAGTTCCAACTCCATTGTGATGCGTGACGATCATGGCGACATAATCGGCGTGACAGGCAGTTCGCATGACATTACGGAGCGCAAGAAGATCGAAGATGTTCTGAAAGAAGAACGCAATCTTTTGAGGACGCTTATTGATAATATACCTGACCGTATTTATGCAATGGATATACAGGGACGAAAAACATTATCGAACACTGCAGATTGGAAAGCCTCCGGCGGGAAGACCATGGAAGATGTCATCGGAAAGACAGATTTCGATACCTATCCGCCTGAATTGGCAGAGGGTTTCTGGCAACTCAATCAAGCAGTTCTTGATTCTGGACAACCCGTCATCAACTATGAAGAGCTTGGACTGGATAACGAGGGCAAGCGGGTCTCTATCTTGACGACCAAGGTACCACTTCGAGATAGCGAAGGTAAAGTCATTGGCTTGGTGGGAATTGGCCGGGATATCACTGAGCGCAAGCGGGCGGAAGAGGCATTGCACGATTCGGAATCGAAATATCGCACGCTTGCTGAAAATTCTCTGCAGGGCATCGCCATTTATCAGGGCCAGAAAATCGTATATGCGAACCCCGCCATGTGCCTAATCAATGGATATACGGCTGAAGAACTTATGGATATGTCAGCAGATCAGATCGTTGCCCTCACACATCCAGACGATCGCACCATAGCGCAGGAACGTGCCCGCAAACGCATGGCTGGTGAGACCATATCTCCAGAGGTTGAACTGCGAATTGTGAGAAAGGATGGCACAACGGCCTGGTTACAGTCTTTCAACACTCCAATTGAGTATGATAGACAACCCGCACTTTTATCAACCATGATAGACATCACCGACCGCAAGCAGGCTGAAGAAAAACTGCGCGAAAGCGAGAACCGATTAATTCTGGCGCTGGCTGGTGCGCAGATGAGCGTTTGGGAATGGAATTTACAGACGAACACCATTTTCTGGTCACCGGAATTATTCGAGATCACCGGCGTTACCAGAGACGATTTGGATGAAACATTTGAATCATTTACGACTCTGATCCATCAGGAGGATGTCAACCGCGTCCGGGCAGCTGCGGAAAAAGCATTGGCAGACCAATCATTGTTCGCAGAGGAGTTCCGCATCATCCGTCCCGATGGCAAAATACGCTGGCTCTCGAATCTGGGTCACGCAGAATACGATCTCGACCGCAAAAACGTTCGGCTAATAGGAACGATACAGAACATCACCCCACGCAAACAGGCTGAGATAGAACGCCAGGCGCTTTTAGAGATTATGCAGAGGCTCGCCAACACAAAAGACCTGCAGGAATTGCTAAAACTCGTTCATCATTCGATTGCAAAAGTAATCTATGCAGAGAATTTCTTCGTTGTCCTTTATCAGCAGAGTAGTGGGCAGTTCGAAGAAATCTATTCTGTGGACCAATATGATCCACCCGCATCGCCATCCAAACTTGAAAAAAGCATCACATCCTACGTTTTTCGCTCCGGCGAACCACTTTTATTGACCCAGGAGCGCTTCAACGAATTGGCTGCACAGGGTGAAGTAGAACTTATTGGAACCAATTCAGCCTCCTGGCTGGGAGTGCCTCTCAAAACATCCGGCAAAACCATCGGCGTGATCGCGGTTCAGGACTATGAGAACTCCGAGCGCTATTCAGAACGCGATAAGGATTTCCTGGCATCCATTGCCACACAGGTTGCGCTGGCAATTGAGCGCAAGCAGGCGGAGGATGCTTTGCACAAATCAGAGGCACTTTATCGGCAGGCAATTGAGGTCGCTGGAGCCGTTCCTTACTATGAATCCTATTATGATGAGGGCAGATCCATTAAGTATGAATTCATCGGCGAAGGCATTCGACAGATCACCGGTTATGGACCGGAGGAATTCAGCGCGAAATTATGGGATTCCCTTGTCGAAGAAGTTAATCTCGTCGAAGACTTGGCAGGCTATTCCCTGGACGATGGAATTCAACGGGTGCGCGCAGGCGAAACCTCCATTTGGAAGTGTGAGCATCGCCTTCGAGACCGAGATGGAAACATCCATTGGGTTTTCGAAGCGGCAGTGGAATTGCGCGATGAGAATGGGGTCTCACATGGCTCCATCGGCACCTACCAGGATATTACGGCGCGCAAGCAAGCAGAGGCTGCCGAACGCGAACAACGCGCCCTGGCGGAAGCCCTGCGCGATACTGCCGAGACGCTCAGCAGCACCCTTGACTATGGCGAGGTTTTGGATCATATCCTGGCAGCCGTGGGGCGAGTGGTACCGCATGATGCCGCGACGATCATGCTCATTGAGGGAGAATCTGCCCGCGTCGTTCGCTCGTACGGTTACGACAAACGCGGTTTCGACTTTGAAATCATGGGGATTCGACTTCCGCTGGCTGAAACGGACAATCTGCGGCAGATGCTTGAGACCAGGCAACCTGTGATTGTGTATGACACGCACTCTTATCCAGGTTGGATGAGGGTAGAGGCGACCGATTGGCTGCGCTCGAATGTGGGCGCGCCAATCTCCATTCACGGTAATACCATTGGATTTATTCTATTGGACAGCCAGGCACTCGGATTTTTCACTCCTGTTCATGCCGAGCGTTTGGAAGCCTTTGCCAATCAGGCGGCGCTCGCCATCCAAAATGCCCGTCTCTTACAACAAGCAGAAGAGGAGATCACTGAGCGCAAACAAGCCGAGAAGGAACTACGCACCTCAGAAGAGCGTTTCCGTCAACTAGCAGATAATATTAAGGAAGCATTCTGGATGACCGATGCTCAAACCGGACAGGAAATCTACATGAGTCCTGCCGTGGAGGCGATCTGGGAGCGCCCGATCGAAAATCTAATGTATGGACACAATACATATATCAACAGCGTTCTTCCAGAGGATCAATCCGCGGTATTGCAGGCCATTGAAAGGGAAAAAAATGGCGAAAAAGTGGAAATCGAATACCGTATCATCCGGCCCAATGGTTCTATACGCTGGGTTTGGGATCGCGCCTTTCCAATATTCGATGACACGGGCAAGGTAAAAAGAATAGCAGGCCTTACTGCGGATATTACGGAACGCAGGGAATCAGAAATCGCCCTGATCAAAAGCCGGAGCCGTTACCGTGAACTCTTCGATAGTTCACCCATTTCCATCTGGGAGGAGGACTATTCCCTCGTCAAACGACAAATAGATCTTCTTTTGGAAAGCGGTGTCACGGATTTGAAAGAATATCTCTCCACCCACCCAGACAAGGTGACGGAGCTGGCATCTCTGGTAAAGATTACTGATGTAAACAAAGCTGCATTGGAACTTTACAACATAGAACAAAAGGAACTTGTTCCTGAGGAATTAACTCAAATCCTGAGCAGAGATGCCTTGAACCATTTTCAGGAAGAAATCCTGGGTTTCATGAGTCCTTCGAAACGATTTATATGGGAAGGAACGGATAGGAGGGTGAATGGCACGCAGATCGAGGTGATTGTCAATGGTTCCATCCCACAGGGTTATGAGGAGGATTGGTCAAAGGTCATTGTCTCAGTCAGCAATATTACAGAACGTAAACAAGCTGAGAAAGAAATCCGCCGCCGCGCAGAAGAGACCTCCGCACTGCTGGCGACTTCGCTAGCGCTCACCAGCCTTGACCTCCAAGCCACCCTGCAAGACATTAGCAACTCCGCTAAAACCCTCTTTGCCGCCGATGGCTGCCGTATCTTCCTGGTGGAACCGGATGGTGAGTTTCTGCGCTGTGTGCTGGCACTCCAGGAAAACTCCGAGGCTTTCTCTGACTTGAAAATTAAAATCGGCGATGGAGTAACTGGAGCAGTGGCTGCCAGCGGTCAGGCTGAAATCGTCAACACGATGCAAAACGACCCGCGCGGGGTCCAAGTGCCCGGCACACTGGATGAGGAGCAGGAAGCCATCATGTTCGCCCCGCTCAAAGAGCGAGACCGTACAATTGGCGTTCTCAGCATCCGTCGTATTGGCACAGAACGGCCCTTCCAGCCTGCAGACCTGGAATTGCTCGAAGCCCTTGCCTCCATGGCTGCCTCAGCCGTTTCCAACGCGCGCCTGTTCGAGGAAACTCAACGCCGATTGGCTGAATTGGAAGCACTTTACGAAAACGGGCTGGCGGTTGGTCGCTTATTAGAGCCTTGGGAGATTGGTGAGCGCATCATCGAAACATTTACCCGCCATCTCTCATGGCATCATGTGACGATCCGTTTGAAACAACCTGAAAGTGATGAATTGGAATTGATTGCGTTCAACCAACCGGGTTTGAGCGACGAAGAAAAAAACGAGATTGAACATCACTTCAATGCCATGATTAGCAGGGTCGGACAGGGCATGAGCGGTTGGGTTATACACACCGGACTGCCGCTTCGTACCGGAAATGTTCATGTTCATCCGCAATATATAGACACACATGTGGGGATTCAGTCGGGATTATATATGCCGCTCAAGGTAGGCGAGCGTGTGATTGGCGTCATCAGTGTGGAAAGTGAAATGCCAGAGGCCTTTACCGAACAGGATGAACGCCTGCTCGCGACGCTTGCCAGCCAGGCCGCCATCGCTTTTGAAAATGCACGTTTGTATCAGGCAATTGAGCAGGAACTAGTAGAGCGCAAACGAGCAGAGGAGGCGTTGCGTACCAGCGAAACACATTACCGCGAACTCGCGGATAGCATCACGGATATCCTGTTCGAATTGGATCAAGACCTTCATTACACTCATTGGAACAAAGCCTCCGAGGCGTTAACAGGAATCTCAGTCAAAGACGCAATCGGAAAACCCATGCATGAAATATTTGGAGAATCAGAAGAACAGACCCGAATTAGCCAAATTTATGAAGGTGTTCTCAAGAATCGTCAGCCCAGAACATTTGAAACAATACTCCTCTTGAACGAGCAAAAACGCTCTTTTGAGATCAATGCTTATCCCTCCACGCGCGGCGTATCCGTTGTTGCCAAAGATGTGACAGAGCGCAAACGGTCTGAGATCATCATGCAAAAGCGTTTTGAGTTGATGGAATTTTCGGCACATCACACGCTGGATGAATTGATGCAAAAAACAACCGATGAGGTCAGCGAATTGACAGGCAGCTCCATTGGCTTTTTCCATTTTGTTGATGAAGACCACATTACATTGAAGATGCAGACCTGGTCCACCCATGCATTGCAGCTATTCCATGTCCCTGTCAGCGAGGGAGCGCATCTTCCACTGGATCAAGCCGGGGTCTGGGCTGAGGCGGCTCGTCAACGGCGCCCACTCATCCAAAATGATTATGAATCATTATCCAAAAAAAGAGGCTTGCCACAGGGTCATGTACCCATCACACGTGAAATGATCATTCCCATTATTCGCAATGAACGGATTATGGCGATCATGGGGATTGGCAACAAGTCGCAGGATTACACACAATCCGATCTCGAGATCGCCGAGCGTCTTGCAGATTATGCGTGGGATGTTACTGAGCGCAAGCAAATGGAAATGGCGCTCGAAGCCGAACGGAATCAACTGGCACAGCGTGTGGATGAACGTACCGCGGACCTGAGCCGCGCAAATTCCAACCTGGCGCGTGCTTTGAGGGTGAAAGATGAATTCCTCGCCAATATGAGCCATGAATTGCGCACGCCGCTGAATGCCATTCTGGGTCTGTCAGAAAGCCTCGGAGAACAGATTGCCGGTCCACTCAATGAGAAACAGCAGAAATACATTGCTACCATCGGCGAGAGTGGTCATCACCTGCTGTCGCTCATCAATGACATCCTCGATCTTGCCAAGATCGATGCCGGTCAGATTACTCTGGATATTAATAAAGTGGATGTCCACTCGGTTTGTCAGGCCAGCCTGCGCATGATCAAACAACTGGCGCAGAAAAAGAATCAGGATGTATCTCTGGAGATTGAGGATAGTCTGAAGCTGATGTGGGCAGACGAGCGCCGTCTCAAACAGATGTTGGTTAACTTATTGGGGAATGCGGTCAAATTCACTCCTGAAAATGGAAGGCTTGGGTTAGAAGTCTATGGGGATGAAGAAGCAAACAAGATCAGCTTCACTGTTTGGGATGAGGGTGTCGGTATCCGGGAAGAAGATCTGGCGCGCTTGTTCCAGCCGTTCGTACAATTGGACTCTGGACTAGCCCGTGAAACAACAGGCACTGGTTTAGGATTGGCATTGGTTGCTCAAATGGCGCGCTTGCATGGTGGCAGTATCGCTGCTTTCAGCGAGCCAGAGCGTGGGAGTCGTTTCACCATCCTATTACCGT
>WNGA01013691.1_pt1 | contig 10343 bp, 11 predicted proteins | sample 5400061 | NCBI WGS metagenome assembly WNGA01 (sample SAMN13153366, study PRJNA577476) | soil metagenome | isolation source: 100 cm soil or saprolite under grassland replicate 2 | place: USA:California | collected 2016-06-15
CGGTCAGATTCCCGGATGATGCTGGTGTGCAAGACAGCGGGTCATGATAGTGATCATCGCCCAGGTGACCATGGCCTGGTGGTGGTCAGGGAGCCATTCGTAGTCGCGGACGGTACGGCGGTGTTTGGAGATCCAGGCGACGGTGCGCTCCACCACCCATCTGCGGGGCAGAATCTGGAAGGCGTGGGCAGGCGTCTGCGGACAATGTCGACCCGCATGCCCAGGCTGGCGGCCGCCCAGGCGACCAGCTTGCCGGCATCGGCGGCATCAGCCCAGACCAGACGGATGCGACGGCGGGTAGCGCGCAGCTGCCATAGCAGCGGCCGGGCGCCGGCTCGGTCTTGCAGCCGTCAGTCACGTCTCCCGACGCGGCCACTCGGCGCGATTCAATTCAACCCGCTCCCGTATCGACTCATCGTCCATCCACGGCGGTTCGCTGATCTCGAGCCGCGCAGAGAGACATGACCTCGGTGACCAGACCCCGGTGATTGGTCCATCTGCTATGAGAGTACAGGGTGAGTGTTGGTCCAGGCTCGGGCGCATTCGGTGGGGGTGCGATAGCCCAAGGCACTGTGGGGTCGCACGGTGTTGTACTCGATCCGCCAGTCCTCGACCAGCACCTTGGCTTCTAGCAGAGTGTTGAAGGCTTCGACCGCGAGCAATTCGTCGCGCAGGCGGCCGCCGAAGCCCTCCACGTAGGGGTTCTGCCAGGGCGAGCCCGGCTCGATGTAGCTGGTGCCCGCGTGGTTGAACCGGCACCAGTCCCGCAGGGCGTTCGCGGTTAGCTCGGGGCCGTTATCGCAGCGGATGAACCGTGGCGCGGTGCCGCGCTCGGCGACGAGTTGGTCCAGCACGGCGACGGTGGTGTCGGCGTCGATGCGGCGCTCGACGGCAATGGCCAGCGCTTGGCGCGTGCTCATCCCAACTCTCCTGGCGAACTTGCAGCTCAACCCGCACGACCGACTTCTGGCACCCACAGGCTGTTGACGCTGGGCTTCGACCCGGCCCGTTTCCCGACCGAGCCGCCAGCCTGCTACCGGGCCTCCTGGCAGCTACCCGGACCGGACTCACACCGGCAGGCGACGACGAGCTTGTCGTTGGATCATGTACGCACCACCTCCAACTGGCTGGCGCGCGAAATATCGAGATTAGAAGACGCCCGGACGCGGTCGTGGCAGGGGCCAGCGTGGGCAGTCTTGCTCCGTGCTACCTATTCCTAAGCGCTCGCTCGCGGAATTCCCGAGGGCTGATGCCTTCCCGCGCTCTGAAGACCCGGCTGAGGTGTGTAGGGTCGTGGAAGCCCCAGCGCGCCCCGATTCCAGCAATGGTTCGGTGAGCCAGCCGTGGGTCTGCCAGGTCTCGGACCGTGTTGTCGAGTCGGCGGTTGCGGATCCATTCTGAAACGGTCATGCCATCCTGTTCGAAGAGCTTGTAGAGATAACGCACGGAGATGTTGGCGCCCGCCGCTACCGTGGCTGGCGACAGGTCGGGATCGGTCAGGTTGCGCTCGATGAAGGCGCGAATGTGACCCATGAGCGCCGTGCGCGCCGCATTCTCGTCCGGCGTGAGGCCCGCCAGCTCAGCGACCAGAGCGGCAACCAGGTCCGTGACGGCTTCTCCAATGTACACACCCGCGATACCGGCGTTGGTGTTGGCGCCGGCGTCGGCTTCCGTGAGGACCGAGCGCAGGGCGTTTGATATTACTCCTCCCAGTCCTCTGTTCCCCGCTACTGGGATGGAGGTCGCCTTCTCGAACCCGCGCAGGCGATGCTCTGTACCGGTCGCGGGGATCATGAAGACCCCCAGCCGGAATGGCGTCTCCATGTGGAAGGCATACGGCGCGCCGGTTTCGTAGCAGACAAGGTCGCCGGAACCCAGCCGAGCTTCTCGGCCATGCTGGGCCACCACGCACCGGCCTTCGACCAGCAAGCCGATCTTCAGATAGCGCTGCTGGTCGTAGGAGATCAGGCGTTGTGTGCGATAAGCGTCCTGTGGGCGCGAGGTGATGTCGGTCATCGTGAGTCGACCAAGCTCCCCGGCGGCGATACGGCCGAAGAAGCGCCCAGGGTCTGCCGGCTTGACGTCCAAGGCCACGAGGCTCCGGCAGACCACGTCACGCCACATCTGCACGCCGTCAGAAGGGCTGAGCGTCTCGGTCGAAACGACAGTAGCCTGCATCACCGCTCCTCATGGCGAGTCTACCGCAGCGTCGGATCCCCGGATCGGGTCGGAGCTCGCCGTGCTCGAACTCGTGCGCTCCTGGTCAAGAGGTGTGCCGCGAGCGCCAAGCCGGCGGAGATCCTGCGAGCCGGTGTGCACTCCGGGTCAACACGCCGGGCTAGACCCGCCAACCGCTCGGGGCGGTTCGGCGGTACGCCCGTAGTACGCAAGCCCGATCGAGCCGCCCGCGCCGGAGCTCGACGACGAAGACGAAGGAGACACCATGGCGATACCCCAGCATCCTCGGTTCAAGGCCGCTGCCGTGCAGGCGGCACCGGTCTTTCTCGATCTTGAGGCGTCTGTCGACAAGGCCGTCGGACTTATCGCCGAGGCAGCCGCGGCGGGCGCTCAGCTCATCGCCTTCCCGGAGACGTTCCTGCCCGGCTATCCGTGGTTCATATGGTTGGACTCGCCGGCGTGGGGGATTCAGTTCATCCAGCGCTACCACGACAACTCGCTGGTGTACGGCTCGCCTGAGGCCGATCGGATCTCCGACGCTGCCAGAGGGCATCGGATCACCGTCGTCATGGGGTTGAGCGAGAAGCACGACGGCAGCCTCTACATGGGTCAGTGGATCATCGACGCGGACGGCGGGACGGTGGCCCAGCGCCGCAAGCTCAAGCCGACGCACGTGGAGCGCTCGGTGTTCGGCGAGGGTGACGGCAGCGACCTCAGCGTGTACGACACACGGCTCGGCCGCGTCGGCGCTCTCTGCTGCTGGGAGCACCTGCAGCCATTGTCGAAGTACGCGATGTACGCGCAGAACGAGCAGGTGCACATCGCTGCGTGGCCAAGCTTCTCCGTCTACCGGGGCGCTGCGCACGCGTTGGGGCCCGAGGTCAACAACGCCGCGAGCCAGATGTACGCCGTCGAAGGGCAGTGCTTCGTCATCGCGCCCTGCGCCACGGTCTCGAAGGACATGGTGAGGCAGCTCTGCACAGACGAGACCAAGAAGCAGTTGCTCCTCGAAGGCGGCGGATTCGCTCGCATCTTCGCTCCGGACGGACGGCTCCTGCACCGACCATTGCCGGAGACCGAAGAGGGCATCGTCTATGCCGACATCGATCTCGGGATGATCTCACTGGCGAAATCCGTCGCCGATCCGTCGGGCCACTACTCGCGTCCGGACGTCACTCGGCTGCTTCTAAACAAGACGCCGGGCGATCGCGTCATCGTGGCGAAGCAGGGATCCACAGAGGTGACTCGCGCCGACGACGACGGGCCCGCGATCTTCGCCGACCGGGAGCAGGTGCTGGCGGCAATGACCCCTGAGCCACAGGACGACTGAGGCGAGCCCGATGGAGTCCGCGATCCCCACCCACCTACTGACACAACGCACTCGCCAGACCCGGCTGCCTCAGGACTACACGCCCCCCTACCCGTCGTTCGTCGCCCGCTTCACACCCAGCGTGAAACGGGTCGCGATGGGGTACTTCGGGCTGCAGTACCGCGATGAAGCGCCGGACGAGGCGACCAGCTCGCTCGACCAGATGAGCGGAGCACTCTCGACGGAGCACGGCCCGGGACACTGGGACCGCGCGATCTACATCGACGAGGCCGGCTACACCAACGTGATCACGATCGCCTACTGGGACGGCGTAGAAGTCTTCGACGCATGGTTCGCTTTACACGGCGGCAACTGGACGGCGGATGACCGCGCCCACGACGGCGTCGGGTACTTCACGGAGGTTCTCCGCCCCCGCATAGGGGACTTCGAGACGCTGTTCTCTGCGAACAACCGCTCCGAAGGGATCGCTGTTCTGGCCGAGGGCATGAGCGACATGGTGCTGGAGCACGCCTACTGGGGCGGCGCACGAGATCGCATCCCGCGGTCGCAGACCGACGACATGGCGCCCGTCGGCTCTCCCCGCGTTGTCGCCGAGGAAGCGCGCAGGCGTGTCATCCCGCACGAGAACCTCTGTCTGATCCGCTCCGGACAGGATTGGAGCGACACCGGCGCCGAGGAGCGCCGCATGTACCTCCAGGACGTCGAACCGGTGCTGCGACAGGGCATGGATTTCCTGCGTGACGACGGCCTGTCGCTCGGATGCTTCGCGAACCGCTACATGAGGGTGCTGGACCGCCGAGGCGAGATCACGGACAAGAGCTTCGGCATGAGTTTATGGAAGAGCCTGGCCGCGCTCGAGAGCTGGGCAGAATCCCATCCGACGCACGTCGCCATCTTCGCCGCGGCGATGAAACACCTGTCAACCCTGGGCCCGGCGGCCCAACTCAAGCTCTACCACGAAGTGACTGTCGCCACGGCGGACGAGCAGTTCTTCGAGTACCTCAACTGCCATGACAGCACCGGGATGCTTCGAGCGCGGTAGGCGGGAGGACCGTGGAAATGAAGAACATCGCTCCGCCGCGGGATGTGCTTGATCCGATCGAGATCGCGTCGCGCGACGAGATCTCCGCGCTGCAGCTGGAGCGGATGAAATGGTCGCTGCACCATGCCTACCAGCACTCACCGTTCTACCAGGCGTCGTTCGACGCCGCCGGCGTGCATCCCCACGACCTGCGCGACCTGTCGGACCTGTCGGAGTTCCCGTTCACCACCAAGGAGGACCTACGCCAGCGCTACCCGTTCGGGATGTTCGCAGTCCCGCGCGAGCAGGTGGTCCGGGTTCACGCGTCGTCGGGGACCACCGGCAAGCCGACCGTCGTCGGCTACACGAGCGGGGATCTGCGGATCTGGGCCGACGTCGTGGCCCGGTCCATCCGCGCATCCGGCGGCTGGCCCGGGTGCATAGTGCACGTTGCGTACGGCTACGGGCTGTTCACCGGCGGGCTCGGCGCGCACTACGGCGCCGAGCGGCTCGGGTGCACCGTAATCCCTGCCTCCGGGGGAATGACCGCCCGCCAAGTGCTGCTGATCCAGGATCTCGCACCGGACGTCATCATGGTCACCCCCTCCTACATGCTGGCGATCCTCGACGAGTTCCGGGCGCAGAGGATCGACCCGCGCTCGTCGTCGTTGCAGGTCGGCATCTTCGGCGCCGAACCATGGACCGAGGCCGATGCGCGCCGAGATCGAGCATGCGTTCGACATGCACGCGGTCGACATCTACGGGCTGTCCGAGGTTATCGGCCCCGGCGTGGCCAATGAGTGTGTCGAGACCAAGGACGGGCTGCACATCTGGGAGGACCACTTCTACCCCGAGATCGTCGACCCCGATACCGGCGAGGTGCTGCCCGACGGCGAGCGCGGCGAACTCGTGTTCACCTCCCTCACCAAGGAGGCGACGCCGATCATCCGCTACCGCACCCGCGACCTCACCCGCCTACTGCCCGGCACCGCCCGCTCGATGCGCCGCATGGAGAAGGTCACCGGCCGCTCCGACGACATGATGATCGTGCGCGGCGTCAACGTCTTCCCCGCCCAACTGGAGGAACTCGTGCTCGCCGTCGCCGGCCTCGGCCCCCACTATCAGATCGTGCTGGAACGCGACGGCAGGCTCGACAATATGACCCTCCTGGTCGAGGCGCTGCCCACCCACACCGAAAAAGCAGCCCGTCGCACCGCATCTGACGACCTCGCCAGACGCATCAAGGAGCGGGTCGGGGTCACCGCCACGGTTCAGGTCACCGATCCCGGCAGCGTCGAGCGCTCCGCCGGCAAGGCGGTCCGCGTCATCGACAGGCGCTGACGCCGCCGCACACGCCAAATCAGTTCTCGCCGGTACGTGGCACCCCCGGCGGCGCTGTTGCGTCTGCGCGGACGGTGGCAGGCTGAAGCCTCGCCCGCCGTTTCGGGTCAGATGGCCGCGGCCAGCTCGCCGAATGCGACCGCCACCCGCACGCCGATGGGCGCCTCGACGGCCAGCTCGTAGTGCCCGCTCCGGACGTTCTGCATGAACGCGTGTCCTTTGATGATCACCGTGGCGCTACCGTCCTGCTTGAGTCCGCGCATCGGTCGCAGGCGTGCTTTCAGGCGGCCGTGGTCGGCCTCGATGTGGTTGTTGGCGTACTGATCAGTGCGATGCCAGACCGCTGGGAGGAGCTCGTCGAGCACGATCGGGTAGGTCGCCGCCTTGTCGGTGACCACCTCTGTGGGCGTGACCTGCGTGGTGTTGATGGCCCGCTGGAAGAACCGCCGGGCTGCTGTCGCATCACGCCGTGAAGAGACGAAGATATCGATGACCTGCCCGAACTGGTCGATCGCTCGATAGACGTAGCGCCACCGGCCGGCGACCTTCACATAGGTCTCGTCGACCTGCCAGCGGGTCCCGACGGCGTGCCGGCAGGGCCGGGCGGCATCGGCCAGCAGTGGCGTGAACCGCAGCACCCACCGGTAGATGGTGACGTGGTCGACCTCGACACCGCGCTCGGCCAGCAACTCCTCGACGTCCCGATAGGACAGGCCGAAGCGCAGGTACCAGCGGACCGCGACGATGACGACGTCGGGCGGGAACGGAAACCGGCGAAGGCCGATCGCGGAGCGGAAGCAGGGCGTGGGCGGCGGGTTCTCATGCCAGCAGTCTCGCCGCTCGGCCACGGTCACAGCCAACGCAGCAGTGCCTCGGCGGTCTCGTCCTCGAGTATTACAGGGTCGCTGCCTGATGAATCAGGGTTTCCGCGCCCCACAGGGGAAGCGCGCGGCTCAGCAGCGCGAGGAGCGCACGATCGGCGGGTTGGAACTGGGGCCGCTTGACCTGGCGGCGCAGCACCTCGAGTTGGTGGCGCAGGACGGCGATCTCGACGTCCTTGGCATGCTCGCTGCGGAGGCGCCCAAGCAGCATGTCGACGAGCCGGCGTGCCATGAGGTAGAGGAAGGATAGGGCCATCGGCCGATTGTCCCCGACCCGGATTCTGCTGCTCAGCGCACGCGGCCCGGTTTCTGAACCCTACGCGCCCCGAAAAGTACAGGGCATGGCCGACCTACGAACGCAAGCGGTGCACAGCGCTGTGGCGCCGGTGCCCGTCAACCAGCCCGCCGTCGCGGCCCCTCTATGAGTCTGCGGCCTGGACGTTCGCGAACCTGGCCGAGCTGGAGGCGGTGCAGGAGCAGACGCTGCCGGGCGTGGTCTATGGCAGCCTCGGCGGTCCCAACCATACCGCGCTGGAGCGGCTGATGGCTACCATAGAAGGCGCCGAGGCGGCGCTGTGCGCGAACGGCGGGATGACCGCGATCGTGGGCTGCCTGCGTCAGCTGCTGCGCCCCGGTGATCGCGTGGTCGCGGCGCGCGAGCTGTTCGGCCCCACACTCGGCCTGCTGACCGTCGACCTGCCGCACTGGGGCGCTGCGTGCGACCTGGTCGACGCCACCGACCTCAACACCGTCGACCAAGCCCTACGCGAGCAGGACGTGGCGGTCGTCTATGCGGAGACGATCTCCAACCCGCGGCTGCGCGTGGTCGATGTCGCGGCGCTCGCGGAGCTGGCCCATCGCTACCACGCGCTGCTGGTGATCGACAACACGTTTGCGTCGCCCGCGCTGTGCCGCCCGCTCGAGCTGGGCGCCGACCTGGTGGTGGAGAGTCTGACGAAGTACGTCGGCGGTCACTACGACTGCCTGGTCGGGGTCGTCGCCGGCCGCGCCGAGCTGGTCGAGGCGATGCGACCGGCGATGCTGCGTGCCGGCCAGTTGCCCAGTCCCTTCGAGGCCTGGCTGTGCGTGCGCGGCGCGCAGAGCTTTCCGCTGCGCGTCGCCGCCGGCTCGCAGTCGGCGGCGCGGCTCGCGTCCTGGTTGGAAGGGCAGGCCGGCGTAGAGGCTGTCCTTTACCCAGGATTGTTCTCGCACCCTGACCACGCGACCGCAACGCGCACACTGCAAGGCGGATTCGGTGCAGTGCTGTCATTCGAGCTGAAAGGTGGACGGGCCGCCGTCGAGCGATTCGTCGACGAACTGCAGCTGATCAAGCTGGTCTCAAGCCTTGGCGGCCTCGCCACCACCGTGAACCATCCGGCGAGCACGTCCCATCGCAACCTCAGCGACGCGCAGAAACGCCAGAGCGGCATCCACGATGGGCTCATGCGGCTGGCCGTCGGGATCGAGGCGATCGACGACGTCACCGGCGATCTCCAACATGCGCTGGCGGCGGCCGGGCGAATCGCTCGCCCGGTTGTGGCGACGTGAGCGCCGCCGCGAAGCATCCCGAGCAGCGCCTGGTCGACCTCGGCCTGAGCCTGCCGCCGGTCACGCCGGCCACTGGCACGTTCCAGCGTGTTGCTGAAAGGCGGGACGCGCAGGTCGCCGCAGCCTTGTGGGCCTTGGAGTTCGCGGTAGCCGCGCCCGACGGATGGCCGGCGCTGGCGGCGGTGGCCGCGCCGTCTCCTGGGTCGCGGCTCAGGTGGTCGCCGGGCTGGCGCCCTGCTGGGTGACGGTGTGCCGCCACAGCTTGAGGAGGTTGTGGGTGCCGCACAGCAGCTTCCACTCCGCCTGGCACGCCGCCAGCCCCCGGCGCAGCAGCCGCCGCGCACCCCGACCGTCCTTGATCTGGCCGAACACCGGCTCAACGGTCTGCTTGCGCTTGGCGTAGCACGCCTTGCCGTCCTCGCTGGTGAGTTTCGCGGCCATCGCCGCGCGCAGCCCGTCACTGCGGGACGCCGACGGCTTACCGTCCTTGCGCGGCTTGCCATGGCGGCCGTGCTTGGGCGGCGGGATCAGCAGCTCCGGCGCGTCGGGGATCTGGGTTAGGTTGGCGATCGACCAGTACCCGGAGTCGGCCGCCAGCGTCTTGGGGCGATTCTGGATCCCAGCGGCGGCAAGCGTGGCTGAGATCGCGGTGAACATGGGCTGCAGCTGCTGGAAGTCGTTGGCGTCCTGGGTCAGCTCGCCCGCGACGATGACCTGCTCCAAGGTGGTGACTGCCTGGGCGTTGTAGCCCCGTACCCGGCCACGACGGGTGTGCAGCAGGCGACTGTCAGGGTCGGTGACGTTGGCGGTCGCCTTGGGATTGGGCGCCTCGTCCCGTGCCCGGGGCTTGAGGGTGGGCGACGGCTTTGCTCTCCGCCTGGGCGGCTGTGGTGCTGGCGGCGACCCGCTCGGCAAAACGCTGGGCCCGTTCGGCGGCCTCGGCCTCCAGCTGCGCCTTGGCCTGCCGCAGCCGCGCCAGCCGGTCGGCCTTGCTGGCCAGCGCCGCCGGCAGCTCGTCGCCGCGAGCGTCGCCGAACAGCCGGTCCTCGCGCTGGTCGGCCTTAGCGGCCTGCTTGAGGATCTCGGCGACCTCGCGCTCCAGCCGGTCCAGGGTGCGGTTGGCCTTGTCGGCGGCGTTGCCGGCCAGCTTGGTGCCGTCCAGGGCGACCACGCCGACCTTGATCATCCCGGCGGCGGCGCACAGCTTCAAGGACTCGACCAGGAAGCCGGCCAGGGCCTGTTCGTGGCGGACGCGAAAGCGGGCGATGGTGACGTGGTCGGGGGTCTGGTTGGCGGCGAGGACCCGGAAGGTGATGTCTTCCTGGCAGCGCCGTTCGAGCTGGCGGGAGGAGCGCACCCCAAGGCAGTAGCCGTAGAGCAGCACGCCCAGCAGGGTCTTGGGGTCGTAGGCGGGGTGGCCGTGGCCGTCGTCACGATGCTGGCGGTAGAAGGACTGGAGGTCGAGCTGGTCGACCACATCGAGGATGAACCAGGCGAGGTGGCCTTGGGGCAGCCAGTCGCGCAAGTCGGGTGGCAGTAGGAAGGGCTGGTCGCGGTCACCGCGCAGGAAATTGTAGGCCATGGCTTATTCTACTTGCTCGCGGTGTTAATACCAAATGCCCAGTGATTCCTAGCTTCCAGTTTCGCTACGGGCAACGCACGGGCCCGTTCGACTGGCCCGTCACCTAAGCCGACCTGGACTGGCTGCTGCCGACCCGACGAAGGGAGCTGCTCATCAACGTGGCATGACCAGCACCCACCAACTTACAAATGAAGGAAATGGTTATCTTTATTGCTAATGTTGCCTTCTTTCGTCAGCGGCATGATTTTTCATCCCACAGCGCGAAGGCTCGCTGCGTTCTCATCGGAGGTTGACGCACAGATCCGGGTCATAGCTCGATCTGGTAGTTGCGCCGCAAGCGCGGCATAGTAGGAGGCCAAGGCATTTGCGCCGGGAGGCCCGCCATGGCAGACGATGCGATCCTTGCCCAACGCGACCAGATCGAGCGGCAGATCGCCGGGCGCACCCTGTGCGACCTGCTCC